>ERZ773090.250-NODE-250-length-42129-cov-14.379_pt1 | contig 42129 bp, 42 predicted proteins | sample MGYA00580579_ERZ773090 | MGnify/ENA primary metagenome ERZ773090 (study PRJEB29015, sample SAMEA2738014) | human oral metagenome | biome: human oral; feature: human-associated habitat; material: dental | place: China | collected 2132 ... | reverse complement strand
GATATTAATCATTTCTTTATCCATTTTTTCCTCCAATTAAAAAAGCGACTGAAAAGTTAATTTCAATCACCAAGTATTTGTATATTTAGTTATCTATTAGGTAGGGCTTCTTATCCTTATCATCTTTTCTCCTTTACTTTCTGTAACATATTTAAGGGAACTAGCATTTTGTCGTGTATATATTAGTGAGAGGCATTTGAAATACTAGTTAGCAACTCTTGCGAGTTTTCCCTATTTATTGATCGCAATATAAATTGAAAATAGGCATGAAAAAAAACGATAGATTTTTTATTTCTATCGTCTTTAATACTTTATATTCAGTTCGACAAACTAGGATTTATTTATGATACTCCTCTATTTTATCTCCATATTCGTTTAGGAGTTGTCTCGAATAAATTTTTTCATTTTTTGAGTCTCTAACTTCTTTCCATATAATAGCAGCAACTTTTAACTTGTTAGAATAATAGTTGCTAAATTCATCTGAGCAAAAGTCCTTTAGGAATTGATTCCATTGACAAGCTGAATTATCATACTTAGCGTAGTCTGACTCGCCATAATATACTTTGAGCATATCTTGAATTGTAAAGTTTAAGTTATTTTCTGTTTTCACTTTTCTCCATGCCGTTGCCATATCGGCATTGAACTTAAATGGACTAACACCCGTTACTGCAGAAAAATAGTCCCTAAATTTTTGATTAAAGGAAAAAGCACATTCAAGTAATGGTGTACATAATGTTACAACTTCTGTTTGATTTTTGTTTCCATTTCTCTGAGATTTCTCTATTCTATTTCCCATAAAATATTGTTCTATGATATGATTCAGTTCTTGCTTTGTACTTCTATATTCTAATCCAAGTGACTTGCAAATTTTTGAAAGTTCCTCTCTGTACCAATAATATCTAGAAAATTCTTCAAATGACTTTATATCTCTGAAATCAGGTCTACCGTTCTTCAAATAGCCACACCCCCATAAATTCAAATTTATCTTATTATACCAAATATACCCACGCCACATAAAGCTATAAAAGAAAATATTACAATCTTGTAATTACTGTATTTCTATTAAACTTAACTTTTCCTTTTCTCTTGATATAGTCTTCAATATCAAACACATTCTTTTTATCATAGTCCTCAAGGAGCTTGTAATTCTTGTGCTTTGTAATATCAAATTTATCTGACAAAAATGGTCTGACACCTCGAAGCTGAAAAATACACTTGCTACCATCCATAACTGTTATCTCGTCTTGGCTCATCAATTCTTTTCCTGTCTTTTGGTAATTCAGTCCATAGCTATTAGCATTAGATCTTGTTTCCGATGTGTTATACAGATCTATGGTTTCTTTACCCAGTGTTTCAGACAGTTCTTTAAGTGTTGTCTTTTCCTTTCCACCAAGAAATAAAGTGCTATCGCAGTTGCCTACAATCGTATCTGCATTATCCTTGTAAATTGCCTTTAGCTGAGATTGTGCTTGTAATATGATACTTGCTGAAATCTCTCTACTTCTGATTGTTGCAATCAATTTCTCGAACTTCGGAATTAAGCCGATGTTTGCAAACTCATCAAGTAAGCACCTTACATGAACGGGTAATCTTCCTCCATACTCGTCATCTGCCTTATCACAAAGTAGGTTAAATAGCTGTGAGTACATAATAGATACAACAAAATTGAAGGTATCATCTGTATCAGAGATAATAACAAAAAGTGCTGTCTTTCTATCTCCAAGTGTATCAAGTTCAAGTTCATCTTCTTTCATTAAGTCCCGTAGTTCTTGAATATCAAATGGAGCAAGCCTTGCACCACATGAAATAAGAATAGACTTTGCTGTTTTTCCCGCAGCCAATTTGTACTTTTTATATTGCTTTACTGCAAAGTGCGTAGGCTCTTTCTTTTCCAATGCTTCAAATAGCCTATCAATAGGATTCATATATGTTTCATCATCTTCCCTGACTTCTGAAGCATCTATCATATCAAGGAGTGTTGCAAAGTTCTTTTCTTCTCTTGGAGCTTCATAGAAGATGTAGCCAATAAGAGCAGTATAGTAGAGTTTTTCGGCTTTCACCCAAAAATCTTCGCCTGCTTTTTCACCCTCTCCCTTGGTATTTGCAATAATTGTCTGTACCAGTTTCAATATATCTTTTTCACTTCTAAGGTAGGCGAATGGATTATACTTCATACTCTTTTTGAAGTTGATGGTATTTAAGATTTTTATCTCATAACCGTTATCTTCAAGCATCTTACCACATTCAATGACTATCGTTCCCTTAGGATCTGTAACACAATAGCTACTGTGCATTTGCATTAGGTTCGGTTTTACATAAAATCTCGTCTTTCCGGAGCCTGAACCACCTATAACCAAAACATTTTTATTTCTTGCATACTTTGGATTTGCCGGTCTGCCATTCATGGTTAATCGCTCAGTTTGAGTAAGCAAGATATTATTTTGAAACTTTTCATCCATATACGGCTCTATATCTTTTCTCGTTCCCCATCTTGCTGAGCCATACTCTTTCCCCTGTCTGAACTTTTTTGCGTTTTTACCTTTGGTATAGACAATAAATTTAATTAAAGCTGCTACTCCCACGCCCATTAAAATATCAGCCACATGAATACTTGGCAGTAAGCTCATGGTGTTAAGTTCCAATATTCCTTGAAAGATTTTATCTATCACATCGCCGCCAGTATAGGCTCGTACATGATGAGAAAAGATATTGCCTACATAGAAAAATGCAAGATAGGGAATGTTCTGTTTTAGAAACTTTGCCTTATCTTGCACTTTGAATAAGCCTTTGATGTCTTTTAGTATCTTATCTATCATAGGCTCTGCTCCTTTTGTTTATTCTTGACTTTATCCTTAGAAATAGTATTTTTAGCTAGTTCTTTAAATTTCTTTATGTTCTTGTGAATTGACTCCTTATTTTTTTCTTTTTTCTCAATATTTGATAGCACATTTTGAAAAGCTTTATTCATAACTTTTGTATCTTTTGCTTGGAAGAATACTGAATGTGTCCCAGTCTCCTTATCTTTCATCACTGAGAATTTAACACCATGTTTATTCAATTCTTTTTTTAGTTCTTTTAATTCACCATCTTTAACATTGATTTCTTCAAGCTGACCTTTCTTAACCATATCTTTGAGTTTGACTTCATTTCCCTCAGCCTTGATAAGTTTATCTAAGCCACCATGTTGTTTTGATCTCTGTTGTAACTTCTTTACTTGGCTTAAGATTTCTTGATATGTTGCCTTTAAGACATTAACTTCAATATTAACTACTCTATTAGAAATTTCTTCATTTATCATTAGTAACCTCCTTCCCTCATATCATAACTAACAAGTGCTGTATAATAGGCATCCATATTGCTTGGTGCATTATATGCTGCCGTTAAGATAAATGCTCTTACATTTCTTATTTTTGATTCGTTCTCTGATAAAGCATTTACAAGATACTCCATATGCGAAGAATCTAATTCTCTAAATCTCTCTTGAACAACATATGCTGGTAATTTCGTTTGATTTATTGTGACTGTATCTTCCGCATTTAATACCATAACATCAGCTAAAACTTTAATTATTTCATCAAAGGTTTTAGCAATAATCTTATTGCCCAGTTTCATATGTTCGTTGTATCCTGTGCTTTCTCTTAATTCTTCTAAACAAGATTTATATGATTTTATTTGTTTACGTCCTTCCTCCATTCCGTCCCCTGAATAAAACAGATCTCTTTCATAGATGGGTAGGTGGGAGGACTTCTCTGTAGAAATATCTGAAGTAATCTTTGATGAATTATTTGTAGTAATCTCTGGTAATGGTTCATGCAAGTTGCCATAATGCACTGGTAGATTTTCATCAAATGCATCGGTGCTAAATGCCTCATTGCATTGGTTGATTTTGCCCTCTTCCATTGGTGCATTTTGCCCTAATGCATTAGGCATAGCACTTTTACTTACTTGTTCTAATATTTTTCTTTCTTTCTCTTGTTTTCTTTGATTTAGTTCAAGATAAAGTTCTTCTAATTTCTTGTCATTTATTGTGTACCACTTCGTTTTATCTCTAGGATCTTTATTATAGTTTCCAACTAAAAGATAGCCCGCTTTTTCAAGCTTAGAAAAAGTTCTCTTTACTGTATCAACACTTAAATAATCAAAATCTTTTTCTTGCCATGCTCGTATGGAGTTATATGTCCAATACTTGCCATCATGATAATTGTTACCAGACTTCTTATTTATCTCAATCCAGTAATTTATTTGTTGAAGCACAAGAGCTTCATTTAAGCCTAATTCTCTGGCTAATGCTTTATTAGCCAGTATAGGTTGTTCATCAAATAAATACATACTCATATCATCGCCTCCTTTCTCTGAAATTTAGGCATAGAAAAAGACGATAGATTTATATTCCATCGTCTTAACTCTCTCTTATATTTCCTTTAATGTATCTTTCGCTACTTCAAGATATGCTGTGATCCAAAGTGCAATTTTAGGTAGCCCATAAGGACTGATCAAGAATGCCAGTAGTAATGCTGCTATTCCTGTTGCCATATCTTTTTGTATAAAGCAAGCTACTGCTCCAATAAATACTAGGAAAGATATTATACCTAAAATCATTCCACTAACTTTTATAATAAATTTTAGAAAAGCAATTAGTATCAACAAGATCAATATTATTGGAAATAAGATAATTTTCAATGCCCATCTCATAACAACCTCTCTATTTCTTTGATTTATCCTCTAAACTCTTAATACCTGTATTGTTCAACTTTTCAATTGACATCAGCTGAGTTCTGGCAAGCTTTCTAAGTTCTATCATTCTTTCTTTTTGATCCATACCTTTACCAATAAGAATTGCATTATAGCTTTCCATATTTGCAAGAACAAGTAATTCATTCAGACTTGCATAGTCTCTCATATTACCCTTTAACTCAGGATTTTCTTCACGCCACTGTTTAGCTCTCTTGTTAAACAAGGCTACATTGAGCATATCTGCTTCACTTGCATACTTGTAAGACAACTGTTCGTTGGTAAGATCTTTTAAGAGATATTCTTTGATTGCGTCTGTATGAATTTTGTAGTTAATCTTGGAAATTTCTCTATTCAAATTCCAACCTAATGATAGCTTAGAGTTTTCATCTGACTTAAGTCTTTTGTAATCCTGAATTACATACATCTTAAATTCAGCAGAAATCCATGAAGCAAATTCAAAGGCAATATCTGTATGTGCAAATGCACCACCGTATCTTCCTCCTTTTGAGATAATTCCGATTGCGTCTGTTTTTTCTACCCATTTCTTAGGGGACAGTGTAAAGGAATTATATCCAGCTTCCGATTTAATTCGGTCGAATTCGACCGAATTGAAATTCATGTTGTTTAAGCTTTCCCATAAACCAAGAAATTCAATTGTATCTTTTCTTCTCATCCAATTTTTAATTACATCACTTGGTTCATCGCTTTTATATCTAGCAATATCCGTTAGACTTATATAGTCGTTTTGAAAGTCTTCAGTATAAATTTGAATAGCAAATCCTTTTGCTTCAATCGTCTCTTTTTTCACCTTAGACATATGAGTTCCTCCTTTATGCTGATGTACTGTTTACAAAATTTATTTTCATAATAACTGCTCTAAACAGCACACCAACGATTCATTTTTTTGATTTTAAACTTTGGTAGAAGCTCTAAAACCCTTGTATTTACTTGACTATTTGCCTGTGTCATTATTATGACACGAAACCCAGCGAAGAAGTCGAGGATGGTTGAAGTTTTATCGGATTTAAGAGAAATTAATTTCATAATTAGTTTTTTAGGTTTAGAAAAATTAAAATCAATATCTAATCCACTCAGCTCTTCTGCTGCATCCTCATTAACACCATCCTTATCAAACCAATTATTAGAAATCTGACCCTCTGATTTATCCAAAAAAATTTTTAAATAGGGAGTACCCGTTTTTGTCCAATAAATTTCGCCATTCTTATCTTTTTCTTTAAAAAATTCTTTTGTTCTTATACTTTTAATAACTCTTTCTATTCCAGTCGGAGATTTAATATGTAATAAATTTTTCCCTCTAGTATTATCTACGATTGTCCCTCTCCTAAATCGCCTACCGGTTAAGTCATCAACATATCTGTATTCTTTAATCGCGCTTTCTTTTAACTCAATCTTATTAAAGTGATTTTGAAACTTATTTAACGCGTAACACAATATTGACTCACCAACTATTGATAATTGTTTTGCATTATTATTTTGTGATTCACTTCTTTTCCAATGTATAGATGTTACAAAATTCCCCTCCCCAAATATCTCATCACAGAGCAATTTCAACTGTGCTTGTTCGTTATCATCAATGGAAATAAAAATAACACCAGTTTCACTTAGGAGATTTTGTGCAATCTCAAGCCGTTTACTCATAAAGGACAGCCATTTTGAATGTGAATAACCATCATTCTTATCCACAATTTTATCATTGTAAATGAAGTCTTTATTCCCCGTATTATAAGGCGGGTCAATGTAAATGACATCAATTTTGCCGGCATGAGTTTTTTCTAACAGATGCAAACTGTGGAGATTATCTCCTTCCAGCAGAAAATTATAATCTTCCGATGCAGGATTTTCTTTGATTTTTCTGGTTTCATCTTCGACAAAAACAGGGATTTTGCTTTTCATCTCCTCTTCCACCAGTTCAGCATGTTCCTCCCAAACCAAACCATATCGCTTAGAATCAATCAATTCAATTAGTTTTTCCAATTTTGGCAGGTCTTCATGATTAGACTCTTTTCTTGCCTGCTCCATCAAGCTTCTGACATAAGCTAGGGCTTCTGCCCTCTCATTCTGATCCGGGCATTCATTAAACGTTGCAGGCATTAGAAAACACCTCCAATCTTAGTGATTGAAAGTGTTTTTGAGTATACTAAAAAAAGGGTATTAATTACCTCTGCTCTGCTCTGCTCTGCTCTGCTCTGCTCTGCTCTGCTCTGCTCTGCTCTGCTCTGCTCTGCTCTGCTCTGCTCTGCTCATGATAAAATCCTTTCCTAACCATGTCAAGCCAAAATATTTACTTTTTTTCTTTATTTTATCAAAATTTCAAAATGAAATCAAAAAAGAGTTTGGATTAGCCAAACTCATATTCTTATCTGTGATAAAAAATCTCTTACAGATTAAAACTTAACAAGAATCGTACTGAAAAGAAAAATGATTAAAATAAGTACTAAAAGCAAAGGTAAACTGTTGGCAAAAGGCAAACGAAAACCCACATACTAACTATAAAGAACAACTAACTGTATAATTTGAATCCATTTAAACGTTTCTACAATATATGGATTATCATGATTTTTTACAGCAGTATAAATAGACAAAGATAAATGCAATCATCAAACCATGCCAAAACATCGGTATCAGGGACGGTTCTGTTTTGTGAGTCGTTAAAAAACTATTCACTATAACTTAATTTTCCTGTCTGACTGTTTCTTCTTGTTCTTGCTTAAGCTGTATTTGTTTAAAGACCAGAGAAATCATCCAAATAGCTAAAATCAGAGGCAATGACACCAACAGATAATTGCTAATTATCCCATGATCACCTACTAAAGGCGGCTCCTTCAAAAAACCATAATTTCCACCACTCACAAAATTTACAAATAATAACAAGAGATTCATAGCAAAACTAATCTCTACAATTCGCCACAAGTCCAATTGCTTACTATCATAATGATTCATCAAATACGTGAGAGAATTCCCCAAAAGAGCATAGTGACCAATCAGATAGGATACTAAGGTAATATGAGGAAAAGTAAATGGATCAAACAAAGGATAAATCAAGGCACAAATAGGTCCAAATACTCCTAAAAGAGCAAAATATTGTTTATAAACTGAGGAATCAGGCAGAAACAAAATAGCAAACATCGCCAATCTACAATGATAAAAAGGAAGTGCCTCAGATAGTGGTGACAAAGTGGCGACATACCAGCTATAAAGCATTAGAATTTGGAATCCTTGTACAAATTTTAAAATAATTTGATAACGCTTATTTTGATGATATTTTACAGCACTGTACATGATGTAAATGATTCCCAAAAACATCATTCCATACCAAAACGGGGTTAATTGTGGTGCCTCTGTTTTATGACTTGTAAAAAATTCTTGTAAATTCATCTCTTACTAATCCATCCTATTGATTAATTTTTTTATTATAGTTAGTTTTCTCGTTGTGGCAACAGTCCCTAGTTTTTTTTCGAGAAAATTATTATTTAACTTCTTTTTTCTGGCATTTTTTGGCAAATATATATAAAGACAAGCTTCTCCAACTGCAAATATTTCATCTGTAAAGTTCATTTCTCTCACTTCTGTCAATCGCTCTGTCGAAATATGACTGTTTGTAAAAACCAGATGAATCCGTGATGAATCCAATTCCTCAGGGAAAGGATTTTGCAAGATAGCTTTTTCTAAATCCGATTTTTCTTTTACAATAATGGCTAAATTTGCGCCGATTTTCTCTAAAATCAATTGATGAATATGTCGAGCCAATTCTTTAGCAGATATACTCGTTTCACAAATCACATTACCTGATTGAATATAGCTTGAAACATTATCTAAACCAGATGTTTCCAACAATTGAACTAAGTCACTCATCTTAGGAATTCGATTTGGTCCCATAGGCATCACACTGCGAAAAAGAGCAAGATACTGCACCTGATGCTTACACCTCATTCTCCAATTCCTCTACTAGGTTAGCTAAATTCATAGAGTTACTTCCTTTTATCAACACTTGATCTGCTGGTTGGAGCACTTTTTTAATCGCTTTTACTAAGGCCGGAAACTGGTCTTTTTCAGCATTTTTTACAAAATAATGAACTTTCTCTGGTGGGAAAATTTCCTGAGCATAGGCAAAAAGCGCAGCCATATCCTCTCCGTAGAGAAATATTTCTGAGAGAATTTCCGGATTTAGACTAGTTATCATAGCACTATGCATTTGTTTAGACTCAGCCCCCAGCTCCTTCATATCAGCCAAAACAACCACTTTCTGACCATTTTCATTACAAGGAATCGTTGAAAAAGTTTCCAAAATCAGACGCATAGCTGTTGGATTCGCATTATAAACATCTGAGAGGATATCAGCTCCATTTTTAGCTTTTTTCCATTCAGTGCGATTTCGCGTTAATTCAAGGGTCAAAAAAGCTTTTTGAATGACCTCTTCTGTCACCCCTTCTTTTAAAGCTACATAGGTTGCAACCATAGCATTAGTCGCATTGTATTTTCCAGTTACTGGAAGGTCAATAGCACTAGTTAAAAAGTTGGTCTCAAAGGTCAAGCTATCTTTTCGTTCTTCTAATTTTGTTAGACAAATATCTTCGTCTGGACCAAAACGAACAACATTTTGCTGACTTGGTAAAAAGTCATTGATAATTTTGTCCGCTGGGACAACTAAAAGAGCCCCATTTTTCATACCGTCAGCGATTTGTAGCTTTCCTTTTGCAATTTCATGACGGCTTTTAAAAAATTCTAGATGTGCTTCACCAATTAAAGTCACTATGCCTACTTTTGGCTGAGCGATAGTAGATAAAAGATGAATATCCCCCATGTGATCCTGCCCCATTTCCAGAACCAACTTTTCAGTATCATCTGGCATATGCAAGATCGTATAAGGAAGACCAATTTCATTATTGTAGTTTCCTTGCGTTTTGTAAGTCTTATAAACCATTGACAAGAGGTGAGCCAGCATGTCTTTGGTCGTCGTCTTACCATTAGAACCTGTGACTGCAAAAACATCTACCTTCATCTTTTCCAGATAATACCGTGCCAAATGCTGCAGTGCTGCTAATACATCATCTACTAAAATATAAGGATAGTCTTCCAATTCTTTTTCTGACAAGGTTGCCACAGCTCCATTTTCAAACGCTGTCGCAATAAAGTCATGCCCATCACGCGCGCCCTTAAGAGGCAGAAACAAATCTCCCTCTCCAATCAATCGGCTGTCAAATTCTGCCTTTCTAAATGTACAATCTGGAAATAGATGAACATCATTTTTAGCTTTCAAAACAGAAGCCACTTCATAGAACGTTAATTGCATTTTTATCCCCTACTTATCTTAAATATCTCTAACTCTCTCATTATACCACAGAAAAACCGACTTTTACAGATTCACTAAAAGATCTAGCAAAATAACAGAAAAAAATGAAAAGACAGGAGCAATGTTATTCCTGTCTTGTTTTATGACTGCAAAAAGCTCTTATATTGATGCTATGACTAATTGCTCAAAGCAAAGCTTTAAGATTCAGACAAAGCTTACGACTTATTCGCTTTTCAAACTTGGAAGAGTACCTGCTCTTATCTCATAGTAAATGCTTTTCACGTTTTGTAAACATTTCTTGAGCTAACTGAACTAATTTTTCAATCAAATCTGTATAAGAAATGCCCATATTTTCCCAAAGCAGGGGATACATTGACCACTGTGTGAATCCAGGCATCGTGTTTAACTCATTGAGGAAAATCTCACCTTTATCAGTGTAAAAGAAATCACAGCGAGCTAAACCAACGCCGCCAATCGCTCGAAAGGCTTTTTCGGCGTGTTGACGCATGGTAGAAATCACATCATCTGACAATTTTGCAGGAATAGACATAGTGATTTTGTTGTCAATGTATTTAGCTTCGTAATCATAGAAAGGAACATCTTTCACTACCTCACCTGGTAAGCTGCTTTGGGCTTCTTCGTTCCCAAGTAAACCAACTTCAATTTCACGCGCATTGACACCTTGCTCAATCAAAACACGACTATCATATTTGAAAGCTAACTTAAGAGCAGAACGCAATTCATCTTGATTTTCAGACTTGGAAATACCGACGCTAGAGCCCATATTGGATGGTTTTGTAAAGACTGGATAAGTTAGATTTTCCTCTACTTCTGCAATCTTTTCTTCTATATTTTCGTCTTCAATCACAGCTACATATGGTACTTGTGGAATACCAGCAGAAGCCAACACTCGTTTTGTTGTGATTTTGTCCATGGCAACACTAGAAGAAAGGATATTACAACCCACATAAGGCATTTTCAACACTTCAAGAAATCCTTGGATAGACCCGTCTTCTCCCATTGGACCATGAAGAACGGGGAACACAGTAGCACCTTCTTCGTAAATATCACTCGGCTTCATTTTTTGACTCTCAATGACGGTATCATTTGTCATCAATTTTTCATCATCAGCAGGTTTGCTTGAAAATTCTTGCGTCTTGATAAAATCACCTGCTTGTGTGATGAAATAAGTCTTGACAAAAAATTTGTCATAATTAATCGCACGCATGACACTCTCTGCTGATAAGACAGAAACTTTTCTTTCCGCACTGCGTCCGCCGTAAAGAAGAATGATTTGTTGTTTTGACATTTTCATACCTAACCTTCTCATCTTAAAAGAAATCTACAAATTTAATCGCCTTTTAGTATACCATATTTTAGCTTGTTTTTGAACAGAAACAGAGCTTTCATTTTCTTTTAAACAAAGCTCTATCACCCTTTTACAACTCCGTGCGATTCTCAATAGCTCGAAGCAAAGTCACTTCATCTGCATATTCAATATCAGATCCAACTGCTAATCCACGGGCTAGTCGCGTCACTTTGATACCAGCTGGCTTTAACACCCGCGAGATATACATGGAAGTTGCTTCTCCATCTGCTGTAGCATTGGTCGCTACAATCACTTCAGCCACCTCACTATCCATTAACCGTGTAATCAAACTTTTCAGATTGATGTCATCAGGTCCGACACCATTCATAGGAGAAATCAATCCTTGCAAAACATGGTATAAACCATGGTATTCTTGGATATTTTCCATAGCAGAGACATCTCGGCTATCTTCTACAACCAAAATAGTAGATTGATCACGGGTCTCATCGGTACAGATAGCACAAGGATCATCATCCGTTAAATTGCCACAAATAGAGCAATAGGCTAGCTCACGTTTGGCTGCAAGTAAATTTTTAGCAAATTCATTGACATCATCATCACTCATGCCAATCGTATAAAAAGCCAAGCGTGTTGCTGTTTTTATGCCAATTCCTGGTAATTTTGAAAAACTTTCAATTAATTTCGCAATCGGTGTTGGATAAAGCATAATTCCCTCTCTAATTCATCGGATGCTGTTGATGATATAAATTAATAATATCACGTGTAATGCTATGGCTAACGGTTGAAGATAAGTCTGTATTATGTGGAAAAACAACTGCAACTGCAATTTGCGGATTGTTACTTGGTGCATAAGCAACAACGTTTGTATTGATGGCTTCCTGTTTTCCATTATTGACAAACGTTTCAGCTGTCCCTGTTTTCGCACTGATTGGCACTGCTTCACCTTGAGATAAAGTACGCCCTGTTGTAAAGCCGCTTGTTCCATGTACTACTTGGTAAAAACCTTGACGAATCAAATCCATGTTGTCTTTTGAAATGTCCACTTTATTTAACTCTTTGGTAGCTTTTCCTTCAATTAATTTTCCAAGACCACCTTTTTCATTATTGTCATAAATTCCTTCCACTAAGTGTGGTGCGATACGAGTACCACCATTAGCTACCGTTGCAGCATACTGAGCTAATTGCATCGGTGTATAGTTATCAAACTGGCCAAAAGCATTGGTTAAATAGTTTGCAAACGTATATTTTTTAGGAGTATAGCCTTCGGACTCACTTGGTAAATCAATTCCTGTAGATGCTCCTAATCCATATTGCGCAAAAGTTTTACGCAATTTGTCCATAGAGGAATTCAAATTTTTCAAATCAATCGTCATATTAGGCGAATAAGGGGTTCCCATCATATTCAACGCTAGTTGAACCATATAAGTATTGGATGAATATTCTAATGCCTCTAAAGCTGTAATTTGTCGAGGGCCATACTGAGTAAACCAAGAAGTGATTGCTGAGGAACCTCCAAAAGAAATCGGTTGATCTGTCAGAACTTGGTTACCTGTGATAGCTCCACTTCCCCAACCTGCTGTCAAAGTCGCACCCTTAACAACCGAACCAGGCACAAAGTTATTCATGATGGTACCAAGTGAATCGGCTGTCAATTCTCCAGTATCGATATTATGTTTCAAACCTGCCATTGCTAGAATAGCACCCGTTTTGGGATTCATAGCAACAGCATAAACACCCTCAGAATATGTCGCATGACCGTTCGCTAATTCTGCACTGAAATACCTTCTCAAAATATCTTCCACACCATTTTGGAAAGTCAAATCCATCGTTAATTTCAGATTATTTCCCTTACTACCATTGGAAATATTTTTCACGCTTTCCATATTTCCATTTTTATCAAGATTGATTTCTTTGACTGCGCGTTTTCCTTGAAGTGTAGACTCATATTGTTTTTCCAAATAACTCGTCCCAACACGATCATTAAGAGAATAGCCTTTTTTCAAATAAGCATTCACTTCTTCTGCGGGTAGCCCTGCCTTTTCACTTGAAACGCTTCCGATGATAGAAGCCAAAGAAGTATCCAACACTTTCCTGTCCCAGCTGGTGGTAATACTGATACCAGACAGTTCTTTCGAGCTAGAGGCGATTGTCGCAATTTGGTCAGGAGACAAATCGTCTGTTCGGATATTTCCCGTCTCAAAATTTGCAATAGCATTCATTTGACTAAACAAATAAATAACTTTTTTATCTTCATTTGAGTAGTTTAATTTGACCACATCAACACTTTTAACGGCATTACTATAAATCTTCGACTCTGTCAAACGATTTCCATCTGCACTATACTTTTTATTTTTAGGCAGTTGATTGACGACCTTCTTATAAACCTCGCTATCTGCCAAATAATAATCGACCTGTTGTCGCTCAGTAACGTCTGCATTGGAAATGGAAACTAACGGCAGTAATTTTTGAGCAATTTCTTTAATCGTTTCAGCTCTCATTTTATTGCTACGCGTAAAGGAAACGACTTGCTTGGTTGTATTTTCCACCAAAGGTTTTCCACTTGCATCATAAATTTGCCCACGAACAGAGCTAGTTGTTACTTTGGTTTTGCTGGCAGTCGCCAATTTTTTTGTATAAAATTCCCTATGCACAACTTGCATATAGCCCAAACGAACAATCAAACTCATAAACAATAAAATCACAATCCCAAATAACAAATTGAGCCGTCTAGGAATGGAATGACTATCAAATTTTCTTTTTTTCTTAAACATGTTTTCTCTCATTCTAGTCAAAATGCTACCTTTTATTGTACCACAAATCCAAGAAAATGAAGTCAAGTAAAATGGAAACACTGATAAAAAACACAGCTAAACCAATTAGAATTTTGCACAATATCAAAAAGCTCTGTTTACGCAGAGCTTCTTAATATTTTATTGGGCTTATTTTCCAAGATAGTATTCTTTTACAAGATTCAATTTATCATCAAATTCAAATACAAGCGGTGGGAAATTAGGAATTTCCACATTCATGATTTCATCATCTGATAATTGTTTGATGTGTTTTACAAGAGCGCGGATTGAGTTACCATGCGCACCTACAAACACATTTTTACCATCTTTCAAAGCTGGAGCAATTTTATCTTCCCAGAACGGAAGAGCACGTTCCAAAGTAACTTTCAAGTTTTCCGCATCTGGAATCACTGAATCATCAAGGTTTGCATAGCGACGGTCAGTATGTGCTGAATATTGATCATCTTTTGCCATAGCTGGTGGCAATACATCATAAGAACGACGCCAAATATGAACTTGTTCGTCACCCCATTTTTCAGCTGCTTCAGCTTTATTTTGACCTGTCAAACCGCCATAATGACGTTCATTCAAGCGCCATGATTTTTCAACTGGCACCCAAAGTTGACCTGCCGCTTCAAGAGCAAGATTTGTTGTTTTGATAGCACGTGTCAAAACAGATGTGTAAGCTTGGTCAAACTCAATACCAGCTTCTTTAATCAATTTACCAGCATCAATCGCTTGTTGCGTCCCTTTTTCAGACAAATCAACATCAGCCCAACCAGTAAAGAGGTTAGCTTTATTCCATTCAGACTCACCATGGCGAGCAAAAACTAATTTTACCATTAGATATCTCCTTTGATTTTTGAAAACTGTCTTACAGTCATTTTATATTTTACAAAATTTTTCATAAAAAATCTAGTAGCAATAGGAGAATATTTGATTTTTACTGTTTTCTTTATTCAAACAGTGTATCTATTTACTCAGCTATCTCCTAAACAATCAGCACAAATTCCATATATCAGCACTTTGGTTTTTGTGATCTTATAACCTGTCTGCTTTTCAGCTTCACGTCTCAGATCAGGTAGATCCACATCTTCAAAGTCTGCAATTCGTCCACATTTTTCGCAGACAATATTCAGATGTTCATGCCCCATAAAATCAAAATAGGTCGTATTGTCATTCTTTATCTTGATTTCTTCCACAAAACCCTCTTCAATCAATACTTTCAGATTATTATAGACCGTTGCTAGGCTCATGTTAGGAAACTCAGGCCTCAAATCTTGATAAATCTTTTCTGCACTAGGATGCGCATGCGTCCAAATCATATAGGCAATAACCGCCTTTCGAGTCTCTGTAATACGCACACCTTTCACTTTTAACCGTTGAATAACATTTTCATAATCACTTTGATCTTTAATTTCTAAATAAGGATGTAAATTCATGCCTACCTACTCATAATTGTTTTTTCTTATTATATCATGAAATTAAGAGAATACGTATTTAGAATGATTGTAAATAAATGCAAATGATCAGCTTTTGTCTTTCAAAACATAAGAAAAACCTATTGCACAACGCCGAAACGTTGATACAATAGGCTTTTTATCGTTGAATTATTTAACAGCGTCTTTAAGAGCTTTACCTGCTTTGAATGCTGGCACTTTAGAAGCTGCGATTGTGATTTCTTTACCAGTTTGTGGGTTACGACCTTTACGAGCTGCACGTTCACGAACTTCAAAGTTACCAAAACCGATCAATTGAACTTTTTCACCAGCTGAAAGGAATTCAGTTACTGCTGCAAATACCGCATCAACTGCTGCTGCTGAATCTTTCTTAGTCAATTCTGTAGCTTCTGCTACTTTTGCAATCAAATCTTGTTTGTTAGCCATTTAACAAATCCTCCAAAATATTTTATGAATTAGTAGTCACTAACTCTAACAAGTATTATCATATCTAAAAAATGTTATTAGGTCAAGCACAAAACGAACTTTTTTCAATTTTTCCAAAAATATCAAACTTATTCATAGCGAACGAGGATTGCCCACGCATTTTCACCTGTATGTGTTTGAATAATAGAACCAGTCTCCAAAACAGAAATCGTTTTTTCCACACACGGTTGCAAAATCTGTTTCATTTCGTTCGCCAATTCGGCAGTTCCTGCATACGAAATTCCAATCTCTGCTACTTTTTTATCCTTCAGACTTACGGCCAAATCATTGACCCATTTTTTAAAAGTTTTTACCCCCCGCCCCTTTACAATTGGTTGTAGTTCATGCTGTTTCATCTGCATCACCACTCGAATATTCAGAAGCGAGCTGAGAAGTCCTGTTACACGACCAATGCGACCTCCTTTTACAAGATTTTCAAGAGTCGATACACCGATATAAAGTTCCGTTTTTTCACGCACTTCTTCAATTTTTGCCAAAATATCTTCTAAATCAGCACCTGCCTTGGCTAATTTGGCAGCTTCTACCACTTGAAACTTCAAAGCTTGATCTGTAAAAGAGCTATCAATGACTGTGACATCGACGTTTGATAAAGTGGCACCTTGACGGGCGGCTTCAACTGTTCCAGATAAAGCATGGGACATATGAATTGAAATGATTTTATCAGCATGTTCACCCAATCGTTCAAAAACCTCTGCAAAGACGCCGACGGGCGGTTGACTTGTTTTAGGAAGATTTTTACTGGACTGCATCAAGCGAAGAAATTCTCCTTCTTTCAGATCAGCATCGGAATAAACAACACCATCTACCATTACAGACAAAGGGACGATTGTAATCTCTAAATCCTCTACAATTTGCGGTTCAATCGTAATAGATGAATCCGTTACAATTTTGATTTTTGTCATGTTTTTCCTACTTTATAAATTTTATCTATTTAATTTATTATATCAAAAAAATAACTTTTTGTGGAATAATTTTTCTGAATAAAATATGTAAAAGATGTGTATAGCTCTTTATTGTTCTCAATAGACAGAATTATTAAATTTTCAGAAAATAATTGACACTCTAATGTTTTTTTGTTAGCCTATTCTTGTATCTTAATTTAAAGTAAATTTTAGAGAAAGAGGGAATAGTTGATAAATGAAACAGACAAAATTTTTAGGAATTCTTTGTCTTATACTGGCTTTCATTTCAATTATGGTTGGTGCTAGCAGTTTTTCTTGGCATAAACTACTCAGTGGTGAGACTAACACTTGGCTATTATTTTTAGAGTCGCGCTTACCAAGGACTATTAGTATCATTTTAGCAGGATCTAGCATGAGTATTGCGGGACTTCTGATGCAAACTGTTACACAGAATCATTTTGCGGCGCCTAGTACAATTGGAACAGTAAATGCTGCAAAGTTCGGTATGCTTCTCAGCCTCTTCTTCTTTCCAACGGCGAATTTGGCTCAAAAAATGCTCTTCGCCTTTGTCTCTTCTATTTTTTTTACGATTATTTTTATTAGATTTATCAGAAAATTATCATTTAAGGAAAAATGGTTACTGCCACTTGTCGGAATTATTTATAGTGGTGTCATTAGCGCAGCTGCTGAAATTCTTGCCTATCGTTTTGATCTAGTGCAAAGTATGACATCGTGGACGCAAGGATCTTTTGCAATGATTCAGACACATCAATATGAGTGGCTTTTTTTGAGTTTTGTTATTCTGATTGCTGTCTGGCGGTTGTCTGCTACTTTTACAATTATGAATCTAGGAGAAGATGCTAGCCATAATCTAGGGATATCTTTTTATCAAATGGAAGGATTGAGCCTATTTCTCATTGCTCTCACAACCAGTGTGACAATGATTACAGTGGGCTCGCTTCCTTTCATAGGCGTGATTATACCAAATATTGTGCGAAAATTTTATGGAGATCATATCACGCGTATCAAAAGTATTACTGCCCTGACGGGAGCAAGCTTAATTTTAATCTGTGATATTATGTCACGTATGGTGATCCGTCCCTATGAAATCTCAGTTAGTTTGATTCTGGGAATTTTTGGAAGTTTAACATTCATTTATCTTTTATGGCGAGGTGCCACTCATGAATAAAATGAAAATCCAAACAAAAGGGCTCATCATCTTACTACTCTTTGTAGCTGTAGTAGCTATATTTTTCTACCTGATGCCAACGGAGTATCCTTTGACAGGCTTTATCATAAAACTGCGATCGCAAAAGTTATTGGCCTATCTAATCATTGCAGTTGCTGCTAGTTTTTCCACAATCAGTTTCCAAACGATAACTGAAAATCAATTTTTAACACCAAGTATCCTGGGGCTGGATGCTCTCTACGTGCTCATGCAGACTGTCTATCTATTTTTTGCCAATCAGTTTATTGGAAAGATATCAAATCCCTTGTTTGAGTTTATTATCATTTTGAGTATTCAATGTGGATTTTTCCTTTGTTTGCAGCCTATGATTAAAAAACTGTTACAACAAGGTTTTGTGTTCATCTTACTCATCTGTATGGCATTAGGGACACTATTTAGAAGTACAAGTACCTTTCTGCAAGTGTTGATGGACCCTAACGAATACGATAAGCTTCAAACCAAACTATTTCCTTCATTTCAACGAATGAATATGGAAATTATTCTGATTGCTACTGTCATCATCGGACTAGTTAGTCTATATGCATTGAAAAAGAATGCTGTGCTCAATGTCTTCCGTTTAGATAAAAAGACAGCTATGATTTTAGGCATAGAGGTAGAAAAAGAGCAAAAAAAACTGCTATGGGCTATTGTTTTACTGACTTCGTCAACGACTGCTTTAGCTGGACCCATGATGTTTTTTGGCTTTATGATGTCTAATCTAGCCTATCTACTCATCAAAGAATACCAGCATAAATGGCTCTTTTTAGTGGCCAGTTTACTCGGCTTTATCTTTCTAATCAGCGGACAACTGCTGGTAGAGCAAATCTTTCAACTACAAATTAATGTCAGCATGGTCATCGAGTTAGTAGGAGGTTCTTTCTTCTTCTATCTCTTAGCAAAGGAGGCAAAACGTTAAATGCAATTAGAAAACATTAGCAAATCATTTGGGGAAGAGTTAGTCTTAGACGACATTCGTTTAAGAATTTCTCCCAGTAAATTCACCGCCTTTATCGGACCAAACGGTGCTGGAAAATCTACTCTTCTCTCTATCATGAGTCGCTTACTCAAAAAAGATCAGGGGTTTCTCAGTATCAAAGGAAAAGAAATTGAAGCTTGGAATTCTAGAGAATTAGCTAAAGAGCTAACGATTTTAAAGCAAAAAATCAACTATCAATCGAAATTAACTGTTGAAGAACTAGTTTCATTTGGGCGCTTTCCATATAGCCAAGATCACTTAACAAAAGATGATGTTCAACAAGTGGAGCAAGCCTTGATTTATCTGAATATCCTTGACTTGCGAAATCGCTTTATTGATACACTTTCAGGAGGGCAATTGCAACGTGTCTTTATTGCCATGGTTTTGGCACAGGATACAGATTTTATTCTTTTGGATGAGCCACTGAATAATCTGGATATTAAGCAAAGTATTGCTATGATGAAAATCTTGCGTTCACTTGTGGATGATCTGGGAAAAACGATTATTATTGTCATTCACGATATCAATATCGCTAGTCAATATGTGGATGAGATTGTCGCCTTTAAAGATGGGAAACTCTTTTGTCAAGGTACGACGGAACAAATCATGAAAAAAGAAACTTTAGATTCATTGTACGAAATGGACATAACCCTTGGTGAAATCAACGGGAAAAAAATCTGTGTATATCTATAATTTAAATTTGGAGGATTTCTGATGAAACAGAATACAAAAAAACTATTGTTATCTATCCTTACAGCTTTTGCTGTTGTATTTTTAGCAGCTTGTGGTGCTCATAATAAACAAAACACAAAGACAAATACTTCATCTTCTGCAAGTGAAGTCTCTATTAAATCAGCAGCAGGGGAGACTAAAGTTCCAATCAATCCTAAAAAAATTGTTACGTTTGACCTTGGTGCAGCCGATACCATTCGAGCTCTAGGAAAGGAAAGTAGTCTCGCTGGGATTCCAAAGAAAACCTTGCCTGCTTACTTGAAAAATCTTTCAAAAAACATCAAAAATGTTGGCACCATGAAAGAGCCTGATATGGAAGCAATCGCTGCCTTGAAACCAGATTTAATCATTGCTTCTCCACGTACGGCACAGTATGTTAAGAAATTTAAAGAAATTGCTCCTACTGTCCTTTTTAAAGCAGATAATAAAGATTACTGGGGGTCTACTAAACAAAACATTCTCTCCCTGGCAAGTATCTTTGGAGAAGATGGAACAAAAAAAGCTAAAAGCGAACTAGCTGCATTAGATAAAGAGATTGAAAGTGTTGCGAGTGCAAATGAAAAGTCAACTAAAAAAGCCTTAACCCTTATGTTGAACGAGGGCGCAATGTCAGCATTTGGTGCGAAATCACGTTTTGCATTTCTTTATAGCACCCTGAAATTCAAAGCCACTGATGCCAAAATTAAAGACTCTCGGCACGGTCAAGAGGTCAGTTTCGAAAGTGTCAAACAAATTAACCCAGACATTATTTTCTCTCTCAACCGAACTCTTGCTATCGGCGGTGATAATTCAGTGAATAAAGATTTATTGAATAATTCATTAATTCAAGAAACAAATGCTGCTAAAAAGAAAGCGATTGTTAATTTAACATCGGATCTTTGGTACCTTAGCGGTGGTGGTCTCGAGTCTACTAAATTGATGATTAAAGATGTCAAAAATATAGCTGGAAAATAAACAAAAAGAGTTGAAAGAAAACTTACTTGAAAAGTTCTTTCAACTCTTTTGTTGTACAACATTCAATTATCTTCAGCCACCAATGTATGATTTTTGACGAAATAATGTTCTAAAATGCCCTCGTCTCCGAATAAAACTCCATGGAGAACCCCACCATAGACAGCTCCACCATCCATACCAATTTTTTGATCCTGCGTTCTCCAAAGGTGACTTGTCCCAGGTCTCTCAGAAAAGAGATAAAAAGTTGGGGTATGACCAAATACGATTGTCTTTCCGGTTTGATTGTATCCCTGATGAAAGGGTTCACGCAACCAAACCTTTTGATAATCACTAGTTTGGTGCCAATCTTTCAAATCTAAATCAATACCGGCATGCACAAAAATATACTGTTCTGTTTCAACAAAGAAGGGCATCTGACGGATGAAAGTCACGAGATCTGGTGCCTCTTCTAACACGCGCTTAGCATCTTCCACTCCATCAACAGGAGTATCTAAAGATCGTCTTAAAATGGAATTGATTGTCGTATCTCCACCATTACGGCGATAATGTTCATATCCTCTCTCAGGATTATCTAACCAAGTTAGAAACATATACTCATGATTTCCGGAAATGCAAATCGCTCCTTGCTTTACAACAAGGTTCTTCACACACTCTAAAACTGCTCTACTATCCTCACCACGGTCGATCAAATCTCCTAAAAAAATGAGCTGGCTTTTTCCATCCCATTTTTTGAGTAGCGTTTCTAGCATATTTGCCTTTCCATGTACATCTCCAATTACAAAATAATTTGTCATGGTTTTCCTCCTGATAAAAGAAGAGATTGAAACGCAAGCCTCCAACTTCAAAGCCTCTTGTATAGTAAACAACTGGTGCAGAAACGAACTACTCAAAGTACTACTTTGAAGTTACAGATAAAACTTGCGAAGCAAGTCACTCTTCCAAATTTGGAAGAGTGCTTTTGACGAAAACTTCGTTTTATTCAATTGCTGACTTAGCAGCCTTCTAGGTGCTTAAGCAACTTTGTAGAAATTAGATTATACAAATATCCGGGGGCATTATCCCAGAACTTTGGCATAACGAAGGAGACAAACAACGTCAGCCCATTCACTGTTTCAATAGTTCTCTAGCCTGCGTGAGAGCTGCTTCAGTCACATTTTCACCCGCTAACATTTTAGCAATCTCTTCGATACGCTCTTCATCAGATAACAAGCGAACTGTTGAAACTGTTGAATATTCATCTGATATTTTCTCGATGAAAAATTGATAGTCTGCAATAGCAATCACTTGTGGCAGGTGCGAGATGGCAAGAACTTGTCCATTGGAGCCAATTTTATGAATTTTCTGAGCAATAGCTTGCGCAACACGTCCAGACACGCCTGTGTCTACTTCATCAAAAACAATGCTTGTCTTGCCTTCTTTACGAGAAAAAGCAGACTTGATTGCCAACATCAAACGTGACAATTCACCACCGGAAGCAATCTTAACGAGCGGTTTGTAATCTTCGCCCGGATTAGTCGAAATGTAAAATTCAACATGCTCATTTCCCTCGCGGCTAAACTTTCCTTTGGTAAATTGAACTCGAAAATTCGCCTTTTCCATATAGAGATCTTTTAATTCTTGCTGAATCTCTGCTTCTAATTGCTGGGCTAATTCGTGCCGTCCCTGACTCAGACGACCTGCTAGAGAGACCAAATCTTTCTCTAGCTTTCTCAGCTCTTGCTCCAAATCATTTGATGAGAGATTCTTTCCAGTCAGAAGCGCATATTCTTTAGAAATTTGCTCTAAATAAGCTAACACATCATCCACATGCCCACCGTATTTACGAGTAATGCTATAAATCAGATCTAGACGCCTTTCAACTTCTAAGAGACGATCACCATCAAAATCCATGTTATCTAGAATGTCTTCCAAACGCTTTGTTGCGTCTTCCAGTACATAGTAAGACTCAGAAAGACTAGTCGCAATTTCTTTGTAAGTAACATCGTACTCTTCGATAGCTTCCATATCATTCATGGCAGCTCGAATATTAGATACACTCGAAAATTCCTCATTATCCAGCATAGCGTAGGCATTTGTCAAAGTGTCTGCAATCTGCTTATGGTTGAGTAATTTATCGCGTTCTTGGTTTAATGCCAAATCTTCGCCAGCTCTTAAATTAGCCGCCTCAATCTCTGCAATCTGATATTCCAGCATATCAATCCGCGCCTTATTTTCTTCTTGATTCTTCTGAATCGTTATAACTTGCTTACGCAACTGACGATACTGATCAAAAGTTTGCTGATAATCCGCTTTGAGTTTAAAAAATACTTCATCTCCAAACTCGTCCAACATAGCAATATGTAACTGGGAACGCATCAACTCTTCTTGGTCGTGCTGACCATGAATATCCACCAAATGCTGTCCAACCGATCGCAAAACGGATAAATTGACCATTTGACCATTAATACGGCTGATACTGCGACCGTTTTGGAAAATTTCTCGTCGAATAATCAACTCATCTGTCATATCAAGCCCTTGCTGCTCAAAGATTTCAACCAAAGCTTTACTCTGTTCAATCGCAAACAGTCCTTCAATCTCAGCTTTTGGTGCGCCATGACGAATCACATCTGTTGTTGCTCGGCTTCCCAACATCATATTCATAGCATCAATGATAATAGACTTCCCAGCACCCGTTTCACCTGTCAAAACGGTCATGCCTTGCTCAAAATTGAGAGAAACCTCTTCAATAATTGCAAAATTTTTAATGGAAATTTCAAGTAACATAGGCTACCTACCAATTTTTTATCTCTTCCAATACCTTATGAGCCATTTCTTCATTACGGAAAATAAGGAGGATTGTGTCATCATCCGCTAAAATACTAAAAATGTCATCAGAAAAATCTTCTACAATTTGTCGCTTCACAAAAGCTGTGCTTCCAGGGACAAGGCGAAGGTTGATCATATTTCTTAACAACTCAAAGTCTAAAATATTGTTATCCGCTAATTTTAAGCTTGTACTAGCTGATTTTGGTAATTCATAGATATAGGTGTTATCCTTCTGCGGAATTTTGACAATTCCCAGCTCTTTAATGTCTCGTGAAATGGTTGCCTGTGTTGCTGTGATTCCTGATTGTTTCAGATATTCTACAATGGTTTCTTGTGTTCCAACTTTATAATCCGACACAAAATGTCTAATTTTTTCTAATCTTTCTTTTTTATTCATCCTTAAATTCCTTATGTGCTGTTTCCACGACAGTTGTAATCATCGTCTTTACTAGGTTTTCGGGGTGAAACCTTTTTTCTAAATAGGTCAGAAATTCCACATTCCCATGTCCACCTTGAATAGGGGAGAAATCCAGACCTTTGACAGAGAATCCGGCTTCAACCATAAAGTCCGTTACTTTTTCTAAAACTGCTTGATGCACTTTTTTATCTTTTACAATTCCATTCTTGCCAATTTGCTCTCTACCAGCCTCAAACTGCGGTTTAATGAGTGCCACAACTTCCCCATTTTTAGCCAAAATCTTATGCAAAGCTGGTAGAATGAGACGAAGCGAGATAAAACTGACATCAATGGAGGCAAAACTAGGTATCTTCTCAAAATCAGCTGCTTCAGCATAACGAAAGTTAAATTGCTCCATGCTGACCACTCGCTCATCTTGACGGAGTTTCCATGCCAGCTGATTCGTGCCGACATCTACTGCGTAGACTTGCTGCGCACCATTTTGCAGCATAACATCCGTAAAGCCACCTGTCGAGGCTCCAATGTCCAGCGTGACCTGCTCCTCAACTGAAATGTCAAACACCTGCAAAGCCTTTTCTAATTTTAAACCACCACGACTGACATATTTGAGCTTTTCTCCCTTGAGTTTCAACTCCATACTTTCATCAATTTTTTCACCAGGTTTATCAAAACGTTGACCATTGGCAACGGCAACAACTAAACCTGCCATGACCCCTCGTTTAGCTTGTTCTCTCGTTTCAAACAAACCTTGCTTATAAGCTAGAACATCTACTCTTTCCTTCGTCATTAAGCCTCAAACTTTCTATTATTTTTCTGATAGCAGACCCTGAAAAATCTATGTCCATTTCTACCTCTGCTAATAAAATCTCAGCTGCGCTCAACTGTTCTTCAAAGAAATGCTTAGCACCATCCAAGCCCAAGATAGCTGGATAAGTAGCCTTCCCTGCTGCTACATCTTTCTGTGGTGTCTTCCCCAAGTCCTCAAAGCTCGCTGTCTCATCTAGAATATCATCTCGCACCTGAAAAGCTAGTCCAAGTAATTGACCCGTTTTTCTTAATTTTTCTTGCTGCGGTTCTGCTAGTTCAGCAATCAAACCAGCTGCAATAAAAGGATAGGTCAGGAGCTTACCAGTTTTGTTAGCATGAATAACCTGTAACTCTTCCAAACTAACGCTACGACCTTCTCCTTGCATATCAAGAACTTGACCTCCAACCATGCCAAAGGTTCCAGCAGCTTGAGATAATTCTGCAATTAAGTTTGCCCTAATCTGACTAGGTAATGCCGCTTCTGCTACTAAGGCATAAGAATCCAAAAAGAGCGAATCCCCTGCTAAAATAGCCATATCCTCTCCAAATTTTTTGTGGCTGGTTAAACGACCACGACGATAATCATCATCATCCATAGCTGGCAAATCGTCATGAATCAAACTTCCAGTATGAATCATCTCAAGCGCTGCGGCCACCTGAAAATGGGCCTCCGTCAATTCCAAACCCATACCTTCTAACAATTCCAAAAGCAGCAGAGGGCGAATCCGCTTGCCGCCTGCATTGATTGAGTAAAGAATCACTTCAATCAAATCAGCCGATACCATCTTTTGAACATAAAAATTCTCAATAGTCCGCCCAATTCTAACCAATTTTTCGTCTTGTTTCATTCCACTTCCGTTTCTGTGCCGTCAGCCTGCATAACCTTGACCAGTGTTTTTTCTGCCTTATCTAAGGTTGCTTGAAGTTCTTTTGAAAGTTGCATTCCTTTTTGAAACTCAGAAATTGCTTCTTCCAAAGGGACATCTCCGTTTTCTAACTTTTGCACAATGACTTCTAAATCAGCTAAATTTTCTTCAAATTTCTTTTCTTTTGACATTTTTTACCTCAACTTCCAGATGACCGTCATGCATAACCACACTGACCTTGTCACCCTTTTCTATATCTTTGGTACCTGATAGCACCTTGTCGTCTTTTTGAACAATCGCATAGCCACGAGCTACAATTCGACTGGTATCCAACATAAGCAATGCATCAGATAAACGCTTGACTTCTGCTACCTTGTAATCATAAATCACCGCCATATTGCTACGTAAAAGGCGTTCCAACTGGACTGCACGTTCTTGATAAGTCTGAACCATCCTTAAAGGAGATAAAGCCTCCAAACGATGTTCTAAGAGCCTTGCTTGCTGCATCCCTTCACTATAATATTCGCGAATTTGTTGCTTGAGTCGCAAATTTAATTGATCTAATTTTTGAAGATAGTTATCATATAATCGTTCCGGTTGACGAAAAATGACAGACTGGCTCAACTTAACCAATCGCTCACGATTATAGGTAAGACGATTAGACGTAGCAGTAGCCAAACGATTTTGTTGCTGCTGTATGTGTGCTAAGAGATCCAATTTTGTTACAGGTGTTGCTAGTTCTGCAGCGGCAGTTGGCGTTGCGGCGCGTCTATCTGCAACAAAATCTGCCAAAGTCGTATCTGTTTCATGCCCTACACTTGAAATGATTGGAATTTGAGATTCAAAAATGGCACGGACAACAATTTCTTCGTTAAATGACCAAAGATCTTCAATTGATCCACCACCTCGACCGATGATAAGGACATCTAAATCCCTTCGTGTATTAGCACGACGGATACTATCTGCCACCTGAGTAGCAGCTCCTTCTCCTTGTACTTTGGTTGGATAAAGAATAATCTCTACTCCTGGAAAACGACGGCTAACAGTTGTAATAATATCGCGAATCACTGCACCACTAGGACTAGTCACTACCCCAATTTTCTTAGGAAATTGCGGTAAGGTTTGTTTAAATCGAGTCTCAAACAAGCCTTCTTCCCCTAACCGTTTTTTAAGCTGCTCAAACTGAATTGCCAAAGCCCCTACACCATCTGGCTCCGCTTTTTCAATGATAATAGAGTAGGAGCCACTTGGCTCATAAAGCTGAATCCGGCCGACAACATTGATTTTCATGCCTTCTTCCAAGTCAAAACCTAGCTTTCTGTAAACTCCGCCCCAGATTGTTGCCTGAATGACAGCCTTTTCGTCTTTGAGAGAGAAATACTGATGATTCGGACGTTTGCGAAAATTGGAAACTTCTCCTGTCAGATAAACCCGCTCTAAATAAGGATCTTTATCAAACTTTAACTTTAAATATTTAGTCAAGGTCGATACAGATAAATACTCAGCCATTTCTCTCCTTTCTTCCCCTATAGTTCTTCTTCATTTGTAATGTTTATTATACCAAACTATCTATAAAAAATCATTGACAGAATTCATAAAAACTAACACCATTTCTTCATCCACTTAGGAATCTCTTTACTAATTTTTGTTGGCAAGACCACATAAGATTTTTTGCTCAACTCCTCTGCAATCGCCGAATGAAGATAGACAGCGGCAGTTACACGATCTAGTAGAGAGCTCGTTTTAAATTGTCCTGTAAAGCCCGCAATCATACCTGCAAGCGTGTCCCCCATACCGCCTGTTGCTTGATACGGACCTCCAATGGACAGTTGAAAACAGTTCCGATTTCCACTTTGAAAAATAGTCGTTCCATGCTTTTTTTGAACAACGATAGTTTTAACAGGAAAAGCATTAACTGCTTCTTGACTTTTTTCGAGTGTCTGCTCTGTTAGCTTTAATCCACTCAACCGTTCCCATTCTTTTTGATGTGGTGTAAAAATCGTCTGTGCCTTTGGAAATGGCAAAACTTCTTTGCTAAAAAAAGAAATGGCTCCACCATCCATGATAAAAACTTGACGTTCACTAGCAAGATTTATTACCAACTGTAAAGTAGCTTTTTCAAGAGGATTTTCAGCCAAACCTGGACCAATCAATAGCACATCTGCCTTTTGGATCTGTTCTTTCAATAATTTCTCGTCCCGAATATCAAAAGCCATTGCTTCAGGTAATTGTGCATGTAACGATGGGATATTTCCCTCATCTGTTGCCACTGTGACTAAGCCAGCTCCACTATAGATCGCAGCCATTGCTGCCATTATTATTGCGCCACCAAATGGATAAGTACCGCCAATCAATAACAGACGACCATACTCTCCCTTGTGACCATTCAGCGCACGTGGTTGAATAACCTTTTTCAATAATGTATAGTCTACCACTTTCATGTTTGCTCCCTTCACTTATGCCAGTAGAGAAGTGACACCCTTGTTTATCTTTATTTTACCATAAACAAAATAGACATGCCTCCAAAATCGAAAACATGTCGCACTCTATTTCTTCAAACTCCGTTTGCAGGCTCTATATGTCTGTTCCATAAGCATAGTAATAGTCATGGGACCAACGCCCTTTGGCACAGGAGTAATGAGACTAGCGATTTCTGATACTTCATCAAATTTTACATCGCCAATCAATTTACCATTCTGATCGCGGTTCATCCCCACATCAATCACGACTGCACCTTCTTTAACAAAATCTTTCGTCACAAAGTGACCACGCCCAATAGCGACAACCAAAATATCAGCCTTTTTTGTGATCTCTGACAAATGATGTGTCCGCGAATGAGTCAAAGTTACTGTGGCATTTTTAGCCAGCAAGAGCTGTGCCATCGGCTTACCCACAATATTACTTCGTCCAATGACCACCGCACGTTTGCCTTCTAAGTCAACACCATACTCATGAAACATTTCCATAATACCAGCAGGTGTTGAAGGGATCATAACAGGATGACCACTCCAGAGTCGCCCCATATTCATCGGATGAAAGCCATCCACATCTTTATCGGGATCAATCGCTAGCAGCACCGCTTCTTCATCAATGTGTTTGGGAAGAGGCAATTGCACTAAAATACCATGCCAAGCTGAGTCTTGATTGTATCGTTCTATCAAAGCAAGTAATTCTTCTTGACTAGTCGTTTCTGGCAGACGTATTACTTCGCTCCGAAGCCCTACAGACAAAGCGGAGCGCTCTTTATTTCGCACATAAATCTGACTGGCTGGGTTATTCCCCACTAAAATCACTACAAGTCCTGGAATCGATCCTGTTTCGTCTTTTAATTTTCTAACCTTTTCTGCTAACTGTATTTGCAATTTTTCTGCCAAAGCCTTGCCATCAATTATCTTTGTCATATCCATCTCATTTCTAATTTCTCCATTCTATTATAACATATAACAAAAAAATGACTGCTTTTTCTTATGAAACATTATCAATCAAAAGATCGTAGAATTCCTTTCTTCTTTCAGTTTTTAATATTTTATAAAAAATTACATAAAAAACAGAAAAAAATCAGCCAAAAAACTTAAAATTACCTTAAACCTTAAAACTATTTTAAGGTAACTGCTTTAACATAGAACACGGTACCGATTTAGTTTTAAAATATATAGAAGGGAAGAAAATTATGCAAATAGCCAAGCAGGCTTTGAATTACATCAGTAGAAAAAGAGTTAAAACTCTTCTTGTATTTCTGATACTTACTCTCATTTCAACTGCCTTAACTAGTAGCTTTTCTATTATGGGAACGACTAATAATATCGAAAAGAAAATCTATGACGCATCAAATACTGGCTTTACAATAACTAGCAAAACACTTGAACGACCACTTTCACTAAAAACAGCAGAAAAATTACTTGAGAATAAAGAAATTTCAAAATTCAACTTCAAATACGATGCTTTAGCAAGTTTGACAGATAAAACTGTTGTCAAGAAAAAACAAGGTGTCACAAGAGACAATCAAAACCCTGTCCTCAACAACCTAGTCGCAGCATTAGGAACAAGTGATTCTACTCTAGAAACAACCTTTGCAAGTGGTGTTTTCAAACTTGAACAAGGAAAGCCAATTCGTAAAGACGATAAATCTAAGATTCTCATCCATGAAAAATTAGCTAAAAAGAACCATTTAAAGGTTGGAGATAAACTAAAACTAAAGGGAGCCTCCTTAAAGGATGAGGATGCTAAACAACTCCATGAAGTAGAGTTTGAAATCGCTGGTATCTTCTCTGGAAAAAAAGAAGAGAAACAAACCGGTTTAAGCTCAGATGCGACAGAAAATACTGTCTATATGGACTATGAATCGAGCCAATACTTACAAGGCTACAAACCAGCAGATTACAAATTATCTGCAGCCGTTTATTTCGTATCAAATCCAAATCAAATTGATAAAGTCATCAATACAGTCAAAAAGTCAAAAATTGATTGGAAGCAAACTGATCTTGTTAAAAACTCTAAGGCTTTTGAAGCAGTTTCTTCTTCTGTTACCAGTTTCAAACAGATTATTAATGTTTTAACTTTCAGTATCATTATTGGAAGTATCATCGTTCTTTCCTTGATTCTCATGTTCTGGTTGAGAGAAAGGATTTATGAAATCGGAGTACTATTATCTCTCGGTATTTCAAAAGCGATGATTATCTCTCAATTCATACTGGAACTGGTTATCATATCAGTATTTAGTATGGCACTAGCTTCTATTAGTGGCTCTTATATTTCCACTATGGTATTCAAAGGGTTTATAAAAGGCGGTCAACAACAAGATAGCTCATCCGCTATTTTTGAAAATATCGTTCCGCAGTTACATGCCTCTACTATTTTGATGACTTATGGAATACTGCTCATCATTATTTTACTTGCAGTAGTAGGTTCATCTTCTATTATCCTACATAAAAAACCAAAAGATATTTTAACCGATATAAGTTAAGGAGACAAAACATGACAATTTTAAAAATGGATTCAGTTAGTTACCAATACAATAGCCTACAAGAAAATGTATTGAATCAGATCACAGCTTCATTTGAAGAAGGAAAATTTTATGCTATTATAGGGAAATCTGGTGCAGGAAAATCAACCTTGCTTTCCCTTCTTGCAGGACTTGATACTCCTACAAAAGGAAAAATCCTCTTTGAAGATCAAGACATCGCTCAAAAAGGCTATAACCATCACAGACGGAAACAAATCTCCCTGGTTTTCCAAAATTATAATTTAATCGATTACTTAACTCCGATGGAGAATGTTCGACTCGTAAATTCTCAAGCAAATAAAGATAGCTTGTTACAACTTGGACTCAACGAAAAAGAAATCCATCGTAACGTATTACGATTATCAGGTGGCCAGCAGCAACGGGTTGCTATTGCACGCGCTCTTGCATCTACAGCACCAATTATCTTAGCAGATGAACCAACTGGGAACTTAGATGAAGGTACTGCCATGGACATCATTGAAATCCTAATTAAATCAGCTAAACAAAAAAATAAATGTGTGATTGTGGTGACACACAGCAAAGAGTTAGCTAATAAAGCAGACGTCGTCTTAGAGTTAAGCAATAAGAACTTAGTCGAAGTCACTAAGAATTATAAATAAGACCTCCAAGGAGAAGAAATTATATGTTAACGATAAAGAACGCCCTTGCCTATGTATGGCGCAAAAAAATAAAAACACTGATTATCTTTTTAATCCTGTTAGCCATCTCTACTTTAACACTTGGCAGTATTGCTGTTAAAAATGCAACAGACGCTGCTTCAAAAGAAACTTTCAAAAATATCACTAGCAGTTTCTCAATGCAGATTAACCGCGAAGTGAACCAAGGTACCCCTCGCGGAGCAGGAAATCTTAAAGGCGAAGATATCGAAGCTGTAGAAAAAGTTAAAGGTATCTCTGGCTACATCAAACGAATGAATGTTGTCGCTGACTTAATTGATCACCAATTGGTTGAATCTGGAGAAACCGACTTTGAAAGCGAAGATAGAAAACAAAAATTCGGCCGTGCCATTATGGCAACAGGTATCAACGATTCATCTAAAGATGATAAATTTACCGCAGAAACCTTCAAACTAGTTGAAGGTAGACATATCAACAAAAATGACAAAAATGTTGCTTTAATTCATAAAGATTTTGCAGAAAAGAACAAACTTAAAGTTGGCGATACGATTAATATAAAATCGAATACTTATGACTATGATAACGTTCGCAAAGCTAATAAAACGACTAAAGTGACAGTTATCGGAATTTTTGACGGGAAAAATAAAGGAGGCGTTTCTAGTCCTCAAGAATTGTATGAAAATACCTTTATCACAGACTTAGAAACGACTAAAACTTTACAAGGTTCAACAGATAAAAACGCTATTTATCAAGATGCTACTTTCTTTGTAAATGGTAGCCAAGATATTGATAAAGTGATGGCGAAAGTAAAAGAAATATCATCTATTGATTGGGAAGCCTACACCCTTGTTAAGAGCACAAGCAACTTCCCAGCACTTCAATCTTCTATTAACGGTATTTACGGCGTTACTGGAAACCTCTTAATCGGAACGCTAATCTTTGGAGCGATTGTTCTTACGCTAGTCTTGTTCTTATGGATCAATGGTCGTAGAAAAGAAATGGGAATCATGCTTTCAATGGGAATTAGCAAAACAAAGATTTTCTTCCAATTTATCACAGAAGTTCTCTTTGTAAGTATATTTAGCTTCATTGGTGCTTACTTTGCAGGTAGTGCTGTCAGCAAGGTAATGGGAAATAGCATTTTAAAACAAGTTACCAGTGGTATTGCTGAAAAACTAGCTCGAGAAGGTAAGAGCGCCAATCTTGGAGGCGGGGCTGAAGTGGATGGCTTTAACAAGACCCTCACTAGCCTCAATGTACATGTATCTCCTGATGATATGACCAAAGTGGTCATCTTTGGACTTGCTATCATCATTGTTTCCGTCCTCATTGCTTCAATCACGCTCCTTAGTAAGCAACCAAAAGACTTACTAATGGGAGATAACAGCAAATAAGATATCAATGAGTTCAGACAAAATCGGTCCGTCAGCTAAGTTGACGGACCGATTTATTTTATAGACAGCTGGACTGACTCTCGGATGAAATGACGTAAGGTTCGCTTTGTCGACTTGGTCGATAAAATGAACCGCTTTGGATTGGCTCTGTCGACCTAGTCGAAAAGATAAATGGCTTTTAGTTTACCACGTCGACCCGGCGGACGAGATGAACTATTTTTGGTTTGCTCCGTCAGCCCGGCGGACAGGATGAAACTGTTTTGATTGGCTCCGTCAGCCCAGCGGACGAGATGAATTACTTTTGGTTTGCTCCATCAGCCCGGCGAACAGGATGAAACTGTTTTGATTGGCTCCGTCAGCCCAGCGGACGAGATAAGCTACTGTGGATTTGGCTCGCTTGAGCATTGTTGTTTGTATTTTTGCTCCCAACCATACTGATTGTTTACTGACTTTTACAGTTCTTTCGATGTGCTTTCAACTTCTTCATAGCTCAGTCATAATGACTTGATGTGCTACTAATAAAGTAAGAGCCGAGAGTACTCCCACTAACCCATTTTGGGGAAATCAATGACTGTAGCTTTGCATATTGCTGTGTCGCTGCACTAATCAACTCAGTCTTGCTAGTCGGCCTTACCATGTTAAATCCTCCTTCTGCTTTCTGAATAAACAGGAAACAACTTGACAACATTGTACTGACCCCAAAAGCCAGATTTTTTGTGTCTGACTTTTGGGATACAGTTCACATCTGTCCAGTTTTTGATCTTCTTTCTATTTATGTCTCATTTTTTCTTTGATTTCACATTGACAGTCACAATCGCCACAGTTGCCCTTCCCCTTAATGATGTGGTGCAGCGCTGCACCAGCTAAAACTAAAATAATGATAAATACAATAATTGTGGACATGATTTCTCCTATACTGTTTGATGTGTCAGATTATCTAAAGTGATAACTTCTATTTTTTCTTTACGTGGTTTTCTAAAGATGAAATAGAGACCAACTACTACAACGAATAGAGCAAAAATAGTTCCAGAAGATATTCCTTTTCCATATAGCAACGCTTGACCAAACTGATAAATCACAAGACTGACATTATAAGCCAGTAATGTTTGGAAAGATAGAGCAATCCACGTCCACTTCGCATTGCCCATTTCGCGATGAATTGCACCAATCGCTGCAAAACAAGGGGCACAAAGCAAGTTAAAGACAAGAAATGAATAGGCGGAAAGCGCCGTATAATGCTGTTGGAGATTGTTCCATAGTTCTTTCGTAGTCTCTGTCGCATCAGTCACTTTATACAAAATTCCAAAAGTCGAAATTACCGTCTCTTTAGCTAATAAGCCGGTAATAGCTGCTACAGTTGCTCGCCAATTACCAAATCCAAGAGGAGTAAAGATCCAAGCTAATCCTTTTCCTAAGGTAGCTAGAATACTATCTTCTGTTTCGACCGCCTGTAAGCTAAAGTTATAGGAACTAGCAAACCAGATGAATATATTAGTCACAAAGATAATCGTTCCAGCCCGTTTGATGAAACTCAAAGCCTTCTGTCCCGCATAGCGCAAAACTGTTTTGACTTGTGGCAAGTGATAACTCGGTAGCTCCATGATAAAAGGTGCCACAGCGCCACCGAGAATTGCCGTCTTTTTCAAAGCAATTCCTGATAAGACAATGGCTCCCATTCCAACAAAATAAGCGCTTGGTGCAATCCAAGGATTATTAGGGAAGAATGCTCCAGCAATTAAAGAAATAATTGGTAATTTGGCGGAGCAAGGCATAAATGTTGTTGTCATAATCGTAATCCTACGGTCACGTTCATTTTCAATAGTTCTACTCGCCATAACGCCAGGAACACCACATCCCGTAGAAATCAGCATAGGAATAAAAGATTTCCCAGATAAGCCAAAGCGTCTAAACAGCCGATCCATAACAAAGGCAATCCGGCTCATATAACCAATGTCTTCCAAAATTCCCAAGCAAACAAATAAGACAAAAATCTGAGGAACAAAGCCCAAAACAGCCCCACAACCTGCAACAATCCCATCAATAATCAAGGATTGAAGCCAATCAGATACTGCTAAGTGTTCCAACAGTGATTTGATACCATTCGGAATCCATTCTCCAAAGAGGATATCGTTTGTCCAATCCGTTCCCATCGTTCCAATCGTTTGAATAGAGAGGAAATACACCAACCACATAACAAGCGCAAAGATTGGTAAAGCTAAATAACGATTGGTCACAATACGGTCAATCTTGTCTGACAAACTTAATTTAGTAACATCAGCTTGCAGCGCCATTTTGACTGCTGACTCAATAAACTCATAGCGCGCATTAACAACAATGGTCTCTGCGTCTTCAGTGTAGATTTCCTCCGTAATCCTAATCGCATCTTCAATCTCCGCTTTTTGGAAATCAGACAACACCAGCTGTTCGGATAATTCTTTATCGCGTTCAAAAAGCTTAATGGCATAAAAACGAGCCTGTTTTTGAGGCACTGCATTTCCTAAAATGCGGATAATTTCTGACAAAGCCGCTTCAAAATGACTGTCGTAAACAGGATAGAGCGTTTCATCCGTGCGCTCCATTTCTCGTAAGACCTGCTGCATGACTTGGTCAATCCCAGTCTTTTTCAAAGCACTGGTCGCAACGACTGGCACACCTAGCTGATAACTTAATTTAGTCGTATCGATCCATTTCCCTTGTTTTTCAACGACATCGCTCATATTTAAAGCCAGCACAACCGGAATTCCTGTCTCAATCAATTGCAAGCTCAAGTACAGATTTCGTTCCAAATTGGTTGCGTCAACTACATCCAAGATCCCGTCTGCATTACCGCTTAAAAGATAATTTCTACTAACCACTTCTTCAGAAGTATAAGGCGACAACGAGTAAATTCCCGGTAGATCTTGAATAATAATATCTTTATTTTTACGAAACAGACCACTTTTCTTTTCAACCGTTACTCCAGGCCAATTTCCTACATGCTGTCTACTACCAGTTAATAGGTTAAACAAACTAGTCTTTCCACTATTCGGATTTCCCGCAAGCGCTAATTCTTTCATTGTTTTGCTTCCTTTTCACCTTTCACCACACTAATCAAGCTAGCCTCCGACTTTCTTAAGGTCAAGTCATAACCCCTAAGCTTAATCTCAAGTGGATCACCCAACGGTGCAACTTTTTGCAATTGAACGTTTGTGTTTTTGGTCAACCCCATGTCCATCAACCGTCGTTTTAAAGCACCATCTGCATGAATTGCTTCGATGTATGCCGAATCTCCAATAGCCAACTCAGATAAAGGAAGAGAAGATTTGCTACTGCCCTTTGGCACAACATCCAGCTTTTCCAAAATAGAATTATCCAAGGCAATCCTCGCAGCTCGAACTAAGAGAATAGCTGTGTCGTTTGTTTTTGAAATGACTTGAATAAAACTGCCTATCTTAATCCCTAGATCAGCTAAATGACGGACACTCGCTTCCTCTAGATCGATTCCGACAATTTCATATTCTGTTACTAATTTTATTTGAGATAAATCCATACTCTCTCCTTTTCATTTTGTCAAGAAATATGCTTACTACCATCATTAGTATACCACTTTTTTCTAAGAATTTCTGACAATTCTAAGATAGATAAGCAAAAATTATTGCAAAATAAATATCCCCTAAGCAGATGCCTAGAGGACATATTTATTAGAGACTAACAAATTTAATATAACAATTCATAGATTTCCATTGCAATCAAATCAATGCTATCAAAAGTATAGGTTTCACGCGCTGCAACATCGCGAAGAGTGAATACTGAGCCATTTTCTTCGTCATAGCTATAAGTTACTTCTGCTACAACAATCCCGTCACGTTCAAAATTACGTTTCAAATTGCCGCCATCTTTTGTCATAGCATCTAAACGATTGATAATTCTTACTAAATGTGATTCCATTTTCCTTCTCCTATTCATTTATACGTTACTATTTTACCACAAATGAAAGATGAAATACCAGCAAAAGACCCATTTTTGGTAAATTTAACACAAAATGAAATGCTCAAATATAAAATTCTATCTTTTAACACTTTATTCTTGCAATGTTTTAGAATACTGCTATAATGAAAATAAGAAGTTTGACTATTATTGACCAATTGATTTCCGTCAAGCAAATTTTAAAAGAAAGAGGTAGCACATGCTTTGTCAAAATTGTAAAATAAACGAATCAACTATTCACCTTTACACAAATGTGAATGGAAAACAACACCAAGTTGACCTCTGTCAAAATTGTTATCAAATCATGAAAACAGACCCAAATAATGCCTTATTTCGTGGCATGACCAATATGAACAATCAAAATAATTTAGACCCTTTTGATGATTTCTTTAGCAATCTAGGGAATTTTCAAAATCATCAAGAACCGCAGACCCCTCCTACTCAATCAGGTGGCGGATACGGTAACGGAGGCTATGGTTCCAATCAAGGTGGCAGCACGCGCCAACAAGTACCACAACAACCCAAAGGCCTCCTAGAAGAATTTGGTATCAATGTAACTGAATTTGCTCGGCGGGGCGAGATTGACCCTGTAATTGGTCGTGACGAAGAAATTGTGCGCGTCATTGAAATCCTCAATCGTAGAACGAAGAACAATCCTGTCCTCATCGGAGAGCCCGGTGTCGGTAAAACAGCAGTTGTCGAAGGCTTGGCTCAGAAAATTGTAGACGGTGATGTGCCACATAAACTCCAAGGCAAAGAAGTCATTCGTTTAGATGTCGTTAGTTTAGTTCAAGGAACTGGTATCCGTGGTCAATTTGAAGAACGAATGCAAAAACTCATGAACGAAATTCGCTCTCGACAAGATGTTATATTATTCATTGATGAAATTCACGAAATTGTTGGAGCTGGTTCTGCTGGCGATGGAAATATGGATGCTGGAAACATCCTAAAACCAGCACTTGCTCGCGGTGAACTCCAATTAGTCGGTGCCACAACTCTCAATGAATACCGGATTATCGAAAAAGATGCTGCACTGGAACGCCGTATGCAGCCTGTAAAAGTTGATGAACCAACAGTTGAAGAAACGATCACTATCCTCAAAGGTATTCAAAAGAAATACGAAGACTATCACCACGTCAAATACACAGACGATGCCATTGAAGCAGCAGCTGTCTTGTCCAATCGTTATATCCAAGATCGCTTCTTGCCTGATAAAGCCATTGACTTGCTAGACGAAGCAGGCTCTAAGATGAATCTGACACTTAACTTTGTCGATCCAAAAGTCATTGATCAACGATTGGTAGAAGCTGAAAACCTCAAGGCACAAGCTACTCGTGATGAAGATTTTGAAAAAGCTGCTTATTTCCGTGACCAAATTGCCAAATACAAAGAAATGCAGCAAAATAAAATGGCTGATCAAGATACGCCTCTTATCAGTGAAAAAACCATTGAACATATCATTGAGCAAAAGACAAATATTCCAGTTGGCGACTTGAAAGAAAAGGAACAATCACAATTGATTAGTCTGGCTGATGATTTGAAAGCTCATGTCATTGGTCAAGATGATGCTGTTGATAAAATTGCGAAGGCCATTCGCCGTAATCGAGTTGGACTAGGTACACCAGACCGACCAATTGGTTCTTTCCTTTTTGTTGGGCCAACCGGTGTCGGCAAAACAGAACTTTCTAAACAACTAGCGATTGAGCTCTTTGGTTCAGCTGACAGCATGATTCGTTTTGATATGAGTGAGTATATGGAAAAACATAGCGTAGCAAAACTCGTCGGAGCGCCTCCAGGTTACGTTGGCTACGAAGAAGCTGGACAATTAACAGAACGTGTACGTCGTAATCCTTATTCTCTCATTTTACTTGATGAAATAGAAAAAGCTCACCCAGATGTCATGCATATGTTCTTACAAGTACTGGATGACGGACGTCTGACAGATGGACAAGGTCGGACAGTCAGTTTCAAAGATACGATTATCATTATGACTTCCAACGCCGGTACCGGAAAAGTTGAAGCAAACGTCGGATTTGGTGCAGCGCGTGAAGGACGAACCAATTCTGTTATCGGTGAATTAGGAGACTTCTTCAGTCCAGAATTTATGAATCGTTTCGATGGTATTATTGAGTTCAAATCTCTTAGCAAGGAAAATCTCCTACAAATCGTAGATTTGATGCTTGAAGATGTGAATAAACGCTTAGCTGTAAATGGTATTCACCTAGACGTAACAGACAAAGTCAAGGAAAAATTAGTTAATCTTGGTTACGATCCAAAAATGGGAGCTCGTCCACTTCGTCGGACAATCCAAGATCACATCGAGGATGCTATCACCGACTACTATCTTGAACATCCAAGCGAAAAAGAGCTCAAAGCTGTCATGACGAGCAATAGCAAGATTGTTATCAAGTCGTCCAAAAAGTCTGAAAACGAGACCGAAAAAGAAATTAAAACAACAGCAGACGACACTGCTAACTGACTATGAAAATCACTCCTTAGAAGTTTCTCTAGGGAGTAATTTTTCGTTACTGAACTCTATATCTCAAAATTGTCTTCAATTTCTGGAGAGCTGTTCGATTTTTATTGTTCAAATAAATTTCACGATGATATGACGTACAACGTTTTAACCCATTTTCTTGACAGAAAGCATCCATTTTCGCAAAAGTTTGCGGTTCATCGTCAAAAGGTCCTACATGAAGCATTGCAATACTATTTCCTTCATCCATTCGTTTAAAGCGAATTTCATCATAGTGTAAATTTGGTTTTTTCACTTTTACTTTTGCAAGAGCTTTTTCAACCATTTCTCTGGTGATAAACTCCGGCTGTGCAATCATAATGGTATAAACCAAGTCATCTTTTACTAAAATTTCTGCTTCTTTTTGCCGCCAAATCCCTTCCAGCGGATAGACTGTAAAATCTGTCACTTCTAGCTCTGGATTGGATTTTTTATAATCCATTTTAACTGCATAAGCAAGAGAGTACAGAGCCGAAACCCGCTCAGAGAAATCAGAGCTATTTGGATTGCCTTCTCCGTCAATCATAATGAAAGCCTGTTCAGGAACCGTCACTAGCGTCGGACTTACCTTCACACCATATATAGCTTTTTCAGCCTTTCTCCATTCATATTTCATTTGTTTACCCCTTTCGTTTTTCTATCATAATCATAACAAAGTAAACTTGTCAGTTTCTGTCAACTTTTATATTTTTGGGAAATTTCGTTTAATTTTTTTGCTAAATTCTGTCGCACTTCAGGCGGTTCTAACACTTCCACTCCATCCAAAAAGGATAAAAGATAAGCATAAAGACTGTCATGATTCGGAAATTCTGCTTCTACAAGTAAATTTCCTACCACATCTGTCGAAATCAAACCAGAAAATTCTTCATAGACACGAAAAGCTCGATGTTTTTCAAATTTCAATTGTAGCCGAATTGTTTCCTTTTGGCTTTCTTTACTTTGAAAGTCAGCTTGTCTTAACTCTCGGTCAAATATTTCAGTTGATAGCTGGCAGTGATTGATTCGACTTAGTTTGAATAACCGATAATCCTGTTTTCTCCGACAAAATCCATATAAATACCAATCTTGACTTTTAAAAATCAATTGCATAGGTTCAACCCATCTGCTTGTCCCTTCACCCTGTTGATTCAAGTAGTCAAACTGAAGAAGCCACCTCTGAAAGATTCCTCTCTTAATCTGCTCAAACATTTCTTGATGGTATTTTTGCCCACGCCAATCTGTAAAATCAATTTGTAGCCAGTTATCCATTTTAATTTGAAACAAAGCCTGCAGCTTTTCTAATACTTGATGTTCTTCTCGTAAAGTTTGTAAGCCTTGTACAGATAAGAGCAATTCTTCTTGCTCCTGAGCCGATAGTAAACTTTTATCCAGTACAAATGAATCCAGTAAAAAAATGCCACCGCCTTTCCCCGGATTACAATAAATAGGGATACCTACACTGCTTAACCGATCCACATCACGATAAATAGTACGAATCGACACCTCAAACTTCTCAGCCAATGCTGGTGCTGTAGCATGCCCATTCCCCAGTAGATAATAAATGATACCTAGTAATCTTCCTTGAGTCATGTTCTAACCTCTCTATAATTATACCACTATAACTTGTCAAAGCTTGTCTCGTTTTAATACCAAGTGATTGAACAAAAAGAAATCTTATTAAACCCTTGACAGTAATCACTTCATCCTTTATGATAATAGTAAACTAGTCACAAAAGAGGAACAAATATGACAGTCGCAACTTTTGGAGAAAAGAAAGAAAGCGCTCAATATGTAAATCGCTATGGTGTTTACGCAGTTATTCCAGATGCTAAAAAAGAAAAAATCATCTTAGTGCAAGCACCAAATGGAGCCTGGTTTTTACCAGGTGGTGAAATCGAAGAAGGTGAAAACCATCGAACCGCACTTGAACGCGAATTGATTGAAGAACTTGGCTTCACAGCTGAAATCGAGCAATATTACGGACAAGCAGATGAATACTTCTACTCTCGCCATCGTGATACCTACTTTTACAATCCTGCCTACATTTACGAAGTGAGCCATTATGAGCAATCACAAGCACCTTTAGAGGATTTTAATCAGCTTGCTTGGTTTCCAATCGAAGAAGCTATTTCCAAACTAAAACGCGGAAGCCATAAATGGGGAATTGAAATGTGGAAAAAGAGTCATAAAGTCTGAGAAATTGTTCACATTTCTTATGGAAAAGTGCTATAATAGGGTTAGCATATAGGAGGAAATCATTATGAAGCTTATCAATACAACCAATAGCCACGCGAATCTTGTCCAAAGCCAGTTAGAAAGCACAGATGCCACTTTAGTTGAAACTTTTTCTGCTGGAAATACAGATGTTGTTTTTACGCAGGCTCCACTTCATTATGAAATCCTGATTTCAAATAAACACCGCGCTATTCGCGAACAAGAAGTTGAAAAAATTCGGGAATTTTTCCTAAAACGAAAAATTGATACAAAATTGATTGATGCATCTCGAATTAAAACACTCTACTCTACTAACTTGATTGAAATTTCTATTCCAACAAAATAAGCCCACGAGGGCTTATTTTTTATCTTGCATTTCGCGCTTAAGAAATCACCCCAAAAGTTAGATAGAAAAATCTAACTTTTAAGACGATTTTTATTTCTCCAAACCGCTTTTCTCTAACTATGACTTAAATCTTTTACTTCCATAACGTGCTACGAGATAAATAATTAAAGCAGAGTATATACAAATAAACATGACTAGAAACACAGAAAAAGAAACAATAGATACTCACGTTGCTAGTTGATAAAAAATTCTAAATGGTAGGCTAAAAGAACCTGTT
>ERZ773090.247-NODE-247-length-42587-cov-30.728_pt1 | contig 42587 bp, 43 predicted proteins | sample MGYA00580579_ERZ773090 | MGnify/ENA primary metagenome ERZ773090 (study PRJEB29015, sample SAMEA2738014) | human oral metagenome | biome: human oral; feature: human-associated habitat; material: dental | place: China | collected 2132 ... | reverse complement strand
GAGAGAACCAATTTGGTCCTCTCCAGGTTGTAACTTTTTATCAACCCACTACAGTTGACAAAGAGCCCTTATCAAACGAAATGCCTTTGGATTTCGGAACTTTGAAAATTTCAAAAAACGGATTTTCATCGCTCTGAACATCAAAAAAGAAAGGATGAAATGTGTCCTTTCTCGATTTTAGCTTTTCTTCAACCCACTACAGTTGACAAAGAGCCGTCCTTTTTTACTTATTTTGTTTTCTTGACACTGATGATTTCTACGTCATAGCTTCCGGCTGGTGACTCAATAGTTGTGGTATCGCCAACCTTTTTACCAATCAGGGCTTGGGCAATTGGGCTTTCGTTGGAAATCTTACCAGCGAAGACATCAGCTCCTGCTGCCCCAACGATGGAGTAGGTATCTTGATCCGTAGTGCCGACTTCTTGAACAACAACCGTTTTCCCGATAGCTACTTCATCAGAAGCGACGGCATCGCTGTCAATAATTTCAGCATAACGAATCTTGGTTTCGATGATTTGGATTTGACCTTCAACAAAGGCTTGCTCATCCTTAGCAGCATCATACTCAGAGTTCTCAGAAAGGTCACCATAGGAACGAGCAATTTTAATGCGTTCGATAACTTCTGGACGACGAACCAATTTGAGGTCCTCGAGTTCTTGTTCCAGTTGGTCCTTTTCTGCTTGAGTCATTGGGTAAGTTTTTTCTGCCATAATAGTCTCTTTTCTATTTTTTATTTTCTTGGAATTTAACACAGAAACAGAGTCTGGAAACTTCCGTCACAGACTCCTATTTGTGTTTAAAGTTTGATAAATTTTAGGTATTGCTAGTTTTTATCACTGCTGTCCGAGGTCTTCTTATTGACATAGGTATCAACATTTTTCTCATGCTCTTCATAGGTTTCGGAATAATAGACCTTCCCTGTTTCTACATCAGCAACAAAATAGAGATACTTGGTGTCAGCAGGATTCACAACAGCCTCAATGGCTGACAGACTCGGACTATCAACTGGGCCAGGCATGAGGCCCTTGTTTTTATAATCGTTATAAGGTGAATCAACATCGGTATCAATGTTGGCATCCTCCTTCAAAGAGGTCTTATCGCCAAGCTTGCCAAGAGCGTAAAGCACTGCAATATTGGATTGCAAAGGCATATCAGCATCTAAGCGATTATAGAAGACACTAGCAATTTTACTGCGATCCTCATCGGTCTGACCTTCCTTTTCAACTAGGGAGGCTAAAGCCAAGGTCTCGTTGACATTGTACTTAGACTGACCAATCTTATCATAGTAATCAGCTAGGTAGGAATCCATTGTCCCTAACATCTGATCCACTAAATCTTCAAGACTAGTATCCTTTGTATAGTTATAAGTCGCTGGGAAAAGATAACCCTCCAACTGATATTTAGCCTTATCGGAATCTGGTAAATCTGCCAAAAGTTTCGGATATTTCTCTTTCATCTTATTGATGAAGTCCTTATTCTTCACCAATTTGAGAAAGTCCTTAGAACTGTATGGCGTCTTGTCTCCCTTGACCTTGGTATTTGAATTATCCTCAATGGCCTTAGCAATCTGTTCAAGGGTATAACCTTCAGGGATAACAATTTTGCCACTGCTGGGATCGGTGGGCTCTGCAGTCCCACCAGCTTGTAATTCCTTGATGATTTCATCAGTAGACATGCTGGCCTTTAGATTATAGTAGCCACTCTTAAGATTGCTGTAGTTCTTGAATTTGGTGTAATAATTAAAGACATTGGCATCCTTGATGATACCCTTCTTTTGAAGGATTCGACCAATCTGCTTGCCACCGGCTCCCTTAGGTATCTCAACCGATACATACTTGTTGGAATGAGTATCTAATGGAGCTAGGCTTGAGCTGACGTAATAATAACCATATCCACCACCAGCTAAAATAATCAGTAGAATCAGAAAAATAATCCAACCCGTAATTCGGCGGGCTAGCCGCTTCTTTTTCTTTTGTTTTTGCTTACGCTTGCTGGCCTTACGACGGGAGGACTTGGAAGTCTCTTCCCAAGCATCGGAATCTTCTTCATCGTCTGAATTCCAGTTAAGTCCAGCTTCAACAGTCGTATCAGAATCGGACCCATCAGCAAATGCAGAATCAGAGTCAAGGCTTGAGCTTGTCTGTTTCTGTGCTTGACGTTTTTCCGAGCTTGGCTGGAATTCCTCCTCTTCAAACGCTCCTTCATCTTTAGGACTTTCAGAGCTAAAGACCTCTGGGATTGCAGAATGAATATCCTGAATAGGAATAGGAACAGTGAAGCCTGAAAGATCGACATCCGCAATCTCCGGAGCTATAGTCTCAGAAGTCAGGGTTGAAGCGGTGCTTGCATAGGCACTGCTTTCTTCCAGAGGCTCTGTTTCTTCTAGTTCCTCTCCCAAGGGGTTCAGCTCCCTGATATGCTCTTCTTCTTGAATTTTTTTAATGGCCCGAGCTTCCTTGAGCGCAAGCTTTTGCTCCTGTTCAGCTGATTTAGCCGCAGCCTCTTGTTGCTCTTTTAGCTTGGCAGCAGCTTCTTGCCAATTAAAATCAGGATCAATCTCACGACTGCTTTCAGTGTTGAGACTTTCTACAATCGATTTGACCGTCCCATCATCTTGGATCCCTTTTAAGCGATTGGCTTCTTCTAATTCATTCAAAATCTGGTCCTTGAAACTTTTGCTTCCGGAAGCAGATTTTGACTTATCATCCTTAAAATCGGTCAAAGCTTCTCCTCCTCATAGTTATCAGTCGCCATTATATCTTAAATTAATGGTAAATGCAAATTTAACAAGGTTTGTCACTAAGGCGTAACACTTGACTTGAGATAAGGAAAGTTCACCTATTTTCCCAGACCATATTGTTCCAGAGGCTACCACCGTGGTTAGAATCTGATGGGCCTTCATCGCTAAAACCATTCATCTCATAATAAGGAATCAATTCACTATGACAGGTCAGGCTAATACCATCACGGTTCTGGGCTAGAGCCAAATCCTTTAAGGCAGCTAAGAGAGCTGTACCGATTCCTTGGCCCGCAAATTTTGGTGCTACCGATAGGGACTGAATCTGGATAAAACCACCGCTTGCTGGATTGGAGACAACATTCTCAAACAAATCATCAGTTAGATAGCGTTTCTGGGTGACAGAACCGACCAGGTAACCAGTTATCCGTCCAGCAATTTCAGCAACCAAGAAAGTGTCGGGAATGACTTCAATCCGCTCCTTCATTGCCTTTGCACTGGCTGCCTCTTCTTCCGAGAAATTAACTTCCTCAATATCCATAATCTCCCCGAAATCCTCGGGGTTTACTTTTCTAATCAGCATTATACCTCCTATAAATGAAAAACTGGGGATGCCCAGTTTTTCATATTATCTTTTATTATTGCGTATTGGCCGCTAGATTAGCAACCAATTCTTCAAAGGAACGCTCGTAGAGTTGGATGTCCCCAGCCCCCATAAAAACATAGACAGCATTATCATGATCTAAAAGCGGAGAAACATTCTCAACAGTCACAACCTGGGCTGGCTTTTTAATCTTTGCCGCCAAATCTTCAACCTTAACCTGACCGTTATCACGTTCACGGGCAGAACCGTAAATTTGAGCCAAATAGACGCTGTCAGCCTCATTGAGAGCTTCCGCAAATTCATCTAAGAGGGCAATGGTCCGTGTGAAGGTGTGCGGTTGGAAAATGGCCACAATCTCCTTGGATGGGTACTTCTGGCGGGCTGCATCCAAGGTGGCAATGATTTCTGTTGGATGGTGGGCAAAGTCGTCAATGATGATGGTATCGTTAACGATTTTTTCTGTAAAGCGACGTTTAACCCCATTGAAGGTTCTCAGGTGCTGAGCCACCAATTCCATATTGAAACCAGCGACATAGAGGTTAGCAATAACAGCTGTCGCATTCAGAATATTATGACGACCAAAGGCTGGAACATGGAAGGTCCCTAAGTCTTGTCCGTCATGTTTGACCTTGAAGTCTGAACCGTGAGTGGTCCGAACAATATCGTAAGCTACGAAATCATCATTGTCCTCAAAACCATAATAATAAATCGGTGCTGGACTGGTGATTTTCCGCAAGTAAGAATCTTCCCCATAGACAAAGAGTCCCTTTTGCACCTGTTTGGCATAATCATCAAAGGCCGAGAAGACGTCATCAATCGAAGTAAAGTAATCTGGATGGTCGAAGTCGACATTGGTGATAATGGAATAAGCCGGATGATAGGGCATGAAGTGACGTTCGTATTCATCCGCTTCAAAAACAAAGTACCGACTGTTCTTTGAACCCCGTCCTGTACCATCACCAATCAAGAAGGAAGTATCAGTGATATTGCGTAAAACATGAGACAACAGGCCTGTCGTTGAGGTCTTGCCATGAGAACCGGCTACTCCTAAACTGATAAATTGATTCATGAAATCACCTAAGAATTCATGGTACCGTTTAAAGGAAAAACCATTATGCAGGGCATAGGCAACTTCTACATTATTATCTTCACGAAAGGCATTTCCAGCGATTAGCTCAACATCTGCTGTGATATTCTTTTCATCAAAGGGTAAAATCTTGATACCAGCTTGTTCTAAGCCCCGTTGCGTAAAGTAATACTTCTCAACATCTGATCCCTGAACCTTGTAGCCCATTTGATGTAGCATCAGAGCTAGGGCGCTCATTCCAGAGCCTTTAATTCCGATAAAATGATAGGTTTTTGACATGGTTTCTCCTTAAAATTAAGAGGGGACGAAAGCAGTGAGGCTCAATTGATATAGGGTAACCACCATTTTCCCTCACTTTCTACTTTCATGATATTAGACTAAAACAAGCCACTGACTGTTTTAGTCTCACCTCCACACAGTTGTTTGGTGGGGCTAGATTAAAATCTTTAGCAGTTAATTGGCGATAGAACGAGGGGCTCACGGTAAGTCCAGTTTTCACACCTAGCTCAGCTAAGTATTAAACTGTATACGATTAACCAATAGGAAACTTCGCTGATCGTTTCATCAGCGAAGTTTCCTTTCACTCCTCATCGACCATCAAGTTTAATTCTTTGGCAAGCTGATGAGTTCTCTGTTGCCTAATTTCATCCTGGTTATAGATTTGACTGCGTTTTAAAAAGTCATAGTTATTTTTCTTAACCTTTTGTTGACTCGGATTGCTTGGCTCCTTATAGACCTTGGGCAATTCAGCCAAAATATACCGGTCTTGATGTAAATTCTTACTAAAGCGGGCCAACTCATTGACAGGCAAGTCATCATTGGAACGGGCTGACTTACCATTTAAAAAAAGAGTTGGCTTAGCAGGAGCCACTGACTTGGTCTTTGGCTGAGCCACTTGTTCACGATGTTGGAAATTTGGCTTGCTAGGAATCTTAGCCTCTTTAGCAATGAAGGATTGACGTTTGCGCTTCAAGTCTTGCCGTGCTTCTTCCCTTGCCAACTCCGCATAGGTCTTCCCTGCTCTAATGTCATTTGCAGGAGTTGGACTAGAGCTAGGATAAGCACGAGTAGCCTCGCCAGAAATTTCTTCTTGATTTAAATAAGGCTTATCGTGATAATCACCATGAATATTATTAATTAAATCTTCATTGTCGTACAGCCGCATTTGAGGAGCTGCTGCTATTACCGACTCATCGTCTCCGACGAGCGGAAACTGATGTTTCTTTCTAGCCATAAATCTAACTTCCCCCAATTTATTCGAGCATGGCTCTAACATTTCTATTATACCTTAAATAGGTCGCATGTCAAAAGGTTATTAACCATTCAAACCTAAAATCTCTTTGATTTCTTCAATGGTCATATTAGAGCGACTTTCATCACCATCCAACACAGTTGTCACCAAATTCTTCTTGGAATCCTGCAATTCAAGGATTTTTTCTTCAATGGTTCCTCTAGTAATAAGACGATAGACTTCAACTTTTTCCTTTTGTCCTAGTCGGTGAGCCCGACTGATGGCCTGCATCTCTACAGCTGGATTCCACCAAAGGTCAATCAAAATGACCGTATCTGCTCCGGTCAGATTGAGGCCAACACCGCCAGCTTTAAGTGACACCAAGAAGACATCCTTACTGCCGTTATTAAAAGCCTTAGTCATCTCCTGCCTAGTCTCAGCCGGAGTAGAGCCTGTAATTTTGTAGCTGGTCATGCCCAGTTGAGCCACCTCTTCTTCAGCAATATCCAACATATCACGAAATTGTGAGAATATCAGGGTTCGGTGACCACTCTCCTGAATTTGGCTCAACAATTGGCGCAGACTGTCAATCTTTCCACTAGCTCCTTGATAGTCCATAAAAAGGGCTGGGGTATCGCAAATTTGCCGCAGACGAGTAATTCCAGATAGAATTTGGATTTTCTGGCGGTTAAGCTCAGCATCACTGGATTGGCGAACACTCTCCTGAATCTGCCGGAGTTGGGCCAAATAGATGGCCTTTTGCTTATCACCCAATTCATTATAGTAGGTAGTTTCTGTTAAATCAGGCAGTTCCGGCAGAACGTCTTCCTTCTTTCGCCGCATAACGAAAGGCTTAATGTACTGGGCAACTTGCTTGGCATCTAATTTTGAGAAATCTTTCTTGCTAGGCAGTAAACCAGGCAGGACAATTTGAAATATGGACCAGATTTCCATTAGTTTATTTTCAATCGGAGTCCCTGACAGGGCAAAGCAATTACCCACTTCAAAATCTCTTAGGTTTTGAGAAATCTTGGTTTGGGTGTTCTTCATGACCTGAGCTTCATCCAAAATCAAATAATCATAGTGACCAGCCTGATAGTTGCCGAAATCCTGACGGAAGGAGGCATAGGAAGTAACAGTGATCTGATGTCCCTCAGCAATCACATCTAATCGGTCCTGTTTTAGGCCATAGGAAACCGCCACATCCACACCAGGAGCAAACTTGGTAAACTCGTCCTTCCAGTTGTAAATCAGACTTGAAGGTGATAAGATTAGGGCCCTTGTTGCCTGAGTCAACTTGATTGTCAAAAAGGCAATGGTCTGCAAGGTCTTTCCCAACCCCATATCATCCGCCAGAATACCCCCAAAGCCATAGCTATCCAACATTGACATCCACTTGATTCCCATCAACTGGTAATCCCGTAAATTAGCCTTAACCGAAAGACTTGGAACTTCAAAGGCCTCAGGGTGCCTCAAATCATAGGCCAGTTGCTGGAAATCCTTAGAAAAATCAACTCGTTTAGAATCTTGAAAGAACTCAGAAAGCTGAAAGGCTGCCAGGTTCCCCAGTTGAAGATGACCATTGTCCAAAGACTTGGCTCGCAGATTTTTCAGGGCCTGGCTAACCTTCTGCGTTTCCTCATCAAAAACAACCAGCTGGCCTCGATCACTAATATAATATGATTCATTCTTGAAGAGGGCTTGCAAAGCCTGGTTAATGTCACCTTCATAGATGGATGAAAAATCAAAAGAGACATCCAATAAGCCCTTCTCTCTGGCCACCTTAATTTGAGGACTTTCATAAGTCCACAAGTCATCCAAAGCCCGACTCAGATTAACTTGACCCAGACGCTCCAGATGAGGAATGGTTCGAGTGAAGAAAGCGTAGAGCTCTTCATCATGAACAGGCAGATGGCGGGCAGAAAAATGTCCTATAAAACCTTCGCTAGCCAAGACATGACTGATGCGCTCTTCACGTTTAAAGTTGCTGGTAAAGGGAAGCTCCTGCAAGTCTTCCCTATTTTTGACCAAAAGGCCACCGTAATCATAGACCAGGTCTAAAAGAATTTCTTTGCTGGCCGAGATATCAAGATTAAAAATCGGACGAAAATCTCTAATCGCAAAGGATTTTGGAGCCTCAACCTGACCGATTTCGGCGAAGTCCAGCAGGCTAGCTGCCAATTTCCCCTGGTCCTCAAGATTGAAATGAACATGCTTGTTCAAGTCCTGATCAATCATTAGCCCCCTGATGGCCTTGACCAGTTTTCTCTGCTTGTCAGTCAAATGATAGAAGGTTTGACGTAAGAGCAGGAAGGTCTGATCAAAGTAAGCCTGACTCGCCTTCTCCGAAATGACTAATTCTAGAGACTGGCGGTGAACTAGGACCCTAAAATGAAAGAGATCATCCTCACCAGTCAGCTCCTTGAAATAAACTTCCTTGTAATCGCGATTGCTAATACTTAGATGGAAATCGTAGAGATCCTGCATGAGCTGGATTCCTTCTTCAAAGAAGCCTCTGGGGAGATTCAAATGCCGACCGCGATTGGGCAAGAGAAAGTCCAAATGGCTGAGGTCTTCATCAGGAATTAGACGCCAGAGAAAGTCTAAAAACTCCTGACTGGCCTCATCAAACTGCAAGTAGGAAATTGGCTCGAAGTAGTTTTTCCCGATTTGGTAGGCTTCTTCTCGCTTTAAGACCTGCAGAAAATTCCTAATATCTCTGATGATATAAGAGCGCTCATCTGGCAGGCGATTGATGTGGATGGTCCACCAGATAGCAGACGAATACAAATCCTGCTCACCTGAGACCGATAGGCGGTACCTGAGACTATCATCTTCATTAACCGCTAGACCATCCAAAAATAAACTGCCGAAGGAATGTAGCTTCTCCTGCTTCTTTTGACCAGCTTCTTCATTTTCTAGCTGTTCGACCAGTTTTTTACCCTCAGAATCGTTCTTAAGGTAGAATTCGATTGCCGCCAGATGAGGACAGTAGTTTTTTTGGGCAAACATGGGACAAGAACAGCTGACCTGATCGTCATCAAAAGAGAACTGGATGGCTAGCCCATCCACTTCTGCCTTGATAATCTTATCAGCTGTTGATACGATGTTGATTTTTCCAGCTTTGGACAGGGTAATTCCTTCATTGCGGACCCGTCCAGGAATCAATCTTGCCATAGCTTTTCCATGTCCAATCTAAATTAACTTATCCTATCATTATAGCAGATTCTCCTAGTATTTTCAGCTGAAACACAATGCACAAGTTTTTGTGCTATACTCTAAAAGAAAAGGAGGATAATCACATGACAATCCTAATCCGAAATGTTCAAGAAAGTGACCTGGACGACCTTTTGGCTATCTATGGGCCCTACGTGGAAAAGACAGCCATCAGCTTTGAATATGAGGTTCCTAGCCTAGTCGAATTTGGTCGGCGTTGGCAAGGCATCAGTCAGACTTATCCCTATCTTCTGGCCCAAGCGGATGGCAATATTTTAGGCTACGCCTATGCCTCTCCCTTCCACCCTCGGGAGGCCTATCAATGGTCAGCAGAAGCCACCATCTACCTGGCTCCCCAAGCTCAGGGAAAAGGACTAGGACGACACCTCTATCAAGCCCTAGAAGACTGTCTCAAGGCTCAAGGAGTTTTGACTGTTCTAGTCTGCATCGCTACCACAGAGCAACCTGACGACTATCTGACCAATAATAGCTGGAATTTCCACAAGCATTTGGGCTTCAAGGAGGTCGGCCATTTCAAGTCATCCGGCTACAAATTCGGTCACTGGTACGACATGAAATGGCTGGAAAAATCACTGGGTAAGAAGGGCAACCAAGCCCAGCCCATCAGGCCTTTTAGAGAAACCAAGCTGTTTAAGGAATTTGAACAATAGGCTCTGTGCTAGGCAGACTCAGAAATAATAATACTTATCATCAAAATTAATTAGTAAACCATTAAAAATCCACTTCAAAAAATCTGAAGTGGATTTTGCTTTATTTACGCTTTCTGGCAATCAAATGGATGGGGGTGCCTTCAAAGACGAAGGCTTCACGGATTTGATTTTCCAAGAAACGCAGGTAAGAAAAGTGCATGAGCTCTTCTTCATTGACGAAGACGACAAAGGTCGGTGGCTTAACCGAAACCTGGGTCGCATAAAAGATTTTCAAGCGTTTGCCCTTATCGGTCGGAGTCGGATTGATGGCCACGGCATCCATGATAACATCGTTGAGGACACTGGAAGGAATTCTTGTATTCTGGCTCTGACTGATACGTTTAATCAACTCTGGCAGCTTGTGCAAGCGCTGCTTTGTCTCAGCCGAGACAAAGACGATAGGAGCATAACTCAGGAATTGGAAATTATCCCGAATATCTTCTTCCCATTGGCTGGTCGTGTGGTTGTCTTTTTTAATTGTATCCCACTTGTTGACGACAATAATAATACCCTTACCTGCCTCGTGGGCGAAGCCAGCAATTCGCTTATCGTAGTCACGAATACCTTCTTCAGCATTGATGACCATGAGGACTACATCCGAGCGGTCAATAGCCCGCATAGACCGCATGACAGAGTACTTCTCGGTATTTTCATAGACCTTACCAGATTTCCGCATACCTGCGGTATCAATCATGGTGTACTCCTGGCCTTCATCATCAACGAAATCGGTATCAATGGCATCCCTGGTGGTTCCTGCGACAGGGCTGGCAATCACACGCTCTTCACCCAGCATAGCATTGATGAGGCTGGACTTCCCAACATTGGGCCGGCCAATCAGGCTGAACTTGATAATATTAGGATTATCATCCTCTTCTTGGGCCGGAAGACTTTCGACAATGGCATCCAGAATATCCCCCGTGCCAATCCCGTGAACCGAGGACAGCGGATAGGGATCACCCAGACCCAGGCTGTAAAAATCATAGATGTCATTGCGCATTTCAGGATTATCCACCTTATTGACCGCTAGAATGACGGGCTTGTGGGTCCGATAGAGAATCTTGGCCACATATTCATCCGCATCGGTCACGCCCTCCTTGCCAGAAACAACAAAGACAATGACGTCAGCTTCAGTCATGGCAATATCTGCCTGGTGCTTTATTTGCTCCATGAAGGGGGCATCAACATCGTCAATACCACCCGTATCAATAATGGAGAACTGACGATTGAGCCATTCTGCCTTGGTATAAATTCGATCGCGGGTCACGCCCTCCACATCTTCAACGATGGAAATGCGTTCCCCCGCAATCCGATTAAAAAGGGTCGACTTCCCCACATTAGGGCGACCCACAATAGCCACAGTAGGTAAGGCCATTTGATTTCCTTTCTTCTTCTCTTGCCCTAGAGTTAGCTATTAGCTAGGCTCTGGCAAATTATTTCTTTTTTCGAAAAGCTAAGTAATAGAATAAAACTGGTGTTCCGATTCGTACAAGCCGTTGACCAAAAATTAAAGCAAGATTTTCTCCCTCAATAGGAGTCATCAAAGCTACTAGTGTTGTAGCAATCGCTAAAATTAGCCAAACAACCTTTGCAGAAGTCATCCCTGACCTCCTATCTTTCCTTGCTTTCTTGCTGATGGACTTAGCTTTTCGCCATCTTAGTTAGCGACGGTTTTCACCTTGGAGGTGGACATCCTTGGCCAAGTAGCGAACCCTTTCCATGACTCGCTTGGCTTGCCAGGACTCATCTGCCCCCTTGATATTGCCCAGTTTGGCTTCCAAATTTTCTAGGCTATAGTTAGAGGTGAAGAAGGTTGGCAATTCTTCTAGCATCCGATGTTGGAGGATGACCTGGAGAATTTCGTCGCGAACCCAAGAGGTGGTCTGTTCTGCCCCAATATCATCGAGGATGAGAATCGGCACCGACTTAACCGCATCAATTTCTTCCTTGACCGTTCCCGAATTGATAGCATTTTTGATATCAATGACAAAGCTAGGATAGTGGAGCATGGTCGTCGCAACTGCCTTTTTCTCCGACAGCTCATGAGCCATGGCTGCCAGCATAAAGGACTTGCCAATCCCCATATCACCGTAGATATAGAGCCCCTTCTGATTGGGACTAGGGTATTGGTCAACAAAATTGACCAAATACTGAAAGACATCCGAGCGGGAACCCGTCAGGTCAACATCCTGGAAGGTGATTGTTTTATAGGATTTTGGCAGGCTGACCACATGGATGCGATCCTGAATAGCCTTCTGAGCTTGGGCCTGCTTGAGGGCCTTGGTCTCCTTGTAGGAAACATCCGCATAGCCTTGGTTCATGGTCAAAACAGGCTCATAACCCTTAGCAACATAGCTGCTATCGCCTGTCTCGAACTTGCGCCGTTCGACCAAAAATTGGTTAAACTTGGGTAGGCTCCGCTTGATTTCTGCCTGACTCAGCTGATGGTCTGAAATAAAATTAGCCACCGCCTGGTCCGCCATGATTTGATTGGTCAAATCATCTAAGTTAACCCGACTGGCATGACCTGTCCGATTGAGGGCTTGTCCAATACTCTCCATCTAGTCACCTCCTTTTTCTAATTGCTGAAGCATCTGTCGCTTCATTTCATCTAATTTAGCCTGTTCCTCTGGGCTAGTTTCTTCCTTATAATCCGGATTGCTCCAGTCCGGCACACTGGAACTTGTCTGCTTAGCTGGGCCTGCCCCTCGATTCTTAGCCTTACTATAGGCCTGGCTATGCTGGCTGAGCACCCTTAGGGCCGCTTCAGCACTGGTCGCCTTGTTTGCAGACACAATATTAGCCAGACTCATCATGGCATTTCTGCCCAGGGTCGCTGACTGATTGCGTTTGAAACAATAAACAACCATGATATTGATGACCTCGTCAAGAAAGTCCATCTCCACCAAATCGGCTAAAATTTTCTTTTCCTTGGCGGTGGTGGTCACAGCTCCCAGCCCCATCTTAACTTTAGCCAAGAAGTTTTCTGGTGTCGAGGACTTGGCTTCTCGAAGAATCACCTCTTCTTCGTGGCTAAAACCTTGAGAGTCCGATTCCTGGGGTTGCTGGAGCTTGACTAGAATTCGCTTGGGCAAAATCTTGTGGTTGCTGGACGTTTCCTTGGCCAATTGATAAACATCGAACCAGGTTAGTTGGTACCTTTCTGAGAGATTGTTGAGGGCGATGACATCCTGTTTTTCATTGCCAAAATAAAGGCCATCCAGGGTCATTCTCTGCTTGAAGCTGTCCAAATCAAAATTGGTTTTGGTCTGCAAGGGCTGCAGGTCAACTTCTCCCTTATCTGAAAAGACTTGGGAAAATTTCTTGGAAAGATTGCGGAGTTGACTGAGGTCTTGCGTCTCTAGCTCGGCAACCGCAGCATCACCAATATGGCTTTCCAAGAGCCGCCGATAGACAGGATTAGTCAGAAAGTCTTGGGCTGTCAGGGGCTCTTTCAGTTCAATGACATAATTGGAGAGGTCCTGATAAAAGGCGACCAGGTCCATCCCCGTCAAAACTGCCAGAGCCGCTTCAAAGCGAGGCAGGTCAAAGAGCGTATGGTTGAGAATTTCCGCAAACTTATGCCGACCTTGTCCCCCATCATAAAAACTCGTCAGGTATTGATAGACCACAACGGCATCACTGCCAACAATAGGCAGGTAGAGTCGGATTAAATTGGTCATATCCTTGCTGACCTGATTATTCTTCACAAAGGAAAAATCATCAATTGGTTTCATCATTTACCTTATTTTTCTTATTTTTACTTCGAACCCGATTGGTAATCTGTTGCAACAGGTTCTCGATTTCATCGACATCCTTGAAGGAGCGATAAACACTGGCAAAGCGCACATAGGTAATTTCATCCAAGTCCGCTAGTTCATCCATGACTAGATTACCAATGACTTCGCTGGACACTTCAGAATCATACTCACTGCGAATCTTTTGCTCAATCCGACTGATAACATTCTCAATATCGCTACTGGATACTGGCCGCTTTTGGGCGCTTTGAATAATCCCATTGAGGATTTTGTCGCGGGAGAACTGCTCCCTAGTTCCATCCTTTTTCACAACCAAAAGAGGCACTTCTTCAATTCGCTCAAAGGTCGTGAAACGAGCTCCGCAGTTATCACATTCACGGCGGCGACGAATGGTATTGCCATCTTCAGCCTGACGACTGTCGATGACGCTAGATTTATTATTATTACATCTTGGGCAACGCATAGAAACACCCCAATTCTATCATATTTTGATAATACTTTATTTTACCATATTTTATACTCTTTGACATTCAAAACTAGCAAACTTATTGCCTAGCTTCACCACCACTTCTAATAAAGTATCAAAAGCGCTGACTTTAATTTCAATCAAGTATTAGACATAAAAAAAGGATTGACTCTCCCCGTCAAACCTAGTCTTTCCCAACACTTAGCTCTATTTTAGTTTATCTCACCTATTGTTTATCTCAACGCTCACGAATCACATAACCCAGACCTCGCACGGTTTGAATATAAGATTCTTGGCCAGGGATATCAATCTTACCTCGAAGATAGCGTACGTAAACATCAACAACATTGGTCTCAATTGTCCCATCACTATAACTCCAGACATAATCTAACAACTCCTCACGGGTCATCACCATATTGATATGCCGTAAAAGAGTTGATAGCAAAGCAAACTCTCTTTTAGTCAGAGCAATGGACTCCCCTTTGCGAATAACTGAGCGGTTAGCCTCATCCAAAATCAAATCTTGATAAGCTGTTGTCTGGCTGGTTGATTGCTTCCGGCGTTTAAAATCTTTTCGCTGAAAGGTTTCATCAACCTTATCAAGTAATTCTTCCACCGCAAAGGGCTTAATCAAATAATCATCGGCCAAGTTGTCAGTTTTAGGGAGAAGGGTTGCTACATCTTCCCGACCAACCATCAGGACAACTGGTACAGATTTATGTCCCCTGAGTTGCTGCATCAGTTCCAAACCATCTTGGTCTGGGAGTTTTAAATCAATAAAAATTAGTTCAAAATCCTTTTCCATGGCTGTTTTTAAGCCTGATTTCCCATCTTGACTGACAACTGTTTGATAGCCCCTTTCCTGTAGTTTTAAGGATACCAAACGTGATAAACTTTTTTCGCCTTCAATCAATAGAATGCGTTTTGCCATTTCATTACCTCCATTTTTCTCCAGAAAAAGCAAAATTTCCTTCTACTTTTCCTAGCATCGTCCAAATCTTCTCTATTCCTCGTCAAACATTCCCTCGAGTCTGGTAAAGGGATTGTTGGCTGACTTCTTTTCCTCCTGCAAATCCTGATACTGCGATTCCGTCATAACCGACCAATTATCACCAGATGGCAAGCTGGCATCAGTTGCTTCTGCTTGCGTCAAAACTTGAAGCGGTATATTGAGTAAAATATTATCAATCACACTTTCTTCTAGATCAATAAAGTCATCTGTCAGAACCAGAACCAGCTCTTCATCCACCAATTCCTTTTTAGCTTCAACCTGACCGGCTTCAATAAATACCTCTGACACCAAGGTCTCTTGTGCAAGGTCAACTGGCTCCATAGAGCGACTAGATGGCAAGGTCAGAAGGTAAGACAATTCATAGTTAAGCAGGAAGAGTCCCTCATCATAGCCTACAAGCCCTTTAGCCCTTACATTTTTGATATCTAAAATTTCCGGATTCCGACTCATGAGTAGCTCTTTAATATCAAGCTCTCGGTCAAAATGCAGCCCTTCCGGATTCTTTTTTAAGTCTGCAATATTAAACATAGGTCTCCTTAGTCGTTAAAAAGCGGGATCCCATCTCCTTATAGGAAAACTAAACATCTGTCTGTTTGGACAATAGCCGCCAAGTCTCAGTTGACACTACAGTTTTCCATGTTAAGTTATTCTGATTTTAAAGATCAATCCGTCTTATTTTTCTTAATCTTTAGAGAAATTAGCAACCTACTTCTTACAAATAGGTTGAATTGCGCTATTTCTCTAGAATCGATTGTTTTTAATATAACAGAAATAGTTTTCATTCTCTTTACAATCAAACAAAAATCGCCCAACAGGGGCGATTCTACTTTGTTATATTTTTTAAAAGCTTGTCTAGCCGCAACCACTAGGCTGCTTCCAGGCGAGCTATCCGGTCTTCAATCGGCGGATGGGTAAAGAAAAGAGCCTTCATCCCTCCTTTTTTCTGAGGATCATTGATATAAAGAGCAGCACTAGCATCATCCACATGCTGTTGCATAGGTTGCGATTGATCCAACTTTCTGAGAGCATTGATTAGGCCTTGAGGATTTCTAGTCAACTCTACCGAGCTGGCATCCGCCAAGTATTCCCGCTGGCGAGAAATGGCCAATTGAACCAGACTAGCAGCTAGAGGAGCTAATATCAGGGCCACCAGAGAAAAAATCAGCAGAATGACACCTAGGCCACCACTATCACGATCATTAGACCGACGACTACGACCGCCACCCCACCACATCATGCGACCACCGATACTAGAAATCAAGGTAATGGCAGAAGCCAAGGCAACAGCGATAGTCGAAATTCGAATGTCGTAGTTACGAATGTGACTGATTTCATGACCGATAACCCCTTCTAATTCCTCGCGATTCATAACCGCTAAAATCCCAGAGGTGGCAGCAACTGCTGCATTTTCTGGAGACGATCCTGTCGCAAAAGCATTGAGGGAAGGATCATCAACTACAAAGACCCGAGGCATAGGGACTTGGGCAACCATGGCCATATCTTCTACGATGTGGTAGTAATCTGGATAGTCCTGCTCTGTGACCTCACGAGCATTATTCATGGACATAACCACATTGGTTGATTGAAAAATCATAGAGACCGCATAAATGGTTCCGATAATCAGAGCAATGACAACACCACCTAGTAGACTATCCAGCCAAAGGTAGCCAACTGCCGCTCCAATCACCCCTAGGAGTGTGAAAAAGAGAAGCAAGAGCACATAGGTCCGACGCTTGTTTGAAGCAATCTGTTGATATAACATAGGCGATCCTTAAAAATTAAAATCAACCTTTGGAACTGCCTTTTCACTTTCAGCTGTTTCCAAGAATTGTACAGGTTTAAAGCTAAAGACACCAGCAATCAGATTAGTCGGGAAAACTTGCAATTTAGCATTGTAATTCCCAGTTGTGCTGTTGTAGAGTTGCCGAGAATAAGAAATCTTATTTTCAGTATTAGCCAATTCTTCCTGTAATTTAACAAAGCTGGCATTGGCTTTCAAGTCAGGATAGTTTTCTGCCACAGCAAAGATACCTGAGACCTGTTTGGTCAGTGCATCACTGGCCTGCATGGTTTCAGCAGGTGACTTAGCTTGTGCCACTTGAGCTCGCAGCTCGGAAATCTTAGTCAGAGTCTTTTCTTCATAAGCAGCATAGCCCTTGACCGTCTCGATTAAGTTTGGAATCAAGTCATTCCGACGCTTGAGCTGCACATCAATTTGACTCCAAGCCTCCTGAGTTTGCATCCGCAAACGCACCAAACCATTGTAGCTAACAATAATCAAAAGTACTAAGATTGCCACAATGGCAAGAATAATCCATATCATAAATTGTCCTCCCAATAAAAAATTCGTTAGGAAAAGCTTAGGACAAGCTTCCCCAAAGCAAAAAGTTTTTTAGTTTATTCTATTATAACAGAAAGTAAGAAAAAATCACCCGGTAATCGATTTTGCCCTTACCTGAAAATTAGAAAAAAAGCGGACACAGAAGACGAGACTTCCCAGATCTACAAATTCGCAGGTGAAATGAACGTAGGCAACTGAAGCCAGAATTTATAGGTAAGAAAATTAACCGAATCACTGAAAGTTACTCATCTGACTTAGATTATAGAAATAACAGCTCCTGACATTTTCTACTTCAGAACTGGTAGGGAGGGTCAAGTCTGCAAAGGTTTTTACCCCATTAAATCAAGTTATTTGGTCAACTTTCTCCCTCCAAAAACTATATTCCTGACTCTCCTCACGGTCACCCTAAAGTTTGCAAATAATCACTGCTGAAGCGAAATAAAACTTTTTGTACCTCTAGACAAAAACGTGATAGAATAGAGCTATTAAAAATTTGAGGAATGAACATGACACCCCAAGAATTCTATGATTTACTGGCCCAGGAGGGCTTTCATTTATCTGACAAACAAAAACACCAATTTGAAAGCTATTTCAACCTCTTGGTAGAATGGAATCAAAAGATTAATCTGACAGCCATTACTGATAAAAATGATGTCTACCTCAAGCACTTCTACGACTCCCTTGCACCTGTCTTGCAGGGGCTCATTACGGATAGCCCAATCAAACTTTTAGATATCGGTGCGGGTGCTGGTTTTCCCAGCCTTCCCATGAAAATTTTGTGTCCCCAGCTTGATATCACCATCATTGATTCCCTCAACAAACGTATTAATTTTCTTAACCTGCTGGCGGAAGAATTGGAACTGACAGGCGTTCACTTCTACCATGGTCGAGCTGAGGACTTTGGCCAAGACAAATCCTTTCGTGCCAGCTACGATATTGTTACAGCTAGAGCCGTAGCCAGAATGCAGGTTCTGTCTGAGTTGACAATCCCCTTTCTCAAAGTTAATGGCCAACTTTTAGCCCTCAAGGCAGCGGCTGCAGACCAAGAATTGATCCAAGCCCAAGGTGCCTTGAAGCTTTTATTCGCTAAAGTCACAGAAAACAGGACCTATCAGCTTCCAAATGGGGATCAACGCACTATCACGATTGTTGAGAAGAAAAAAGAGACCCCAAATAAATATCCGCGTCGGGCTGGGCTTCCTAACAAGAAACCACTTTAATCGGAGATTCACCAGTAATGCTATCCTTTGTTAAACATCTATCCATAGCTCAGCGCATTAGCGGGAGCTTTATCTCTGTCATCTTGATTGGAAGCATCCTTTTATCCCTTCCCATCATGCATTATGCCAATGCACCAGCAACTAGTTACTTTGACCACCTGTTCAATACGGTATCCATGGTCTGTGTGACAGGTCTATCGGTTTTTTCTGTTGGCGCTGTCTACAATGGCCTAGGTCAATTCGTTGTCATGTGCCTCATGCAAATCGGTGGTTTAGGTCTGGTCAGTCTGATTTCCATCAGTTACTACAGTATCAATCGACGAATGTCACTCAGACAGCAAGAAATTCTGCAGTCATCAATCGGCAATAATTCCATTGCCGACTTGAAACATTATCTCTTCAGGATTTACAAAATTACTTTTGCCATTGAATGTATCGTTGCCCTCATTCTAATGACAGACTTTATTCCCAGATTTGGTTGGCAAAATGGCATCTTCAACAGCCTTTTCCTAGCCGTCTCAGCTTTTTGTAATGCGGGCTTTGATAATCTGGGAAACAATAGTCTCATCAACTACAAACTCAATTGGACGGTCAACCTAGCCGTTGCCTTCTCCATCATCTCTGGCGGCCTCGGTTTTAGAAACCTAATGGCTATCATTGACCTCGTCAAATGCTGGATTAAAGAACGTCCCCATAAGTTTGGGCTAATTAAGAAGAACTTAACGATTCAAACACGCCTAGTGCTCACTACTACTGCTATTATCCTGATAGCTGGGACCCTTAGCGCTTGGATTCTAGAATTCAACAATCCCAAAACCATTGGAAATTTGGGGATTTTCCATCAGGGCCTCGTCAGCTTCTTCCAGACCGTCACCATGCGGACAGCTGGGTTTGCTACGATTGATTATACCAAAGCTGGAAATTCCGCTAACTTTATCTTTATGATTCAGATGTTAATCGGTGGGGCTCCTGGCGGTACAGCCGGTGGGCTTAAGCTGATTGTCACTGCTATTACCTTTCTCATCTTCAAAGCTGAATTCCTCGGAGAAAGACGGGTCAGTGTCTACAATCGGATAATTCCGACACGGCTGGTCAAACGAACCTTTACCATTCTGGTCTTCTTTTTCATCATCCTACTTGTTGGCTATGTTGCCCTACTAGAGTTAGAACCTAATATCTCACCCTTTCGGCTCCTCTTTGAAGCCTGCAGTGCTCTAGCGACGGTAGGAGTTTCCATGGATGTCACCACTCATCTGACTGCCGGTGGTAGAATCGTTATCATGGCTCTCATGTTCTTTGGCCGGGTTGGCCCTATAACGGTCCTACTCAGCCTCCGGCAACGCTCTAAGAAAACAATTGATTACGCAAGAACAGACCTAACTCTAGGTTAAACAGAAAGGAAAAACATGTCAGAAAAAATTATCGCTGTCCTGGGACTGGGAATTTTCGGAGCTACCCTGGCTGAAAAGTTAGCCAAATTTGGGGAAGAAGTTATCGCTATCGATAATAAACCAAACCACGTGCAAGATATTGCAGATTCTGTCAGCAAAGCTATTCTTGGAGATATTACCAATATCGAAACCTTGAAAGAGGCCGGTATTGATCAGTGCCAACAAGTTATCATTGCTACAGGTAACAATTTGGAGAGTTCTGTTCTGGCTATCATGCACTGTAAAAAACTTGGTGTTCCCTATATCGCAGCCAAGGCTAAAAATGCAACTTTTGAGGAAGTGCTCTATGAAATCGGAGCCAATCGCGTTATCTCTCCTGAACGTGAATCAGGACGCAGCCTAGCTTCAACTCTGATGCGACATCGCATTCACAATATTTTCTATTTGGAAGAAGGAGTGTCCATTATCGAATTCGAACTGCCAGACAGCTGGCAGAAAAAAGAGTTGAACAAACTAAATCTTCGCGATAAGTACGACCTTAATGTCATTGGCTATCGACTTAGAAAGAATGCCAGCCTACAAACGGACATTAGCTCTAGCACTATCTTTCCTGAGCAAGCAACGATTGTCGCTGTCGCCAGTTCAGATACTTTTGAAAAGTATGATTATCTCAATTATTTAAAATAAATCAGACAAAGAGCTCTGACCCAGAATGGTCAGAGCTTTTTTTACAATTTCAATGGATTCTATCATCCACTAAGTTTCTAGACCAACAGGAGCTGGGCGACTCCAGACAAGCAAGAGTATGATTAAGCCAGTCCAACCTGTTGCTAGGCCCAAGGATTATAAAAGCGACCTTGATTCAAAAAAATTAAACCAATGCTGATAAGCAAAATTAGCAGAGCTAAAGCTAGAACCAGCCAATCTTTAGCAGTTGCAGGCTGGGCCTGATACCAGGTCCGTTTCTTGAACTTGCCAAAACGACGCAATTCCATTGCAGTTGCTATCGTGTCAATCCGCTCAAGAGAACCCAAAATTAAAGGAATGACAATCTGCAAATTCCCCTTGATTCGACTAATCAAATTAGCTTTCTTAGACAATTCCAGACCGCATGCCTCTTGTGACAACTTAATCATGTTAAATTCCTCCTGAACATCAGGGATATAACGTAGGGTCAGACTAACCGAGTAGGCTAATTTATAGGGAAGGCCAATCCGATTGAGACTGGCAGCAAACTGGCTGGGGTGGGTGGTCATCAAAAAGAGTATAGCTAGGGGAACTGTGCAGAAGTATTTGAGAATCAGATTAAAGAGATAAAAGACTTCCTGACTAGTAATATAGAATCGCCCCCAGCCAGCAAATAACAGTGTTTTAGCCCCGTAAATCTCTTCTCCATAAGAAGGTGAGAAGAGATAGACCATAAGCAGATTAAAAAGGGCAATCAGAAAGACTACTGTCATTGCAAAAGAAATATCAGCCCACTTAATCTTAGCCCAGCGAAAGAGAATAACAGAACAAAGACCAAGAGCCAAAATAAAGCGAGTATCATAGGTAGCCATAGCGGCAATGGAAACCAGAATGAAGAAAATCATCTTGCTACTACCGGATAGTTGATAGAGGAAACCCTGACCATGACGGTAACCAATAAACTTATTTGTCATTAGCAAGCTCCTCCTTCTTCTGACGGTAAAATTGACTCAAAGCTAGAGGATTTACCCCCATTTTCTCAGCCAATTGGAAGACACTGGTTTCTTTCAAGTTAGCCATCTCTAGTAAGTTCCGATCTGACAAAACTTCCATTGGAGATTTATCAGCTAAAATTTTGCCATCTGCTATTACTAAACAGCGATCCGAATAGTCCAGCATCAACTGCATATCGTGGGTAATCATGACAATGGTCTGTCCCGCTTGATTAAGCTCATCTAAAAAGTCCATAAATTCTGTATAATGCTGCATATCTTGGCCAGCCGTCGGCTCGTCTAGCAGGATGATTTCTGGCTCTAAGACGAGGATTGATGCAATGGTAACACGTTTCTTCTGACCATAGGATAGAGCCGAAATTGGCCACTGACGAAACTCATAGAGACCGCAAGTCTTTAAACTGGCAAATACTTTCTCCTTGACCTCTTCTTCTTCCAAGCCTCGTAGACGCAAGCCCTTGGCAACTTCATCAAAAACCATGGGCTGACTAATCATCTGGTTAGGATTTTGTAGGACATAGCCAATCCGGCTAGCACGCTCCTTGATTGAATCCCCAGAAATATCTTGTCCCTGCCAGAGAAACCGACCTTCTGCCTCAACAAACTTGGTCAAGGCCTTAGCCAAGGTAGACTTGCCAGCCCCATTTTTACCGACAAGGGCCAGGCGTTCTCCCTTGGCTAAATCCAAAGTAATATCTTTTAAAATAGGATGGTCGAATCTATAAGCAAAACTCAGTTGCTCGACTCTCAGGAGAGACTCCTTAGACTTAGGAGTCTGACTAATAAACTGCTCAGCAAAGCCCAGTTGGGATAGATTCAGACTTGACAAATCTGAAAGGTGGGACTGACTTGCTAAATCCAAACCTAACTGACGTAAAACTGAGATGTAAAGCGGCTCACGGATTCCATTCTCAGCCAAAAGCTTTGTGGCCAAAAGCTGATCGGGACTCCCATCAAAAAGTATCTGCCCCTCATTGATCAAAATAATCTTATCTACTGGGTGATAGAGAACATCTTCCAAGCGGTGTTCAATAATCAAGGTAGTAGCACCAGTCTCCCGATGAAGCTGGTCAATAAGGGTGATGGTGTCCTGGCCAGATTTAGGATCCAAATTGGCCAAGGGCTCATCAAACAGTAAAATTGGGCTCTCATCAATCAAGACCCCTGCCAAACTGACCCGCTGTTTCTGACCGCCAGATAAATCCTGCGGTCGCTGGTCCAGCAGTTCCAAGAGATCCAGTTTATCTGCCCACTTATGAACAGTTTCAACCATCTCTGGGCGAGGACAGCAGTCATTTTCCAGAGCAAAAGCCAAATCTTCCGCAACTGATAAACCAATAAATTGACCATCAGTATCCTGTAAAACTGTGCTGACCAAGTGAGATTTCTCGTAAATAGACCGGTCAAAAGCAGGCTGACCATCTATCAAAAAGCTCCCCTTACTTTCACCCTGATAGGTATTAGGAATAATTCCATTGATAATCTGGGCTAGGGTCGATTTTCCACAACCGGACGGCCCAATAATCAAAACCTTCTGCCCTTTTTCAATCTTAAGATTAAGAGACTTTAGAGTTGGCTCTTTTTGGGCATCGTACTTAAAGGAAAAATCCTTAAATTCTATAAATGGTTTCATAATCAATCTTTAGTAAGGCTGCCTGACTGAACTCGGGTCTTAGCGTAGATACTCAATAAAATGGTACCCCCAACGGCAATAGTTAGGACATTAGCCGTTCCTGCAATTAGGCCCTGAGCAAAGAGATAGGACCAAGCTTGTTTATACATCAGACGATCACCAAGAGGACAGATTAGACCATAAGCGATATAAACCGTAATAACCTGAACCAGATTGAAGTAAATCAATTCCTTAAGAGCAAATTTCCCTTTACTGACATCGTAAAATCGTCGAAAGAGGCCAAGTCCTAAGCCAATCAGACCACTGGCTAAAACCCAAGCCCAAGAAATACTCCCGTATTGAATTCCGTCCTTTAAGGCATGGCCGATAAAGCCGATAAAAAAGCCAGCTACTGGACCAAAGATAACCGAAAAGAGAGCCTGAACGGCATATTGTAATTGAATACTGGTATTGCCAAAGATGGGAATATTGATGAACATCCCGATAATCACGAACAGAGCTGCACCAATCCCAGTTGCTACAACGGTTTTAATAGAATTATTTTTTGTCATAATGACCTCCTCAACTTAAATCTTTTTGATTTCAATCCGATACTGGGGACCAACACCAACATTGTAGGCCTTGGCAAAGGACCCTTGATTAATGGCCAACCCGACACGATAGAGCGAATTAATATAAATAATCGGTTGGCCAATCCGGACATCGGCAAAGGACTTGCCGTAGGTGACCTGATTTTGATAGACCAGCATATCGTTATTGAAAATCGTCACTTCAAAGCGGTCGCCAAACTTAGGTTTTAGAGTATTGAACTCATCATTCTTGATGGAAGTCCAGAGCGAACCAAACCTGACATCTAAAATATCAACCGCTCCGCGAACCAGATTTTCCTCTACTAATGTCTCAACTACCGGCAGTTCAATGATTCGCTCAACCGAGAGCTCTGGACCCACATCCTCAAAAGCAAGGTGACCCGAAGCTAATTTAGCACCCGTATAGGCGTAGACATCTCGACCGTGAAAGGTATAGGAAAGTTCAGTATTTTCACGGCGATTCTTGAGCTCGGAAATTTCGCGAACAGCCTTAATACCAATATGTTTCTTGATATAGGACAAGGTTCCATTATCTGGAGTGACGATATACTGATTCTTTTGCGTCAGAGCAACCACACTTTTGCGGTCAGACCCGACACCCGGGTCAACGACAGAGACAAAAGTTGTCCCCCCTGGCCAGTATTCAACAGTTTGAAAGAGGCGATAGGAGCCTTCAAAAATATTATAGGGAGTGATATCATGAGTCAGATGATGAATTTTTAAATCACCATCTTCCTGCAAGGCAACCCCAACCATGGCCGAAACAGCTCCATCAACGAGACCAAAATCTGACTGTAAAACTAATAAATTATTTGCCATAGAAGCCTTCCTTTTTAGTGATATTAGTTTTCATTATAGCACACCCAAGAAGGTCATAAACTTAGCTATTTTCTATAACCAGTTATACCGATACTCTTGAAAAAGCAAAAGATTAGTCAGCAAAGCAAATTAAGATTTGAAAATCTTAATTTGCAACAGCAGCCCCTACTGAGGCCCACCTATGCCTCCCACTAGCTTCAAAAGGAAAGCATCATCGGTTTTCCCTTTCTCAAGTCTCTTCGCTAACTCACTGTGAGCTAACTATTGGGAAAAGTTTTTAGCCAGGAATGACCTTACAAATGCCAAAAGCCCTGACCACTTTTCTGACCAGAGCTTTGTATCCATTATGAATCTATACTTATTTCCCCAGGGCTTTCTTCTTACCCCAGGTTGAGAATTCGGCAACAGCGGTAAAGAGTACATCGGTAGAGGAGTTAAGGGCCGTTTCACAGGAGTCTTGGACCACACCGACGATGAAACCGGCACCGACCACCTGCATGGCTGTGTCATTATCAATTCCAAAGAGACTACAAGCCACCGGTATCAATAGCAGGGAGCCACCGGCAACCCCAGAGGCCCCGCAGGCAGAGATAGCTGCAACCACACTTAAAATCAGAGCGGTCGCAAAATCGACATGAATTCCCAAGGTGGAAGTGGCCGCCAGGGTTAAGACATTGATGGTAACAGCAGCCCCAGCCATGTTGATGGTTGACCCTAAAGGAATCGAAACCGAATAGGTATCAGGATCCAAGCCTAAATCCGCACACAATTTCATATTGACTGGAATATTTGCGGCTGATGACCTCGTAAAGAAGGCCGTGATCCCAGATTCTCGCAGGCACCGCAAAACTAATGGATAAGGATTACGCTGCATCATGATAAATGAAATAATAGGATTAACGACTAAGGCAACAAAAAGCATGGTTCCTACTAAAACCAGAATGAGAATTCCATATCTAGAGAGAACACTAATCCCATTTTCCGAGATTGTTGTAAAAACCAGACCCAGAATTCCAAAAGGAGCTAGGTTAATAATCCAACGAACAATCTGCGAAGTCACTTCAGCAATAGTCGTCAGTAGCTCCTTCGTATGTTGGCTAGCTGTCCGCATGGCAAAACCAAAAACTACTGCCCAGACCAAAACGCCAATATAATTAGCCTCTACAAGGGCATGGATGGGATTATCGACCATCTTAAGAAGCAGGGATTGGAAAACATCCCCAACTCCCTGAGGTGATTGTGAGACATTAGCTGCTGCCTTCGTCGCCGCACTAGATAAGGTCAATTTAATCGGAAAGAGGTAGTGGGAGATTACCGCCGTCAAGGCCGCTGCAAAAGTCCCAAACATGTAAAGACCAATAACTGTAGTCATGTTGGATTTCTGACCTTCACGTGTCTGCGATAGGGCATTGGCCACCAGGGCAAAAACTAAAAGCGGAGCAATAGCTTTGAGAGCCCCAACAAATAATTTCCCTAAGAGCCCGATGATTGAAACTTTAGGAATAACTAAGCCCAAAATAACACCGATGACAACGCCGATGGCAATTCGTTTTAAGAGACTGGTCCGATTCCAAGTTAACAGTATGCGTTTCAAAATTTTACCTCTTTATCTAACAGTTCGTTTAGTATGATATATAAAAATATCTTAATACAAAAGCCAACTTCCGTCAACACAGGCGATGATTGATAAGCTCAACCTAGATAGTGAAGAACTTAATCTCACACTACAGCAACTAGAGATGGACTGTCTACCTTCCCGAAGGCCTTAAACGAACCATCATGGTCAGCCAGTTCATTTTTGTATCGCCAGGGGAAAGGGCATTGTCGTTCTATTTGGTTATGCCCTCTCTTATAGCGACTATAAAATCTGCTATAGCAGATTTCTTTGTCCAGACCAACTCTAGTAAAGTAGTATTATCCACTGCTTGGACAGAGTTATCTCAAGCCTTCCTTGCAAACGATAGAGCCGAAATCAAGCTGATTTCGGCTCTAAATTTATTTATGACTGAGTTTATGGGTTAAGAAATCTCCTGTGAACTGAATGATGAAAATTAGTAGCAGGATAAAGATGGTAGCTACTAGGGTGATATCTCCTTGGAAACGTTGGTAACCATAAGCAATAGCAACATTCCCTAGACCACCCGCACCAATGGCACCTGCCATAGCAGTCTCACCAACTAATGAAATCAAGGTAACCGTAGAAACACGGATAAGCTCTGGAAGGCCTTCACTGAGATAGATTTTGATGATATCCCAGAGGGTTGCCCCACTAGCCTGACCCGCTTCAATCACCCCTCTGTCCATTTCTGAGAAGACTACCTGAACTTGGCGGGCAAAGAAGGGAAAGGTCGCTGCTGATAAAGGAACCAAAGCAGCTGTCGCTCCCAGAGTTGTTCCCGCCAGCAAAAGAGTTAGTCCAGACAAAATGGCTAACAAAATAATAAATGGAATGGCACGGAAGACGGAAACAATTTTATCTAGAATCCAGAAAGCCGGTCGATTTTCAATGACACCACCAGGACCTGTCAAAACAAGAAAGAGCCCGGCAATCAGCCCCAAAGAGCCCCCAATCAAGAAGCTCCAAAAGGTCATGTAGAGGGTCGCTAAAATCGCAGACCACCAGCCTAAATCGCCAGTCCAACCAAGCTCATAAGCATTAGGTAAATACTTTTCAATTAGTTCCATTATTTGCTACCTCCCTTCAAAATTGTGACGGAAACTTCGGCTTTTTCAATAACTTGTAAGGCAGTATCGACCTGTTGACCAGATAAGACGACAACCATCTCACCCACAGGCGTATCCTCTAAAATTTCAATATTGGCATAAAGAATATTGGCTGAAACCTCATAATTTTTGTATAAGCTATTCAACAAAGGTTCATCTGTTGCTGCTCCAGCATACCGAAGTAAGACCAGACGATCATTTACTCCTAAATGTTCAACCACCTCTTGACGGTTAATTTTAACCAAGGCCTCATCTATCCCAGTTGCTGTCTTAATAAAATCCTGAGTTAGGGGCTGCTTAGGATTGGAGAAGATTTCCAAGGTGGAGCCTTCTTCAATTAGGGAGCCGTTTTGCATGACCGCCACACGATTACAGATCTCCTTAACAATCTGCATCTCATGGGTAATCATAACGACTGTTAAGCCCAATTTCTTATTCAAATCTTGCAGGAGAGCAAGAATTTGTTTAGTAGTCTTGGGATCGAGGGCCGAGGTAGATTCATCCGAAATCAGAATCTTAGGATCATTTGCCAGAGCCCGAGCAATTGCAACCCGTTGCTTTTGACCACCAGACAACTGGACCGGATAATTCTCGGCTCTATCAGCCAAACCTACCAAGTCTAAGAGTTCTTCAACCTTCTTAGCCTTCGCTTCCTTTGATAGGTCCGAATGGCGGAGGGCAAAGGCGATATTTTGCCTTGCCGTTTTTTGAGCCATCAGGTTAAAATGTTGGAAAATCATGCCGATTTCTCGACGTTTATATCGTAATTTACCAGAATCTAAAGTCACCTTTTCCTTATCGAACAAGGTATCACCAGCTACTTCAACCCTACCTGCCGTAGGAATTTGGAGTAGATTGATAGCCCTCACTAAGGTAGATTTACCAGCACCAGAATAACCAACAATGCCGTATATATCACCTTGATTGATATGGACAGTCACATCTTTGACAGCCTCAATCACCTTTTTCTTTTGGTGGAAAGTAATATCAACATGGTCTAATTGAATAATCGCTTCACTCATAGGACTTTAATAACTCCTTAACTAATTCAATGTGAGTATAATAATCTGCAATTGAAATATTTTCATCACCTGCATGATCTCGACTATTAGCATTTCCAAGACCGAAGGCCGCCATAGGGACCCGCAGGGCCTGATAAATCAGTTGCATCGGACCTGTCCCAGCAGCTGTTGGCAAGAGGGCAATTCCTGCTGGATACAAGTCTTTGGCCAAATTACTGACTCGAAGAATGGGTTCAGCCGACATATCAGAACGGTAACTTTCCTCGCCGAGAGTATAGATTACCTCAACCTGGTCAAAGCCATGCCTGAGCAGATGACGCTTAATTTTATCAATAACATCAAGCGGTGTCAATCCCGGCACCAATCGCATTTCCATCTTAGCAGTAGCCGTTGAAGGAATAATAGTTTTGACGCCTTGCCCCAGATAACCGGAACTAACTCCCTCTATAGTTAAAGCAGGCTCAAAGAAGTATCTCCTTAGAAAGTCTCGCCTATCCTCTAGCATCACCGGTAGCTTTAAGTCATACAACTGACTTAAATTATCCCCGTTCTCAATAGCATATTGTTCAACCAGCTCCAATTCTCTTGGGGAAGGCTTTTGGACCTGTTCGTAAATATCATCAATCAGAATGCGTCCCTTGTCATCTCGCATACTATTAATAGCTTTAAGGAGATACCAGGTTGCAGATTCAATCACACCACCAAATTTTGAATGGATATCTACACTGGCACTTTTAACGGATAAGTCAAAGGTAACAATCCCCTTATTGCCACCCGTAATTTCCAACTGCCCACTAACATTTTTAATTCCCTGTTCCCAGATTAAAAAATCAGCTGGCAAAAGCTTTTCGGCATGCTTTTCTAAGTACTTTTCTAAATCTGTTGAAGCAGACTCTTCAGCTCCTTCTATCATAAAGGTAAGATTAAGGGGTAGGTCTCCCTCTTCTTCCAAGTACTTACGCACAGCTGTCAACCGTGCAATGATATGACCCTTATCATCATCAACACCACGACCGTAGATATAACCATCTCTCGTCGTTAAACTAAATGGATCTCCAGTCCAAACCTGATCTGCATCAGCTGGAACCGTATCATAATGGTTATAAAATATGATGGTCTTGGCTTGGGGATTGGGACTCTTGAACTTGGCAATGAAAAAGGGAGCCTTATAGCTATCATCAATGAAGACTTCAGCTCCAGCCTGACTGAAAATTTTCCCCAGATAGTCCGCCACTTCTGCCAAACCAATCTCTTGAGCAAAGATGGATTTTTTAGCAATTAATTCTTTTAGAATAGCAAAATATTCTTGAGTCAGCTGATCGTGGTTAAACTTATTAATTTGTTCTTGCTCTCTTGAATTAGTCATTAAGACGTCCTCCTAATAATAAAAGAGGGCTGAAAACACAAATGGCTCAGCTCCTCTTATCTTCATCTAGTCTTTTATTACTTACTGGATGACGCTAGCTTGGGAGCACCCTTCCAAGCAGCTTTGTCAACACCATTAGTTGACTTATTAATCAATTTTGCAATCTTATCTGATTGGTAAATCTTGACTAAAGTCTTAATAGCATCAGCCTTGTTAGATTTTTTCCAGTTCTTCTTCGCTGCAATCACATTGACCCAATCCTTTGAAGTCGCATCGATAGCTTCTGTATAAAGTGTTGTCTTATAATCAATCTTTCCTTCTTGGGCATAGGCATTATTGATAACAGCAGCATCTAAAGATTTATTCTTCAAGTTGCTCACTAATTGTTCAGCACTAACCTCTGTAATTTTAATATCCTTAGAATTTTCAGTAATATCCTTCAAAGTTGCTAGAGCACCATTCTTGGTTGAGAGCTTAATCAAACCAGCTGCCTGCAACAAGAAGAGAGCACGGCTCTCATTGGAAGCATCGTTAGGGATAGCGATTTTAGCTCCCTCCGGAAGATCCTTGACACTCGAATATTCTGCCTTACCAGATGAGTTTGTTTGTGAGAAGAGGCGGATTGGGCTGATAAGCGTATCTCCAACCGCCACTAGATTCCCCTTGTTTTCCTTGTTCCAGTTATTAAGAAAATAATAGTGCTGGAAAGCATTGACATCAACTTGTCCTGTTGACAGGGCCTTATTAGGTTGGTTATAGTCTGTAAATTGAACGTATTTGATAGTTATTCCTTTTTTAGCAGCATCCTTTTTAACTTGGTCCCAGACAGGTTTTGTTGTATCATCCAAGGTCATGATACCAACCTTAAGCTCATTTTTACTGCTTGACTTGGAACCACAAGCTGTCAAGAATAAGGTGGCTGCAATGGCCACTGTAATAATTCCAATTATCTTTTTCCACTTCATAAGAGAACCTCTTTTCTAATTTATCATGTGCCTATTATCCCACAAGGAAAGACAGCTTTCAAATTGTTTATTATTGTATAGACTTATAACTAATAACTATAGCATGGAGACTGCCAACAAAAAAAGGAGTGAGACCAAAATCATGATTTCGAAGAAATCGATTTGCCTCACTCTCCAATTTTAAGGTTCGGGAAGAAATAGTCTATCCCCAGACTATTTCTTTCTCACCCCCGCAAAGTTGAACTGGTCTGGTTTCCTCAAACAGTCTCCCAGACTGTTTGACCTGTCCCGAAAGGGATAAGTACTTTACCGCCGTTTCACTGGCATGTGAGTGACTAAACGTTAAAGCGTCAAGCCACTCATCACAAATCAACCACTGCGTCAAGGTGTTTGACGTTGAAAAAGTAACGAGGTGAAAACTTTTGTCACAGTCTCCTTTGCTTATTTATTTGAAGGCACTTTCATTTCCTTAGCTGTAGGAACATAATCCTTGTTGCCCAGATATTTCTCAGCTAACTTAGATAGGGTACCATCTTTCTGTAAGGCTTCCAAACGTTTATTGACAAACTTTTGCAAATCCTTTTGGTCGTTAGAGAAGACAAAGTAGATAAATGGTTTTTGATCAGATGGCACATCAATGGTCTTCAGATTTGACAGGTTTTGGCTCTTAATAACCGCATTGACAGTTGGTGCGTCAAAGAGTTTGAAGTCATATTTACCATCATTCAAGCTCCGCAAGATTTGCGGAATATCTTCTTCTGTATAGTTGATTTTAACCTGATTATCGGGATGCTTCTTATTATAGTCCTCCAATTGCTTGGCCGTTGTTGTCCCCTGAACGACTTGAGTTGAGTGACCGCCAATATCATCGAATGATTTAATATCGCTATCCTTACCTACAGTCAAGACCGTCGGTGTTGTTCCGGTAGGCTCAGAATAGAGGTAGCGTTTTGCCCGATCCTTATCATAAGAGATATTGTTTCCGGCCATTTGGTATTTACTAGAACCGAGACCGTCAAAAACAGAAGACCACTCGGTCTTTTTGAAATTAACCTTGTATTTATCAGAGCCCTTGAAAACGGCCTTGGCCACTTCAATATCATAACCTGTCAGATTACCGCTCTTGTCTTCATAAGAGAATGGATTAGTAGTTCCAACCGTCGCAAAGTTAACAGTCTCTTTACTAGAAGACTTGGAACCACAGGCTGCTAGTATGGCCACAGAAGCTACTGCCACAGCTCCAAACTTCACAATATTTTTAAGTTTCATGAAAAAACTCCTCACAATTTAAGTATAGTTTCATTTTACCATCTTTAGACAGGGCAAACAAATATTTAAAACTAATCAAGCGATAGGCATTTTTTATCACCCTTTTATCTTTTCCTATCAAAAAAAGGCCTACCTTGCACTCACAAGGCTGGGCCTACTTAACAGGTCTCAAACCGCTTTAAAATTTTTCCCTTGGGCCTTATCCCTCTTTGCAAATCTGACTTTATAAAAAAGGACACAATAAAACAAAAATCACTGTCTCAATCAAGCACCATCCCGTTTTCAAGCTAGCCCTAGAAATCAATCTGGCCTTGTCCGGCCTCTTTGGTATATTTCTTGATAAAGTCACTCTTAGCCTCTGTATAGCCATTGCGATCATGCTCAAATTCCTTCCACAAGCTTAGCTTAATTTTCTGGTAAGCCTGAGCTATATCTGGGTGCAAACGCAGATAGTCCCTGAAATAAATCTCATCACAATCCCCTATCAGACGCAAATGCAGATGAAAGACCTTATCCGCAAAGCCATTTTGAGTGTATCCCTTATTAAGAGAAATTCGCTCGGGCTCTTCTGACATCACCCGCCAACCATTTGCGACTAACAATTTCCTAGATTGAACCATATCCGCAGGTGATGCTACTTCTATCAAGATATCAACTATATTCTTAGCCCAGATATTTGGAATGGCTGTGCTACCAATGTGCTCAATGTTTTTTATTAAGTCAGGGCCTAACACTTTCTCCAAGTCAGCTTTTTCTGACACATACCAATTCTGCCACTGCGTTTTATGTTCCACCAGAAAAATCGGAAAAAGTTGCCAGAGCTCTTCCAAGCTCATTTCTTCAAGCGATTTCGTCATAGGAGACCCCACTAGATTAGCTCTGTCCCGCTGGCATCCTGCTTAATCTTGCCGGCCTTCATGAGACCACCTAGGGCCTTTTTGAATTGGCCCTTAGAGATACTAAAGGTAGCCTTGATTTCTGCTGGCGATGACTTATCATTGAGGGTCATAAACCCGCCCTGGCCTTCTAAATAGGTCAAAATCATCTGGGCATCAGCTTCCAACATTTCAAAAGAACGGGGCTTGAGCGAGAGATTGAGAGTGCGGTCAACCTGGCGGTAACCAATGACACGGGCTTCCAGCTCCTGTCCTAAACGAGGTTCTGTGTAACGCTCGCTGGGATGAATGAAGCCCAACATATTATTATCAGGCAAATAGACAAAAGTACCTGACAATTTGAGACGGTAGACGATGGCCCGCAGCTTCTCATTTTGCATATTATCGTAGGCGGGACCAGCTAGCTTTTGAAAGACCTCTGCTGGAGCAGGAAGGGCCCAGATACGGTCTTTCTTGTCAACCTCCAAGGACACGTAGAGCTTATCACCCTTCTTAGGCCAAAGCTCCTTAATCTCTGGCAGAACGTCCAGAGAAACGACGACTTGCTTATCAGGAAGGCCTGTATCCAGAAAGACTCCCAGGTCCCGACGGACCTCGGTCACTACACCCCAGCCATAGCTGTCGCGAGTAGCTGAAATTGGCAGGGTGGTCAGGCGAAGCTTTTGATGGAGGTCGCTATAGGCAAAGCCCTGGACCATCTGACCCAGCTGGTGGTCACCCTCCGTCTTATCCAAGGCCAGGGTCACTCCATCCTTTTGCACAAAATAATAGTGCTCATTTTGGTCAGTCACCATAGCTGTAATGGTTTTTGCTAGTATATTATTCATTGGATTTCCTCATTGAACAGGAAAGGTCTGAGACGCTCCAGTCCCAGACCCTCTCTGCTTGCTTTTAAACGGTTAGCAATTCTTTTTCTTTTTCGTTGGTCATGCTATCAATCTTCTTGACAGCATCATCCGTAGCTTTTTGGATATCTTTTTCCAAAGACTTGAGTTCATCTTCAGTGATTTCCTTATTTTTTTCTTGCTTTTTAGCATCATCCATAGCATCCCGACGGATATTGCGGATGGCAACCTTGGCATTTTCTCCAAGTTTTTTCACTTCCTTAGCCAATTCCCTACGCGTTTCTTCGGTCAAGGCTGGGATAACTAAGCGAATAACAGAACCATCGTTGGCTGGATTAATACCTAAGTCTGACTCGTTGATAGCCCGCTCAATTTCCTTGATAGAGCTTTTATCAAATGGGGAAATTAAGAGAACTCGAGCTTCCGGAACGGTGATAGAAGCCAATTGATTAAGGGGAGTTGGAGCTCCGTAATAGTCTACTTCAATTCGGTCCAAAAGGCTGGCATTGGCACGGCCAGCACGGATAGCAGAAAATTCACGTCCCAAGGCTTCGTGGGAATGTTTAAAACGTTCGTTTGCTTTATCAATAATTGGATTTGCCATAATCAATTCCTTTTCTTTTTAGTGAGAAGATTTGTTTGAAACAGTTGTTCCGATTGGTTCACCGAAGACGACCCGTCTGATATTACCAGGCTCATTCATGTTGAAGACAACTAGGTCAATATCATTATCCATAGACATAGTCGCAGCCGTTGCATCCATAATCTTAAGGCCACGTTTGATAACTTCCACATGGGTCAATTCATCAAACTTAACAGCATCGGCATTCTTACGAGGGTCATCATTATAGACACCATCGACACCGTTCTTGGCCATGAGAATAGCATCAGCTTCAACTTCGGCTGCCCGCAGAGCCGCTGTTGTGTCCGTTGAGAAGTAAGGAGAGCCAATACCAGCACCAAAGATAACAATCCGACCCTTTTCAAGGTGGCGCAGGGCCCGACCACGAATGTAAGGCTCGGCAACAGATTGCATGGCAATGGCTGTCTGCACCCGGGTGTCAACACCAACCTGCTTGAGGCTGTCTGCCATAACCAAGGCATTCATGACGGTCCCCAACATGCCGGTGTAGTCGGCCTGAACACGGTCCATACCAGCCTGAGCAGCTGGCTCTCCCCGCCAGAGGTTACCACCACCGATAACCAAGGCAATTTGCACGCCCAGCTCATGAACCTCAGCAATCTCCTTGGCTATAGTTTGAACAGTTGGCAAGTCAATCCCGACTCCCTTAGCACCCGCCAAGGCTTCACCAGAGAGCTTAATCAAGACACGTTTGTACTTTGGTTCTACCATCAATCTATCTCCTCTTCAATTCGAACTCATCCTAATTATTTTATCATAAATGAAGCCTTTCTCCTAGCAGTTTAAAAAATAAATTTCCAAGCCGAAAAGGCCATTGAAAATAGAGGAAGCTGTCTGAAGTGAAACTGGGGGGTGGACCTATTTTATCGAGAACATGAAAAAAGGCCGGCCCAGCCGATCCTTTTTCTAATTTAGTTAATAGATTAAAGTGAGTTGCTATCTACCTTGATACCAACACCTTGAGTGGTTGAGATTGCAAGGTTAGTGATGTAAGCACCTTTAACAGTTGCTGGTTTAGCCTTAGCGATAACATCGTTGAAAGCTTTGAAGTTTTCTACCAACTTGTCAGCATCAAAAGATACTTTACCAATGATAGCTTGCACGTTACCAGCCTTGTCAGCACGGTAAGTGATTTTACCACCCTTAGATTCTTCAACAGCCTTGGCAACATCCATAGTTACTGTACCAGTCTTAGGGTTTGGCATAAGGTTACGTGGGCCGAGGACACGTCCAAGACGACCAACGATTGCCATCATATCAGGTGTTGCGATAACAACATCGAAGTCCAACCAACCATCGTTGATTTTAGCAACGAGGTCATCTTCCCCAACGAAGTCTGCACCAGCAGCCTTAGCTTCTTCAGCTTTAGCACCACGAGCGAAAACAAGAACTCGTTGAGTTTTACCAGTACCGTTTGGCAAGACCATTGCCCCACGGATTTGTTGGTCAGCCTTCTTAACATCAATGTTAAGGTTGTAGGCAACTTCTACAGTTGCATCAAATTTTGCGAAGTTTGTTTCTTTTGCGAGTGCAACAGCTTCTTCAACGCTGTATGCTTTAGAAGTATCTACCTTCTCAAGAGCAGCACGCATTTGTTTGCTTTTTTTAGCCATGTTATTCTTTCTCCTTGTGTAATGTGGTCCTATCGACTTTCATCTTCCACACCTTCACCGGCAAGCGATGAATGCGGGTGTCTTAGAATTCCTATTAGTCAGTAACAGTGAATCCCATTGAACGAGCAGTACCTTCGATCATGCGCATAGCAGATTCAATGTTTGCAGCGTTCAGGTCAGGCATCTTGGTTTGAGCGATTTCTTGTACTTGTGCACGAGTAACGCTAGCAACCTTAGTTTTGTTTGGTTCACCTGAACCCTTGTCGACACCGGCAGCCTTTTTCAAAAGAACAGCAGCTGGTGGAGTTTTTGTGATGAAATCAAATGATTTATCTTCATACACAGAGATAACAACTGGGATCAGCATACCTGCTTGGTCAGCAGTACGAGCGTTAAACTCTTTGGTGAATCCCATGATGTTGATTCCGGCTTGACCAAGAGCAGGTCCAACCGGTGGAGCTGGAGTCGCTTTACCAGCAGGAATTTGAAGTTTTACGACATTTTCGACTTTTTTAGCCATTTGTAATTTCCTCCTTTGTGGTTTTGGCGGTAAGAATAGATTTTACTCAAGAGAAAACAAGGGAGAGACCAGTCAAGGCGCTACAGATAGGACTCGAGTCCAGCAAAACGCATTAACAAAGTATCTGTTTATTTTATAAAGAGTAGTTACCTCCCACAGGCATGCCTGGGGTACCAGACATACCCTTAATATTATACAGGAATAGGCTGATTTTGCAAGGATTTTTCACTTTTTCCTCAGAATAAGTTTACTTTATTCTCTAATCAGGATAAAATAGTCTTATGATATACATTCTCGCAGTTCTCTACTTCTTTATCATCCCCTTTTTGGCCCAATCCCTGGTCCGCTATTTTGATCTCAAACGCTTTAGCATCAAATTTCCTGACCTCTCCCTACCCTTCTTAGCGGTAGCCATCATTTATATCTCGGGGCGCTACTTCACCCATAATTTTTTCCCGCAGTACCTCCTGATGATGTGCATGCTAGCTATCGCCACCTGCCTCTTCATCTTGCGCAAGGCCGGGAAGATTAGGATCTTCTCCTACAAACGTTTCTTCAAGCTCTTTTGGCGCATGGGTTATCTGCTAACCGCTATCTTTTATATTGTGACTATTGTTTTAATCGCTCTCAGATAAAAAACCAAAATGATAAAGTCTATCAATCAACTAGCAAGCCTATTTTCAAACTTTCTGATCATTTTCAAAATTCCTTTTCCTAATCTAATCGTGAGAATCACAGCTTACTGATTAATCTGCTATAATAATGGGAGAAATTTGAATTGAAGGATATCATTATGAAACTTATTTCTTGGAACATAGATTCGCTCAACGCCGCTCTGACTAGTGATTCAGCCAGAGCCCTCCTTTCGCGTCAGGTTATTGCCAGCTTAGTTGACCAAGATGCCGACATTATTGCCATTCAGGAAACTAAACTCTCTGCCAAGGGGCCAACCAAAAAGCACCTGGCCCTCCTAGAGGACTATTTCCCAGACTATCAAATTGCCTGGCGGTCCTCAGTAGAACCGGCCCGTAAAGGCTACGCTGGCACCATGTTCCTCTACAAGTCCAACCTGCCAGAGCCAAGCATTACCTATCCAGAAATTGATGCTCCTTCAACCATGGATGACGAAGGTCGAATTATTACCCTAGAGTTTGATAAGTTCTTCGTCACCCAAGTCTATACCCCCAATGCTGGAGATGGTCTCCGCCGTTTGGAGGAAAGACAAATATGGGACCAAAAATATGCCGACTACCTAGTAGGCTTAGATCAGCAAAAACCTGTCCTAGCTAGTGGTGACTACAATGTTGCCCACAAGGAAATTGACCTAGCCAATCCCTCTAGCAACCGGCGCTCTCCTGGCTTTACCGACGAAGAACGCCAAGGCTTTACTAACCTGCTAGACAAGGGCTTCACCGATACCTTCCGCTACATACACGGTGATATTCCCGATGTCTATTCTTGGTGGGCCCAACGGAGTAAGACTAGCAAGATCAATAACTCCGGCTGGCGGATTGACTACTGGCTGACCAGCAACCGCATCGCTGATAAAATCAGCAAGTCCGATATGATTGACTCTGGTAGCCGCCAGGACCACGGACCGATTGTTTTGGAGATAGATTTATAAAGAAAAAGAACTAGCCATTTTGATATACTCCCTATATAGTGGACAGTGAAAAAACAAAAATTCACTAGAAACTATATGAGGAGTTTTTATATGTCCAAAAGAAGTCCAAAATCAGTAGAAGAAAAATGTGAAATTGTTCAATTACTTATTAAAGGTGAGCGGTCAGTCAGCCAACTTGCTAAACAGTATAGGATTGCTGGAACCACTGTCAAACGATGGAGAGACAAGTACCAGCAGTATGGAATTGATGGGCTCAAAGAAAGTCACACTTGGCAATCGTACACTTATGAGTTGAAACAAGAGGCTGTAGAAGCCTATCTTGACGGCAAAGGGGCTCTGACTGAAGTCTGTCGAATGTATGATATTTCCGATCCCTATGTCCTCAGAAGCTGGATAAAACGCTATACTAGTGGTAAAGAACCAAAAGCTACCAGTAAAGGATATAGTCGTATGAAACAAGGACGTAAGACAACGTTTGAGGAACGTGTCGAGATTGTCAACTACACCATCGCTCATGAGAAAGACTACCAAGCAGCCATAGAGAAGTTTGGCGTCTCCTACCAACAAGTCTATTCTTGGGTTAGAAAGTTTGAAAAACACGGCTCGCAAGGGCTGATAGACCGTAGAGGAAAAGGGCTAGAAAGCAAGCCTAATCTCACCGAAGCCGAACAGCTCCAGCTCAAAATCAAGCAGCTAGAGGACCGCAATCGTTATTTAGAGATGGAGGTTGGTCTGCTAAAAAAGTTAGACACCATCAGACGGCAAAATCGTCGGTGAGACAAGGCAGGTACTTGGAAGTCTTCCAAGCTATCAAAGATTATCATGAGGAGAACCCCAACTTCCCTATTCAAACTTTGTGCAGGATTCTGAAAGTCTCTCGTTCAGGTTATGATAAATGGCTAAAGCATCCAGAGACGCCTTCTGAAAGAGTGAACAAAGAGCTGATGGCAACCATAAAATCTTTTCATCATCGCTACAATGGTATCCTCGGCTATCGCCGCATGACCGCCTTTGTCAACCGGCAACTAGGCACCCAGTACAACAAGAAGCGGATTCGCCGACTCATGCCCATTCTAGGCATTCGCTCTGTCATTCGTCGTGTTCGCCATGCCTGTACAAAATCTGGGGATAAATATTATGAAGAGACTATTCTCAACCGATATTTCACCACCCAAGCTGGGCTCACCCTATCCATGTCACGGGTTGTCAAATGTATTGATAACGCCCCAATTGAGAGTTTCTTTGGCCATTTCAAGACAGAGTCTTACCATCTCCAACACTACAAGACCTTTGAGGAATTGGTTACAGCTATTGACGACTATATCAGCTTTTATAACACCCAACGTTATCAAGAAAAACTAAATAACCTGACTCCTTTAGAATTCAGGAATCAGGTTGCTTAAATTATTTTATTATTTGACTGTCTACTTGACAGGGAGCGGTTCATTTAAAAACTAGAAGGTTAGTTTTTTTATTTAGTAAGTTAAATGGTTGTCCACTGCTTCACACTAGCTACTTGCTTAGCATTTTCGGCAATGGGCTGCAAATCGTGATTGCCTGAATCAGGAATCACATATTCCTTGCCGAGGTAAACGGCTCCCAACCAACGCATAGCATTGTTGAGCCAATCCTTGGTCGTTGTGATACGGATAACATGGCCTGTGAAAGTCTTCATATCACTCCTGATAGCTGCGATCGTCTTCTTGACCTCTGCCTTATTCGATGGGAGATCAAAATTTTTCCTCAGAGACTCATAAATCTTGTTACCGACTGAGGCAAGGGCTGGAATGTAGAGGGGGGCCGAATTATAGACAACCGTGGTTGCAGCATTTTTCTTCAAGGCAACGCGTTGAGCCACATTCCCACCTAGGGAGTGTCCGGTAATCACAATAATTTCAGCACCATATTGGCTAGCAATTTTATCATAAAAATCATAGGCAGGTTGATAGTGCTGACCTCTAGCTAGACCGATTCCCATCAGGTCAGCTCCTAGGGCATCTTGAAGTTCATTACCATCATTATTAGTTCCCGTATAGGCAATGATAACCTTATTACTGGCCTTATCTCGAAAGGCAGTTCCACTTGTTCCCGTCTGATTATCGTAGAAATCACTGAGATAGGTCAGATTGTTAGGTATCACACGCCCTGCTTCTTGGATTTTAGCTAAAATAGTGGCATCAGTAGCTCCTTTCAAGCGAGCCTTTTCAAACTCATAGGTCAGAGCCGCCGCATCAAGAGTAGAAATACCTGATAAACGTCCATCAAGGATTTTATTAATGTCTGCCCGCTGGTCATCGGAGGTAAGGGTTGGGGCAGTTGTCACCACAGCATCCGTTGATGTTACCTCATTTTTACCCCCTGTTGTTTTTTCTTCCTGTTTTTGAGTTTGAGGTTCTTGCTGGACGACTGCGCCATCTGAAGCTGGGGCAACTGAAGTTGGTTCCTTAACCTGTTTTGGAGAGTCAGCCGGTGCTTGATTGTTTTGGCTAGTAGGCTCCTTGTCATCTTCTTGAGTGGTTAAAGAGGCCGCTTGAGTTGGTTGAGACTGATTTTCTGATTGATTATCAGTATCCTTCACCTCTGTCGGATTGGATGGCACCTTCTCTTGGCTAGGAGCAACCACTGAAGTTCCATCGCTTGTCGGTTGGACAAGAGTTGACGTTTGATTGACTTGAGAATCCAGAGTTGAGCTATCTGCACTGGCGGAGCTTGCTCCAGCTGTCATTAATGTTAGACCAGCCATAGTTGTTACGACAAAAGTGACCCAACGTTTCTTTACTTTGCGTAGTTTGTAGTGATTCGTACTAATATTCATACCTACTAACCTTTCTATTATGTTACTCTAGAGTACCTCTACATTTTGAAAATAAAAGGAAACATTAATAACCAAGCTATTGTAGCTTATTAAATTAAGATGTTTGGAGTTTCCTTACTAGCTTAATTATTCTTATTTTGCTGTTTTACATACATGGAAAATTTTTCATGGGTACTGGAAAGATCTTCAAAACTTCCCGACCCAGTTACAGCACCTTCATCTATAAAGTAAATTTTATCTACATTAGTAATCGTTGATAATCTATGGGCAATAAAAATTTTTGTTTTATCCTTTACAATCTATCACCTTGCTAAATTGTTATCTTTTAACCACTTCTGCAGGTGTGAAGCCATGCATTTCTTCAAAATCAAGTTTTGAGATCACCTTCTTATTTTCATAAATAACGAGAGAAGGGGTTCCCTTGATACTATAGTTCTTTTTAAATTCTTCCCATTTCGATTTATTTTTATATAGCTCAGCTACATTAACATAAACCATCTTAGAAGATAGATTGTATCGCTTTATATACTTCACAAAAATTTTATCAAAGTTATTACAATCTCCACAAGTTGGTCTTCCAATATAGACTACTAGTCTCTGTCCAGTATTATATTTCTTTTCAAAACTTACTGGTTGTAAGCTATCGAAATACTTATATATTTCCATATTTTTTGTTCCTAATTTTGAGACTCTTCTGCAGTTTTTTAGCCGATATTAGATAAAAGTTTATCCCTAAACTAATTAGCAAAATACCTAACAAACCTATCTTTACTATTTCCTTCATTTTCTATTCCTCATAATCTTTTAAGAGCTTTTTCAAATGTTTTAGAGATTGATAACCTTCAATTTTTATAACCCTTCCTTTTTTACCCTTAATAATAGTTGTAGGAGTTTTATACACTTTTAATTCAGCAGCTTTTTGTGCTATCTCAGAATTCGTAGATTCCCAATGATAAATTTTTACTCCTGACTCATCTTGGTAGTCCTTTAAAACCTTATTGAATTCTTGACAAGCCTGACAAGTGGGATTCCCATAATACAAAATCTCATTTTTCTGTAAAAATTTGACATCATTATCTTTTAACTTTGAAAATTTTGGTTGGGGCGATGAACTCATCAAATTGATACCTAGAATTACAATTAACCCAAATATAAGTAACACCAAAACAGGAAATAATCTTCTCCTCATTTTAAAATTCCTTTCTATTAAATTGAAAGATAGACAAAATATAAAAGAGTACAATATAGCTAAAAGGAACTAAAATGTTAAAAATACTAGTTATACCTCGAAAAGTGTTAGGAGATAAATAATATGCCAACTGAATATCAAAAATATCAGTTCTACTAAAAATATAATTAACTAAATCAGGTAAAATCCATAGACCAATTATAGATGAAAGTAACCCTATGCCCGATTTTCCAATATTAATAATGACGGTTGCGTTTATCATTAAATACAAAAGGGAAAAGATTAAGTAAACAAGGAATTGTTCAATAACTTGGTTTGACATCAAAGTGGTAGATAAGATACTAATCAGAAGTAATAAAGAAACATATTTCAACAAAAAGAAATTGAGCAAACTTAAAACGATTTGGAATATACTCTAGATAGTACCTAATTATCCCTTTCTAAAATCTCTCCTAACGATAAAACAAAGGCACAATTAATAGTGAATAGATTAATCATCATAAATATCTTACTCACTGATGGAAATAGCTGGTAGTGTAAAATAAGTTGTGTAAACACAAAAAGGAATAAATCCGTTATAGTAG
>ERZ773090.245-NODE-245-length-42857-cov-355.278_pt1 | contig 42857 bp, 57 predicted proteins | sample MGYA00580579_ERZ773090 | MGnify/ENA primary metagenome ERZ773090 (study PRJEB29015, sample SAMEA2738014) | human oral metagenome | biome: human oral; feature: human-associated habitat; material: dental | place: China | collected 2132 ... | reverse complement strand
ACTACCCAGGGCCAGGCCGTGTAGTAGATCCACTCAACTACTGGCTGCATAGCCGTTTGGATTGCGGCCCACGCGACCTGAATATCAGACCACATGTTCGTAGCCGTATCCTTAATCGCATTGAACGCGCCTACAACCCACGGCCAAACCGTGTTGTAAATCCAATCCGCAACGGGCTGAATTGCGGTCTGAATCGCAGTCCAAGCGGTCTGAATATCGGCCCACATCATACTGGCCGTGTCTTTAATCGCATTGAACGCACCGACTACCATGGGCCAAATGTCATTGTAGATTTGTGTGGCGACGGGCATGATTGCCGCCCAAATAGCATCCCACGCCCACTGAATCGTAGACCAGAGCGCGCTCACACCCCAGCTAATGGCATCCCACGCTGTAGTGAGATATAGGGCAGCAACGTTGACAATCCAGTCGACGACGGGCCGGATTATGTCACTGATCCCTTGCCACGCGGCGACCATCCCGTTCCAGACGATCATTGCCCCCGCGGAAATGCCATCCCAGGCGGCTTGAAGGTTGGGCCATGCGGTATTTACGATCCAGTCGACGACGGCTTGAATGACGGGCTGTATTCCTTGCCAGACGCCGACGATGCCGTTCCATACCCATTGGGCGCCGGCGACGATTCCGTCCCATGCCCCCTGAAGTGCGGGCCATGCGGTGCCGACTATCCAATCAATGACCGCCTGAATAACAGGTTGCATTCCTTGCCAGACGGATACCATGACGCCCCACATCCACTGGGCGCCTGCCACGATCCCGTCCCAGGCGACTTGCATGAGAGGCCACACATTAGCGGCGAACCAATCGGCCACAGCCCCGGCGGACGTTTTGATTGCTTCCCAACAAGAAATGACGACATTACGGAATGTTTCGGAGTTCTGCCACGCCACAACGATTGCCGCGACCAATGCTGCGATAGCGATCACAACAAGGCCGATCGGGTTGGCGTCCATCGCAGCGTTGAATGCCCATTGCGCCGCGGTAGAGGCGATTGTTGCCGTCTTGTGGAGGACCATCATTGCCGTGGCCCTACCCCATGCGACCGCCTGCATTGTAATCTGCGTCGTCGCTCGCGCAATATTCGACAGGAATTCTCCAGCGTACATGAGGTTGAGCTGCGCGGTCTCAACTACGTCTCTGACCTTCGCTATAGTCATTGCGTTAATGGCCGTGGTGACGCGCCCGGCAACCCCGGCTACGCCTTCCATGTCATTCAACCATTGCTGCATTGAGGACATGACCATGACGGCTTTCCATGCCGTAAATGCGGCCGCGATACTGTAAACCGCCACTTTACTATTGAGAATAGCGACGGTGAGATTCTCCATGAATTGGACGAGGCTGCTGTTCGCGATGGTGCTGAGAGCGGTAGCGATGCCGGGGACGAGTGTCCCGACAATGAATTTACCGAGCTCGACGAAACTGTTACGAACGTTAGTGATGTACGAGATGATTCCGGAATCTTTGTCGAATCCGAAAATCGTCCCAGTGAAATCACCGGACAGAAGCAAATCTTTAAGATTCTTCAACGACGGGACGAGCGTCTTGTTGATCCATTCCCCGGCAGCGGCGGCGGCGTCACGCATGCGGAAAAGGAAATCAACGAAACTGGAATCTTCCTCGAACGAGAAAATCGGCCCCGTGAAATCACCCTTGCGGATAACGTTGAAAGCATTCGTAATACTAGGAATGAACGAGTTACTGACCCAGTTGAATACTTTCTCGAATCCCTTGCTCATGGCGTCAAGGGATGCGGTGATCCAGGGTAGTGCTTTTTCGGCGATTTCCTGCGCCCCGGTCACAAGGGTCGCTTTGAAATTCCCCCAAGCGCCTTCCAGGGTTTTGGTGGATGTAGCGGCCTCAATGGCCACGTCCTCCATACCGAGGTCGAGGATTGCTTGGTTGAATTCCTCGGCGGTGATCTCGCCTTTCTCCATGGCTTCCCGGAAATTGCCGGTGTAGGCGCCGTTCTTTTTCATGGCTTCCTGCAATTTACCGGACGCGCCAGGAATGGCGTCGGAAAGCTGGTTCCAGTTCTCGGTGGTGAGTTTTCCGGCGCCCGCGGTCTGCGTCATAACGAGGCCGACCGTTTTGAACGTCTGCGCGTTTCCGCCTGCAACGGCGTTCAGGTTACCGGCGGCCTCGGCGAGCTTATCGTAACCCTTTACGCCATTGGATGCGAGCTGCGCGGTAATGGACTGAATATCGTCGAGCTCGTAAATTGTGCGGTCCGCGTAGGAGCGTGTGCTTTTTGTGAGCGCGTTGATTTCATCCGCACTTTTACCGGCGAATGCAAGCGTTTGCTTGAATTTGATTGTGGCGTCAGCCGCGTTGAATGCCTCTTTTGCGACGCCACCGAACGCGACGGCGATACCGCCGATGGCGAGTCCTCCGAGCGCGGCGCCGGCGACTTTCGCTACCGATTTGAATGCACCACCCAGGCCGGATGTGATCTTTCTCTCGGCCGGCCCGGTGTCGACGTTGCCGATTTCGCTATTGATACTTCGGGCGAGGCCTCGCACGGACGGGCTGATCTGAATCCATGCGGTCCCGAGATCATATCCGGCCATCGATACCTCTCCGAAATCATGTACAGCAAAAATGGTTCACGCCAAGCAAACTGTTTTTCGTGTTTGTCTTGGCGTGAACCATTTTACACTATCCGATAGAAGCGCGGGTTACTTGCCGTATCGGGCGAGCCATTTCTCGCCCTTGGCTTTTTGTGCCTTAGCGTGCTTGCTCGACACCCTGGGGTTACCAGTTTCCCGGTATCCTTCAGCCGGCGGTTTCGGCGCTTCAGGCCACTTATCTTTCTTGACACCGTTGACGGCGAGCAGCGTGGTCTGAATATTGTGTGCTGACATTATTGTGGCGGCTACCTCATCGGACCAGTACCTGTCTCCGCCTCGCGCCCTATCGAATGTTGACCCAGGCGGGAGCCCGCCGATGAGTACCATTACCCGCCTAGGGGTTATTCTGCCTCGATATAGATCAAGGAGGTCAGTGTTGTAGTATCGTTGCAGGTCGGCTTCTATCTCCCACCCATACTCATGGAGTAGTGGTGGGAGAATTGTCAGTTTCCCGCGCCCACCTCGGACACGATCGACTGCATAAAGTCGGTCACTGCGTCAATCGGGACGCGACCGTTCTCGTCCTCCAGAGCAGAGTAGACCTCATCCTTGTGGTCGCCCACGATAAGGCGGAAAAGGGGGAACGGATTGCCGGCGTCGAGGGCCTCGAACGCGCGAAAGTCCTCCAGCGCCTCCGGGGGAATGTCGAACTCGATCCCCTTATAGTCTACGTGAATCGGGTCGCGCGTGGCCTCGGCCTTAGCGAGCCTGTCAGCCGGCGCCTTAGCTCCGGCGGACTTTGCCTTGCTCTTCGTGGTCTTGTCAGACATAATGGGTTGTCCTCAAAATTGTTTTATGAAGTGGGTGGGTTGTGTTTGTTTTGGATCTTCCCCGCTATTCCGCGACAACCCATCCGAAACACGGAATAGCGGGGAAGAATTAATGTCAGGCGGGGAGCAGGGCCTTGTGGTCGGAGTAGATAATGTAGTCGCCCAGCACGGAGAGATTGTACTCGTAGCCGGTAATCTCAGCCTGCTGGAAAGTAATCTCGCCGCGCTCACCGAGCTCCAGACGCGGGAAAACAATACGAATCTGCGCGCCCACCCCGGAAACATCGAAAAAGTCAGCGACACCACAGAGAAGCTTGACCTTACGGGAAGACTTAGCGGTGATCTTCACCCCCTTGGTGGCGCCACCGTCCTCAACCTTCTCACTGGTAGCGTCAAGATACCAGGAGAGCGGGGCGAGCATGGTCTCCAGGAGAGTGGCGCTGAAAGTCGTCTCCGACGAGTCGAGGAACGTCTTGACGACGCCGTGGCCCTGGTGCCCCTTGATCTTGGTGACGGAGTCGTCGGAGGTGAGCTTGAATCCGTCCTCGCTAATCCACCCAACGTTGGTGAGACCGGTCACGCCGGAGAGATCCTGGGTGAGTGACGTGACCTTCTCGCCGAACTTTTCGACGTAATCGCCCAGCCAGAGCGCGTCATTGTCGGACGAGAAAATGAGTGCATTGTCAGCGTTAACAGCCATTATTTGTTCACCTGTGTGCTGTAATTGTTAATGTTGCAGTCGCCCTCGCCTGAGACGTGTCCGGATCGGGCATTTCTATCGGATAGGATGATTGTACCATCACTATACCATCCCGATAGTTCGGCATAGTGTGCGCCACATTCACGGCCTCGCACGCGATTTTCATCGCCTCACCCGACGACTGAGCATAAGCGTCAATCGTCTCCAACGCCGTGCAGAGTGCTTTCTGCGTAACCCCAGTGCCACCTGTGGAGAGGACTCGAATGAATGTGGCAGGACGGTCCGGACTCTCGGGCCTACGCGCCACGACCGGCACGCCCATGTGTGCGGACAGGAAGTCCATGAGATGTTTCTTTATGTCCGGCACCGTGGGGGCACGATCGTATGTTGGGCTCATTTCCCGCCACCCATTGTGAGGCCGATCGCACGCTCCAACGTGTGCTCCCTCATCTGTCTGCGCATTGCAGCAAAAGTGCGCGCCCTGACATATCCGCGAGTACGATTTCCATGCGTCGTCTCGCCCTCGAACCCGCGGCCAGCGGCGTTGGCTACGCGCCCCGTCTCAAGTGCCACGGTCCGAGCTACGTCAGGGCCTCGTAGAAGCTCGGCGACGCCATCCCGGTTGAGCTGGAATTTTACTTTCGGCATTATTCGCTCACCTTGTCTTCGTTGGCGCGAATCTGCACAACCATCCCCTTGGGGTAGGGTGAAGGGCGGCCTTCAACATGGTATTCTATGCCGTCTACAATAAGATGATCTTCGGCGGTCACGTCGATTGTGGTATTCCGCCAATAAAGGGCGGCGGGCACAGTGACGGGCATTGCCCCAGCACTGATCGGCTCAGTAGAAGTAGCCGGCGCAAACACAGCGGGCGGCAGAGCAACATTCTCCCACTGCCCCGGCACGGGATTCCCATACTGGTCTTTCGACGCGAGACCACGCCTACGTCGCATAACAGGCACGTATCCGGACAGCATTACGGTTCCTGTCCGCTAATCGCATTAATGTCCTCGATCAGCTGATCAGTGACGGACCGCGCGTCATAGTCCTGCAGGAGGTCTACCTCGAACGCACCGCCGGAGCCTCCGAGGGCGTCTTTTTCCTCGCGTTTCAGGTAGAGACCGCCTTCGGGATTCTGATACGTGAACTGATCGGAGAACGGGCCGGTCGTGTGCGATTCTGACGCAATAATCCCGTGCGGCTCGGAGTAGATTCCGCCACCACTGTCTGTGACACCGCCGACAGCATCTCCGCCCTGCATTGCGCGACGCACCACAGCGCACGCCACTCGCTTTCGCGTGCGAGGGGTAGCGGATTCCCAGCGGGGGCATTTCGACACAATAAGATCAGTCGCGTCAGCGAGGAGTACGTCGGCGCGGATACGCTCATTGTCTGAGAGTGCCCGCCACCGAGCTTCCAGGTCTTCGACTGTGGCGAACGGAATAATGTCGTCGGGAATCATTTTGCTGTCTTTCTGGGGCGGCCTCGTCCCCGACGAGGGGCAGGTGCCGGCGAGGCAGTGCGAGATGAGGAGGAGGGGGAGGGCTCGTCTACCTCGCCGGCGTCATCATTCTCAGGGTCGATTTCGGTGTATTCGTCTCCAAGCATCACATTGTGGTCGTCTGCGAGATGAATCACAATGTCGTGGTCTCGGTGCTTGTAGGATCGCATTTCCGAAATCGCCCCTAGGAAAAATTTTGTTTTGGATGGGTTGTGTTTTGTTTACGACGATTTTATCAGGCGCCGGCCTTGGTCTTAATCGTCGCGAACTTGTCCGGGAAAACGTACCAAGCGTACAGAATCTCGAGACGCAGAGCAATCTGGTTCCTCCGCTTCAGGTCACCCTGACCATCCGGGTCACCGAAACGAATAATCTCGAGAGGCAGAGAACGCTGAATTCCCCACCGAATACCATCCACGAAATCGCCGACGATACCCTCGACATTGGTGGCGGCGGTCGCCTCGGGCTTGCCAGCAACCGTGTTTCCAGCGGCAGCAGGAAGCCCCATGAAATTATCAATGTCGACACCGAGGCCGATCTGCGGGTAACGCGGCGTACCCGACGGGGAACCGTCGGCGTTCTTGGTCTGGAGACTACCGAGCGCCCAAACGGCGGACGGGGCAAGCGCAAGGCCGGTCGGCGTAATCGGCGCGGCATTGTCGTTAATGAGCAGCCCGGCGGCCTGACGGATTGCCTGGTCCATCTCCGTAGTGCCAACCTCGACGCTCTTGGTGGTGGAGGTCAGGTAATTGGTCCACGCGTCAATAACGGCACCGGTCAACGGGTTAACACGGTGGTAAAGGCCGAGGTCGAGGGCGCGAGAAAGCGCCTCGCTACCCTTCTGCGCGAGCTGGTTGAGGACGTCCAGCTGATAGTCCTCGTCAGCCCACTGGACCTCCTCGTTGAAGCGCATAGTTACCTGCGCCTTGTGCGGCTTAGCGGTCACGTAACCGAATTCACCAGACGTGGGAGCCTTCTCGGCGCCCTCGTCAACGAACTCGGCACGCGGGAAATTATCGAACGTGATAATGTCCACGTCGCCGAAGGTCATGGGAATTCCACCGTTAAGCTTGGCGACGGTGGAGAGGGTCTGGGTGCGAGTAATGATCCCGTCGGCGATCTGCCGAGGCATGAGGACCTTCGCCTTGCCTGAATCAAACACGGCCATTATGGTTGTTTCCGTTTCTTTCTAGTATTTTATCTTTTGGAATTGCGGCTGTACTTGTGTCAGTCGCCGGCGAAAACGTTCCGAGCGAATTCTGCAAGATTGCCGCCATCATTGTCGGGCGTGGCTCCGGCCTGTGGTACCACGGGGGCGACAGACGGCTTAGCGTCATGCAATGCTTTGGCGATTGCGGCAGCATGAGCGTTGATTTCATCCTCGGTTGTTCCTCGGATCAAATCGGCGCTGATACCGTGCTCGGCGGCAGCGTTAGCGGACCATTCACGGACTTTGGCGGCGGTTTCAAAGTCTGCAACCTTGGCCTTTAGGGCTTCGATTGTGGCGTCTTTGTCGCCGATGGCTTTGGCGAGTTCGTCTCGTTCGTTGGCGGCGCGCCTGTTCTCTTTGGCGCGGTTCTCCCACTTCCGGGATTCGCTCTTCCAGTCGATTTCAGGCTTACTGACGACAGTATTGTCCTCGCTCTGAGGAGTATTGTCGCTGTTAGTGGCACTGCTGTCGGCCGGCGTGTCGCTTGCGGCGTTATCGCTCATTGGGCGTTTCCTATATTTTGACCGTGCGGTTATTGTAATGTTTTCAGGCAACTACTTTTGGGCTTTGCAGCCGTCCTCGTAGCCCCTTTGTTTATGCATTGTAGCACAATCATTCGATTGGCCTAGTGCGCCATTCTGCAAGCTCTTCCTGGTGCGTGTCTATCCACGATGAGACGAGTTCCCGATGGCGTGTGCGACCTTTGTCGGTTTTGTGTCTGGCTGCGAGCGCGTATGCTTTCGCTGGCACTTCCCGAGATGTTGGATCCCATGCGGGTACCGCGACACATTTGCAATTGTCGTGCGCCCCGAATGATGCTGTCCCCTGGCTGCGATAGTAGCATTCGTTCATTGTGAGCATGACGCAGAAATTGCATGCTTGCGGGTTACGTGTTCGTCTTTCCCAGCCCATGGCTTCCGGGTCAGCCCATGTCATGTCTGCGATTTGTGAGCGGGCGCCGTCGCTGACGTATCGGATGAGCGCCCCGGTCAAATAGGATAGGGCAATGTCGGGGTTCCCGGCGTATAGTGCGCCCGCACTGAATCTTACACTGTCGTCGATTTCACCCTGCGGTGTGAGCGACGTTTGTACTGTGGGGGCATCGCCGGGAATGTCCTGGTCTAGGCGCATGTCGCGATACCATTCATCGGCGATCGCGGCGGCCGCACCGCCGTATTGGTCGACGAGGGCGGGCATGATTTCGAGCAGAAGGTCGCGGGCTTGCTCGGGGCGTTGTCTAGCGGCACGCGACCAGAGCGTGTGTAAATCATTTTGGGCGAGCGTGACGAGCGAGTCTATTGCTCGCCCGTACGCCCCAATTTCTGTGGTTGACAGCATAATAAGTGTTAGTTTATTTGTGTTTTGGTGCCGCCGGGCAGTTTGATATTGCGCTTAACCCTATTCCTTGTATTGACCGGGTTATTAATGCCCAGGTTGCTGCCATTGCTGTCACTGTCGTTGCTGTTGCCAGCATTGTCGCCATTGTCGCCGCCGTTACTGTTGGCTGCGTCACCATTGTTGCTGCTCTCGTCGTTCTCGTCCATATTTTCGTTATTCGTGGCGGCGAGTGCACGATCAAGCAACGATACCGCATTCTTTTTACGATTCTCGGCGTTGATATCTGCGAGATCGTCCTCGGTGAGCCCGGCACGCCGCATGAGAGTCTGCGACTCCTGTAGCGACGGGAAAGCACTGACCATTTTGACCGCGAAATCGGCGGCAGACGAGGGCGAGGAATAGCGGGCGGGGGTCCACTTCACCGAGGTCTTCCACGACTCCTGTGGCGGCTCGTCGAGCTTGTCTCTGACCATAATAATGTTCTGCAGCGTGCGCCGCAATGGGGCGGTGAAAATGCGCCACTGATACTCGGCTTCGTCCGCGAGCGCCGCCTCGGACGCCTGCATAGCCTCAGCCGAGGACGGGTTATCTGCGAAAATTCCGATCGCGGATTGAGGAAGGTTTGTGGCTGCACACAAATTCTGCGCCAGCTGACGGTACATTTCCAGGTGAGGGCTCATGGTCATTTGTGAGAATTGCCCAACCGACGGGATGTCGCCGTTTTCGTTCGGTTCCAGGACTTGGACTCGGGCCATGATTGCGGACCATCTGTCTTGGCCGGCGAAGTCTGCTCTTTCTGCGCCGAGCACGTATCGCTGCGGGGAGGAGAAAAATTCGGCGGAGGTTTCTGTGCGGACCATTGTCCTCACCGCCGCGTCCGTGAGGTATCTTACTTCACGGGTGATTCGCGAGTGCCCCAAAGGGCGGTTTAGTTGGGGGTCGTAGCAGAGTGCTTCGACGAAAATGCGGTTGGGTGTGTCTCCGAGTTTTTCGGCTTTCCATCCGCCGCCGTTCTCTTTGGCGTCGATTCGCCAAATGGCGGTGGGGGTGTGCATGATGGCGCCTGCCGGCTGTCCGTATTTGTCGGTCTGATCGATTGTGAGGGCGGCTTCGATTATGCGACGCCTAGTGTCCCATAGTGCAGCGGACCATTCTGCGTCACGGGCCTGCACGACCACGGGCGGCTCACCGACGGTCTCATCCCCCCGTGTCACTGTGAGCAGCGAAAAAGAATGCTTGTACGCGGACGTTATCGCCTGGGCGAGATCAAGATCATAGTTGTTTGCGGACAGTATTTCGTTTGCCTCGAAAGCGTCGGGGGCGCCGTTCAGGGAGTAGCCTTCGAATACGTGCCTCCTGGCGAGCATGGTGACGACTTTCTGAGGCCATCCGAGCGCGGCTTTGGTGCGCGTCATTTGCGGCGGAATACTAATACCCAAATCCTGGAAAGCACGGTGGCCGTCATAGTAGACGGAGAGCAGCTTGTTTTTGTTTGAGTGCTGCTGCCATTTCTGCCACAGTTGCAGGAATGTTGCCTTGTCTTCGTCGGGGAGTCCGGAAATGCGTGTGGGTGCCGGCGTAGCGTTAACGAGTCGTCCGTCGTCAGGATAAATTTCAGTCATAGGAACAATACTCCGCCGCCACGGTCATTTCTACTATTGGCGTTTTCGATTTTATCATAAGGCTTGTAGCGTGGTCTCCTTTTTGTTGTGCGTGCGGCCCACATTGCGAGCGTGCAGGCTTCTAGGCCGGCTACGGTGGCGCCTGGCGGGGCTTGTAGCGCCCATCCTCCTGACGTTCCGATTGGGCGCGGCGTCGCAGACGCGACCTCGGTTCTCAGTTGCATGTCGTCTAGGTGTGTGACTGTGTTTTCGCGTAGTGAGGCGTCTAGCATGCTGTAGGCGTCGATGATTTGCGTGATTGTGGGGGTGATGATGACTTGGGGGCGTACTCCGATGGCTCTCAGTCTTTCGATTGTGTCTCCGGCACCGTATTTTCCGTCTACGATGATTTGTGCCCACCTGTCCCTGGTGTCCGCAATGTAGTCGATTATCCATTGGGTTCCTTCGCCCATGCGGCGGACGCCTTGGTGTGTGCATAGTTCGACGTGTGTGGGCGTGTTTTGCTTGTGTCCTGCTCTGGCTAGGGCGCAGGTTGATCCGTCGGGTGCGAACCTGATTGCAGCGCACCATCGCATGCCGCTGGGAGTGTTTTCTGGCCGTATTGTGGCAGCGTTCCAGGCGACGGGGTCGATTGCGAGCCGGTCATTGGCACGATCCCATATTCCGAGACCTTCACGGCGGAATGATTCTTCCCCGAGCTGCCGGCGCATTCTTAGAATGGCGGATTCGGGTGTGCGGCGCGGGTATGATGGGTTTGCTTTTTCCCATTGTTTTCTGTCGTCGCTGTTAGCGTCGTAGTCGGCGGCTAGTTCGAGGTAGAGGCCGTCTTTTATTTCGCCTTGTAGGGCGAGGTTGCGGAATTCGCTGAATGCTTCGGATGGGTCTTTTGGTTTTGGTGGTGTCCCGATTTTGATGATGAGCGGGTCTGGCGCCGTGTTTGTGGCGGGGATCATGTCGTCTAGTGCGGCGGCGCCCAGGATCTGGGCTTCGTCGAAGAGGATCATGTCTACGCCGTGGAATCCTCGTCCGAATCCTCCTTCGCGGGCTCCGAAGAGGATTCGTGATCCGTTGTTGAAGAGGATGGCTTGTTGTCCGTTTGCTTGCCGTATTTTATGAATGTATGGGGCGATGTTGGGTATTTGCGCCATTCCTTTCATGTCGTTGAATGTTTCGTCTGCGGTGCGTGTTCTGTGTGCGGTCCAGAGTACGAAGTAGTTTGGGTGGAGGGTGGCGAGTGCGAATGTGAGACCGCCGATTGTGTATGTTTTGCCGACCTGTCTGGGGATGCTGGCTTGGATTCCGTCGATGCTGGCGGCGTAGTGGCCGTCGTTTCGTTTTGCGAGGATTGCTTTGAGCCAGTCTTGTTGCCATGTGTCGAGGGGGTATTGCATTTCTTGGAGGCGGTGTTTGACTGGCGGCCAGGCGGTGTGTGTGATGTTTTCTGGGAGGGTGAGGTGGGCGGCGATTTCGCTGAGGTGTTTTTCGCTCATTTTTAGATGCCGTCCCAGGTTTGTGTTTCGTTTGGAAGGTCGGTGGTGTTGGGGGGTGTGTTTTCGTTTTGTGTTGTGGCGAGTTGGTCTGTGATTTGTATGAGTTGTGCGGTGAGTTTTGTGAGTGCTGTGTCGCCTGTTCTGGGGTCGTCTATGACGGTGGCGATTTTGTGTGCGAGTGCTTGGCGGATGAGTGTGGGGTTGCCGGTGTTTGTGGCGTCGGTGATGGGGGCGGGGCTGTTTGGTTCGTATACGGTGATTGTGGTGTTTGTGTGGGTTGTCATGTTCCTTATTATATGCTGTGATGCTCGTCATGTTCCTGGGGGTTTTCCACAGGGTTTTCCACAAGCCGAATAGTTATCCACAGGGTTTTCCACAAGTTTGGGAGTTTTCCACATGATGGCAGTCACATTGTGATCTGGGTTACTGGAGTTATCCACAGGGTTTTCCACAAGCAGGGAGGGATGGGCAGACCTTCGGGGTGTTCGCGGCCGGATGGGGGAGGGGGAGTGGCCCCCGCCACACATTTGCTGTGGTGTGCGTCTCGTTTCGTCTGGTCTCCGTCTTGTTTGTGTGACGTGGGTCCCACTTTAAGGGATCCCTTACTCCTTTGGGGCCCCCTTTGTGTTCGTCTCGTTTTGCTGCCATGGTTTTTTTGAACGCCATTGTTGTTTCGTGCCTTTGAATGTTTTTGCATGTTTTTGTAACATTTCTTTTGTTTTTGTGCATTTTTGTGCGTTTGTGCGTTGTGTTGCCTTTGTGGCATGCGTTGGCACCATGCATGGTGCATGGTATTGGTATGCATGTCATGCATCACATCATCATCAGTATGTTCATACTGATGTTCATGATGTTCATGATCATGATGATCATTGATCATCGTGATGTTCGTCGTTCGTTGTTCATTGATTGTTGATTGAACATTGATTGTTGATCATCGTTGATCATGTTCGTTCGTTGGTTGTGTGAACGTGAACAGTGTGAGGTGAGATGAGTGGGTGATGTCCATCCTCCTCGTGTGTGCTGCTGTTGAATGGCGGTGGGGTGTGCTGTTGCCGGCCCGCACTGTCCAGTGGTATAGCCCGTGCCCTGCCTATCTCAGCGCGGTACTCGTCAGTACTGCTGTCGTGTCGTGTACTGTTCCTTGCTGGGTGCGCGGTGTGTGGTGGTGTGTGTGTCTGTGCTGTTCATCTTATGGGGTATCCTCCGATCACTCCCCCCTCATGGTGGTGGTGGGTGGGGCCGTCGTGGATGGGTGGGTGGCATAGCGGATGGGGGTGGCATGGCGGTGGAAGGGCGGCGGTGTTACTGGCATCCCCGTCTAATGTTGGTGTCCCCCTTCTGTTTGTGTGGTGGCCGTGTTGAATGGCGGGGGGCGTGTTGTGATGCCCCGTGTTCCGATTGGCCCCCCCCCTTCTCTCGTATTGTCTCTGCCTCTCTTGCACTGTTCCTGCTTCCTTCTCGTATTGTGGGGTGGGGGAGTGTGGTGTTGTGCTGTGTTGTGTGGTGTTGCTGTGGTGGTGTTGCTGTGCTGTGTGCAGAGAGTGGAGGGTGGTGTGTGTTATGAATGACGGTGGGCTATTTCGTTGTGGAGTTGTGTCTCGCTTCTTCTTTTTCTTTCTCCCCTTGTCTTGTGTTCGTTGTCACAGCATTGTTGGTTTAGGGTGGTGTGTTTGTGTCAGGGTTGTGTCATTGTGGAGTGGCTGTGACGGTTTGTGTTGGGTGGAAGGGCGGTGGTGTGTGGTGTGTGGTGTGTGGTGTGTGGTGTCTACTGTTCTCTATCAATCCTTCATATGTTGTGGTGTCTACAGTGGTAGTAGTACATGTCATGTTGCATTGTGTTGTGGGTTGTGGAATGGCGGTGTGTGAGGGGCGTGCATGGTCTCGTTGCCTGTCTTCCTTGTTTCCTTTCTCTTCTTCTTCCTTCTCTTGTGTTGGTGTTCGGGGTAGTGCGCGCGCAGCTGTGCGAGCACGCACGTTATCCCCGAACACCATTGTGTTCTCTTGTTGCTTGCTCGTCTTCTTCTCTCTTCTGCTCTTCGCCTTTCTTCATGCCCCGCCTTTCCTTTGTTGGAATGGCGGGGGGGTTCACCATGTGTTACTGTGTTGTGTTGGCATGACAGCAATGGGGAGTCTGTCTCGTTCGTCCGCGTTTTTCTGGTAGTGGCGTGCTCTTCCTTTGCCTCCTCGTCCGTTGCCGCGTCTGCTGTTGCATTTGGCGCATAGCACTCTGCCGTTGTCTGGGTGGTTGGATCCGCCTAACGAGGCTGGGATTATGTGGTCTGCCTCGGCTGAGTTGGGTTTGCGTTGTCCATCATTGTTGTATTGGAGTTTGGTTCCGCATGCTGGGCAGTGTGTGATGCCCATGGCTTGTGCTCGTGCGAGTACTTGTTTTCTGAATTGTTTGTGTTCTCTGGTGCTTGTTCTGCTCACCGCGTTTCCTCCTCTTCGCTTTTCTTTTTCTTTTGTGTTCGTGTTAGGTGGTGGCGCGTCGCAGCGTCAGCGAGACGAGCGCCTCCACCGTCTAACACTACTCTCTCGTTTCCTTCTTCTTCCCGCCTTTGCTCCCCGCCTTCCTTCCTTTCTTCTTTGTTTTGGGGGTGGCGTGTGTTGTGTAGTGCGCGCGCAGCTGTGCGAGCACGCACGTAACACAACACACGCCCTTGTTGTTTGGTTTGCCTACTTGTATGGTGTGTGTTGCTTCTACCACACACTGTTCGTTGTTAACGGTGACAGCATTCCTCTTTGAACACTGTGTGCCTCTAATTACGTTATAACACATGTTCCCTAATTAGACACTGTCTAGTTGCATTAGACAGCACCTAATTCTAGTACTCTTTTAAGAGTATAGGTTGGGCCCAACACAGTGGCGAGCTCTTCGAAAACACCCTGCGGCGCTGACGCTCGCTTGCGTCGCTAGGGCTCCTCAGCGGCTGCGCCGCAGATCGTCTTCGACGATTCGTCTACTCGAGTGTAGCATACGGGACTAAAGTCACCGCAACAAACACTGCCAACAAACAACTACAAACGGGGACTAAACGTTGCAATCACGCGAAAACTACTGACACAATCCCTTGCTGCAAGGGCAGAAAGTGTGACGACACGCACCAATATTGTAGTAACACAAACGGGTGTTTTATCCCTAGAAAGCTAGTTGCTAGCAAACAACCCGCATGCGTAGAAAGTAAACGGAAGGTTAACAAAGTAAACGAAAGGTTAACGCCGCATGTGGCCGACACCACTCGCCCCATCACACACTGCTCTTCAACCATCCGAGATGCACTGAGGCCCCGCCTCCTCATCGAAGGTGGGACCTCGTCATCCTCAGGACAGTCGAGTCAGTAGGGCCAGGAGAAGCGGTACAACAGAGCACACGAGCCGGCGTCCGCCTCCTCATCCTCGTGGACGAGCGGGACGACGGAGATCTCGAGGATGGCGTTGGCGAGGAAGGCATCGCTGGCAAGGCGGGCGATCCGAGACCAAATGCTCTCGTCGGCAATTGCGTACTCGTAGGCGTCGTCCCATCCGTCGGGGACGTCCAGCGGCTCGATGGAGTCGACGCCGCTGTCGTCGGAGACCTTGTAGAGGGTCCAGGGCTCGCCTGTGCGAGGAGCATTGATCCGGTAGAGGGCGCCGTACTCGATGGTCTCGAGGGTCGGGTCTTCAGTGCGGTAGATGTCGATACTCATTTCTCTTCCTTCTTGGTCGCCCGCTGAGACGCAGCTCACAGGCACTGGGGGTTGACAGCACCACACACCGCCATTCTACAGTAGACACACCACCGAAGATCGGTGCACACGAGGAAGAGAGGACGGAACACGAATGAGCAACACACTAGAAGATGAAAGGCTCATCCAACACATAGACGTGTCCAGGCTTGCGAAGCCATCAGCCGACTCCCCGGCCCGGCTCATAATTCTGATCGAGCACATGGATGGCACGGACTACACGGTGAACGTTGCCGACAAAAAAGAGACGCCCGAACATTTGACGACACTGCTCGCCGCTGTCACGCATGGCGCTGACATGATGTTCCGCGCCCTCGACATTCTCCGTACTTCAGGATATGTGGACACGCGGCCCGTCGCACTATTGGGCAGGCAGATCATTTTCGGTTTGGACCGTGTCACGCTTGAGGTCGAAATTATTGAGCACGGTGACGGCGAGCTCGAGTGCGGCATTAGTGTTGCCGGCATGAATGTGGAGAATATTGAGGAGATTGGTGGCGTACTGGAGGAGAACGGCATTGACGTCACATGAGACGGTGTGACAGGAGGCGGCTTCGTCCCGGCCCGGCGGGCGCGCCTGGCTGTCGAGGGTAGACCGTTCGGCTCGGATTGGTGTGCGTGAGCTGGGGCGCCCGCCCATCGTCTCTTCCGTGGGACGGCGTCGTGTCCTCCGCCTCGTGGTCGCACGGGGCGGAGGATGCGTCTATATGCACCCATCGCCCCATCCGCCTTTCGCGGTGTTCCGGGGCGGTGGGCTGACGATATCGTGGACCAACACCTCGCAGTTGTGGCGGACGTCTCACTCGGGTGGGGTGGACAGGCGAGCAGTGTGACCCTAGAGTTAAGGCCATCGGGAGCAAGGCGCCCCGCAACACAACCAAAACCATGGAAAGAGAAGACACCATGACTATGAGGCATGCGGCACCGAAGCGCACCAACGTTGCGACCCGTCGCCCTTTGAAGAGGAGTAGTGAAATCATCCTGGCCGCCATCATCTACCTGGCCGCATCGTGCTTCGCCATTGTCGGGACGCTCGGTTTCGTAGCGGCTATTTGGGTCCTGTGGGGCGCGATCGGGGTACGGTAACCCGCAATTCCGGCAACACAAACACGAAGGAAGAGAGGACGGATTATGTTTTATGACGCGCATTTCACCATTGACGTCACGAATTGGTCGCGGGGTATTTGGTTGGACGGCACAGTGCAGATAATGGATAGGGAGGACATTCTTCTGTCCAATCGCCTTGCACCCACCTACATGCCCGTTTTTCCGGACGACCGTTGTTCCGCTAATGAGGCGCTGGCCTCCATGGTGGGTGCGATGAGAGTTTACGATCGCATTTTTACCCTGGCCGATGAGCATGGCCTTCATGTTGACGAGAGTGAGTTTTCGACTTTGGTAATGTCGTCTGGCGGGTCGACGATCGGCACCATGATGGTTGCTATGAGGCGAAGCGGCGCCACGCTGGACATTGCTCCGTTCATGGGGGAGAACGCGTTGAAGCGCACCATCTGGGACCACTTTGTGGATGATCTCACACATGATCCTGTCGTTGTGAATTCCCGTACTCCCATTGATGCTGCTGTCCGGCGGAGGCCAATGATGTCGCTCACGCATTCAACGCGATTCCACATTTACGTGAAGCCGATGGGCGAGATGACGTTCGTTTCCGGTGAGACCGCGTTGACCGTGGACAATATTGAGACTCTCAGTTGGGGGACCAATATTGGTGTGACACGTACTGAGGACATTGCGGATAATGTGCAGGAAATGTTCGGACGTCTCGTTGCGGGCGCCTCGGTCATGGGGAGGCTTGCTTCGGAGGCGGACGCTTGTGGTATCACTCTCGCAATGGTGGAAGATTCTTTGATTGTCGCCTATTGCAATGGTGAGATTATTGGGCAGATTATTGTGGGCGAGGGTGAGAGTGGTGTCGAGCTTACCCTTGGCAGGTTGGGTTCTCCTGGCGAGTCGGACGCCGCTGAAAAGGCTTGGCGTTGGTTCTGTGTCCTAATCCGGGAGATTCTTGGCAGTATGGTCGTCTAACATCACCGCGATTTCAGAGGAAGAGGAGAAGAGAATCATGCTGTGGTTTGAATATGATGGCCCCAACGTTGAGGGTGTGACTGACCTGGGCGTTGAGATGCGGCATGTTCGGGAGAATATGCCGCCTGCCACGTCCTGCCATCACGATAATGCCGGCTTTACCGTCATGATTTGGGACACCAAGGTTGGTGTTATTGAAACGTACGTGTTTGATAATGGTAGGCCGACAGCATGGTATTTCAGTGCGAAAGAGACGACGGCGGACGCATGGTGGCAGAAAACTGTCACTGTCGGTGAGAACACGGCCGTTGCGGCTGGGTGGATTCGCAAGCGCGTCAAGAGGCATGAGGTGAAGGAGGAGGGTGCACGTCTGGCGTACGATTTCATTCTTTGTTTGGAAGAAATGCGGGGCAGCGAAAAGGATTCAACGGAATGGGAGTGTGCCTTGTCTGATGCCAGGGACAGGCTGGCCGATCTGTGTGATCTGGCGGACGTGCCGGCGGAGGAGGTGATCGGCTCCGACGTTTAACTCTCGCGCAATCAATGAGACAGTAGTATCTATCACAATATTTAGGAAGAGAGAAGCATTACTATGGCCACAGTTTTTGAGACGGTTGTCACCCAGGCGGTTCGTGAGTGGAATAATGACGGGCGCCGCCACGACTTCAATGTGCATGCGCCCGCTCGCAGAATTTATGATGGCGGCATCATTACTATTGGCAGCACTTGCCGTATCGTGGTCGCCGGTAACACGGTGAGGGCAAGGCACGTTAAGCGAAAGAGCGCCGCGATTTCTCCGGAGAGTGTTGGTGAGTTCGTTCGTCGTGCTTTGACTGTCGCGGCGAACCGCGGGAAGGAGACCGGTAATGAGTGACTACAGTATCGATGGGGCGATGTTCGCTTTCATTGCTAGTTGTGTCGGCGATTTCGTCAAGTGGCCCCAGTGTTCGATCGCTGCCTTGAATGGCAATAATGAAGGTGGTCGTCTTTTTGGGGTTCTGTTCAAGGCGGTAGCCAGGAACCCCGTCGATAGGACTGTCTTCAGGATTGTTGTCACGAAAGGTGATGAGTGGCGGGTTCGTGTTATTCAGCTGTCGAATCATGTCATTTTGGATGAGCGCGATGCTGACCGGAGCACCATCGTCAGTGCTGTGAATCGTTTCGCGGAGCTGACTGGCATGGTGGAGGGTGATAGTCGTGATTGACGATGAGCTGCGCCCTATTGTGACTGAATTCGTGGCGGGAATGCTCAGTGACCCGCACTGTGAGTCTATGTTATTGGACGTTAGGGAGGATGCCAGGGTAGACAGCGATCTGCCTGTCCTCTATTTGGACGTCATTGGGAAACTATACGGATGTACTCTCTCTATCGTGGGGGGGCGAGTATTCGGCGAGTATTCGAGATCGTGGCACGAACAAAACAGTAACAACGGTAGAGGTGGGAAAAGTGGTATGGGAGCTTCAGGAGTTGCTCGCCGGAATCAAGACAAAACTGTGGGAGGACAAATGATCAAGCTATTCGACTGGGAATTCCTGAAGCATGTCACTGAGATGTGCAAGAATTATGCCGGCAAGGGTGGGAGTGATTCGCTTGGCCTGGAAGTAAGCGCTTGGAACAACAGCATTCACATTGTGGTCGTATCGCCTGGGCACCGGTTTATTTTCGAAGCGGATACAGTTCGCGGTTACAAGGCGACGATTTTCGAACAGACAAACTGTTACTGGGGTCCTATGTTCGACGTCGGCTACACTTTCGACGGCGATGAGATTATTGACGCTTTCAGTAGTTTTCTTGCCCTCGTGGAGGTGGAAGGCAATTGAGTGTTGAGAGGATTGCGGATTATGAGTTCGCGTCCCAGGATGGGGGTGTGCATTATGATTGGTTCGCTGATAGGGTTATTGATTATTTGCAGTCTAGGTCGCCGGAGACGCCCGCCCGGTTTCTGTGGACGACTTTCTTGACGATGGTGTCCGCGCCGTTGTCTGCGAGGACTCATTTGTCTGCGAGTGCGCAGAGTGTGGTGCCGTTGACTTTGTATTCGCATTGCCTTGGTGCGTCTACTTTGTCCAGGAAGACGACGGCGCAGTCTTTGGTGCGTAGTTTTTTTGACGATTGCGTGGAGGCGTTTCATTGGGATTCGTCAGCGTCTTTGGCGGCCGTGCAGGAGGTTGATTCAGCACTCCGCATGCTGTACCGTCGTCTGGAGTCCCTGGAAAGGAGGAGTGGGCGTCTTGATATTGATGAGTATCGTGCTGAACGGGACGATATCAATAATCGTATTACTGAGTTTGAGGCCGATCGTAAGGATTTGCTGAATACTATCGATAATAGCCCGTGTGAGCGGTCTCTTATGGCGAATGTTCTGTTTGGGTCGAATGTGACGGCTGAAGGCCTGAATTTGCGGATGGCGCAGCGGCCTGGCGGGGCGTCTATCATGTTTGTGGACGAATTGCAGAACATGTATTCGGCGTCACAGGGTGAGGGTTATCGTAGCGGGCTCATTGGATTCTTGACCGACGTCTACTCGGGCAAAACTGTCGAGTCTGTGCGCGTCGGCGACGATGGCGTGAGACGGGCGGATAGTGAGAGAGTTCCTCACTCTCTTGCTTTCTGCGGCACCGGAATTCTCGGCGACGTAGTCGATAACATGTCTCAGTCTTTGTTCGAGACTGGGTGGGGTCCGCGCATTCTTTTCGCCTTGGACGAGGAGGACCGCCAGTCTGATCCATCGTCTTTCGGATGGGTCACCAACAATGACCGTAACGCGCATGGGGGTGATGGTTTTGTGGAGCATGCTTCCGAGCGCATTTCAACAATGCTGGGTATGATGCAGCACGAATTCCGCGGTACTGTCACTTGCGCTACCGAGTTTTGGCCTGTCAACACGCCAGCCACTATGACTGTGACCGAGTCGGCCCGGAATGTGTGGGTGGAGACAATGCGAGCATGGTCCAGGGAGGCGGCCCGCGAGTCGCCTTTCCGGCGTGCAGTACAGGCGGTCATTGATCGTATGGGGAATCATATTATGCGTGTTGCCGCTATTCTGTCTCTTTTCGAGCAGCAGATGAGCGTGTCATCGTCCGCGGTGAGGAAAGCTTTCAGTCTGGCTTTCGATTTCTGGTTGCCTGACGCGCTGAAAATGGTCGACTATGTTTTCGTTCCGGATTTGACGCGTATGGTGGATGATTTCAGTAGTAATCCGCCGACCGAGACGCGTCTCTATCAAGTGCTGGAGGCGAAGAACCTGTCGCCGCGGAGCGTGGAGGAGTATCGTCAGTACATTCTTCGCCGGGGCGTGAAGTTTCGGACGGAAGGCGCCATTGTGGATAACGATCTCGTGGAGGCGATTCTACGGGATCAGATAGCGGAACCATCGTACAGTGAGTAATGTTTTCGGGGTGCGTTTCCCTGTGATGGTAGCGGGCAATGTCCGCTCCATCACAGGGTGGCGTGCCACCAACGTGAATCTGAGTGATTTTGCTGTTCTGTGTGAGGCACCCTCGAAATGCGAGAAATATGATGCCCCCGCGTTTTTTGCCGGCATTCTTGCGGGGGGCAGGCGGCAGAAAAGGAATTTCGTGTCCCGGTCCGCTATCGTTTTGGACGCGGATCACGGGTCGCGGAAAGATTTCGTCGGCGATCGTATGCGGGCAGCAAATCTCGCCGGCATTGTATGGGAGACGGCATCGTCGTCTTTCCCGTCCCCGCGTTTCCGTGTTGTTCTGCCGTGCACTCGCAGCATGACTGCGGGAGAGTGTGAGGCGATCGGCCGGACGTGTTTCAGCGTGTTGGGGCCAGTAGCCCAGTGGGACGGTTCATGTGCCGAGGCGTCCCGAGCTTTCTTTCTGCCGTCGCATCGTCTTGGTTTGAGAGTGCGCAATTGGCTCATTGACGGTGCCCGTTTGAATGTTGATAAGTGGCTGGAGAATATCGGGTACGAGGAGAAGAGTGGTGATGTTTCTTTGTCTTCTGTGCCCGATGGTGGGTATGGTGGTGTGATTGGTGAGTTCAATTCAAAGTACGGGTTTAGTGATCTTGTTGGTTTGTTTGGTTGGCCTTATGAGTCGGTGGGGCGGCGATGGCGGTACACGCATGGTGGCGACACGGCCCCGGGTGTGACGATGCTGGACAGTGGTCTGGTCTACTCGCATCATGCGGATGATCCGCTCGCGGACGGCCGGGCGCACACAGTTTTCGATTGCATGAGGGTGCTGGAGTGCGGTGGTGACGTGGGCATGGCTATAGGTAGGGCGCTGTCTCTCCTCCAACTGGAGGTATGAGCCAGGTCATACTCTTGTGGGTTGACGAGGGCGTGCACGGTCTGCCTATACTAGAGCCGTCACCGAGGAACGGTGACAGTACGAAGAGAAGAGGAAAATCATGGACACTGTCGCTCGTCGCAGCACTCGGAACGACGTCATCATGTTCGACATTATCCCTACGCTTGACCAGATGGACGACTACGACGTTGCCGCGATCGCCGACGATGTGATCGGACAGTACTTCTCCGCCACTGGCACTCCCTACTATGTGGTGGACGTGGACGAGGACGCCTACTGGGCTGCCGTGCAGCGTCACGCCATCGCCCACTGATCATACGCAATGAACCCCGTCCCGTTGACAATGACGGGACGGGGTTCCTCATATTGGAAGGGAAAGAGCTGATGACATGCCTCGTACTCATGCTCACCATTTGCCTACTAGTGATCGTTTGGACGAACTTGAATGATTAACATTCGGCCCACTGAGGCGCAGGAAAGAGAAATCAATCGCACCGTCTCTGCGATTCGAGATGGCGGTGGCGCTTTGCTGGCGTGGGAGCCCGGCTGCGGCAAAACATATGGCGCCATCTGGGTCACGGGGAAACTCGACGCCGACAGGCGGGTCATTATTGTGTGTCCGAAGCGCGTCATTCCGTCATGGCAGACTAGTGTCAAGACCATCACCGGCCAGGAAGCGAGAGTGTTGTCTCGCACTACCAAGGCTGGCCGCACCAACATTGAGGACATGCTGAACGGCGCAGACGGTTGGTGGATCGTCAATTTCGAGATGTTGGTTTCTTTGGGAAAGGCGGTAGATGCAGGGAAGTGGCCGAATGTTTCTTTCTCGAAGAAATCGTTCGATATGGTGATCGTGGACGAGGTGCACCGTATCGCGAATCACCACACCCAATCCTTCCGGGCAGTAAAAGCACTGAAAGCGAGACGGCGCCTTGGCCTGTCGGGTACGCCCGCCGGCAATAAACCCGTTAACATTTATGGTGTTCTCAAATTCTTGAACCCGGATAGCGTTGATCGTAGTTTTTATCGGTTTGCGGATGAGTTTTTTGTTTCCGAGTTCAATCCTTTTGCGGCGTCTCGGTATGCCAGGATTTATGGTGGAGAAAGGACTCCAGGTGCTCTCCGCGATTCCGTGGGAGACAATTGGTCTGCGATGCGGGGGGGTGAGGTTTTTGGTGATCTTCCTCCCGTAAATGTTCAGCGCGTCACTTGTGGGATGAGGCGTGAACAGAAGAGAATGTATCGGGAGTTCGTGGATCATCGTTTGGCGGTTATGGATGGTGGGGCCAGCGTTGCCTCGTCCGCCGCCGTTCTAGATGGACGTCTCAGGCAAATCACTCTCGGGCCGCTGAGAATCGTGGGCGATAGTGTCGAGTTCGAGGAGCGTGGGTCGTCGAAGATTGACGCCGCCCTTGATATTCTGTCTGATCTGCCGTCGGACGAGAAAGTTATTCTGTGGTGTCATTCACGTAAATTCATGGCGCCGTTGCGGAAGCGACTGGTTGATGCCGGCTATCGGAGTGTTGAGTTGTCTAGTGATTATCGGGATGAATGGCGACAGTTTTTGGAGCCTGATGGGCCAAGGATCCTTTGTGCTGTTATTGCGGCCGCCGCTGAAGGGATCGATGGTCTGCAGAATGTTTGTAACACTGAGGTTTGGTTGAGTGAGGATAATAGTGTGATTTTGAATTTGCAGGCGTCTGCTCGTTTGAATCGTAAGGGGCAAACAAAGCGGGTGAATCGTTTTCTTTTGCAGTGTGAGAATACTGTTGATGTGACGGCTGTGGAGCCTAGGTTGGCGGCGGGGTATGAGCGTCTGCGTGAGAGCGGCCTCATATGAGATGTGATAGACGCCACGCCCGCATGGGTTGCGTACACCACCGTCACACGAATACGGTAGATGCCATGAGGACAGAAACACACAACGGCTCGGCCATTCGTCTAGTACGACGTCGCATGACAGGCACTATCAGAAACATTCTCGTATCCGATGACAGTGAACTGGTTGGCAGGAATTTCCTGATCGTCGCCCCAGTGAGCGACGGACACTCAGACGTCAATGTCATCCACGTCACGGCAGACAATATTCGCGTTATACGCAGTATGGCCATCAATAACAATCTCGACATTTACGAACTCATCATAGAGGAGAGGTGAAAAATATTATGCGCATCACACAAGGCACTACGATTGACGAGATCGCCGGCCGCACAATCATCCTGAAGTGGCCGACACAGTTCGGCGTCAAGACAATGCAACTGCACGTACCCAATATTCGATCAGAGAACATCTGGCGGATTCAATGCTATGCGGCCGTCATTTCTACGGCGATTGAGGAGCGGGCTGGCCTTACGGCAACCATCGTCGAATAACACGCACTATCAATCAACATTTAGGGAAGAGAGAGCAAAAACACTAATGGGCGTCTATCTAGTATGGGAATCGTCGCAGAAAGGCGACTACCGGATTTACTCAAATCTCGAACAGGCCGCAATGCGAGCAGAAGAATTGGACGGCACCGTCTATGAAATCATGCCGGCCGGCGACGCAAGACTTTTCTTCATTGAAGATATTGCGAGCGGAGACATTGAGGTCCACCGTGACGTCAGGCTCGCCGCTATCGCCGCAATTCAGGAAGGGGAGAAATTTGAATTTGAGCCCGGCCGCTGCAACAGCGGTCAGTAATGTTTTCGCCTCAACCGAACGTGACAAACAAACGCGCATTGGCGTGAGCGAGATCGGGGACGATTGCGAGCGATGCATTGCCGACAAACTCCTTGGAATCCCGCACGACACGGAAAATATGGGCACGCCATTGGCGCCGTTTCTCGGCACCGCATTTCACGCTTTCGCGGAATTACGCACAAAAAACGAACCGAATGTTCTAGTGGAGCAGAGAGTAGAGGTATGCGATCTTGAAGACTATGGGCGTATTTCTGGGAGTGTGGATCGCTTCGATATTGCGGCAGCGACGGTCCTAGACTGGAAGCTCCTCTCGCGGAAAAAGATTTCCGCATTCCGGAAGAGCATTAAATGGGACGATGGTCTACCGCGATTCGCCGACACGGCGGCAGGAAGCCAATTCCGTAAATATTATATTCAAATCATGCTCTACGGGTATGGCCTCACACAACTCGGCTATGACGTAGCCCATTGTTCCATTGTTGCTCTCCCAAGAGACTGCAGCGTAGAGGTTGTGCCGGATAGTATTTGTGAGTTCTCTTTTCCGTGGCGGCAGGACGTTGCGCTCGCGGCTCTGGGGAGACTCCAAAACATTTGGGAGAGAGCAAGGTCACATGACGGTGGGGTTGACGGTCTCCAATCGTCTCCTCTATGTTGGTACTGCTCTCATGAGCGCCACACAGAAGCATTCAAAAACTACACTATCAACGGTTAGGAGGTGAAACATATTATGACTTTCGAGGACACTCTCGCCCGTCTCGGAATGACGGTCGTGAACCCGGAGCGGAATAATCATTTCAATATGCTTATTCATGGTGTGAGTGGTGTTGGCAAAACATCGCTCGCAGCCACAGCGTCACAGGTAGACGACATGTCGCCTGTCCTGTACGTTGATTTCGAATCCGGCACGCTACCGGTACGGGATTGGGGGAACCTGCAGAACATTACCGTCGTGCATTGCGACAAGTGGGTTGATTGCGCCAATCTTTGCGACAATATTGCGCGTAATCTTGCAGAATTCCCCTACAAGACTGTAGTGTTCGACACGTTGGATAAGTGTCAGGAGCTCATCCTCTCTCATTATGAGGCCGTGTCGAATGATACGTGGACGAAATGGCGGGCGGTATACGACTCCCTGTTGAAGGCGATCAGCGTATTCCTGGACGCTCCCAACATTTCATTCATTGCTATCACACATTCGGCGCGCGAAAGCAGTGAAGTCACTGGGGAAACTTTCATCGCCCCCTCCTTCGAGGGACAAAAGTCCGGGCAGCGCATCCCCGCCCTGTTCAATTTCGTCGGCTACATGGAATGGGCAAACGTAGACGGCGGTGACGGGGAGGAAATCACCGTGCCAGTCCTGTACACTCGCAAACCCAACGTTGTGACAAAACAACAGACGCGCGGGTTCCCCCCAGCAATGGGGAATCCAAGCATGACCAAGATTCACAATTACATCACTAGCCACTAACCAAAACATAGGAAGAGAGAAAACTATTATGGCTAAGATCACTGTTACCGCTGACCGTGGCGTCTCCGCTGAGACTCTCGCTATCGCCGCCGACGCGATCAGGGAGGCACTTCGCAGCAAGCCCGCTGACAACAAGCCATCCGACGGCGAGAACTGACCCACCGCAATTCTTTACCACCGACTTATAGGAGCACAATAATTATGGCAACTGGCTTCAACTTCGGCACCGACCTCTCATCGCTGGAAGTCGCTACCGGCGGTGGCAATTTCGAGCCGCCCAAGCCGGGAAAGCACTCAGCATTCATCACTAAGGCCGAAATGACCACGTCCAAGAGCGGCAGGCCGATGCTTGTCACCGATTGGATGATTGACGGAGACGACGAGGACGCCGGAAAGGCGCTCACCGACCGAACCGTTTTCACTATCAACAAGAATGGGAAGACTTTCATCCACTTCAACATTCCGAAGTATTTCAGTGCTGCCGGTTTGTGGCCGGCTGACGCCAGGGAGCGGGCCGATCTTCTCTCGCCGCAGAAGATCGACACCACCGTGAAGCGCGTGTGCGAGAATTTGGAGGGCGCCCACGCAACCTTGGTGACCCGGATGAGCAGGCCCAGGCCTCGTCTCGACGATTACGGTCGCCCCGCATACGAGCAGGACGAGAACGGTATCACAGTCCTCGGCGAGGACGGCGCACCCAAGCCCGCTTTCTGGCCTCCAAGGGCAGAGATTTCTTCCATTGATTTCGAGGCCAAAAAGAATTCTTCGACCTCATCACCGGTAGTTTTCTGACACACACGGTCGCATGATTTGAATAGCGGGGGCAACACTTACGTTGCCCCCGCTATTCAACCAAATAAGAGAAGAGAGAAAACACGCAAATGACGCAACCATCATACAAGCTGTACAGGCTAGCCGCTAACAGACTGGACCGGCTTCAAACAAGCGTCCCCAGCGGGGAGTTCCTTTTTCCTTCCGTGGATGCTGCCTTGGAGTGGTGCTTCACCTATTTGGAGATTCCCGAGGACAAGAAATGGCGTTTCGTGCGCCCTGACATTACCAAGCCAATCGCCCCATGCAATCTTGACGTGGCACTAGATCATACGCCGGATATGCCGTATTTGCGTTACCATCGCAAAGCAAATGAGACGCTCATGCCGAGCCGTTCCTACAACGACATTCGCCTCAATATTTGGGCGTGGCGAGAGGAGAACGGTGTAGATAATTTTGAGTTCGACGGCATGATGTCGGCTATCGAATGGTGCTACAACGAATTCAACCCATCGGTTGTGTTCGAATGGAAGTTCGCAACCGAAAACGGAGTATTTCGCCCCGGTGAAATCTCTATCATACGCACCAAGACAAGGAAGAAAGGTCGCAACCGCCGCATTCTCCATCCGGTCAAGCCGGTGAACAAAGACTTGACCGGGGAGGAGCCGGAAATGGTGGGGCGCCGTTTTCGGCAATGGGAGGTTACGTCTCCTGAGTATAGGTTCATGAGTGATCACCATAAGTATTTTCATATGCGTTGTGTGAATTGCGGGGAAGCGAAATGGATTCGTGTCTCGCGCTTCAGTGGCGGTGAACCTGTGAATTGCCCGTGCACTAGCTCATCGCTTCGCATGTACAAGGAACTACCGAAATGGCTTACCCCTTCACTCATGCGACGCATTTATGACCTGAAAAGGTACATTCCAAAAGAGGACTTCCATTTCGATTCCCCACAGGATTGTGCAATATGGTGCTATAAGAATCTGCCTTTCCCGGACGACCCGGATACGCCGTGGACACTGAAAAAGGGGCGCGGAAAGCCGATGGGGCCGGACACGCTATGGCTCAAGGTAGACGGCGTGCGTTCGGACACGGTGAAAAATATTGCCACCGTGAACAAGTCGCGGCGAAGCCTACGAAAGAATAAGAGGGGAGAAAAGGCGTGATGCAGCGGGTGATGGCCGTTGATCCCGGCAAATCAACAGGAATCGTCATCGGAGACTTCCACGACGACCACGAATTCTCAATCGTTCATGTCCAACAATTCAAGTATGAACATTGGACGGCCAGCGTTTATGACATTCTGGCTACACGAAACGAATTCGCCCCAGATATTGTCGTGTGCGAACAGTTTGATCTTCGACCGGGCAACAATTTTCTTGCAGACCTCACCCCAGTGAAAATCAATGCTGTGCTGGAATGGGAGATTGGGGATATCGTATGGCAGACTCCAGCAATGGCAAAAACAACCATGCCCAATAATGTTCTGAAGCTACTTGATTTCTGGCCCACCGGAGCCAGCATAGGCCAGCCCGACGCGGACGACGCGCGCGATGCTGGGCGTCATCTTTTCCTGTGGGCGGTCACTAAACGCCACGACGAGGACGTGATCGCCCGCATCGTCGGAGACGACGTGGAGCGACGGTGAATGTTTCACGTGAAACATGCCCTCGTGTTTCACGTGAAACATTACCCCCCCCTACCGACTATCCTGTGGGGGGGGGTAATGTTTTATGAATGGCGGAGGTCAGGCGACCTTGTCCTCGGTGGCCTCACCCTCACCGGCAGCGTGACGACCAGCGGCCGCGCCGGGGCGAGTGTGATACGTAGCCAGCGCCAGAGTCAGAGCACCGACAATCTGGGTAGCAGCGTCAGCATACTGGGACGCCTGATCCGCAGAAATAACATTGAAAGCGGCGAAAACACCGAGAACGGCGGTGAGCAGAGCGTAAAGGGCCTTGCGGACCTCAGGAGTAAACATATTGTGAATCACCTCATAGATTCCGGAATTTGAGGCTCAGTAGGGATTGAGTCCTCTTTATCAGATGGTATCAGAATTTTCAGGGACCTGCCCCAATCGAGAACAGTGTGCGCGAAAGAGACGGCCTCCCACCACTTCACTTCGGCCCTACGGCGACCATCTTCCGCCAGGTCCGCAGCTCTTTCTGCCGCCGCAAGACTGGCTTCCAGGGCAGTCACTCTCTCAGAAAGAGACCGGACTGTAATGTCCAGGATTGAAATCTGTTCCTGGTCGCGCGCATTCTTGCGCTGCGTCACGTTCGAGAAAATTGTGCCAGTGAGCGCAGCCAAGGCTACTAGGGTGGCATCCGAGAGGACATCATTCAAGAAATTAAGCATCGCGTATCTAACGTCCTCTTTTATTATGATTGTCTAGCAGGGCTGCATAGGGATTATATAACATTCCCCGCCTAACAACGATAATGTCAGGCGGGGAATGTTATGTTTTAGTTACTTTCTATGGAATCCCGGGTGATAGCCGACAGTCCGCATGAAACGGACAGTGCGCACACTAGCCCAAAGAATAATCGCACCAACACACCACAAAGAATCACGAGTCACATTCATAGTGCCATTGGTGTAATCTTCATACACCATGAGCGCAGTGTTTGCTGTCACCATGACGGCCGCAAAAATAGTAGCAACATAAAGCGACTTAGTCACCCTAATTTTCACTTTCATTGGATGGATTGTATACTATCGCCCTCACGCCGATTCCTAGAACATGTCGAGCTAATGTGTGTAGGAAAACATGAGGGCGATAGTATTCTCTTATTGCACCGTCGGAACGCGTAGGAAAATATTTGTGTATTAACCAATAAGCGGTACGCAGGAAAGTATAGCACACAACAAAAGCAAGTCTCCGAACGATCATTCATCGACCGTCCGGAGACTTGCTCTACCACTACCACAGGAGATCACGGAGAGGGAAGAGAGTGAAGCTCCCCGCATGTCACATCTATCGTGGAACGACACTCAGCATAATAGCGAGAGAACAAGCCACGATAAACGCCAACATTCTGTGTCAAGAATTCTCTGCCGGGGCAGGAGACTCCGGAGCCGGAGTGGGAGACTCTGCAACACCATCATGCGCCTGCAAAGACGACGGCGTCGACACCGCCTTACGAATCTCATTCACAGCACCATAAATCGCACCCGCCTCACGCACATTCTCCTGACCCGGAGTCACAGAATGCAGAATCTGATCCACAGACGCGTGAATAGACTTAACCTCCTCATAGGTCGCCTTAGCATACCAATTCATGTCACCCGCGAAATGATCCCCAGCCTTTCCGCTACGGAAAAGATCGCGAATCTCCCTGAGCAGATCAACGCCCTCACTCATATCCCAAAAATCCTCTCCGGCACCCCCGGAAGGGCGACCATAATCATACCAAGACTTGCAACGATTACTAAAAAGAATCCCATAAGACTCATACGCGTCATACGGATTCCCTGAATTATAACGCGACCCAACACGCTTCAAAGCCTCATAAGAATCGCCCTCCGCGTTAATAAGATCACGAAGAATGCGGCAGCCGACCTCAGCCGACTTCTCCGGCATCCACCACTCACGATCCGGGTCATCAAAGAAATAACCCGGATACGTAATCTGCAGCGGACCAACGCCGTTCGAGTTTTCACCGTCTCGAATCGCCGCAAGGAACTCGCGGAAATTCTCCTCGGTCACCTCCTCGCCGTGCGGGCCGGCACCACCGGCGTCGTGCCCGTAAATGTTCGCGCCGCGCTCGCCGGTTTCCATCCACAGGCATGCCAGTGCGGCCCACCACGGGCAATTCTCCGCATCGGCGGCCCTGAGAACAGCCTCCTGAATAGAGGAAAGGCGGTACGAGCCGGAGGATTCGTGCCCGTTATCGGCATCGGTCCTCTTTCCGAAGCGGATGCATGTGGACCATGAGGCCGCGACGGTCATCGGGTGACTACTGTACCGGACTACGTGAGTCTCGTAGCCGGTCTGGTCACCCATCTGACCTTCCGCAATTTCACCATTCTCATTAATCCACGCCTCAGCGAGAAGCGGATCGCCTGCGTTGAATGAGCCATCGTTTTCGCGCACACACATTGCAACATGGCCGCCGTCTCCCGTAGTTTTCAGGACCATGTCGCCGACATGGAATCCTCCCGACGGAGTAGACCCGTACCAAGTGTCCCCAATGTCCATGAAACCACGATTTGCGGCCAGGGAATTCAGGGTTTCGGTCCATGTTTCGCCGGTCCGCGGGAACATGATCGGGTCATCCCAGCCGGTTCCCCAGACATTGTGGAATGCAATATTGTAGGCGCCTGCTACTCCGCTACTGCAGTCCATGTCGCCAGGGCCTGTTTTCCAGCCGGCATCATTGCTGTTCCAGTAGCAGGTCCACCGGTTGTCCTGGGCGTATCCGGTGCCCCCGTAGTCGCCTGTGGTGCACCAATATTTCATTTCCGACGCAGCATATTCTGTGACGGAATCTGCCAATTTTGCACCGCCTTTCGTAAAGGTTTTCGGTGGCTCTAATTTTATCATGGACGTCTGAGTGTCTTCTCGGTATATATAGGTACGTGCATGCGCGTATACCACACACGCCCACTGTCTGTCAATACCTAGCACAACATTGGTTTTGTGGCATGAGCCACCACCACATGGGGTTGACCCATGGGGGCACGGGAGAGCATGATTAAGACATCGGCGGGGAGGACAAGCCGCCCGGCCAAAGATAGAGAGGACAAGGCAATGACCACCACAGAGAACATCACCACCGACACCGACATTGCCTACGCCGTCGGCACCGCTGCCAACGCCTGGGACGACACGGACTACTGGGTGGACGAGACCGGCGAGACCATCGGCCTCAAGCGAAGCATCTCCGACGGCGGTCAGACGCTCGGGCTCCACGTGTGCGACGACGTCGTCTCCTGGGGACTCTGGCAGTACGACGCCGATGGATTCACCATCGTCCACGAGGGACTTTCTGCCCTGACTGACGAGACCATCGCCTACCTGGCCAATTGGTGGCTGGAGCACTGACACACAACATAACAGTGGTGGCCCATCGTCCGTGATGGGCCACCACCACCCACCACCATCACACACGTATTTTGAGAAGAGGATCATTATGGCACGTCGTCGCACCGGATACGGATCATGCAAAACTACAGGAGGCGCCGTATTCACTAACCTGAAAGGCACCAAGATTCACTTCCCCGCAAAGGGGTACGAGAAAGGCGAGAACGAATTCCGGGGCATCCCCGTTGAGAAAGTGACCGCCGTCGCAATTCTCTCTGGGGCCGACCTCGTACAGGCCATTCCCGTTCAGCGGCCCGCCCTCATCGGAAACATCCGCAATGTTTTCATCCCCGAATGCACCCACGATTCCTTCCTGGTCGTCTGCACTGAAAGAAACGTCTACAGAATTTTCGATATCAGCGAGGAAGAGTTCGGGAACGCTCGCAATCTGATCAATGATTTGCGCGGGCTTCTCGGCGACCAGATCGAGTGGGTCAAATCATGAAATACCCAACAATCCAGCGCATGGACGGACGCGAAGACGAGGTCCGTCGCAAGACAGTCGAGTTTCAGGAGCACAAGAGGAATCGAGCGAAGAGAATCAAGAGCACACGCCACACTAAGCGCACGAACTTCAATTACAGTGACGGTTGGACCAACCGTCTCATGGCAGAACTTAATGGAAAGTGAGGAAAACTATTATGTCTACTTTTTCGAGCGCCCCTTCAGCTCCTACCCCAGCACCGCCCCCACCGTCGGCGACTAGTGCACCTACCCCGCCGCCTCCGCCGCCTCGGCCTGCCCCGGCGCCCCCCGCATTGTCTGTGCCGCTCAGTGTGATGGCGCCCCCGCGCCCTACGAATCGTTTCATGGCATGGCTCCGCAAGCCTAGGTCCACGGGTGAGGGCATGGCAATGGGTGCAGTCGCTCTCATTGTCGGTGTTATCGGACTGTCTCTCGCGTGGCGTGCTTTTTGGTGGCTTCAGGTGTTTTTCGTCTACTTCGCCACGGTCGGCACTCTCGGCAACTGAAATAGTGTGAACGATTGTGGACGTGGTGTTTTTGAAGTCGGTTTGGCTGTACTTGCCGGACGGTAGTAAAGAGAGAATCATAGCGCAAACCGGCGACAATAATGGGGTTGGTTTCGATTCTGTTCAGGCCGGTGTAGAGCGGAGACACTATTTCAAGTACAGCAATTATTCAATCACCAATACAGAGAGAGGAGATTATGTTGTGTCACCTGTAGATGATGGGTGTGAGAAGATTTACTACACGGACGGCACATACGAGTATGTTTCGAAGGTGGTGCTGCACGTTGGGTTCTGGGAGGCACATGTCCGCAATTCTGCTAATAAATGGCGAGTAGCGTGCTGGAGTCGTCGTCGCATCTCTTTGGAGCATAAGCGCGATGGCTGGTATTGGCGGCAAATCGGCCCTCATTGGGCTTATGTCGACTATGAGGTGAAATTCGCAGACAAACTAACTCGTCTCCATGTCTCCGACGATTACGAAGCGCCCATCAAGAGAGCGAGTAGGTATTTTACTGGCGAATGGTGCATATGGTATGAGGACGAGGAGGGTGGAGAAGCGTTCCTTTCCTTCGACGAGCAGTTCTATGAGTTGACCCTCAACGATAATGTTCTCTGCATCGTGATGAAGAATGATGAGTATGTCGAGAATGATGTACACGAGAATGTCGTATCTCACCCGTCACACTATGCGACCCTCACCCCCGAGCCCATCACTTTCATTCGCGACAAAGACTATCTGACCGGCAGTGTCATGAAATATATTTTCAGGGCCGGCCATAAGGATGGCGCTGACGAGAATGTTGACATGGGGAAAGCGGCATGGTATCTTCGTGAACTCGTAGCCAAACACGGAAGCCAGACGGTGATCGCAATTCTGCGAAACGTCTACTGGGACACCATTGGCAGGCAGCTTGCCCCAGAGGATCGTGCCAGGGAGATTCGAGACCGGCTCACGGAGTTCATGTCCGCCATTTCATACGATAGTCTTAACAGCTATATTCCGGAAGTGTGAGTATTGTGGAGAATATTGTTAATATTGTTTTCGTTGATTTGGTGAAATTCGGTGATCGGTGGTACGCGGCTGCGTTTATGCATGCCACCGACTGTGAATTCACTATCAGAAATCATTCTACCGATCCGTCTACCGCGATCCGCGCGCTTATGCGCACCGTGCAACATGTGCAGGAAGTAACACTCGCCTTGCGTTCATGGCGGGAAGGAAGAGTTACTTTTACTAGGTGCACATATTGGCGCGAGAAAGACAGATATGTGCTCACTTATGACGACTCATCGGATGATGGCACATACGTCTGCGCAATCATACTGTCGGAGCACAGTGAAGACACAATAGAAATCGCCCCAGGAGAGAGGCCTGCCGCTGCCCTTGAAGCCGAAGCGATTCTGCGTGACAAAGGTTACATGGTTCATGTGATCGAGGAAAACGAAAGCGGGGGACTACCGCAATGGCTACACTGAGTGATTTCACTCTCCGACGCAGAATCGATTGGGGCGAACTCATCTCCGACTGGCGTAAACCGTTATCTATTCAGCCGGCGTCAGTGGAAGTGCGATTGGACGAGAACATTATCACCTACCGCCATGGGGACGAAAACATCACCATTGACGAGAGTGGCTATGAGCTGTTGCCGGGTGAGTTTATTCTTGCGTCCACCCAGGAAAAAGTAAGCGTGCCCGCCGACCTAGTAGCTAGGGTGGAAGGCAAATCATCGTGGGCGCGCCGCGGAATTCTCGTCCACGTGTCCGCGGGATACATTGACCCAGGATTCCAGGGAAACGTGACCCTGGAAATCGCTAACCTGCACTCTACTAAATCTGCCATTCTTCACCCGGGAGATAGGATTGCGCAGATTGCTTTCGAAGACTTGGACAGGCCCGCCAGTGCACCGTACGGCACCAACGGTCTAGGGTCGCACTATCAGGGACAGGCCGGCGTCACGCCATCGGCCATGGAGGTAGGCTAATGAGCAAGATTGACCGCCGGGAAATCGCATTGACGATTGTTAAGGAATTGCGGGACACGGTCAAATCGCCTCGCATTTCCGACCAAGCCGGAGTTACCGTCATTGACTCCTCACTTGGAAAGATCGAGGTCACCGATGATGGCGTTGCGGTGACGACAAAGCGCGGCGTCTCAGCAGGATGGACTCACAGGGATTCCTGTAGCCCGGAGCATTCTGCGATGCGCTGTAGCCTGCTTTTGCGGAGCGTCTCATGACAGCGAATAACCCAATGCTGGAGATTGAGCGCGAGATCAGCCTTACACAATTGTGGCTCCCGAAGCCAGACGTGTGTGATATTGACGAAGCGCACATGGTCGCTCACCTGAAGTGGCACAACCAATATAAGGGGGGTAGGATTGACGTCACTGTAGAAAACGGCGACGGTGGCACTTTCAGTAAATGGATTATCTTGGGCTGGCCATTGAGCGTTGTGGGCGTTGCCCATAAAACGAGCGGCGAGAATACGTCCGATCTTGCGCGCCGTCTAGCGCGGCAATGGATTACCGTAGAGTGCGACGCAATCGCTGCCCGTCAATTCCAAGAGATCAACGACACGATTCATTCGATCCTGAACTCGCCGTCGATCACTGTTCAGGACGATGCGCGTTCTGATCTCATGGGAGTGTTGGACGATATTGCTCGCGAGCACGGAGGAAACTACCAGCGCCTAGGACTGTAGCCTCTTGCGTCGGGTATGAAAACATTCCCCCCTCACCATAGAAGTCGTGGTGAGGGGGGAATGTTTCACGTGAAACACTCAGGCGCCAGGCTGCGGAGACGGGGCCGCTTTCGCCTCCAACGCGGCAACACGCTCAGCCAAACCGAGGTAGCCGCCATGCCAGGCGACCACACGCTCCATAATCCAATCCGACGGAGGATTCTGATAGGGGTTCTTCTCAGGAACCCACTGGCCGCCCTCACCCTGCACCAACTCACCATCGGTCACATACAAATGTGACACGCCGAACGACGCGGCACGATCGATTACCTGTCGGAAATTCTCTTTCGTAACCCCGTGAATGACGTGCCACCACTTGGTGGAAGGCTGCGCACGCATCACATCATTCGCAATCGGATTATTATGGTCATCCGTCAAATACTTGGCGGCGGTATTCTCGAAACTCATGCACACGTCGAAATCGAGCGCGCACACGGCCTCAGTAATGTTACTGCCAGGGTTGATAGCGATTGTAAAGTTCCTACCGTATGCGCGTCGAATTTCGCCGATGAGGTCACCGTACCAACCGACTCGACCGGACTGTGCGCCCCAGCCGTTGATTACCTCATCCAAGAATACACCCTGGAAAAGACCATCATACTGGGAGCGCAGGTTAGCGCACAACTGCATAATGTATTCGCGCGTAAACTTATCCGGGTCCGGTACGCCATTCCTGGCAGCATCATCCTTAGCGAGCGACGCTACACCGTAGCGGGTAGGAATGTACCAAAGAATCCTCTTCGCTCCCGCTGCCTGGGCGCGCTGCGCCTGAGTGAGAAAATCGTTGTCCTTGGCAGACCAGTCGCCTGTGGAGCGATTCATGATCACGTAGCCGAGAGCATTCCCGTACGCCAGTGTCTTGGCCCACTTTGAGACCTTTCCGGCCTGGCCCTCATTGTAGAAATCGGGCCAGAAATACGTGACGGGGGAATAGTAGTGTCCGCCGACCGTGAAAGGCGAGATTGAGGAGAATAGCGGGGCGACCAGCTTGTCGACGCCAGCCTTAGTATAGCCAGTAACGTTTGCCATTGTGTTTTCTCACTCTCCGTAAGTCCAGGTAAGACCATCGTCGCTAACAGTGATCTTACCGGCGTTGTTCTGGCCGCCACCGCCACCAGGATTGCCGGGATCAGGGGTACTGCCGCCATTCCACGCCGACAGTGAGGTCACCTGCACGTCACCGGAGGCCGGCAGCTCGGCTCCTCGAACTTCGCGCGCCCAAACGCCGGCGACATTCAAGACAATTGCCCACCGTCCGCCGTGGCTGGCGTCTACCTCTACCTCAATCCTGCCCTTGTCGTCGGCATCACTGCGCACAGGGGCAGGGACTGTCGTAATATTGTCGGACGTATAAACGGTTTCCGGGCGCACGCTCATTGTGGCGTTGACTGTCTTGCCGGCTGCATTCACAACCGTCGCTATGACCTTAGTCATGCTATTATCACCTATTTCTAATAGTGAACTATATTTGTCGATTACAGGTCAACGCGGGTCGCACCGAGAGTGGCCACCGTAAACACGGTACCCGGGAAAACGCCACCATCGTAATGCCAGTACGGGTCCGCACCATAACTACCCGCCGTAGTGTAAGCGACCCTGTGTGAGCCGGCCTCCACGGAAAGACGCCACTGCATATGGTGCGTCATAAACGTACGATTGTACTGAATCTCAGTCTGCCAAATACCGCGGTTGTCAAGCTTGAACCCGAAGAAATACGAGCCGACCGCCTTATCCTTCTCCTCCTCAGAATGATAATCCTCGTGCGCAATACTCACGCACACGTCAAGCGAGAACTCCATAAGGCTCTTGATCGGCAAAGTGACAATACCGTCGCCCCACGTGTAGGTAGCATGATCTGAGGTAGGGCGCCCGCGCCCGTTCGTATTATCGCGGTGCCGGTAAAGCACGCCGCTAAAGCTGTTAGCCGGATTAATGTTGAATGACCCGTCGCCTGCCTTGGAGCCGTCGGCAGTGTACAGAATGTCGTCAATAATGAATACGGCGGGGCGTGCTTTCGACACTGCCCCGGACGGCGCAGCCGCCAACATGACCCGCGCTGCCGCCACGGACGCCGCCGGCATAACCCTACCAGCGGAATCATCGTACGCGTCCCAGGCCTCAATGAGATTATCGTCTACTGTGGGGACGATGCCGCCGGTCCACCTGGTGTTAGGCATATTGTTTTCTCCTAAAAATATTGTTGCACAATTTTCAGTAGGTGAGCCAGCTAACCGTCATCTCGCCCCAATCCATAATTGTACCCTCGTCAATATTCTGATACGTATAAAGCGCAATCCGATCCCCAACGTTCAAACGCCTGACACCTGTCACCTGCAACGCGGTCCACAAGCCATGGTTCAGCGCGGCATACATGTAAACGCCATATTCGACATCGTTGCTGCGAGCAACCCTCGTGCCACCAACATACCCCGCCCATGATGACCTGTACCATGTTGTGCCATCTAGACGGTAGAGCCCGCTCTGCGGAATAATGATCTCGACACCGTCTACTTGCATTCCGCCACGAACGATCTTCTCCTGCGAACCCACAGGAACCTTCGACCAATCATCTTTTTTAGTCCACAAGTGGGCGTTGTTTGTTGCCATGTGGGCGAAAGGCGGCTCCGTGAAAGTACGCCAAGACGACGCGTGAGGCGAAGCCGACCCGGGCGGGTCATAGGACACGCCATTCGTGTCCATGATAAGCTCGCCGCCCTGACGGTCAGTAATCTGTATCTTCGCCACGCCCTCGTCGTCACGGAAAATATGCAGACCGGAGGAGCGGCTCATCTTCCACGACACATACATGGAATAAATGATCCCGAGCTGCATTCCCGGCGTGAAAACGTCGTTCGTACGGGCACTAATGTAGAAAGGCGTGTCGGTGTCTTGAATCCACGTACCGTCGGGGAGCGTGAAATCAAATCTTATTTTTTGCCCGGCCGTCGCCTGCTCGTCAACAGCGATGATTCTATTCTTGCCAATGTTGATCGTGAGAATTGCACGACCATTCCACGACGGGGTGAAAAGAATGTACCCCTCAACCTTACCGACACCCTCGCCGGCAATACCATATGTTTTCGGTTTCGCAACAGCAATGTCATAGACTGCCATCTGCGCGCCATCGTTACGATTAGGGCGATCCCTGTCCGTCAGAACGAACCTTGTGCCTCCCTCAAGTTCCTCTACGGTCGCAATTTTGGGCGACCAGATAGACTCCCAGAACCCATATTCACTACCAAGCCCGAAACGAATATTCTTCTCACCTGACGTCGGCTCAGTATCAACGAGCGAAAGCTCACCACCAATAAGCCGGTTACCAATGAGATCGCCAGTAACCTTTGCTGCGTTGAATGTCGCGTTTCCAGCTGTCAACATTTCCGTGGTGACGGACGCGAACGCAGCGATCTTCGCCCACAATTCCCCGGACGCGTAAATGTTGCGCGCAGACACGGAACCGTCAGCGAGCGAGACGTTGCCCACGGACGAGGGGACGAGAATGCTGCCAGCGACCATTGTTCTGGTCACCCACTGTGTACCGTCCCAAATACGCACGTCAGTAATGTGCCCGGCATTGTCGGTGACATACCAAATCAACCCTGTGACGGGATTCTCGGGTGCGGTCTGGGCCACTACGGGCGGTCGGTTAGCTTCCGCAATCTGAACAGCTTTTTCAGCGTCTTTCGCCGCTTTGTTCGCAGCACCTTCTGCCTTGTTTGCTCGGTCTCGAATAGCGTCAGCTTCCTTGAAAGCGCGTTCGGCGTCTTTCGCGGCCTGGCTGAGAATTTTACCCGTGTGCCCGAGGTTCTCGACCTTCGCGCCGGCGGGCGGCTCAGCGATAGGGTCACTGATCTTGACTACGCGGCCGGACGAGTCAATGATGACGAGTACGCGGGCGCCTATCCATGTGGCAATACCGTCGGATTCGCCCACGGCGTGAGAGGTCGGATTGCTGTAAGGAATTCCTACCTCTACCCAGCCGGACGGGAGCGTACTGTCGGTGGCTGACGTGCCAGTGATTTTCCCGTACGTCCATGATACTGAGGATTGCTGAACAATAACATTGTTATTGTTACGCCCACCGCCGTTTCGCGGCGCCGTGTCAAGCAATAGTGACGGTTTAACCATGATGCCCCGTTTATTCTCCCAGTACCTCTATGTCTACCCTCATTGTAGCGGACGGATCAGACAATGGGAGACTATAAGCTGAAACACGACCTGCAATATGCTCGCCCTGCTCGGTAATCGCACCGACAATATCCCCTACCTCGATACGGGCGTCTGGAATAATCGTCAAAGACCTGGAAGAGCGGGAAGAAATGTCCTGAATCATGTACGTGTCCGCGGCCTCGGATACCTCTCTCGCCGAGCTTGCGGCGCTGAATTCCTTGTGCGAAGTAACCCAACCATAACCGCTTGGTTCGTATGGCGGGTCAGTAATTTCACGTTCCGCGGTCCATCGCTCCTCCTGCTCGCCCTGAGCTCTCTGTTGCTTGCTGCCGGTAACATACCACCTGTTCGGGCGACGGCCACCTGACCTCGGGGCACGTGGGGCTTCCAAAAGGAACCCGGACTCGTACGTATAAATCTCGTCAGGCGCCGTCTTGTCGCGGAGCTTGAAAATATGCAACATCCCGTCAGCGCCGCTACGAATACCGCAGCCTCGCGATTCGACGAGTTTATAGATTGATTCGATTCGCGAATTTCCCCATTGCGTGGTGCGCGGGATTGGTGCGTCCCAAACATCGTCCTCCAGTTTTACTCGCACATATTCGGCAAGCTCATTGGCTTCGGAGAGCAGCGTGGCGCCAGCGGCGGGTGAGGACGGCCACGGCCTCGGATTATCAGCAAGAATCTGCGTCAAATCCTTACAAGAAACATTAACTTTTTCCTTCGACACGGACCATTCCATGTTGACGAATTCACCGAGAGGAATTTCCCAATAATCGCCGCGCCGATTCTCATAAAGCGCAGTCACCATAGAACGCTGCCCGAAATTATTGAGCGCATCCAACGGCCATTCCGGAACCCATGACATTGGACAAGAATAAGACAGGGCGCCCGGAACCTGACGGTTCGTCGAAGACCACTCGACTTTCACCTCGGAGGCGGGGATTCCCGTTTTGAGAACTTCGCCGCCGCGAATGATATCGATTCTTGCGCCGATGCTAAGGCCGTCTGAAAGAGCGGCCAACGTGGGGCCGTTTCTCATGGCATCCCCGCAATCATTTTGCAAATCTCAATATATGTGCGCGACTTCCATACCTTGTCTGCCTCACGCCATTCACCCCAAGTAACACAAGGCGCCGCCCCCCAGCCCGCGTGAGGGCCGACAAGCATAGGCGAGTCCTCGGGGAGCTCGTGCCATTTCACGTTCCACCGAATGATACCGTCTCCCGTGATCCTGGCACTGTCGACCTTGTCCACGGTGATGAATCGTGACGGTAGAACGTCGGCAGGGGCGCCAGGCGTAAGAATAAGCGGCTCCCGCTTCTGCAAGATCTCCCAAACGGTGTTAACGTGGGACGGGTCATCTAGGACGAATTGGCCGCCTCCGGTTCGAGCCACTTCCAGCATCGGCCACCTGGCGATAAGTGAGTTATATCTCGAAATTGGGGAGGACCATTCTCTTTTATCCTGGGCTTCCTCCCAGATGAGGCCCGGCACGGTGCGGCCGTTGAGGCCGCTTACCATGCCACGCCACCATTCCACCTCGGGGCGAGTCAGTGTGACCGAGGAGTCGCCCTGGGTGTATTTTATTGTGGTGCCCGGCACGGCGTATGCGTCTGAGAGGATCATTGTTACCGGCTCGGTCAGCTGGGGTCCCTCGAGCTCGCGAATCATTTTCGCCCTGCCGGTGAGAGGTCTTTTGTCGCGAGCCATCCCAGGAACAGCGAAAAGACGGTCACCCGCGTAGACGGGCTCTTTGCCTGTGGCCATTATTGACGGCAGCCCGGTGTGTGTAGCAATCCATCCCGTAATCGGCATTATTATATGCTTTCCGTCACAATGGTTTATCGGTTCATTCGATCATAGTCTACTATGGCCGACGTTGCCTCTACTTGCATGCGCCCCACAAGATCGTTGTCCACGTCTCGAATTTCGAGCACGTCTGGGCCGAGCGCACGATTCTCCAGGAGGCTGATCAACTTGTCCATTTTCTCCCACTGGGCTGACGTGAAAACGGGCTCCGGGCGACCAGTTTTATTCTCAATCGTTGAGAGGCCGGGCTGCAAAAAGCCGCCATTATCGTAGCGAAGATTCCCCGCGGACGGCCCACCATAAATCGGAACCTCACGCACCGGAATACCGAATGTCGGCGCCTCAACCATCATTCCATTACCTGAGGCGATAGCAACGTGGTGAGCCGGGTAACCCCAGAACAAAAGCGTGCCGGGAACCATAGGGTTGCCGGGGGATGACATTGCTTGATATCCGGCCGCCGTGAGACGCGGCACGTGAATACCCATCGCATTGAGCGCCCAGTAGACAAGACCTGAACAGTCGAGTCCGCCGCCCGGAGAGACGCCGCCCCAAACATACGGTGTACCGATAGCCCGTCGCGCCGTATTCACGAGGTCGCCGGCGGCGGCACCAATAGCGCCGATTCCGCCGCCGAATCCGCTGACCACGGGCATGTGATCTTTAATCCAGTCGCCGAGCGCGTCAATGGTTTTGTCCACGCCCGCTTTTCCGGCGTCGAAGAACGGTTTTGCCCCGTCACCGCCCCACGAATCGAGAAGCTTGTGAACCGGAGCCTTGATGACAGTCTCAACGGCTCCGATCGGGTCGGAGAAGATCGAGGACACCGCGTCGGCCGCGCCGGTGATCCAATTAAGAGCAGCGGACGCACCCCTTTCTACCGTTGATTTGACAGGATCCCAAATACCGCCCGGGGCGAATGCGGCATACCCCGCATCGCCGCCAGGAATACGGTCCCCGTGCGCTGCGGCGCGGTTCATAGCATTCACCATTGCGGGCCCGCCGACAGCTTTAACCCATTCGGGTCGCATGATTGCTTCTCCGCCGGAAAGCGCGAGCCGGCCGCCACCATCGGGTGATACGAAATGGTAAATGTCGCGGCCCGGAGAGTATCCGGGGAGGACACCACCGGACGCGTACCCGCCAATCGTGGGAGCCTCGGGAAGACGAAGATCGAGGGAGAGTTTCTCCATCATTCCGTTAACGAGTTTCCTCAGCCCGTTATTGTAAACTGTGCCGATGACGAAGTTAACGGGCTTGGCGGCGGCTTCCTTGATTTTGTCCCACGCCGTCCTAACACCGTCTTTCATTGTGTTGGCGGCGGCCACGACTCTGTCCCAGGCGCTTGTAATTGCGGGGACGAGCGTGTTGGCAATCCAATCTTTAACGATTTGGATTTCGCCTTTCAGAATGTTCCACGCGGAGACGACCATGTTTTTCAGCCAGCTGGTCCACGAAACAACGGTGTTCCAGGCGGCGCTGATCGTTGTGGCTGCGCCTTGGATTATGGCGACTCCCATAGTGACCGCGGCGATGATGGACGCGAATACGAACGCGATGATTCCGCCCAGAATTTTCGCGCCGGTAGCGATCGTGTCCCAGGCGAAGCTGATAATGGGTGCAGCGTAGGTTTGAATCCAATTCACCACGGGCTGCATTACGGCCCAAATACCATTCCATGTCGCCGACAGGGAACCCCACATAATAGACGCCGTGTCTTTAATAGCGTTGAATGCGCCTACGACCCACGGCCACGCAATATTGTAGATCCACTCAACTACTGGCTGCATAGCCGCCTGAATAGAGGTCCACGCAGCC
>ERZ773090.241-NODE-241-length-44369-cov-4.42066_pt1 | contig 44369 bp, 36 predicted proteins | sample MGYA00580579_ERZ773090 | MGnify/ENA primary metagenome ERZ773090 (study PRJEB29015, sample SAMEA2738014) | human oral metagenome | biome: human oral; feature: human-associated habitat; material: dental | place: China | collected 2132 ... | reverse complement strand
CTAATGGCCCAGCTAGAAGCGCTTCCTTGATTTGCTGCTTTAAAACCGAAGCGCTTCCCCCCGGAGCCCGTTCAGGGGGTGGCGTAAAAAAAAAAGCACTTCCCGGCGGAAGCGCTTCGGTTGTTGGCGGGGTGGTGGGGCCGCTGGCGTTCCTATCTCTAGCAACCGGCCATTGGGCGATGCGGGAGTGGAACGGCTCCGCCGCTCGCGTTCCCATCGCCAGCACCGAACTATTTACCAATGCCGGAGCGAGACGGCTCCGCCGCTCGCGTCCCATATCCAGCACCGAACTATTTACCAATGCAGAAGCGAGACGGCTCCGCCGCTCGCGTCCCATATCCAGCCCCGAACTATTTGCCAATGCAGAAGCGAGAAAATATGGCCCCCAGCAAATCATCGGCCGTCATTTTGCCGGTGATTTCGCCGAGGGCATCGGCGGCGCTGCGCAAATCGTCGGCCACCAGCTCACCGAGCCGGGCGCCGCGCAGCTGGGCCAGGGCCGCTTCGCCGTAGTGCCGGGCACGCAGCAGGGCCTGGCGGTGCCGTTCGCGGCCGATGAACGGGGCCTCCTCGTCCAGCTGCCGGCCGACCCGGGCCGCCACCGCCGCCCGCAGTTCCTCCAGACCCCGGCCCGTGGGGGCGGAAATCCAGAGGCCATCGCCGTGGGCGGCCTGCACCTCGGCCGGCACCAAATCGGCCTTGCTATAGACGCGCAGGGCCCCGGCCAAGTCCGGTTCCTCCTCGAAGCTGGTGCCGTCAATCAGATTGATGACCACATCGGCCGCCGCCACCGCCGCCCGACTGCGGCGCACGCCCTCCCGCTCGATGGCGTCGTCGCTGGCGCGCAGGCCGGCGGTGTCAAGAATCTGCACCGGCATGCCGGCGATGAGCAGCTGTTCGCGAATCAGGTCGCGGGTGGTGCCGGCCACCGGGCTGACAATGGCCCGTTCCTCGCCCAGCAGCGCATTGAGCAGGCTCGACTTGCCCGCATTGGGCCGGCCGGCCAGCACCAGGGTGATGCCCTCGTTGAGCAGCTGGCCCTGGCCGCTCTGGGCCAACAGTTCGTCCAGGGCCGCCAGCCAGTCCCGGAGCCGGGCTTCAATCTGGCCGTCGCCGAGGAAGTCGATTTCCTCCTCGGGGAAATCCAGGGCCGCCTCCAGATAGAGGCGCAGGCCGGTGAGGCCCTCGACCAGCCCATTGACCCGCCGGGAAAAATCACCCTGCAGGGAGCGATTGGCGGCGCGCACGGCGCTGAAACTGCGGGCGTGAATCAGGTCGGCCACGGCCTCGGCCTGGGCCAAATCCATCTTGTCGTTGAGAAAGGCGCGTTTAGTGAACTCGCCGGCCTCGGCCAGCCGGGCTCCGGCCGCCAGCACCGTCTGCAGCAGCAGCTGGGCCACCGCCGGGCCACCGTGGCCCTGGAATTCGACCACGTCTTCGCCGGTGTAGGAGTGGGGGCCGGGGAAATAGAGGAGCAGGCCGGCATCGACGCTCTGGCCGGCGGCGTCGCGGAAGGCGCTCAGGGTGGCCAGCCGGGGCGTCAAGGTTTTGCCGCTCAGGGCTTCGCCGATGTCCCGGGCCCGGGGGCCGCTGACCCTAATAACAGCAACACCGCCCAGTCCGGGCGGTGTGGCAAGGGCGGCGATGGTGTCCGTCGGACTAGCCATTGTCGTTGGCGGCGCGAATGGCGCGCTGTTGCTTGCCCAGGGTCGGCGGCGGGCTATTGCTGCCGTAGCGCTTGTTCATCAGCGACTGCTGGACGATGTTGAAGGCGTTATTGACCGACCAGTAGAGCACCAGACCGGCCGGGAACCACATGAACATAAAGCCGAAGAACCAGGGCATGTACTGCATGATTTTGGCCTGCATCGGGTCGGCGGGCGGCGGGTTCAGCTTCTGGGTGAGGTACATCAGACAGGCATTGATGGCCGGCAGAATGAAATAGGGGGCCATGGCCGACAGGTCCTGAATCCAGCCGAACCAGGGGGCCTGGCGCAGTTCGACGGTCTCGGCCAGCATCCAGTAGAAGGCCAGGAAGAAGGGCACCTGCAGCAGCATCGGCAGACAGCCCCGGGCCGGATTGGCCTTCTCCCTGCGGAAGAGCTCACCCATGGCCTGGGCGTAGGCCTGGCGGTCGTCGCCGAAGCGCTCCTTCAGCCGCTGCATTTCCGGGGCAATCTTGCGCATCTTGGCCATGGACTTGTAACCCCAGGCATTGGGCACGAAGAACAGCACCTTGATGAGCAGCGTCATCAGCACAATGGACCAGCCCCAGTTGCCGAGCAGGCCGTGGATGGCCTGCAGCACTTTGAACATGGGCTGGGCCAGCATGAAGAGGAAACCGTAGTCCACGGTTTTATCCAGGTCCGGCGCCAGTGCCTTCAAATCGTCCTGGATTTTCGGGCCCAGATAGATTTGGTTCTGGAAGCGGTAGCTTTCCCCGGGGGCCACGGTCTGGGGGGCGCCGGAGACGCCGATTTCATGGTCGCCGGCGGCGTTGATGTTGGTGAAGTTCAGGCGCTTGGTGTCCGGAGGGGTAACGATGGCGCCGAGGAAATAGTGCTGCAGCAGGGCCACCCAGCCGCTGGTTTCCTCCTTGCCGGCGCGGTTGGCCTTGTCGTTCATGTCCTTCAGCGGGATTTTTTCGTAGCGGTCGGCCGGGCCGGAGAAGACGCCCCCGGTGTAGGCGGCGATTTGGCCCATGCCGCCACGCCCGGCCGGCTGGCCGAAGACCAGGCGGGTAAAACCGAAGCCCTCCCAGCTGCCGGCGCTGTGGTTGTCCAACTTCTGTTCCAGCTCGAAGGCAAAGGAACCGCGCTTGAAGCGGTAGGTTTTTTCGAGGGTGAAATCGTCGTTTTTCCAGGTCAGGGTAACGGGCAGCTCGGCGGCATCGCCCAGGCGGTACTGGGTTTGGGCGCTGGTATAGGGGGCGTCCAGGGGCACGCTGGCGGCCGGATTGGCCCGGTTTATCAGGCCGTGTTGCAGCATGAAACGGTTGGGATTTTCCGGTTTCAGCAGGGACAGCGGCTGCTTATCCTTCAGGCTGCGCGAATAGTTCAGCAAATCGACGCGCTCGACGGCGCCGCCCTTCCGGTTAATCCACAGTTTGAGCTGGTCGGTTTCCACCTCGATATAGTCGGGATTGGTGGTGCTGGCAACGGGGGCGCTCAGGCTGGGCAGGGCCGGCGCCGGTGGCTGCTGGGCCTCCTGCCAGCGCTGGTGGAGGATAAGGGCCAGCAGAGCGGCGGCCATGTAAAGGGGAATGCGGAAACGGTTATTCATCAAATATCCTTGCTGGGAATGGGCGCGGGGGGCACCGGGTCATAGCCGCCGGCGCAGAAGGGATTGCAGCGGCAGATGCGGCACACGGTCAAATAACCCCCACGCAGGGCACCAAAACGGGCGATGGCCTCCTCGCCATAGTGGGAGCAGCTCGGTTCAAAGCGGCACTGGCGGCCGAGATAGGGGCTGAGCACCAGACGATAGGCGCGAATGAGGGCAATCAGGAGGGTTTTCATCTAGGGTTGGGGACTTGCCAGCCGGCGCCAGTGGCGTTCCAGGCTGCGAAAAATTTCTTCATTGCTGGCCGTCTGGGCCGAGTGATAGGCCAGAACCACCATATCCAGCGGCGGCAACGTGGCGCGGCGGTGGCGAAAACTTTCGCGGATAAGCCGTTTCAGCCGATTGCGCTCGTGGGCCCGTCGCACCTGCTTCTTCGCCACAATCAGACCCAGCCGGGCGCTGGGCGCCGCAATAATTAACCGCCCCAAAACGGTGAAATAGCGGTCGCGGCTAATTCGTGGTTCGGGGGCGGTAAATACACCGTTATAGGCGGCGCTGTCCGGTAGCCGTACCGCTGGCGGGAAGGGGCTACACACGGAAAGCCTAGACGGTCAGACGATGGCGGCCCTTGGCCCGGCGGCGGTTGATAACTTTACGGCCGTTCTTGGTGGCCATGCGGGCGCGGAAGCCGTGGGTACGTTTGCGTTTCAGATTGGACGGTTGGAAGGTTCTCTTTGACATAGGTTTTCTCAGTAAAAATGCAAAAAGGGAGAATTATAGGCGTAAGTGGTTGAAAGTCAAGGAAAACGCTAGCTAAGACCGTCCAGAATGGCACAGGGGCCGGCGCCGTCGCCGCTGCAGTGGTCATGCCAGCGCTGGAGCCGGGCCACCATGGCCGTGAGCGTTGCAATCTGGGCCTCCAGCGCGGCGATGTGCTGGCCGGTCAGGGCCTTGACCTCGGCGCTGCTGCGGTTGGGGTCGTCCTGGAGCCGGAGCAGGGTGCCAATCTGGCGCAGGGAAAAGCCCACCGCCCGGGCGTGCTGGATAAAGCGGAGCCGGGCCACCGCGTCGGCGTCATAGTGGCGGTAGTTGTTGCCGTCGCGCTGGGTGGCCGGCAGCAGGCCGGCCTTTTCATAGTCGCGAATCTGTTTGACCGACAAACCGGCAGCGGCGGCGGCCTCGTGAATTTTCATGGTTCCTCCTTGACTCTGACCGCTGGTCAGGGTCTAGCCTGATGACATCAATTTTCGGAGAAATTCTATGGAATCCTGCAGTCATCATCATCACCCTCATCACGAATCTAGCCCCGCCCTGGCCCCGGCCGGCTGGGACGCCTACACCTGCCCCATGCACCCCGAGGTGCAGAGCAAGGAACCGGGCCTCTGCCCCCTTTGCGGCATGGCCCTGGAGCCGGTTTTACCGACGCTGGACGCCGGCCCCGACCCGGAACTTCTGGATTTTCGCCGGCGCTTCTGGCTGGCCCTACCGTTCAGCCTGGCGGTGCTGGTGCTGGCCATGGGCCATTTCCACCAACCCTACTGGGAGCTGCTGCTCAGCCTGCCGGTGCTGGGCTGGGCCGGCCTGCCCATTTTCCGCCGGGCCGTCGATTCCTTCCGCCGCCGCGCCCTCAACATGTGGAGCCTGATTGGCGTCGGCACGGCCACGGCCTTCCTCTACAGCCTCTTCCATCTTCACGGCGCCATCTACTTTGAGGCCGCCACCACCATCATCACCCTGACCCTGCTCGGCCAGCTGCTGGAGCTGCGCGCCCGCGCCCGGACGGGGGAAGCGCTTCGGTCTCTGCTGGCCCTCAATCCGACCACCGCCGTGCGCGTCCAGGCCGATGGTAGCGAGGAGGAAATTCCCAGCGGCCATATCCAGCCCGGCGACACCCTGCGCGTGCGGGCCGGGGCGCGCATTCCCACCGATGGCGTTGTCATCGACGGCCACAGCAGCGTCAATGAGGCCCTGATGACCGGCGAAGCGCTGCCGGTGGACAAAGGCCCGGGCAGCCGACTCATCGGCGCCACCGTCAATGGCGAGGGCAGTCTGCTGATGCGGGCCCAGCAGGTGGGCACGGCCACGGTGCTCTGGCAGATTATCGCCCTGGTGGCGGCGGCCCAGCGCTCCAAGGCGCCCCTGCAACAGCTGGCCGACCGGCTCGCCGGCCGCTTCGTACTGGTGATTTTCGCCCTGGCGGCGCTGACCCTGCTGGTCTGGGGCCTGCTCGGCCAGTGGGCCGCCGGCATCAATAACGGGTTGGCGGTGCTGATTATTGCCTGTCCCTGTGCCCTGGGTCTGGCCACGCCGCTGTCGATGATGGTGGCCAGTGGCCGGGCCGCCCACGCCGGCGTGCTCTTCAAGAATGCCGCCGCCCTGGAGGCGCTGACCACGGTGGACACGCTGGTGGTGGATAAAACCGGCACCCTCACCGAGGCCCAGCCCGACCTCATCGCCATTCAGGTTCAGCCCGGCTTCAGCGAGGACGAAGCGCTTCGCCTGGCCGCCAGCCTCGAACAGACCAGCAGCCACCCCATCGCCGGCGCCCTGCGGCGGGCGGCCACGGCCCGGGGGCTGACCCTGGGCACGCTGGGCTATCACAGCGGCGACGGCAGCAAAACGCGCGGCCTCATCGGCCAGGTGGACAGCCACCGGGTGCTGCTCGGCAGCGTCGAACTGCTGCAGAGCCAGGGCCTCAATCCGCCCAGCCCGGGCCTGTGGCTGGCCGTCGATGGCCGGCTGGCGGCGGAACTGGTCATCAGCGACCGCATCAAAAGCACCACGCCGGCGGCCCTGGCGGAACTGGCCGACCTGCGCCTGATTATGGCCAGCGGCGACCGGGAGGCCAACGTGGCCCGGGTGGCCGGCGAGCTGGGCTTGAAGGAGTATCACAGCGCCCAGACGCCGGCGGACAAGCTGGCGCTGGTGCAACGGCTGCGGGCCGAGGGCCGGCGGGTGGCCATGGCCGGCGATGGGGTCAATGATGCCCCGGCCCTGGCGGCGGCAACGGTGGGCATTGCCATGGCCGACGGCACCGAAGTGGCCCTGCAGAGCGCCAGTGTCGGCCTGCTGCGCGGTGATTTGGCCGCCATCGGCCGGGCGCGGCGGCTGGCCCGGGCCACGGTGCGCAATATGCGCCAGAATCTGGCCTTTGCCTTCGGCTATAACCTGCTGGGGGTGGCGGTGGCCACCGGCGTCTTCTACCCGTTCACCGGTCTGCTGCTGTCGCCGATGCTGGCCGGCCTGGCCATGAGTTTGAGTTCGCTGTCGGTGGTGCTCAACGCCCTGCGCCTGGGCAAAGTCCAGCTGTAGGGATTGGGGGAAGCGCAGCGCCCCAGTGCCAACGAAGCGCTTCCCCCTTTAGCCAACCGAAGCGCTTCGCTCTGAAAGCTAAGTTCAAATTCAATCTGGGTTGGGACTCCAAAACGAAGCGCTTCACCCTGTCCAGATGTCGAAGCGCTTCGTGGCCAGCCCCCGGGAAGCGCTTCCCTTGTGGGGTACTGGAAAATCCATCTGCCCGGCTTGAAGCGCTTCGCTCCGGAACTCGAGACCGAAGCGCTTCCCCCTTTACCCAACCGAAGCGCTTCCTCTGTTCAGATATCGAAGCGCTTCCCTCCGAACGGCCGGGCCGAAGCGCTTCGCCTGAATCGCCCGCTTTGCCAATGGGACAAACCGCCCGGGCATCGTTCCCCAGCCGAAGCGCTTCGTTCCGAGCGGCCCGCTGGAGCCGATGGCCCGTTCAAAATCACCGAAGCGCTTCGCTCTGAAACCCCGTTTGAACAAAAGCCAATGCCCGGGCTGGGCCAGCGGAAGGAAGCGCTTCCCCCTTTGCCTAACCGAAGCGCTTCGATTTCTCCGAGCCGCCGGAACGAAGCGCTTCCCCCTTTAGCCAACCGAAGCGCTTCCCTTGTGGAGCCACGGGAAAATCTATCTGCCCAGCTCGAAGCGCTTCGCTCCGGAACCTAAGACCGAAGCGCTCCCCCTTTTCTTCTCCCCGGCCCGGTTCTCCGCTAAAGTCTCTGCCTTCAATCCCCTCTGGAGAAAACCATGTCTTTACTCTCACGACTGACCGCCCTATTTCGTAAACCCTCGCCCCTCGACCCCAGTGCCCAGAAGGAGGCCGCCCTGGCCGCGATGACGGCCGGCGATTATCCCCGGGTGCTCGCCCTTCTCCGGCCGCTGGCCGAAGGCGGCGATGTGGAATCCCAGGGCAATCTGGGCGTGCTGCTGCTGCGCGGTCTGGGCGGGCCGGTGGCGGTGAAGCAGGGCCTGCGCTGGCTGGAACAGGCCGCCGCCGGTGGCAATGGGAGCGCCTACTACAATCTCGGTGCCATCTATGAACGCGGCGAAGGGGTGGAGCAGGACTACGCGCGCGCCCGCCATTGCTACGAACAGGCCGCCACCGCCGGCCACGTTGAAGCCCAGTTCGCCCTCAGTGAGCTGTTGGAAGCCGGCCAGGGGGGCCCCGTAGACCGGGGCGCGGCCCGGCGCTGGCTGAAGAAAGCGGCCGAGGCCAACCACGCCGGCGCCCAATTTAATCTGGGCCTGGCCTATGCCCAGCGGGCCACCACCCAGGAGCGGCGCGATAAGGCCTTCACCTGGCTGAAGCGGGCGGCCGACAACGGCGATGCGGAAACCCGGGCCGCCGTGGCCGAGGCGCTGCTGCTGCTGCTGGAGCACCGTCCCGGGGAACAGGAACGGCCGGAGAATCCCTACAAATAGCGGTAGAGGTGGCGCCAGCCCAGCACCGCCGTGGCAAAGAGGCCAACGGCACAGCCCAGCCACAGGCCCAGTAGGCCCAGGCCGAAAACCTTACCCAGCAGCAGCGCCGCCGGTATCCCGATGAGCCAATAGCCCCACAGCGCGCACCATAGCGCCGCCCGGCCCCGGTGCAGGCCCCGCAGCAGGCCCATGGCGCAGACCTGGAGACCGTCGGCCACCTGAAATAGGCCCACCACCAGCAGCAGTTCCCGGGCGAGACGGGCGATGGCCGGGTCGGAACTGTAGGCGGCGACAATGGCATCGCGGCCGCCGATGGCCAGCGCCGCCAGCATCAGCATCAATAGCACCGTCGCCCCGAAGCCGCTAAGCACACAGGCCCGCAGGCCGGCGCCGCCGGCGCCGCTGATTTGCCCCACCCGCACCGTCAGCGCCTGGGCCAGCCCCAGCGGCAACATAATGGACAGGCTGGCGTAATTCAGGGCAATCTGGTTCGTGGCGCTCAGCAGGGCGCTTTCCCGGCTCGCCAGCAGGCCGACGAAGACAAATAGGCCGCTTTCACAGAGATTGGCCAGGCCGATGGGCAGGCCGAGGCGCAGCAGGTCGCGCAGTTCCCCCGGATTAAAGGGGGCCCAGGGCCGCCGCAGCCGCAGGCCGGCAAAGCGTGGCAGTGCCCTAATGCTGATTAATAGGGCGGCGGCGGAAAAGCCATAGCCGATGTCCGTGGCAATGGCCATGCCGGTGGCGCCCAGGGCCGGCAGCGGCCCCCAGCCGTAGAGCAGCAGCTGATTGCCCAGCACGTTAATGGGCAGGCTCAGCAGCTGCACGCCAATGGCCACCCGCGGATAACTCACCCCCTCCAAAAAGAAGCGGGCCCCCAGAGCGATAATCGCCAGAAAGCCGCCGGGAGCCAGGGCCCGCAGATAGGCGCCGCTGGCGGCGGCCACGGCCGGGTCGGTGCCGATTAAATCCAGCAGCAGCGGGGAGCAAAAGGTTAAAAGCGCCGTCAGCAGGCCCAACAGCAGCGCCAATTCCAGACCGCGCTGGAAGGCCCGCCGCAGCTGACGCGGGTCCTGGGCGCCGGCGGCCCGGGCTATTTGCGTGGCGCTGGCGACGAGCACGCCGATGGCAAAGACATAGATAAAGGAAAAAATCTGCGCCCCCAGGGCCACGGCGGCCAGGGTCAGGGTGGCATGGCGGCCGGCCATGACCGTGTCGATGACCGGCAGGCTGAAGGACAGCAGCTGGGACAGCATCAGCGGCCCGGCCAGGGCGAGGGTGCGACGAAGTTCGGAAAAATACATAACGAAAACAATTAAATAGCCAGCCCGCCATTCTAGAACAAAGCCCGGGCCCGGGTCGCTTTTGCTAAACTGCCCGCAGCTTTTTTCAGAGGAATTTTTTTTTGCAATGTCTCCATCTAACTTTCAATTTGGCCGTAATAACATCGGCTACGCCGTCATTGCCATTCAGCTGAATAATCCCAGTGAACAGGTGGTGGTCAGTCTCCATCTCGGTGAAAAGAACGCCCACAATCACCGGCTGCAAATGCAGAGCCGCAGCAGCCAAATCAAATTTGTGGTGCGCCGGGTCAAAATCGGCGGCGTCGAGGTGCTCGACGAGGACAATCGGCCGCTGGCTCTCAGTGCCACCATGCAGAACGAATGGCAGGAGCTGCTCGGCCAGGCCGCCGGCCCCGAACGCAGCCCCGCCCCGGCCCGGGACGACCCCGACGCCGATTCCCACTAGGCCGGTCGGCCCGTGCTCCACCTCACCCAGGCCAGCGACCCCGAGGCCCTGCTCGGGGCCTTTCTGGCCGCCTTCCAACGTTCTCAAGCCCAGGCCCAGTCCCTCTTCACCCCGACGCCGGTCATCGTGCCGAGCATGTCCGTGGCCAACGAACTCAAGGGCCGCATTGCCAGCGCCCTGGGGGTGAGCTGGGGGTTGGATATGCAGTTCTGGGCCATGTTTGAATGGACGCTCATCGAACGAACCCAGCGCCAGCTGCACAACTACGAGTTCGCGCCGCTGGGCCAGATGGCCATGCACTGGAAGATTTTCGCCCACCTGCAGCGCCACCACGATGCGCTGCTGGCCGAGGCCAACGGGCCGCTGGTGCCCTATCTGCGCCTGCTCGATGGTCAGGTGGCCGCCGAACAGGGCCAGCTCTGGGCCCCCGCCGGGGCCCGGCCGGCGCCGCCCGGCCCGGCTTTCCGGCCCGACCGGGGCCGCCGCAGCCACCGGCTCTGGCATTTTTCCGGCGAACTGGCCCGCATTTTTAATATCTATCTGGCCACCCGGCCGGACTGGCTCCAGCGCTGGATAGACAGCGACGGCCCGGTGCCGCTGGAACAGCTGATTCCCCACTGGCGGCCGCGTTCCCAGCCCGTTTGGCTGCGCCGGCACTATGAAAATCTGGCCCGGGCCCAGCAGCGCCTTTTCCGCGAACTGTTCGCCGAGGATTTCCGCCAGCGCGAGGCCCTGCGCCGGGATTTCTACGCCCAGCTGCCCGCCCACCGCCACCGGCTGCCGCCCCGGCTGCTGGTCTATCTGCTCAGCGACGCCCACCCGCGCCAGCTGGAGGCCCTGAACGCCTTCGGGGCCCTGCTGGACGTGGAAATCTTCCACCACAGCCCCAGCCCCGGCTATCTCTGCGATTTGGTCGATGGCCACTGGCGCTGGAAGCGCTCCCTGACCGAAGACCTCGGCGACCAGCACTATGACAGCGGCCACTATCTGCTTTCCCGGCTCGGCAAGAATCATCGGGATTTGGGCCGGCTGCTGCAGGCGGCCGAGCTGGAGCCCGAGGTGGTGCTGGAGGCGGACGAAAACGACGAACCCACCACCCTGCTCACGGTGCTGCGCCGGGACATGGAGGAGCTCAACAGCAACGCCGACGGCCGGCCCGAGCGGCTGACGGACTTTGTCCCCACCGCCGACGATGACAGCCTGCGCGTCTTCGGCTGCCACGGCCTGCAGCGCCAGCTGGAAACCCTGCGCGCCGAAATCGTGCGCTGGCTCAACGCCGACCCGACGCGCCGGCCCAGCGACGTGCTCATCGTGCTGCCCTCGGTGCTGGATAAGCTGCCGCTGCTGCGCGCCATTTTTCCGGCCGGCGGCGCCTACGATGGCTACCGGCTGCCGGCCCGCATCAGCGGCGTGGTCGGCGACCAGATGGACAATCTCTGGCACAGCCTCACCGGCTTCTACCGGCTGCTGGAGGGCCGCTTTGACCTGCGCACCGTTTCCGACTGGCTGCTGCTGCCGGAAACCCACCGGGCCCTGGGCCTGAGCTTCGACGAGACGCAACGGCTGTTGAAACTGCTCCGGCGGGCCGGCTTCCGCCGGGGCTTCGACGAGGAGCACCTCCGCGCCAGCCTGGCCCCGGGCGACGATGACCACCGCTTCAATTTCTGCCAGAGCCTCGACCGGCTGCTGCGCGCCCTGCTCGACGATGACGACGAGGAAATCGCCATTCCCCTGGCCGACCACCGGCTGTTCGATGCCCTCTGCCAGCTGGCCCTGATTTTCCGCCGCCACCGCCAGCAGCTGGCCGAGGGGGCGTCGCTGCTGGTGCATCTGGAGAATCTGCAGCGGCTCCTGGCCGAGCACTATGCCTTTGCCAGCGGCTACGAGGGCTACGGCAATCTGCAGAAAATCCTGCGCGATTTGGACTATTCCCTGCGCGGCCCCTCGGCCCTGCTCAGCGCCGCCGAGCAGCAACAGCTGCCCCTGGGTTTTATCTGGAATTTTGTCGGCGCCCGGCTGGCCGAGAAGCAGACCGGCGGCGAACCCAGCGGTGTGATTACCATCGCCGCCCTGCGCAATATGCGCCTGCTCTCGTTCAAACTCATCGCCCTGGTGGACATCAACCAGGACAATTTCCCCCGGCTGAAAAGCGACGACCGCTATAACCTGCGCCAGCTCGACCGGCCCCGGCCCGGCGACCGCAGCAGCGAGGGCGACGATTTGGCCGCCTTCTTCGACCTGTTCAGCCACGCCCGGGAAAGCCTCTGGTTTTTCTACAGCCACAGCGACCCCCAGGACAACGAGGAACAGCTGCCGGCCAAGCCGCTGGAGGAGCTGCTTTTCCATCTGGGCCGCTGCCCCCAGCTTGGGCCGCCGGCGCCGGAACCCAGCGTCTATTTCCGCCGCGAGGCCAACAGCCCCATCAACCCGGCCGCCACGGCGCCGCTGTGGCAGCGGGTGCAACGGCGCCTCCAGCAGCCCAGCGCCCCCCGGCCGCCGCTGGAGCTGGCCTCGGTGCCCCCGCCGGGGCCGCTGCCGGTGCTGAATCTGCGCCTGAACGACTTCTACCGGCGGCTACACCAGCCGCTGACGGCCTATCTGGGCCAGCACCAAATCCAGCTGCCCCGGCAGGAGGAGGCGCCGCCGACGCTGGAGCCGCTGCACTGCAACGGGCTGGAGCGCTTCCAGCTGCAGGATTTTTATCTGCGCACGCCGGACGCCCCCAATCCCCATCTGCCCGCCGGCGCCGGGGCCCGGGCCTGGCAATACTATCTGGAGCGGGAACAGAAGCCGCGCCGGGAGCGCTTCCTCTTCGACCACGGCGCCCAGGCCCTGCCGACGCTCAGCGAAACGGTGGTGGCCGTCGGAGACAGCCGCCTGCGCCTGCCGCTGCCGCCGGCCGGGGAAACCCGTTGGCTCGACCTCAGCGCCAGCGAGGAACGGCCCAAACACCGGCTGCGCCGTTGGCTCAACCATCTGCTCTTCAATATCAACGGCGGCCAGGTTAGCATCACCGCCTTTACCCACGGTGAACTGTGTCTCAGGGCGGTGAGCGACCCGGTGGCCCTGCTGACGCCCTTTTTCCATTTCTACCGCGACGTCGGCGAACGGCTGCTCTTCCTGCCGCTGGAACTGTGCTTTCAGCCGCTGCAGCCGGGCACCGAGGCCCGGCTGGTGCGGGACTTTTTCAACGACTACCAGGGCGACTTCCGCTATCACCCGGAGCGCGAGGCCTTCCGCCACTGGCTCGAACCGCGTCAAGCCGAGGTGGAAGCCCAGATGGTGGCCCTGCTGCGCCACTACCACGAGATTTTCTACCCGCCCTTTGCCGCCGCCCAGCAGGACTAGCTTTTGCCGGGGGAAGCGCTTCCGGCTGGGACCGAAGACCGAAGCGCTTCGCCAGCAATCGGCGCCGGGAACGAAGCGCTTCCCCCGGCTGGGCCGGGGCTCGAAAGCTATTTGCTGGAGCCGAAGCGCTTCCTACTGGGCCTGAAGACCGAAGCGCTTCGCTAGCAATAGGCGGCTGGGAACGAAGCGCTTCCCCCGGCTGGGCCGGAGCCCGAAAGCCATTTGCTGGAACCGAAGCGCTTCCGGCTGGACCCGAAGACCGAAGCGCTCCCCCCGGCTGGGCCGGGGCCCGAAGGCTATTTGCTGGAGCCGAAGCGCTTCAGCTGGGCCCGAAGAACGAAGCGCTTCCCTCCGACAGCCCAGGAGTTGGGAAAGTTGAAGCGTTTCTCCAACCCGAAGCGCTTCCTACTGGGCCCGAAGACCGAAGCGCTTCGCCAGAAATAGGTACCGGGAACGAAGCGCTCCCCCTTTAGAAAGAGAAAAAAGATGACCCTACCCGCTTTAAACATTGATTTGGCCGGGGCGGCCCTGATTGAGGCCAGCGCCGGCACCGGCAAAACCTGGACGCTGACCGCCGTAATTGTCCGCCTGCTGCTGGAGGGCAATCGGCCGGCCCGGGCCATCGTCGCCACCACCTTCACCCGCAAGGCGGCGGCGGAGATGCGGCGGCGGGTCAATGGCCGCCTGCAGGAGCTGCTGGCCGCCAGCGTCGAGGCCGAGGCGCACCGGGCGACGCCGGAGGATTGGGAAGCCTGGCTGGAACGGGACTGCGACCCGCTGGCCCGGCATCTGTTCCGCCGCTTTGCCGAGGATTTGGCCACCCTGCGCGCCCGCTGTGCCATCGCCGTGCGCGAAATGAACCATATGTTTATCAACACCCTGGACGCCCTCTGCCAGCGCTGGCTGGCCGAATATGCCCTGGAGACCGGCAGCGACGAGCGCTTCGAAATCGGCGGCGACTGCGAGGAAACCCTCCACATCAGCCACGACGCCCTGCGCGCCTTCTACTGGGCGCTGGGCCAGCGCGATTTGCCGAATCTGAGCCGCTATCTGACCGATGGCAAACCCAAAACCGAGGACTTTGTGGAGGCCATTCGCCGGGTGGACAGTTTCCGCCGCGCCCCGCTGGAACGGCCGCCGGCGCTGGAACTGCCCGACGGCCAACGGCTGCAGGCCGCCCAGCAGCGGCTGGCCCTGCTGACCCCGGAGGAGGGGGAGCGCTTCGTTGGCTGGGTACGGGCCCAGCAGGCGGCCGGGGCCCTGGGCAAAAGCAGTGCGCTGGCGAACAATCTGGCGGCCCTGCCCCTGCTGAAAGAACGGCTGCTGCAGCGGCAGCTGCCGAGCAAAAAAGAGGACAGCTCGGCCGACAGTCTCCTGGGGGCTATCCGGGCCCCGAACTGGGCGAAGGCGGCCAGTGCGGAGACCCGGGCGGCCTTTGAGGTTCTGCCGCTGGTGGGGGCGGTGCGGGAACTGGCCGCAGCGCTCCAGCTGCAGAAGGACAGCAACCGGAACATCGCCCGGGAGGCCCTCTGGGTCAGTGCCGAGCAGGTGCGCGACGAGCTCGGCCCGACGCTGGAACGGCAGGGACGCAGCAGCCACAGCCTGAATCTGCAGCGGCTCAACGATGCCCTCAGCCCGCCGGCCGGTGAAAAGCTGGCGCCGCTGGCCCGCTATCTGCGCCATCGCTACCCGGTGATGCTGGTGGACGAATCCCAGGATTTGAACGCCGAACAAGCCCTATTGCTGGAGCGGATTTATCTCAATGACCCGAGCCCCGACGGCCATTTTCTGCTGCTGGTGGGCGACCCGAAGCAGGCCATCTACGGTTTTCGCGGCGGCGACGTGGCCAGTTATCAGCAGCTGAAACGCCATTTCCGCCCGGAGCAGTGCCATGCCCTCACCGAGAACCGCCGTTCCAGCCCCCGGCTCATCGCCGCCCTCAACCATCACTACCGCGATTTCGTGGCCAACGGCCCGCAGAATCTCGGCGCCGGCATTCACTATCAGGAGATGCAGGCCCTAGCCGGACCCCGGCCGCTGACCGATGCCGCCGGCCAGGATTTGCAGCGGCCGCTGCTCTGGCTGGCGGTGGAACCCCGGCCGGAGGAGAAGGAGGATAAGAACGCGGCGGAAATTCGCCGGGTGGTGGCGACGGTGCAGGCCCTGCTGGCGCCCACCAGTCCCTATCGGCGCCACGGCCAGCCCCTTCGGCCGCAGGATTTATTGCTGCTGGCGCCGCGCAACGATTGGCTCAACCGGCTGGCGGCGGCCCTGCTGGAGGTGGGCATCAGCAGCGAACTGCAGGAGAAAAATCGACTCTTTGCCCTGCCCCTGGCCCGGGAGATGGCGCGGCTGCTGGCGGCCCTGCTGGAACCGAACAACCGCCTCCTCGTCAATGGGCTGCTGACCAGCGCCTTTTTCGGGCGGTCGCTGGCCGAGCTCGACCCCTGGGACGAGGGCGTGGCGGCGGCTCTGCAGGAGGGGCTGGAACGCTGGCAGCGCTTCGGTCTGCTCGACGCTCTGCACCAGCTCTGCCAGCGTTTTTCCCTCTGGGAGAATCTGGCCGCCGCGCCGGCACCGCAGAATCGGCTGAACGTGCTCCATTTCCGCGCCCTGCTGGAGGTGGTGGCCGACCAGGGCCCGCGCCAGCAGCCGCCGGCCTTCTACAGCTGGTGGCTCCAGCAGCTGGAGGAGCCGCCGGAAAAATGGCCGGCCCCGACCCTGGGCGGCGGCGACAGCGTGCGGCTGCTCACCATTCACGGGGCCAAGGGCCTGCAGGCACCGGTGGTCATCGTCAGCGGCCTGAAGACCGGGCCGGGGCGAAGTGATGGGCTGCAAATCCGGCGCTACTACGTGGGCGACGAGATTCATCTCAGCCTTGACCCGCCGGCGGCGGCGGCCGAGGGACTGAAGGAGGAGGAGGAGGCGGAAAAGCGGCGGCAGCTCTATGTGGCCCTGACCCGGGCCGAGGATTTGCTCATCGTCTGCTACCAGAAGCCATCGGAAACTAGCAGGAGTAAGAATGCTCTGACCCTGCTACGGCCGGCTGAGTTGGACGCTGGCTCCGGCTCCGACCTGCTCGGCGCCCTGCCCGTGGCGATGGAGCCGCCGGCCCCGGGGGCGGCGAAGGAAGCGCTCCCCCCCCTGCTGCCCCTGCCGGCGCGGCGGGAGTTCTACGGCTGGCAGCGCACCAGCTTCACGGCCCTGACCCGGGCCGGGGTGGTAACGGTGGACGAGGAAAACTATGCCGATGAAATCGACGCCCTCTATCCGCGCCGGGCCGGCGGCGAGCTCGATGCCATTCGCACCGCCTTTCCGCGCGGCACCGAGGCCGGGAGTTTTCTCCATAAGGTTCTGGAACGGCTGCAGCCCCAGGAGCCGGGCCAGTGGGCCTATCTGCTGAAGCGCTTCGCCCGCCAGTACAAAATTCCCCTGGCCGGGCCCGAGGAGGAGGAAGCGCTTCGTTCCGGGGCCGCGCTTCCCCTGGCGGCGGTGCAGGAGTGGCTGGCGGCGGTGCTGGCGGCGCCCCTGCCCAGCGGCGCCCAGCTCGGGACGATTCCAGCCAACCGGCGCAGTCCGGAGCTGTCCTTCGCCCTGGCCCTGGACGACGGCCGGGCCCTGCCGGTGGTCGAGCTGAACCAGCTCTTCGCCGATTTTGGCCAGCCCCTGCATCTGCCGCCGGACGGCCGCCACTATCGCTATCTGCGCGGGGAAATTGATTTGGTCTATGAGCATGAGGGCCGCTTTTATATCCTCGATTACAAGTCCAACTATCTCGGCGAACGCTGGGACGACTACCGGGGCGCGGCGCTGCAGCGGGCCATGGCCGAGCACCAGTACGGCCTGCAGGCCGCCCTCTATCAGCTGGCTCTTTACCGGCGGCTCGGCGGCCGGGCGGATTTGCTCGGCGGCGTCGAATATGCCTTTGTGCGCGGTCTGAGTCCGGCCCGGCCCGGCTGTGGCCTGTTTTACTGGGCCCCGCCGGTTGAATTTCTCCGACGTCTCGATGAATTGCTAGGAACCCATTGATGGAAAACATTGCCCAATATTTGAGCTGGCGCGCCGGCGAGGCGCTGGATAGCCAGCTGGAGATTTTTCGCGCCCTGGCCGCCAGCCAGGAGGCCGGCGATACGGTCTTCACCGCGCCGCCCAGCCCGTCGCCCCATTTCCGCCAGCGCGGCCAGCAAACCTGGCTGCGGCGTATCTGGGACGAGGAGCAGGCCCTGGCCCGGGACATCCTTGGCCGGCTCCGCCAACGGCCGGAGGCGGACGTGCCCGCCGAAGCGCTTCCCCGGGGGCTCAACGAACGGCAGCAACAGGCCTTCGCCGCCGCCCGACGCCGTCAGTTTCTGATTATCAACGGCGGCCCCGGCACCGGTAAAACCTACACCCTGGCCCAGCTGGTGAAAGCGCTGCGGGCCGAAACGCCGGAATTGCTGATTGGCCTCTGCGCCCCCACCGGCAAGGCGGCCCAGCGCGTTGGCGAAAGTCTGCTGCGGGAGGCGGTGGCCATCGACAATCCCCAGACCATTCACCGGCTGCTGCATTTCCAGGGTGGCGAAGCGCTTCACGACGAGCACAATCCCCTGCCCCACGACCTGCTGATTGTGGACGAGGCCTCCATGCTGTCCTCGGCCCTGGCCCGGCAGCTGTTCGGCGCCGTCAGACCCGAGAGCCGCCTGATTCTGCTCGGTGATGCCCAGCAGCTGGCGGCGGTGGAGCCGGGGGCCGTCCTACACGATTTGATTCGGGCGCCCCGGCTGCGGGATTTTGTGGTTACGCTGGAGGAAAGCCGTCGTTTCCCGGCGGTCAGTGCCATCGGGCGGCTGGTGCGCGGGCTGCAGCAGGCGGAACCGGAAGCGGAAACGCTGCTGGCCCTCTGCGAGGAATTGAATTGGCAGGAAAAACCCAGCCAGGACGAGCTCTGGGCCGGTTTTCAAGGCTATATGGCGGCTCTGCGCCACGGCGACCCGGCGGACGAGGCCACGTTCCAGGCCGCCGAGGCGGCGTTCAATCGCTATCGCATTCTCAGCAGCAGCAACCACGGCGATTTCGGCACCATCGCCATCAATCGGGCCCTGGCCGAGCGCCACCGCCGCGACCTGGGCCTGGCCTATGGCGAGTATTTCCACGGCCTGCCGCTGCTGGTTACGGCCAACGATTACCGGCTGGAACTGTTCAACGGCGACATTGGTCTGTGCTGGCAACGGGCCGGGGGGCTGGTGGTGCGGTTTCCGGGGCAGAAAACCGTGGCCCTGAATCAGCTCAACCCGCGCCAGCTGTTGCCGGCCTACGCCCTGACCGTGCACAAGGCCCAGGGTTCCGAGTTTGACGAGGTGGCGCTGGTGCTACCGGCGGAGGGGCCGGCGGAGCGCTTGCTCAGCCGGGAGCTGTTCTATACGGGGGTCAGTCGGGCCCGGCAGACGGTGCGGCTGTTTGGGCCACGGGCGGCATTGCGGCGGGCCATCGTTACGCCGACCCAGCGCCACACCGGTTTGGGATTCTTTTTGCAGGAGGAAGAGTAGAAGAAGAATAAAAAAAGCCCTCCGGAGGAGGGCAAAGTTTTTACCATTTTATGAAGGAGAAAAGGAACAAAAAATGGATTTTAAAGCCAGCAATAAATTGCCAGTTTTAACCTTTTTCTCACCAAGGTGGTGGCCTTGGGTTTTTAAAGAATTCTGGAGCGGGAAACGAGGCTCGAACTCGCGACCCCAACCTTGGCAAGGTTGTGCTCTACCACTGAGCTATTCCCGCTTAACAAGCCCGGCATTTTAGGGGTATTTCCGTTCTCTGGCAAGCATTTTCGCGACAAATTTGTTATTTTTTTGATTTTATTGGCTTTTCAATATTCTCCGACAATTTTCTGTGCGGGTCTTACAATTGGCGCTTTTGTTAATTTTTATTAAGGATTAGCCATGATAAAAAAAACCTTGCTCCTGCTGGCCGCTGGCGCCCTGGGTTCGGCCTGGGCCACTCCCAAAGTGGTCAGCACCCTGAAGCCGCTGCATGCCCTGGTGGCGCAAATCAGCGACGGCGTTTTTGAACCGACCCTGCTCATCAAACAGGCCTCCCCCCACGGCTACCAGCTCACCACCGCCGACAGCCAGGCCCTGGCCGAGGCCGACATTCTGCTCTGGGTGGGCAAGGACATGGAAACCTTCCTGCCGCCGCTGTTGCCGAAGCTGAAAAAGGAGCTGGTCAATATCAACTGGAGCGAACTGGAGGGCGTCGAACTGCTGCCCACCCGCACCGGCGGGGCCTGGGCCGAGGCCGAGGAGCATCATCATCACCACGACCATGACGAGGACGAGCCCCACGACCACGAGCATGAACATCACCATCACCACGGCGTTCACGATTTGCACCTGTGGCTGAGCACGAAAAATGGCGAAGTGCTGCTGAAGGCCATCGCCGAGGCCCTGAGCCAGGCCGACCCGGAACATAAGCCGCAGTATCAGGCCAATTTGACCAAGGCCACCACCGCCCTGCAGCGTCTGCACGAGCAGACCGCCGAGGAGCTGCGCCCCTACCAGAAGACGCCCTATCTGGTTTTCCACGACGCCTACCAGTACTTTGAAAAGGACTACCAGCTGCAGCCGCTGGGCAGTGTGCGGGTCAGTCCGGAACATGAGCCCACCCCGGCCCGGCTGGCCGAGCTGCAGGCGATGCTGGCGGAGAAGAAGATTGTCTGCGTTTTCAATGAGCCCCAATTCCCGGCGAAAATCGTGGACAAGCTGGTCAGCGGTACCAAAGTTAAAGTGGCCACCCTCGACCCCCTCGGCGCCGACCTGCCCGCCGATAAAAACGCCTACGGCCAAATCATTCAGAATCTGGCCAAGAATCTGAAGGGCTGTTTGCAGTAGAACGAAGCGCTTCCGCCGGGAAGCGCTTCTTTTTTATGGAGCGCAGTCCGAAGCGCTTCGTGATTACTGGCCAATCTAGGCCGAAGCGCTTCGCCGTTGGGGGAAGCTAGCCCGCCACCGAGGCCGGGGGCAGATATTTTTCAAAGAGGGCGGAGAACTCGAAGCGCCCGTGCCATTCCCGCAGCCGGGCATTCTGGCCGGCGCTGAGCTGGGCGATGGTCTGGTTGAGAATGTCCGGCAGATTTAGCAGCAGTTCGCTGTCCAGGGTTTTGATGCGGAACAGCTCCGGCACCCGCTGGAAACTGGCCGCCAGCACCTCACCCTCCCGGCGCAGCTGCTCACAGGCCGATTCCAGGGCCAGCAGGGCCTGGTACACCGGCCGCAGCCGGTCCACCTGGCCGCGACTGATGTCGAGGGAATAGTTCGTCTCGCCGATGGTGAATTTCAGCTCGGCGTCCAAATCCAGGGTGCCGGCCGTTTCCAGCAGAATGTGGTGCGGCGCCTGCTGGCTGTAGGGGAAGCGCTTCAGCAGCCGCCGTTTGCTGATGGCCGAGGTGCCGTCCAGATGCCAAAAGGCCTGGTTGCTGAAGCCATATTCATCGCTGCGCGATTGAATCAGCACGTGCAGCCGTTCGTCCGCCAGCAGATAGGCCGGCAGGGCACACTGGGGAAAATCCTCCGGGGCCACCACCCGACCCAAATCGCTGAGACCCAGGGCATCGGCGGCGAGATTTCTAAGCATGGCTTTCTCCTAGTGAATGTTTAAAATGACTTTTTTCCGTTAAAACCTAGAAATTATGAACGAAGAACCGCCCAAGCCCAACCTGCTGGAACGTCTCAGCACCCTCTGGGCCAACGACAGCGACGAGGACTATCTCCAGACGCTGCTCAAACATATCCGCGCCAAACAGCTGGTCAGCGACGACACCGCCCACATGATGGAAAACCTGCTGGAATTCAATCAAACCCAGGTGCGCGATGTCATGATTCCCCGGGGCCAGATGGTGCTGATTGAGGAGAATGACCCGCTGGAGAAGGTCTTGGAAATTGTGCTGGAGAGCGGCCACTCCCGCTATCCGGTGGTGGACGAGGAGCACCGCCAGCTGCGCGGCATACTGCTGGCCAAGGATTTGCTACCGGCCCTGGTGCGCGGCCAGCAGCCCACGGTGCTGGAGCTGGTGCGGCCGGCCACCATCGTGCCGGAGAGCAAGGCCCTGGACGCCATGCTGCGCCAGTTCAAAAGCAACCGCAATCATATGGCCCTGGTTATCGACGAGTACGGCGCCCTGTCCGGCCTGCTCACCATTGAGGACGTCATCGAGGAAATCGTCGGCGAAATCGACGACGAGCACGACGAAATCGCCAGCGCCCCCATCGTGCCCAATGCCGACGGCAGCTTCCAAATCAGCGCCCTGACGCCCATCGACGAATTCAACCGCTATTTCAATGTCGAACTGTCCGACGAGCACGCCGACACCATCGGCGGCCAGGTGCTGGAACAGTTCGGCCGCCTGCCCGCCAGCGGCGAAACCATCGAGCTGGCCGGCTGGCTGGTTACGGTGCTCAAGGCCGACAAGAAGCGGCTGATTAGTCTGAATTTCACCCCCGCCCGCCCCGAGGCGGAATCGTCCCTTAACTAGGAGAATCCCATGAGAGCACTTATTTTCTTTCTACTGCTGCTGATTGCTGGCATTTCCGGCTGGAACTACTACGAGGAGAACCAGCCCGAAGCCCTCTACACCCGCGCCCGGGAGGCCCAGCGCGTCGGCGACCTGGCCACGGCCCAGCTGACCTACGAAAAGCTACTGCGCAAGGAGCCGGACAATCGCCGGGCCCTGAACAATCTCGGCGCCGTCTTCATCGAGCTAAAACAGCCGGTCAAGGCCTGTCCGCTCTTCGCCAAGGCCGCCGACGCCGCCCTGCGCGATGGGCTGCCGCCGGAGGATATGGGCGCCGTCGATAACGCCGGCCGCTGCTATTTCCACGAGATGCCCACCCGCGACGGCGAGAAGGCCCGGCCCTATCTGGAGGCCCTGGCCAGCCGGGGCGACGTGGTATCGCTCTATGATTTGGCCATCTACGTCAGCGAACAACAGATGAATAACAGCGCCTGGCGTTCGCTGCTGCTGATGAAAATGGTACAGAAGCTCGGCGCCGATAAGCCCGAACACCGCAAACTCTTCCAGAAAACCCAGCTGGAACAGCGCATTGCCGAGCGCGAACGGGTGCTGTCCACGGAGGAACGGCGCAAGCTGAACGAGAAAATCAGCAAGTCCAGCCCGGAAGAAATCGTCAAGAGCGCCCTCTAACTACGGAGAAATTATGAAAAAACTACTGCTGTTGCTGCTGGCCGGCCCGCTGCTGGCCAAGGATTTATTCCTGAACACCGATAAAATCGAACCGGATTTGAGCAGCATCAAAAACGAGAAAATCTACCGGGCCTACTGCGGTCTGGACGAATACGACCCGCTGGCCGAGGCCAAAATTACCCGCATCGTCACGAACCGGCCGGCCCTGGACAAAATCGTCAATGGCGAACTGGCCACGGAAAAGGACGTGGTGGCCGACCTGGCCGACCAGATAAACGGCCTCACCGCCGACATGGACGAGGAGAAGGCCAAGGCCGCCCGGGCCGAGAAGACGGCCAAGGGCGTCAGCGCCGGCCGCAGCGGCGATTGCAATATGAGCGTGCTGTGGACGGCGGGCTATTTCGGCCACTATAAAAATCTGGAAATGTTCACCGTCGATTTCTACAGCTACGAGGGCGGCGTCCACGGCATCTTCGGCAAGAGCTATCTGGTCATCGACGACCGCGACCGCCAGCTGAAACTGGAGGACATTCTGGTGCCGGGCCAGCGCGACGAGCTCGGCCGGCTGCTCGGCCAGCGCTTCCTACAGTTCAACAAGGTGGACTCGCTCAAGGAGTATCAGGAAAAAGACCTCTGCTGTCTGGCCCTGAAGAACGAGGAACAGCCGGACGCTCCCGTGGATTTGAACACCCTGATGCGCCAGCAGCTGCTGGAGAACGAAAACTTCTTCTTCAACACCGACGGCCTGGCCTTCAGCTATCCGCCCTATTTCATCGCCCCCTATTCGGAGGGCAATGTGGTGCTGACCGTGCCCTATGACGAGCTGGTCGGCGTGCTCAAGGACGAGTATCTGCCCCACTAGCCCAGACCATGACCAGACGGCGCCCCCTCGGGGGCGCTTTTTTTTGGGCCGGGGTCAGGGGAAGCGCTTCCGGCTGGGCTAACCGCCGGAACGAAGCGCTCCCCGGTTTGGATAGCGAAGCGCTTCCTTAGAGCCGGGACTGTTGGAGTGAAGCGCTTCCCCTTCGGCAGCCCAACGAAGCGCTTCGGTCTAAAACTCCGGATTTCTCGTGGGGCATTTTCAGCGGGTAGCTTAGATAGGGGGAAGCGCTTCGTTATTAGGCATCTTCTGGAAGGGAAGCGCTTCGTCCCGGCAACCCAGTTATTTTCAGAGCCAGGCCCTAAGCGCTTCGGCCGAGGGAAGCGCTTCCCCTTGGGGTTTGGCAACGACTGAACCAGTCGCTTCATCGGCGAAGCGCTTCGGTCGAAGGAAACGAAACGCCCCCCGGTTTGGATAGCAAAGCGCTTCGTTTCGGCCGGGCCGGGGTGGGATTTCAAAAAAGGGGAAGCGCTTCAATTTGCCGAAGCGCTTCCCCTTCGGCAGCCCAACGAAGCGCTTCGGTCGAACGGCTCAGTAGGAAGCGCTTCCCCTTCGGCAGCCCAACGAAGTGCTTCGGTCTGAAGAGTGGCTGGGGAAAGAAGCGCTTCCCCCAACCCTAGCCCGGGTTCTGGCTGGAGCCCGGCTTATCCAGCCGCAGCGGCGTGCTGCTGGCCTGGAGCAGCTCTTCGAACTGGCCGAGGCTGGTCGGGTAGAAATTCTCCCGCTTCGGATAGGCCAGCTCGAAATCATGGGCGCGGCAGCAGTTCCACAGGGCGGCCATCACCGCATGGCGGGCGTCGTTGATGCTGGAAAAATCCATATTGATGAAGTACTGCACCCGGTAGGTGATGCCCCGGTCGGAGTAGTTATAGGCGTAGATGCCATATTCAAAGTCGTTGTTCTGGAGAATCACCTTGTCGGCCACCAGCCGGTCGAGGGCGGCGGCAAAGGCAGCCTTGACCTGCTCCGGCCCGTGGCGCAGGGCCAAATCCAGATAGAGCACCGTCCGCAGCACCGTATCCGAGTAGGACCAGTTCATGAACGGCTTGGTCACGAAATCCGAGTTCGGCAGGATAACGCTCTCATTGTTAAAGGTCAGAATCGTAACCGAGCGCATGCCGATGCGTTCCACCTTCCCCTCGTAGTTATTGACGGTGATGATGTCGCCGTTGCGCAGCGGCCGTTCAATCAGCAGCAGAATGCCGCTGACAAAGTTATTGGCGATGGTCTGCATACCGAAACCAATCCCCACCCCGAGGGCCCCGGCGAAGACGGTGAAGGCGGTCAGGTCGATGCCGATGATGCGCAGGGCCAGCAGAAAGCCGATGGTAACCATGGCGTACTGGCTGAAGGCCGAGAAGCTGTTGCGAATGCCCAAATCGAGGATTTTCGCGAATATCCAGCGGTAGGCGAAGGAGCGCATCCAGCTGCCCATGCGGAAAACGATGTAGATGAAGAAGGCCATCAGCGTGATATTCAGCAGCGTGAATTGGCTCTCGCTGGTGCCGATGATGGGCGTCTTCAGGAAGGCGAAAATCTCGCGAATCACCGGCGTGTTGCTGTTCCACTGGTAGGTTTGCAGCAGCAGGCGCACGAAACCAAACAGGGTGCCATAGCGGACGATGGTGTTCAGCGGGTTGATGACATCCTGAGTCCAGAACAGGCCGTTGCTGGTGTGTTTCAGGGCGTAGCGCTTCGCCGCCAGGGAGAAATCCTTGTAGAGGGCGAGGAGGCCAATCCAGGCCAGCCCGTAGAGGAGCAGATAGCTGCAGTACTGGGCCAGCAGCCAGGCGATGTTGAGATAGCCGCAGACGCTGAGCAGGCCGAACAGCGCCGCCACCACCGGCACCAGCAGGAAGAGCACGCGCAGGACGCGGTAGATGTAGTTTTCCTCGTAGAACTCGTTGATGTGGCCGATGGTGCGCCAGACCATGAGGAACAGCGGGTAGCTGGCCACCAGACTGTAAACGCCGAAGAGCCAGCGGAAGGCATTGACCACCGTTTCGCTGCTGTCCATCAGCACCCACTGGGCCAGCATCACCAGGGCAAAGAGGAAGCTGCCGATGGCGCTGAAGAGCGTAACCATGTTCACGATGTTGCTGTTTTCGGGAATTTTGATGAGCTGGGAGGAGAGCAGCAGCTTGGTGGCGAAGTTGGGCACGGCAATGGCCAGAAACAGCGACGGCACCAGGATAACCAGATAGGAGCTCGGCGCCGGCAGCTCGGCCAGATAGACGATGACGATGGTCAGCAGCAGCAGCACGATGTAGGGCAGGGTCAGCTTGAGCAGGTGGTAGATGAACAGCACCAGGCGCTTGGCAAAGGGCAGCCGGGTTTCGGTGCTGTATTTCTGGCTCAGCCGGTTGATTTTGGCGATGCCGAGGCCGGTGCCGATGATGGCAAGGAGAAAGGCGCCGAAGATAAAGAGCAGATAGGGGGGGGAAATGGCGCGCAGGTGGGCATAGACGGTCTCAATGGCGACGGCATACTGGCCGGCAAAGCTGGCCAGGGCGTTCTGCACCAGCCGGCTCAGCTCCACCAGGCCGATGTCCTTGCCGAGAAAATAGCGGTATTTCAGGCGGTTCTGGGCGATGCGGTTGTATTCCTTGTCGGTGTTTTTCCGAATCATCTCCAGATTGAGTTGAATGTTTTCAATCAGGCGCAGGGCTTTCTGATGGTTCTGGTTGAATTCCTGCTGGCGCGTGCTGAGGGCCTTCGGCATATTCGGGCGCTGGCGGGCGTAGAGGGCGAATTGCTCGTTCTCCAGCAGGAAATTTTCCTGCATGGTTTTGCGCAGATTGGCGCTGTGCTGGGCCAAATCCTGGAGCTCGTCCTGAATGCGCTGAATCCGCTCCAGGGACACGCTGGACAGGTCGGCGAACAGCAGCTCCTGCAAATGGCGGTCAATGGCGGTCAGCTCCAACATATTATTCTCGGCCAGCAGCTGCTTGCTGATAATCATGAGCTCGATGTTCTTGTCCAGATAGCCATCGCGGTTCTCGCGCACGCTGATTTTCTTCTGCATCAGCGTTTCGCGCTGGCGTTCCAGTTCGTCGATTTTATTGAGGATAAATTTGTCCTCGCTCTGGATACTGACCTGCTGGTGGCTGGAGAGATAGCGTTCGTTTTCCATCTGGTAGAGCGCTTCGACGATGTTGCGCTGGCGCTGGAGTAGGCCAGTGGCGGCCAGTACCGCCTGCTTCTGCTGGCCCAGGGCCTTGATGTAGGTTTCGGTGCTTTCCAGGGTGGCCCGGGTCTGTTCAATGGCCAGCTGCTGGGCGTTGAGGTCGGTGCCCCGGGCCAGCGGGTTCACCTGTTTTTGCAGCAGGGTTTGCAGGCTGTCGAGGCGTTTCATCTCCTCCATCAGGCTTTTGTCGATGAAATTGGTGCGGCCGTTGAGGTTGTCCAAATCCACCTTGATTTGCTCCAGATGCAGACGCTTTTCGCGGATGTCGTCCTGGCTAATCTTGTCCCGGACCGGTTCCCGGCTGAGCGCTTCGTAGCTTTCCAGCTCCCGTTGCAGACTTTCATTGGTTTTCAGCTGGGCGGCGGTGAACTGTTGCACCGAATTCAACTGCTCCTGCATATTGTCGCTGTCTTCGGCGTGGAGGCCGGCGGCCAGACAAAAAAACAACAGCCAGAGGCGCAAAACCTTGGACATATAACCTCGATAACTCATTAAAATGAACGCTTTTAAGTGGAGAAAAACATGAAGATTGCGCTGGGCTGCGACCATGCCGGCATTGATTTAAAAGACGCCATCATCGGCACCGTAACCGCGCTGGGCCACGAGGTGCAGGATTTTGGCACCTATGACCGTAACAGCGTGGATTATCCCAATTATGCCCGGCTGGTGGGGGAAAAAGTGGCCGCCGGCGAATTTGACCGGGGCATTCTGCTCTGTGGCACCGGCGTCGGCATGAGCATCGCCGCCAATAAAATCAAGGGCGTGCGCTGCGTGGTCTGCACCGAACCGTTTTCGGCCCAGCTGTCGCGCCGGCACAATAACAGCAACGTGCTGGCCCTGGGCTCCCGGGTGCTGGGTTCGGAGCTGGCCCAGATGATTACGACCCTGTGGCTGGAGGCCGAATTCGAGGGGGGCCGCCACGGCCGCCGGGTTGACCTCTACGAGTAGGCCTTGACTTGCCGAAGCCAGTTCCTATAATGCGAACCCTCAGGCCGGAATAGCTCAGCAGGTAGAGCAACTGACTTGTAATCAGTGGGTCGCAGGTTCAATTCCTGTTTCCGGCTCTGAAAAGATTTTTTATCTCCTTTTAATTTTCAACTCGCTTCGGCGGGTTTTTTTTTGCCCCCAGATTTTTAATCGGGAAACTTTATGAAGAAATATCTACTGCTACGCGGCCACCAGGGTTCGGGGAAAAGTACCTTCGCCCGGCAAAAAATGGAGGAATTCCGGCGCCAGTATCCCGACGCCCTCATCGTCCATCTGGAAAACGACCTGGAAATGATGGAAAACGGCGTCTACCGCTGGTCGCCGGAGAATTTCGCCCGGGCGGAAAAACGGGTGGCGGCCAAGAAACGGGAGGCCTTCGCCGCCGCCGACCGCCAGGCGTACGAGCACATTCTTATGGTCAATTCCAACACCAACCAGAAGGCCCTGAACTGCCAAAAAATGCTGAAGGAGGCCCGGCGCCACGGCTTCCAAACCGAGGTTTACCGGCTCCACGGCTTCTTCGCCAACCAGCACCGGGTGCCGGCGCCGATGGTGCTGAACGCCTACCTCAAGCTCAACGAAAACCCGCTGCGCGAGGAAATCCACCTGCCGCCGCCGGCGCCGCCGGCCCCGGAGCTCCAGGCCCTGCTGGAACGGATGAAGCGCTTCGATTTTCGCCGGCTGCCCTATGACGAGGCCCGCCATACCTATATCAGCGAAGACTATCTGCTCTGCGGCCGCGCCCACTACCGGGAGAATTTCTCCACGCGCTTCCCGGAACTGCGCGTGCTGAAGTACCAGAACAAGGTTTTCTATGAAAATCGCTTCGACCGGGCCCTGCTGGAAATGCGCGGCCTGGTGCTCGACCGCCACAATCAAATCATCGTGCGGCCCTTCGACAAGTGCTTTAACTACTCCGAACGCACCGCCCCGAACAGCCCCTTCCCCCTGCATCTGGACGACGAACGCCGGCTCGACGTGGTGGTCAAGGTGAACGGCTTCCTCGGCTGCTGCACCTATGTGGAGCTGCCGCCGGACAATCCCAGCGCCACGGCCAGCTTCAACGGCCAAATCCTCTATTCCACCACCGGCAGCCTGGACAGCGACTTTTCCCGGCTGGTGGAAAAGCACTGCGCCCCCCGGGCCGAGCTGTTCCGCCGCTGGCCCAATCACACCTTTCTCTTTGAAATCAACGACCCCAGCGACCCGCACATCATCGCCGAGGCCGAGGGGATTACGCTCATCGGCCGGCGCCGGGTCAGCGATGGCCACAGTTACAGCGAGGACGAGCTCGACCGGCTCGCCGCCGCCGAGGGCCTGCGCCGGCCGGAGCGTATCAACGCCATTCGCTTCGCCGACCTGAAAATCCTGCTGGCCAACGTGCGCCACGAGGGCTTTATGGTGCGGGACGCGGCCAGCGGTGAAGTGCTCTGCAAGCTGAAATCGCCCTACTACCTGCTCAGCAAACTCTTCGCCCGCACCAGACGCCTGGAGGACAAGCTCGACAAACGGCAGATGGACGAGGAATATTACCCGCTCATCGACCATATCAACGCCCACCGCGACCGCTTCAATGGCCTGAACGAGCAGGAGAAAATTAAATTTATCCAGGATTTCTTCCATGACTATCTACTTCACCTCTGACCTCCATTTCAGCCACGGGCGCATCATGTCCTTCTGCCCGCGCTTCCGGCCCTTCGCCTATCTGGACGAAATGGACGAATACCTTATTAAGCTCTGGAACGACCGGGTGGGCCCGGACGATGACGTCTACGATTTGGGCGATTTCACCTGGGCGCGCTCCCTGGACAAAATTAAGGAGCTGCTCGGCCGGCTCAACGGCCGCCACCATCTGATTTACGGCAACCACGACGAAATTATCCGCAAGCACCACCGCGAACTGCTGGCCGAAACCAAGGCCGACGGCAATCCGCTGCTGTCCACGGCCCGGGACTATATTTCCCTGCGCCGGCCGGAGCTGAGCCGCAAGCTGCACCTTTTCCACTATCCGGTGCAGGAGTGGGAGGGCATGCAGCAGGGCAGCTATCTGCTCCACGGCCACATTCATAACAGCCTGGCGCCGCTGCCCGGGCGCATTCTCAACGTGGGCTTTGATTTGCACGGCCGGCTGCTGACCCTGGAGGACATTCGCTTCTATCTGGAGGACATTCGTTTCCACGGCTTCCAGCCGTTCACCCCCGAGCCCTACCAGACGGAAAGCGACCCGGAGGCCCAGCGCTGGCTGCTGAAGGACAAAATTAAAAGTTTGAATCCGCCGCCGGAACCCTGGTAGGCGGTGCCGTTTCCGGCCCAGCGGCGGAGCTCATTCCCGAAGCGCTTTAGTACAGCGAGCCCGTAGGGCGTAGCAACCGCTTCCCTACTGCGGCGTCCGCAGGATTAATTCGCCATCACGCTGGATAATTTCAACCGCCACCGGCGGCACCAACCGTAGGGCGGTGAATCGAAGACACCAACCGTAGGGCGGTGAATCGAAGACACCAACCGCAGGGCGGTGAATCGAAGACACCAACCGCAGGGCGGTGAATCGAAGACACCAACCGCAGGGCGGTGAACTGGCGCAAACAGCGTTAGCGCTGCGCCACCGCCGGTGAAGGTTTATTGGGGTGTCCGCAGGATTAATTCGCCATCACGCTGGATAATTTCAAAGTGGCGCAAAATGCGCATGCCCAGCAGCACCTCATCGTCCATGTTCGGCACGATGTGGGCGTCCACGTCCTCGAAGGTCCAGTCGCCGATGCTCAGGCTGGCGAGGCGGGTTTCATAGTGGGTGGTGGTGCCGTTGGCGGTGTGGCTCAGGCCGTTGCCCCGGCTGCGGAGGCCGAGGGATTCGGCCAGCTTTTTATTGAGGGTTACGCCGGTGGCGCCGGTATCGATGAGAAAGCGCACCGGCTGGCCGTTGATTTTGCCGTCCAGCCGGTAATGGTTGCCGTAGCCGGCCCTGATGCGCAGTTCCCCGGCGGCGCTGCGGCTGACCGGATTATTATTAAAGTAGCCCCGTTGGCTCAAATAGAATAAAAGGCCAAAACTCAGCGCGATGATAAGCATAAAGGCGTTGAGAAAGCGGTTGTTGTTCTGCATGTCGTCCTGTTCCAAAAATGTAAACGCCGGTTCTGCGGCGGGTTTTTCTATTAGGGAGAAATAAAATGATGAATCACTGGTTGCCCTGGGCGTTGGCCTCGGCTTGCTTCGCCGCGCTGACGGCCATTTTCGCCAAAATCGGCCTGGAAGGCATCAATTCGGACTTTGCCACCTTCATTCGCACGCTGGTTATTGTCGCCGCCCTCATGCTGTTCCTCAGCTACAGCGGCCAGTGGCAGAGCGTGGCCCGGTTCACGGCGCGCAACTGGACATTTCTGATTCTGTCCGGCCTGGCCACCGGCGCCTCCTGGCTCGCCTATTTCAAGGCCCTGCAGATGGGCGCCGCCTCCCAGGTGGCCCCGGTGGACAAGCTCAGCCTGGTGCTGGTTACGCTGCTGGCGGTGCTCTTCCTCGGCGAACGGCCCAGCGCCCAGGAATGGGGCGGCATCGGCCTGATTACGGCCGGCGTCCTGCTGCTGGCCCTGAAACGCTGAGGTCGCCATGTTGCCGACTTTTCTCCAGGAATTCCTGCTCAATTACAGCTATTTCGCCGTTTTTCTCATTCTATTGCTCTGCGGCGCCGGCGTGCCGCTGCCCGAGGACATCACCCTGCTGGCCGCCGGCATTGCCTCGGCCCTGGGCGGCGCCAACGTCCATATCATGCTGCTGGTCAGCTATGCCGGCATTCTCATCGGCGATTTGATGATGTACGGCCTCGGCTATCGCTACGGCCATCGCCTGCTCGAACGCGGTTTTTTCAAGCGAGTGCTCCACGAGCAGCGGCTGAAACAGGTGGACGAGCAGTTTGTGAAATATGGCAAATACGTGATTTTCTGCGCCCGTTTCCTGCCCGGTCTGCGTGCGCCCATCTACGTGGTGGCCGGCATGATGCGCCGGGTGAGCGTGCCGCTGTTCCTGCTCATGGACGGGCTGGCGGCGCTGATTTCGGTGCCGGTGTTCGTCTATCTCGGCCACTATGGCGCCGAAAACACCGAATGGCTGCTGAAGAAGGTGGAGGAATTCAAGCTGGTTTCCTTCCTGCTGCTGACGGCCTTTTTCAGCTACTGCACCATTCGCTTCTATCGCGCCTATAAACGCCGCCAGTTCTACCGGGAGACGCGCCGCCGGCTGAAAGCCGAGCAGGCGCGTCCGGCCGAAGCTGTCCAGAGCTGAGGCAAAACCGCCGCCGACCGGAGGCCGAGCCGACCGCCGCCCCGGGTCTCTAGGCAGCAACCGCTTCTTCGGAGGCGGTTTTTTATTTTGTGGCTTTCCAGAACGAAGCGCTTCGCCATTGCCGAGCAGAATCGCTTCGTTCTCATGCCTCAGCTCCGGCAGGAAGCGCTTCAATCGCCAGCCCTCTGCCCCAAAACCGAAGCGCTTCGCCCTGATAGCCTACGGAGGCATCTCGGCGGCGGCCGTTTCTCCGGAATGAAGCGCTTCCCTCCGAGAAATAGCCAAGCGCTTCCTTCTAGAAATTGCTCCCCAAGGAAGCGCTTTGGTTCCGGCCGATGAATTTTTCCGGGCCGGGGCAATCGCCGCCGGAAGGGAAGCGCTTCCTTCGCGAAGGCTGGAAAAATCCAAGATTGGCAGAGGGATAAACGAATGACGCTGGCGGCGGACTGGTTGGCGCCGGATTCCAACTGGCGAAGCGCTTCCTCCGGTTTTCCAGCCTGAAGCGCTTCGGTCTGAAATGGAGCGCTTTCCCCAACACGGCGCAGCCATTGCCCTTTTCCCGGCTGGCGTGGGTGTGATGATTGAAAAGGCCCCGGCCCGCTGAAGCGCTTCCCTCCTGCTGGCCTAAGGCTAAGCGGCTGGACTGAAGCGCTTTGTTGTCGCCGGGCCGGGGTAATCATTGCCACCACCGGAAGGGAAGCGCTTCGCTATCCAAGCGGGGCGAAGCGCTTCGTTGCCGCCGGGCCGTGGCAGTCGTTGCCAAAGCTAAAAAGGGAAGCGCTTCGCTCCGAGAAGTAGCTAAGCGCTTCGGTCTGGCTAGTCAGCTGGAAAGATGACCGCCCAATGCAACGCCTACTAACGAAGCGCTTCGGCATCTTGGACAGTCTTCGGATTTGCCAGCCGTATTCATCCGCCCTCGCGACGGCAGGAAGCGCTTCCCTCGGCTAAAACGCCCAGTCTGGTTCTGGAAATATCTCGCCAGCTGGGGCAAAGCGCTTCAGCTAACGGGCCGGGCTAACCATTAGCGAAGCCAAAGAGGGGGAGCGCTTCGGTATCCAAGCTGGGCGAAGCGCTTCCTTTTTAATCTCGGCAATGATTGCCCCGGCCCGTTCCCAGTAAAGCGCTTCGTTGGCGTTTGTTGAAAGCGATGTTGCCGGGAAGAGAGTCCCTAGAACGAAGCGCTTTAATCCAGTCGCCAGTCAATCAGGTCGGCAGGAGGGAAGCGCTTCGGTTTGGTTAGCCAGCTGGAAAGATGAAAGCCAAATGCGGCGCCTGCTGGCGAAGCGCTTCGGCCATAGCCTTGGGACGAAAGGGGAGCGCTTCGTTCCCCGTAGACGGCTGAGAGCTAGCCAGGCTGGGGCGTCAGATTCAAAGGGAAGCGCTTCCCCTCTGACGGTAGCGAAAAACGTCCGGAGGAGTGCCAAGCCGGAGCAGACCGACCGAAGCGCTTCGGTCTGGAGAAACCAGGCTAAAAGGAGGGAGCGCTTCCTTCGGTTAAAACGCCCAATCTAGTTCTGAACATATCCCAGCGGCCCGGGCGAAGCGCTTCCTTCTCTGTGTTCTTCAAACCGACAAACCGAAGCGCTTCGTTGCCGGCGGGCCGGGGCAGCCGTTGCCGCCACCGGAAGGGGAGCGCTTCAGTCTGACGGTCTTATGAAAATCCGGGATTTCAGAGGGAAGCGCTTCGGTCGCGGCGGCTGTTCTAACCAAAGCGCTTCGGCCTTCAAACCGAAGGAAGCGCTTCCCCGTCGGCAGAGGCCAAAGCCCAACAGGGAAGCGCTTCGCTCTGAAAGGCCACAAAAGATGGGGGCACCGGGGCCGGGGGTAGTTTCAGCGAAGCGCTTCGGTTGGCTCGGCCCCCCAACGCCCATAAAAAAAGCGCCTCCCGGAGGAAGCGCTTAGAGTTGCCGTGATTAGCGTTTTTGCGGCGGCAGGTCGGTGCAGCTGCCTTCGGCCACTTCGGCGGCCATGCCGATGCTTTCGCCGAGGGTGGGGTGGGGGTGAATGGTCAGGGCCACGTCCTCCACGTTGGCGTTCATCTCAATGGCCAGGGCGATTTCACCCACCATGTCGCCGGCATTGGGGCCCACCAGGGCGCCGCCGACGATTTGATGGGTGCCCTTGTCCACCAGCAGTTTGGTGAAGCCATAGTCGCAGCCGTTGGCGATGGCCCGGCCGGAGGCGGCCCAGGGGAAGACGGCCTTCTGCACGTCGCGGCCCTGGGCTTTGGCCTGGGCTTCGGTCAGACCCACCCAGGCCACTTCCGGCGAGGTGTAGGCGACGCTGGGGATAACCCGGGCATCGAAGAAGGATTTCTGGCCGGCGATGGCCTGGGCGGCCACGTGGGCCTCGTGAACGGCCTTGTGGGCCAACATGGGCTGGCCGACGATGTCGCCGATGGCGAAGATGTGCGGCTGGTTGGTACGCATCTGTTTGTCCACGGGAATGAAACCGCGCTCGTCCACGGCCACGCCGGCGGCCTCCAGATTCAGCTTCTTGCCGTTCGGACTGCGGCCCACGGCCACCAGCACCCGGTCATAGCACTGCTCCTCGGCCGGGGCCTTGGCGCCCTCGAATTTCACGAAGATGCCGGCCTTCTCGGCGCGGGCGCTGACGGTTTTGGTGCCGGTCATGATGCTGTGGAAACGGCCGGCGTTCTGTTTTTCCCAGACCTTGACCAAATCCGCATCGGCGCCGGCCATGACGCTATCGGCCATTTCGACGATGTCCACCTGGGAACCCAGGGTGGCATAGACCGTGGCCATTTCCAGGCCGATGATGCCGCCGCCAACGATGAGCAGGCGCTTGGGCACTTCCTTCAGGGCCAGGGCGCCGGTGGAATCCATGATGCGCTCGTCGTCGTTGGGCATGAACGGCAGTTTTACGCTCTGGGAGCCGGCGGCGATGATGATGTTTTTAAAGCTGATTTTTTCCGTGCCGGTGGCGGTTTTCACGGTCAGCTCGTGGCTGCCGGAGAACTGGGCCTCGCCCTGCACCACGGTTACCTTGCGGGCCTTGGCCATGCCGGCCAGGCCGGTGGTCAGCCGCTTAATCACGCCCTCTTTATGGGCGCGCAGGGCGTCCACGTCGATTTGCGGGGCGGCGAATTTAACCCCGGTGGCGGCCATGTGGCTGGCCTCCTCGATGACGGCGGCCACGTGCAGCAGGGCCTTGGAGGGAATGCAACCCACGTTCAGGCAGACGCCGCCCAGAGTAGGATAGCGTTCCACCAGGGTTACCTTCAGGCCCAAATCGGCGGCGCGGAAGGCGGCCGAATAGCCGCCGGGGCCGGCGCCGAGCACCACCACATCGACGGCACCGTCCGGCGCGCTGGCCGGGGTGGGGGCTGGTGCTGGGGTTGGGGCGGCGGCCTTGGGGGCTTCGGCGGCGGGGGCGGCGGCCGGGGCCGGGCTGGCGGCGCTGCCGTCGTTGATTTCGCCAATCACATCGCCGGTGGAAACCTTGGAGCCGACCTTAATGTTGAAGGCCGTAATCACGCCGTCGAATTCGGCGGGAATTTCCATGGAGGCCTTGTCCGTTTCCAGCACCGCCAGGGAATCATCTTTTTTCACGCTATCGCCGACTTTCACCAGAACTTCGATAACGTCCACATCCTTAAAGTCGCCCAAATCGGGGACCACTATTGCCTTGGCCATAAAATTATCCTTAAGAAAAAAAGCCGCTATTCTAGCGCCGGCCGGGGGGAGCGACTAGCGTTCCCCGTCGGCGGCCGGGTTCAGCGGCCGTTGCACGCTGCGCAGTTCCGGGCCGGTGCCGCGCAGGGCCCCCCGTAGTTTCTGGGCGTCGGCGTCGTCGGGTTCCCGTTGCAGATGGCTATCCAGCAGCCGAAGCGCTTCCTCCTTTTTCCCCTGGATAGCCAGATTCACCGCCAGCGAATAGCCCAGCGCTGGATTCAGGGCCACCGCCTCGCGCAGGTACTTTTCGCCGAGTTCGATTTTGGTGGCCGTGGTGAGAAAACGGCCGTAGTCCTCCAGCAGGGCCGCCCGTTTCTTCGTTTCCGACGCCGGCACCAGGGCCAGGGCCGCCTCATAGTTGGTGCTGGCCTGACGGAAGCCCTCCTCCATGTCCAGGTTATGGGCGTAGACGCCGAGGTTGGCCAGCAGCCAGAGCAGGGTCAGCCGCTGGGGGTGCTGGGCGTCGATGATGTTATCGTCGCGTACCAGCTCCAGCATCTGGGTGAGCTGGCGAATGTCCCGGCGGGCGCGCTTGCGGTCGTCGGCGCTGTCAAACTGGGTGGGATACTCGCCGGCCAGCGGGCGCAGCACCTCAACGCTGGCGATGGCCCTGTCGAAGTGGAAGGCCTGGGGGCTGACCAGGACGGCCAAATCCTGCTGGGGATAGGGTTTGGCCAGGAGATTGCCGCCGAGCAGGGCGACGAACACTAGGATTTTCTTCATTAATCGTCCTCCAAAAAAGAAGCGCTTCCCGGGGGAAGCGCTGGGGGTTTAGTGGGTGATGTGCATGTCGAACAGGGCCCCGTCCGAAGTCTTACAGTTGCCCTTGCCGTTGTTGCCGTCCACCACCGAATAGGTGCAGCTGAGATAGACGCCCCGGCCGCTGCTGCCGTTGGCGGTGCCACGGTTGGCATCGGCACTGTCGCGGGAGGCCTCGCCGGTGAAGGTGTCGCCGCCAATCTGGGCGTTGAAGACGCCGTAGCCGTCCTTGGCCGACACCGAGGCATTGCCGACGCCGTAGCGTTCGGCCAGCTTGTTGGCCGGATAGAGCCGGGCCGTGTAGGCCGCCGGCAGGGAAACGGCGCCGGGCAGCTGCAGGCTGCTGCCGGCGGCCCCGCCATGTTCCACCCGGGCCACGCGCACCTGGTTGGCCGGCACCACGTAGCAGGCGCCCAGCGCCAGGGTTAGGGTCAGAGCTCCCATTTTTTTCATCATCTCAACCTCCTATTTCGGTTCCAGCACCACGGCTTCGTTGGATTTCACCGGCACGATGAAGCAGCCGTTCAACAGCAGCGGCACCAGCACCAGCAGCAAGAGTTTTTTCATGGTTTTTCCTTTTATATCTAAGTTGAGGGCCGGGTTCGGCCGAAGCGCTTCCCGGCCCGTTCCCTTTATGGGGCCGGCGGCCGTCAAAACAATGGCGACCGGCGGGCCCCAATGGTCGCTCAATGGCCGTGGGAACCACAGTCGCAGGGGCCGGTCCAGTGTTTGTTTTTCGGCGTCTTTCCGATACCTGGATTCAGCGAATTGGTGGGGTCCTGCTGGCGGTAGAAATCGCGCAGGGCCTCCTTGGCCTGGTAGAGATGGCCCACATTGTGTTCGGCCGGATACTCGGCGCCCTTGGCGTCAAAGTACTGCAGCAGCTGGGCCTTGATGGCCATGGCGTCGGTGCCGGGCTTCAGCAGGTAATCCTGGTGCATGACGTGGCAGAAGAAATGGCCGCAGTAGAGTTTTTCCACTATCAGCGCGTCCAGCTCCGGTGGCAGTACCTCGAACCAATCCTCCTCGTTGCGGCGCAGGGCAATGTCCAGGGCGAGGATGTCGCCGAAGCGCTTGCCGTGGACGGTGTGGTAGCGCTTCGCGGCCCCGGCCATGACAAAGCGATGCAGTATGGCCTGCTCGCCCTCCTTCGCCGTGCAGTAGTGGTAGGCGCCGACGGAACCCACCAGCAGTTTATCCAGATAGTCCTTGGCCTCCTCGATGCCGTCGTTTTCCATTTTCAAAACCAGATGGTGTTCGTACTGGTCGCGCATCTGGCGGAAAACCGGCGGCAGATGGCTGGGCAGCAGTTCCATGATGAACTGGGTGAATTTGTCGGAAAACTTGCCCAGGCCGATTTTGCCGGCGAGCCGGTCGAAGCGGTTTTTAAAGCGCAGGAACGGCGGCACCGCCTTGGAGCCGAGCTTGTCGATGAGCAGGAAGCTATCGCGGCCGTAGCGTTCGCTGACGTTGAAATAGTCCCGGTGCAGGTATTCGCCGGAGACCGGCAGATTTTTGAAGGTTTTCAGAATGTCGCGGCGGATTTTCGTCAGCACCCGGGTGTCGTTGGTGCCGATGTAGAAGACCTGTTCCCGGGCCGGCTTGGCGAAGGTGTCGATGCGCACGGCAAAGACAATCAGCCGGCCGGCCGAACCGGAGGCCTCATAGAGCCGCTCGGGGTTGTTGTTGTAGCGGGCCGGGCTGGCGGCGTCCACGTCGCGCACCTTGGCCTCATAGCTGCTGTCCGAGGCCCGGCGGCTGCCGCCGTTGTGCACCTGTTCGGGCCGGTAGCGCTGTTCCTGCAGGTTGGTGAGGATTTCCTCCGGCGTCTGGCCCAGGTCAATGTCCAGATGGTTAATCAGCTCCAGATTGCCGCCCTCATCGATGCGGGCGTAGAGGGCCTGCTCGGTGTAGGCCGGGCCGCGATGGATAAGGGCGCCGCCGGAGTTGTTGCAGATGCCGCCGATGATGGAGGCGCCGATGCAGGAGGAACCGATGACGCTGTGCGGCTCCCGGCCCAGCGGCCGCAGCAGGTCTTCCAGTTCAAAGAGGGTGCTGCCGGGGAAGGCCACCGCCTGGCTGCCGTCGTTGAGCAGCTGAATGCCCTTGAGCAGCATCAGGGAAATCAGCAGCACCGGCCGGTCATAGTCGCCGAAGGGGGTGGAACCGCCGGTGAGGCCGGTGTTGGAGGCCTGCAGAATCATGATGTGGTCGTGCTTCACACAGGTGCGGGCCACCTGCCACAGTTCCACCAGCGTGCGCGGAATGACCACGGCCAGGGCCGTGCCGCTGCCGTAGCGGAAGCCCTTGTAGTAGGGGGCGGTTTTGCTGGGGTCGGTGATGACGTTGTGGTCGCCGACGAGGTTTTTCAGTTCGTTGAGTATGTTCATGGGAGCTCCAAAGGTGGGGGAATGGGTAATGGGGGGAAGCGCTTCGTTCTGCCGCAGCGCTAGGCGCTGTCCTCTTCCCGGTCGGGCGAATTGAGCAGGGCCTGCATCTTCAGGCGGCCCTCCTGGCGCAGCCGGTTGGCCTCGTCGATGAAGGCCTGGTTGTCGAAGGTGGAGATGCTGGGATTGTAGAGCCGGGCCAGCTTTTCCATGCTTTCCCGGTCGAGCTGGAAGAAGAGATTGCCGAGTTTCTCCGCCATTTCCGGTTCCACCCCCAGCGCTTCCAGCGTGCGCTTGCCGACGCGCACCGAGCTGTCGAAGGTTTCGCGCACGATTTCATCGGCGCCGGCATGGTGTAGCTCATAGACGTGCTGGCGGTCGTAGGCCCGGGCAATGATGCGCAGCGACGAATTGACCGAGCGCGCAAACGAGACAATCTCGGTGATGGCCTTGCGGTTGTGGCTGGCGATGACCAGCACATCGGCCTTCTCCAGACCGGCGGTTAGCAGCAGCTGGCTCGCCGAAATAGCCCTGAATCTGGAATTTCTTCAGGTCGTTGATGGTTTTGGCGTTGTTGTCGATGACCGTGCAGTGATAGCCGCAGGCGTCGAGGATGCGGTAGACAATCTGGCCGAAGCGGCCGAGGCCGATAATCAGCACATTGCGCTGCTCCTGGATTTCGTCGGGTTCACGGGTCTCGCTGATGCGGCGGTGGCGGTTGAGGAATAATTTTTCAACGATGAGGAACAGCGGTGTAATCGCCATGGACAGCACGACCATGGCCGTAAATTTGGCGCTCTGCTCCAGGGTGATGACGCCCAGGGACAGGGCCGAGGAATAGAGCACGAAGGAAAACTCACCGCCCTGGGACATCAGCACCGCCCGGGACAGGGCCTTCTGCTGGCCGGAGCGGGCCAGTTTGGCCACCACATAGATGCCCAGGCCCTTGCAGAGTTTGAACAGCAGCATGCCGCCCATTACCAGCGGGAAATTGTCGATGACCACGCTCAAATCCAGCGACATGCCGACGCCGAGGAAAAAGAGGCCGAGCAGCAGGCCCCGGAACGGTTCAATGTCGCTTTCCAGCTGGTGGCGGAATGGACTTTCCGAGAGCAGCACGCCGGCGATGAAGGCGCCCATGGCCATGGACAGGCCGCCCATTTCCATCAGCATGGCGCTGCCGAGCACCACGAAGAGGGCGCTGGCGGTCATCACCTCCCGGGCCTTGTTCCTGGCCAGGATAAAGAACAGATATTTCAGCGCGTAGCGGCCGATGAGTATCAGCGCCGCCAGGGCCAGCAGGGCCATGCCGGCACTCTGCCAGAAGGGCAGGCTGGCCTTGCTGCCGCTGTGGGCCGGGGCCAGGAAGGACACCACCGCCAGCAGCGGCACCAGCATCAAATCCTCAAACAGCAGAATGGAGACAATCTTGCGGCCGCCCTCGGAGCTCAGGGCCTCGCGCTCGGACAAAATCTGAATGACCATGGCCGAGGAGGTGAGCACAAAGCCGGCGGCCCCGATGAAGCTAACCTCCCAGCCGAAGCCGAGCAGCCGGGCGCCGAGGCAGAGCAGCAGCAGACAGCAACCCACCTGGGCCGCGCCGAGGCCGAATATCTGCCGGCGCAGATGCCAGAGGTGGGCCGGTTCCATTTCCAGACCGATGATGAACAGGAACATGACCACGCCGAATTCGGCCAGGTGCAATACCGCCTGCGGGTCGCCGGCCACGCCAAAAAAAGACAGCGCCAGACCGGCGCAGAGATAGCCCAGCACGGAGCCCAGCCCGAGCCGTTTGAAGAGCGGCACGGCCACCACCGCCGCGCCCAGGTAAAGCACCGTTTGCAGCAGCTGATGGGCCTGTTCCGTATGCTCTAGCGCCATAGAATCTCCTCTAAAAAGTGTAAAAAAGGGGTAATTATCGGGATTTTTCGGCGCCGGGGCAGCAATTTCGCCGCCGGAGGCCCTGCTAAAATAGGGCTTTTGGAGCCAAAAAATGGAATTTACCAAAATGCACGGGCTGGGTAATGACTTTGTGGTGCTGGATTGCCGCCACCGGCCCTTCACCTGGACGCCGGCCCAAATACGCGCCCGGGCCGACCGCCATCGCGGCATCGGCTTCGACCAGCTGCTGATTATCGAGGCCGCCCGCGACCCCGGCCATGACTTCGTCTATCGCATCTTCAACGCCGACGGCGGCGAGGTGGAACACTGCGGCAACGGCGCCCGCTGCTTCGGCCACTATCTTTATGAACGGCAGCTCTTTGATTTCAGCCGGCCGGCCCGGGTCCAGGTCAAGCGCGGCCTCATTCACATCGACCGGGCCGGGGTGAACGCCCAGGGCGAAGCGCTCTACGCCGTGGACATGGGCACGCCCCACTTCGCGCCGCCGGTGCTCATTGATGGGGAGCGCTTCTTCCGCGTCGACATGGGCAATCCCCACGCCGTCCGGCTGGTGGCCGACGTGGCCACGGCGCCGGTGGCCGAATGGGGGCCCCGGGTGCAGCGCCAGTCCGACCTGTTCCCCGAGGGCGTCAATGTGGGCTTCATGGCCCGGCGCAGCCCGGCGGCCATCGACCTGCGCGTCTACGAGCGCGGCGCCGGCGAAACCCAGGCCTGTGGCACCGGGGCCTGTGCGGCGGTGGCGGCCGGCATCGAGGCCGGTTTGCTGGGGCCGGAGGTGGTGGTAAATCTGCCCGGCGGCACGCTGCAAATCCGCTGGCAAGCCCCGTCGCCACTGCAACTTATCGGCCCGGCGGCCACGGTTTTTCGCGGTTCGCTTTGCTATACTTAGATTCCTTTTTTCTATTTTTCAATCAATATGCAAACAACAAAAGCCATTATCCCGCTCATTGATTTGGCCACCTATAAAAAGGAGGAAAGCGCCGAGCACATCGCCAAGCTATGTCGCAGCGCCGTTACGCCTTTTGGCCGGGTGGCGAGCGTTGGCGTGGCGCCGGAGCTGGTGCCGCTGGCCCGCAAAACGCTGGACGAACTGCACGGCGAGCTGGTGAAAGTGGCAACGGTGGTCAACTATCCGGACGGCAACGATGAGTTTGATGAGGTACTCAAAGCCACCGCCCAGGTGCTCAACGAGGGCGCCAATGAAATCGAACTGGTCTTTCCCCACGGCCAGTTCAAGGCCGGCAACGAGGCCCAGGCCGTGAAGCTGGTCTCGGCGGTGTCGGCCCTCTGCATTCCCCACGGGGCCACCCTCAAGGTCATTCTGGAAACCACCGCCCTGGCCGACGAGGCCCTGATTCTGCGCGCCAGCGAGATTGCCGTGGAAAATGGCGCCCACTTTCTGCGCACCAGCAGCATTGTCCGCAACAAGAACGGCGACACGCCGGAGACGCTGAGTGCCATGTTGGACGTGATTAACCGCTACGGCGGCAACGTCGGCATCAAAATTTCGGCCAGCACCGCCAATCTGGAAATGGCCCGCCGCTATCTGCAGCTCATTGAGGCCCGCAACGGTGAAAACTGGGTCAAACCCAACCACGTGCGCCTCAGCAGCCTGACCCTGCTCACCGAAATCTTGAACGATTTGGGGGCAATATCCACCGACGACCAAATTTAAGGGAGCGCTTCCATGTCATTCCTACCCCAAGAAATCATTCGTAAAAAACGCGACGGCGGCGCCCTCAGCGTCGAGGAAATTCACCACTTCGTCCAGGGCATCGGCCACGGCACCATCAGCGAAGCCCAGATTGCGGCGCTGGCCATGGCCATCTTCTTCAACGATATGAATCTGGAGGAACGCACCGCCCTGACCCTGTCCATGCGTGATTCCGGCGAGAAGCTCGACTGGAAGGGCCTGCTCGACGGCGCCCCGGTGGTGGACAAGCACTCCACCGGCGGCGTCGGCGATTTGGTGTCGCTGGTGCTGGCGCCGCTGCTGGCCTCCTGTGGCGCCTACGTGCCGATGATTGCCGGGCGCGGCCTCGGCCACACCGGTGGCACCCTGGACAAGCTGGAGGCTATCCCCGGTTTTAAAATCTTCCCGGAAATCGACGAGCTCAAGCACATCGTCAAAAACGTGGGCTGTGCCATCATCGGCCAGACCGCCAATTTCGCCCCGGCCGACAAGAAAATCTACGCCGTGCGCGACGTTACGGCCACGGTGGAAAGCGTGCCGCTGATTGCCTCGTCCATTCTGTCGAAGAAGCTGGCCGAGGGCCTGACCAGCCTCATCATGGACGTGAAGGTCGGCACCGGCGCCTTCATGAACAATCTGGAACGGGCCACCACCCTGGGCCGGGCCATCGTCGACATCGCCAACCAGGCCGGCTGCCCCACCAGCGCCCTGATTACGGACATGAATCAGGTGCTGGCCAGCAGCGCCGGCACCGCCCTGGAGGTGGCCGAGGCGGTGAAATTCCTGCGCGGCGAGAAGGGCAATCCGCGCCTGAAGGAGGTAACCTTCGCCCTCGGCGCCGAGGCCCTGGTGAATGCCAAACTCGCCGACAGCCGCGAACAGGCCCGCCAGCAGCTGCAGGAGGCCCTGGACAGCGGCCGGGCCCGCGACCGTTTCGACCACATGGTCATCGCCCAGGGCGGCCCGGATAATTTCTGCGCCACCTACAAATCCCACCTGCGCCGGGCGGCGGTGGTGAAACCGCTGTTTGCCGACCGCGACGGCATTCTGCAGAGCATGGACACCCGGGCCATCGGCGTGGCGGTTATCAAGCTCGGCGGCGGCCGGCGCAATGTCAATGACAGCATCAACCACAGCGTCGGCTTCAACCACATTCAGCCGCTGGGCGCCTATCTCGACCGGGATACGCCGCTGGTTACCATTCACGCCGAGAGCGAGGACGATTGGCAGGTGGCCGCCCAGGACTATCTCAACGCCGTCAGCATCGGCGAAACCACCCCCCCGGACAGCCCGGTTATCCTCGAATACATCAACTAAACCCCGCCCCTCATTGAGGGGCTTTTTTTGGGCCGCCCGGCATTCCCCCAATGACTCCGGCCCGCCGGAAGTACTTCCCTTTCTTTGCTTCGCTCGCGCGAAGCGCTTCGTTCTGGCTATCCCAGCTGGAAGCGCTTCCCGCCCAGAAGACGCTAAAAAACGAAGCGCTTCGTTGAAAACGGGCCGGGCTAGTCTTTGCCGAAAGCAAAAAAAAGGAAGCGCTTCGTCCTAGGTTAGCCCGCCGGAAACGCCTCCCTTCTAGAAGGTGCTAAAAACCGAAGCGCTTCATTCCGCTGGCCCCGGCCCAAAGGAAGCGCTTCGCTGGGAATAGGCCGGGGTAAATCGTTACCGAGACCAGAAGGGGGAAGCGCTTCTCCTCCAGCCGATAAATCGGTTCCGGGTCGGGGTGGCCAGCCAAAGGGGGGGCGCTTCCTTTAACCGAAGCGCTTGGGTGCTGGTTCCGAAAATAGCTGGGTCGCCGGGGCGAAGCGCTTCATTCCGGAAAGATTGAAAAGGGCCGGGGCAATCGTCGGCGAGCTAAAAAGGGGGAGCGCTTCGGTTGGCTGTCGAAGGGGAAGTGCTTTCTCCCCTGCTGCTCTTCAAACCGAAGCGCTTCGGTCTAATTACCCAGCAGGAAGCGCTTCACCCCCAGCCGTTCCGGGCCGGAGTGGCAAGCCAAAGGGGGGAGCGCTTCAGCGGATTCATGGATTTTCTACTGATCGGGTTTAAAGGCCGAAGCGCTTCGTTCTCCAAACCGGAGGAAGCGCTTCTTTCCCCCGCTCTCCTTCCAGCTGAAGCGCTTCATTCTGGAAGGGCCGGAAAGAGTGAAGCGCCGGGGCCCAGTTCTGAAAATATCCCAGCCGCCGGGGCAAAGCGCTTCGTTCTTAAAAGCCTCAACGGGGGAAGCGCTTCCTGTGACCGAAGCGCTTCGTTCTAGTTATCCCAGCTAGAAGCGCTTCCCGCCCAGAAGACGCTAAAAAACGAAGCGCTTCATTGCCAGCCGGTCGGGATAGCAATCCA
>ERZ773090.240-NODE-240-length-44767-cov-5.58993_pt1 | contig 44767 bp, 50 predicted proteins | sample MGYA00580579_ERZ773090 | MGnify/ENA primary metagenome ERZ773090 (study PRJEB29015, sample SAMEA2738014) | human oral metagenome | biome: human oral; feature: human-associated habitat; material: dental | place: China | collected 2132 ... | reverse complement strand
CATCGGGTACAAAGTCCGAGAAGTCCACACGCTGCTCCACGGACACCATCGTATCATTCGACTCCTCGCGGAACTGCGCCACAAGCCCCATAACGAACTGGACGTAGAATTCTGCACACTCTTCCATCTCAGTGTCATAGGAAGCGAGGTTCTTGGTCGGATCGCGTACCCGCTCCCCCAGAGCCTTGCAAAGTTTGTACTCACAGAGCGTATGTGCGTCCGTACCTTGTGCGGCATACTCGCTCGGCGTGTCGGATTTCTCCGCATTGAGCCGTGCCGACGGCGGACAGGCAATCCAACGTGCGGCAGAGGATGCCGAGAGGACGGCGTGTTTACGTGCCAATCTTCTCAGCCTCCTTCAGGAGTGCCGCATAATGCTCCGGCGCGATGTTCGACAACCTGTCCGCGCCATGCTTTTCCAGCAAAGTACGGATTTCTGCCGTAAATCCCTCCCGAGATTTTTGAGCAAGAACGCACCGTACATCTTCGATGGTCAGCGTAGCTTCCTGCGGAGCGATGGTTTCGACCTGTTCTGCAGGCGATTCCTCGAAAGCACGTACCAAACGCTCTGCCGCTCCAAGGAGCATTTCGCCGCAGCTGCGGATTTCCGACACCGCAAGTTCCAGTTCTTTCCTATCCACGACATACACCTCCCACGTCCTTGATGGCGATCTCTCGCACCGTATCTCCCGGCACGAGGATGGTCAGCTTGCATTTCTCACCCAACAGAAAGCGAAGGATCCGCTCCCGCAAGGTGATGTTCCGACAAGCGACAATGCCATCGTCCATTGACTCCTTGGAGACACTGATTTTCAGATTGTGCTCCATTTTGCTTTACCTCTCTTTCCGAGGGATTTTCCTTCCCTCTGATAGGTAGCCTTGGGAGACCGGAAAAAAGGACGTTTTCTCAAAAAAATATTGCCCACCACGAAAAATTCGCAGTGGGCAACGATCCGTAATATTCATTTATCTCTGAGGCTGTGCATCATATCCTGCAGTTTCTGTGGTACGGGAAGCCCCATCCGTGCTGCGTTCTCGATGATCGAGATTCCTTCATTCGAGATGTAGAAGAAGATCACGGCAGAGCGCAGGACGCAGCCGCTCCCGACAATGTGGGTATCCAGCACATTCGCCACGCCCACAAGAGTAAAGATGCAGACCTTCTTGCAGATTCCCTTGAATCCTATTGCACTGGACAGTTTCTTCTCAACAATCGCACGGAGTACACCCGTGATGTAGTCCGTCACAACAAAAGCGACGAGTGCATAAAGCAGATCGTCAAAGCTGCCGAGGATCTCTCCGACAAAGATGCCGATGCCCGCCGCATAGAGACGTATTGTCAAAATCTGATCCATCATCAAAAACCTCCTGCCTTTTTCCATTTTCCGAGATGATTCATCCTGCGCAGACGGTAGTTGTAGCATCCGCGCAGAAGCTCTGTAAGCTGACCATCTTTCCATAAATATAAGGGCGATCCGGTGCTGACAAGATATTTCCCCTGTCCCAGAGGGCAGAGGCTTGTACGGGCAGTCGGATTCGTTTCCAGTTCCATGAGCAGCTCATCCTTTGCATTGTAAATCTTTGAAATATATTTTTTCCCGGAGATAAGGTAATCCAGATTTGCGGGAAAGCGCATATACATACCGTCATGGAGCGGATAGCGGACACTATAATCCGGTGCGCTCCATCTGCTTTCCGAAGTATGGGATTCCCCTGTAACAGAGTCTCTTGACGTTGTTTTGGTTTTCTCCATCCAAGGCTCAAGATTGCTGCCATCGAAGAACACATAACGGTCTGTGCTGACATGACTTCCGTCTCCCCCATGTTCTGATATGGAGTGCCCTATCATCACTTTGAATTTTCCTGTTTTATCCACCCGCCCACCTTCTGTTTGACAGCTATAGAGGTCAGTAGGACCAGATACAGCGGGTGCACCAAACATCGGCACAAGATCGTATGAGGCGATGACTTCACCGTTGCATTTGACAGAGAGAATACTGTCACGCTGATCTGCCCCGATGAGCGGGAACACGAGAGCATTGACAGCTTCGAGGGTATAGAGATTTCCCCGCTCATCCATTTCGGCATCAAGCATTCCATAGCCTGTAACATACGCAAAGCGGCTACTGCTGTTGACCATCCATATATCCTCTTGGGAAAAGCCGAGCGGATGAATTTTTCCTTTTGCATAGTACGAATGGAGCATCTGGTTTTTTTGATCCTTCCACTTTATCTGGAGGAGCGGTATGCCGGAAAGGACATTCGTCGGAATATAACTGCCGCCGCCCTCGGCTTCATGCCCGTAGACGCAGCGACCATCCGTCCAGATCCATTCACCCGGATAAACAGAACGATTCCCTATGCAGGTAAGCCACGATCCGTCAGCAAGCACTTTATTTCCGCTCACAGCTTTCACTCTAGCCCTGTGCATCGTCTCATGCTCCCACGATAACGGCGGTACCGCTCTTTGAAATCTGTACCCACACCAAACTGCCATCTGATGTATTGCAATCCACTGCCACACGGAAGGGATACGACCGCTCGCCAATATGGACGCGTCCATTCTGAATCCTGCCGCGCTGTGCGCGAGATTCCTGAGTACTTCCTTTTCTCAGTCCTGCTCGGATTGCCGCCGCAAGTCCAAGAACACCATTCATCCGTACCACCTCACCATCTTGATGGTCTGCCGCAGAAGTCGCGGCGTGAGTTCCACCGTATTGGACTGAAGGAAGTATTCGTGCCCCTCGAAGCGGATGCGCTCGGTAAAATCGACGATGTGGTCAATGTCGGGAATGCCGCTACGAATCCGTGCGCGAATCTCCACCGTGACCGTCTCCTGCGTTTTGCGATTAAGCCACTCGATCTCCTTTGTCAGCGTCTGTAAATACTCCGCGCCCACAACGGGAAACTCGGTGTCGATGAGCGAGGAATACGGCAACGTATCGTCACTGGCGTAATGAGCGCCAAGGCTCAGATTCGACTGCTCGATGGTGAACTGACTCGCCTTGCCGCCGGGCTTGCCCTGCGACAAACTGCTCCCCTCCAATACGCCGTCCACATAGACGGTGGTCGCATACCAACCGTACCCGAGGGGCGCGTGGTAGGTGATGCGCTCCGTTCCCTTCTCATTGTTCCAATCCTCCCAGTCATATTCCGTGTGCTTCTTTCCGTCATGGACTGCCTCCGTGGTACGTTCCCACTCCTTGAAAAGGTAAACGTCGCGACCTGTGGAGGCGTATGCGTAATCCGTGCGGCTGGTCGAGCCGTCCACGTTGTGCGTGCGCTTCTCCGCGAGGTATTCCCCATCGTAGGTATAGGTGCTGTAGCCGTTCTCATTCGTCTCGCGCACGAGAAATCCATTGGAGTAAGTGCGGCTGATCTCTTTGAACGAAATCGTTCCCGTGAAAGGGATAGGCGCCGTATCTTCCTCGTTATGCGCCCCGCTCTCATGATTGTTGTTCGCACTGTGCCAGATAGAGCGCACGAGTTTCCGCTCTATCGTCGGCTGCGCGTGCGGCCAGTTCGTAATGTCAATGACAGATTCCTCCATGCCGCGCTGAATGATGTGGAGCGTATCTCCACGAATAAAGACGTTGATCTGACGCTGCGGGAGTTTTGCCGTCCATCCGAAGAGAGCGGAGATGAAGTCATGGTACGTCATGCCGCTTCCCTCAAAGTTCTGAGATGGGATGAAATCATCGGTCAGCCGATGCAGCCGAAGCCCGAGTGCCGATGCAATTTCTGCCGCATAGCGCGACACCTTTGCCCGCTCGACGTAGATATGGATGGGCGTATAGAGGAGGGTGTCCTTACTGTACGTCCCCTTGACAGACTGCACGATGCCGCGCTGACTCGTTTCCTCGACGAGAAAACGGAAGGCATAATCCAGTACACGCCCCTGAACGCTGTCGCCGATGGAGAGCGGATGTACGGTTTCGAGTTGGACGGTATCTGAGAGTGTAAGTTCACCAAGTGTCACAGAGAAGGAGCGAATGCCCTGCTCTCTAAACGCTGCGTAGGTAAGCGTGTGCGGAATCTCAATTCTCGTATCTGCAAGAATCCGTGACTGCTTAATGAGTGTCCGCTTCGTATCTGTCAACACCGCTTCACAATGACCAATGCGCCGAAGTACATCCCCCGTCACTTGGATTTTCTTGACGATCCGAATATCGCGCAGGGTATCTGCACGCATGGCGATGGATGTGTTGAGACTGCGCGACGTATCTCTGCGCACCTTCACAGATTGTCGAAATACGGGAATCACCGTGGCGTATATGAGCGATTTTAGATGAATACGCCCCATCGGCAGCCACGCGATGCAGACGGCAGGTTTCAGCTTGATGCTCATGTCCCCGCTCTCCATCCAAACTGCCGCCCCGTGAGTTCTTCAATCGTCATGGAGACAGTGCGCGTGTCCATAACGGTGGAATTCGGATTCTGCTCTACAACGTGTCTTCCGTATTCCGTAACAGTCCCTCCGCTCTTTTCAATCGCCGTCAAAGCACACAGCCCTTCTGCCGTTCGGTAAGCAGGATTCCCGATGAGAGAAATCCCAGTCACACGCGAGTCCGCACCATACTGCGTGGACAAGGCGGCGACATCGACCGTTTGCAGAATCTCCTGATTCGCAGCCGTCGCCTCATAACTCCCGTCCCCACAGTCGGTCATATTGGTATGTGTTTCTTTGACGGGCAGCATGATAACCTGCTCTCTCGGACTGATCTCCTCATCCGAGAGGATGAGGTTCGAGATGAGGATATCCTCGCTTCTGCTGTAAACCGTTATGGTCTTTTCACTGGAACTGTAGGCGTACCAAAAAGAGCAGTCCTGCTTGTTGCAAACCTCACGTTCGTTCAGGAGTGCCCGAAAGATACCGTCATGGCTTTGCCCCGGTTTGACATGAAACCACAAAGTATTGACTGCATTTACGCGAATGCTGTCGGAAGTGGCAATGGTATCGTTATTGTTGTCTCCCTTCATGCGCCACCTGCTCCAGGACGTTTCCGCGCTAACGATGATGTAGCCTCCAATCGCAAGGGTAAGTTTGGCACGGTCTGCATTCTCCGGTGCTTTGAAGTACAGATCCAGTTTCCCGTAAAGCTCTGTGGGGAATTCTGAAATCGTCAGCCCTTTGTCACTGGTCGGCTGCCAGAAGGATACGCCCGTCTTACTGTACTGCTCGCCCGTCACCGTCGTGCCGCCACGAACCGAAAGTAGCTCTGCATAGCCCGGATTGATGTATTTGAACGCCATACGAACCTCCTCAATTCGAGACTAGGAGTCCCTCTGCCTGAATGTCCACGCTCGTATCCTGCTGTGGCGGCTCATCTGCACTGCTGAGTGCCTTGACCCAGAATACAGTATTCGTGTCGCGGACGTTCTGCAGTGAAATAACATCCTTCCACTCGGCGGACTCCAATGCGGTCTCGGTCGTGTATCCGTTATTGATTGCCGCTTTCCACTTATCCGCATGATCGCCAATGAATTTGATCGTCAAGGCTCCGTCGATGTGGAAGCCGCTCTCGCAGCGCACGGCGCACTTGACGGCTTTCTGCTCACCCTTACCCGCATCGAGCAGGACGGAGATGGGCGCAAGTTCCGTGCCGGAGCTGACCTCCGTCCCATCCTTACCGCCCTCGGTTGGATTGTTCATATAGATATGCAAGAGTTCTGCCATTGTCATACCCTCCAAAATTCAAGAGACAGTTTATATACCTTCGGGAAATGCGCCATATACTCGTAGGATTTCACCACAACACGCATCGAGGGCAGGACGCTCCCGCTCTCGTCCGTCACGGACACCCTTGCGCGGCTGTCCCAGTAGCCCTTGATCTTTTCCCAGTCCCGAGCCGTTACAACAACGGAGCAGGAAATACGGTCGCCCTCCGGGATATGACCGAAATCCTGAACCACCGCGCCGCCGACGATTTCGATGATTTGCTGACGATCATCGGGAATGGTCTGCCAGTTTTCAACGGATAATGTCCGTACCTCACCAATGTGAATATGAATTGGAATCACCTCCAAGGGCATTTTCAACGGCGGGGCGAATGCGATCGGCGACGTGATCGGCAAGCATACGCATTCCCTCGTTGTCCTCCGTGACGGCGTTCTCGATTTGCACCTGTATGTGAATTTGGCGGTTGTCCGTCATGGATGGCGCGGACTGGGGAGTATTTTGAGAGGAAAGAACATTCTGCCCCGCAGTTTGGATGCTCTGCGCTTGTTGCCCCAATCCTGCCATCATCTGGGCGTATGAGAACTCCTGCCTATTCACACGGATGCGGGAACTGTCCTCACGCTTCTCGGGGGCAAAATTCGGCAGGAGATTCTCCATCGCCCATTTGCGCCCGGACTGGAACTGCTGCAAGAGTTCCGGTGTCAGCCCCAGATCCTCTGCGGTCAGCTTGTTCTTCTTGCGAAGATACTCCATCAGCCCGACCTGCCCGGACTTCTTGAACACCTGCAGTTCCTCTTTCTGGGAGCGCAGGACTTCCAGAGCGGAGTTGCGTTTGGCATCGAGTTTCTGCTTCTCCGCCCAGCGTGTTGCCTCGACCTCGTCCAGTCCCTTCTGCACCCACGCATCCTTCTCGCGCTCGATCTCTGCAAGGCGGTTTTCAAGCTCAGTCTTCCAGATGGAGTCAATATTGGAAGCAACGTCTCGCTCCCATTGCTCCATCACTCGCGCCTTGCTCTCACCGAGCCACGCCTGCGTCTGCACCTCGTCCAAGCCCTTCTGCCGGAAGGCATCGGCTTCGCGGGCGATGGAATCCAGCTTGTTTTGGAGATCCGTCTTGTAGAGCGCATTCGCCTTATCCACAACGTCGCGCTGAAAGTCGGAATAAATCTTCGCTTCCTTTGCCAGACGGTATTCGTCGATGAGGTGCGGATCTGCGCCCTTCCGAAAGAACTCAAAGGATTCACGATCCAGTGCATGAAGACTATTTTGGATGTCCGTGTGTGTCAGTGTATATAGGCTGTCCGTCAGCTGTGCGGTCGCCTTTGCAGATTCACTGACCGTCTTCGCAGCATCTTTCTCGGCTGCCGCACGGATCGCCGCAGCTTTGGCATTCTGCTCCTGTGCCTTGGCGTTCTTCTCCGCTTCGGCACGTGCCTTCTCCTCTGCCGCAACTTTCTCTTTTGCAATCTTCTGCTGTTCTTGGTATTTCTTGTACTCATCGCCATAGAGCGCGTCAAGAACCGTACCGCCAAGGAACGGGATCGCAATCAGTGGAGATGCCACAGGATGATTCTTGAGGAGCCACGAATTTGCGTCGGCGTGCTCATTGACCTTATGAATCTGCTCGCCGACAAATCTCGCAAGCTCCGCGACGGTCTTGAGTGCTTCGCCCCATCCGAGCACGGCGTCCTTGATTTCGTCCTTGTTGTCCCGAATCGCCTCAATGAATGTTTGGAATCCATCGTTGATCTCGGGCATCAGTTCCTCGGCGGCAGGAAGTAGTGCCGCACCGAGGGCAAGTTTCAGCTGCCCCGCCTCCATCTCCATTTCGCGCCATTTGAGATACGTCTCGTGCGCCTGTGCCGGGTCAAGCAATCCCGTGGTCTTGACACGCGAGGAAATGGTCATCAGATCGTCATACTGTTCGAGAATCGGGATAAGAGCTGCACCACGCGCCCCGAGGACTTCAGCGGTATACGCTTCCTCCATTCCCGCTTCGCTTGCGGTCTTATATCCCTTGGCAAGCTGCGCGAGCTGCTCATTGAGCGGCAGGAGATTCCCCTGCTGATCTTTGAGCGCAATACCAAAGCGCGAGAGTGCACGAGACGTGTCATTGCCAGAATTGCCCGCTGCAGATACCTGTTTGTCAAGACGAGCGATCAGTGGAATGACGCTCTTGATGTCCGTATCCGCAAGCTGAAACATACGCCCCAGTTCAGCGGCTTCCCCTGCCGAGACGTGGAGACGCTGTGTCAGTTTGTAGACGTTCTCGCCGGCAAGCATCGCGTCCTTGGTGATATTGAACAGCCCCGCGCCGGTCGCAGCGACTGCCATAACGGCGGCCATCTTTGCAGACAGCACATTGAATCCGCTCGTGAGATTCCGAACACCTGCCTGTGCCGCCGTCATTCCCGCTGTGATGCGCCCGCCGAGTGTGCCGGAAAGAACTGCGCTCTCCTTGAGACGTGCATTGAGTTTCCGCACCTCGGCTTCGGTCTGTGCGACCGTCCGCTGCTGACGTAACAGGTTACTTTCAGCACGCCGATAGGACGCGCTGTCCGCGCCATCGTTTTTCTTGGCAGACTGTAAAACAGCGGCAAGAATCTGTTCCTTCTGCCGCTGAATATCCAGTTCGCGGTTGATCGCCTGATGGCGCACCTTGATCTTGTCCAGTTCCGTCCCCACGCCGTCGAGTTTGGCAAGGTCGGCATCCAGTTTCAGATGGATGTTATTCGCCTTGCTGTTGAGCCGTGCGATGGAATCCGAGACAGTTTTCCCCGCCGTGTCAAAGTCCAGCTGCAGCTGTGCGATGTTGAAACCGATGTCGAGATAGAGCTCATCAATCTTTTGTCCGCGCTTTGCCACTCCATCTCCCTCCCTACATCACGTCGTCAATAAATCGCTCGGACAATCTTTCTTCGCAGATCGCCTTTACAACAAGCTGATCGAGCAAGAATCCAATCTCGTGTGCGTCAATCTCCTGCATCGTCCACCCGTAGGCGGACTGCAGCCGCTCGTAATAGCGCAGTAAATTCTGGTACGGAGAAAGAACTACGCCTCTTTCCCCGTCTCCTCGTTTGGGAGGTTCACCAGTTTGGAGAAGGTCAGCGACTGAATCCATCGGAAAAGCGCACGGGTGAGCGGCACAATGTCCGCCACATCCACATTTTCCTCCACGGATTCCCTTGTCACTTCCTCCCGTCCGAATCCAAGGACGATCAGTCGGACGTGCTCGTCCAGAAAATCTTCAAGGCTCAAACCTTCCTTGTCGGCATCAAAAAAGGCAAGGAATTCGCGCCATACCTTCATCTTTGGAGGATGCGGCGTGATCTCCCTGCCCGCAATATGCAGTATAGGTGTTTCCATCATGTCCTCCCTCAGACCTGCTCGTACCACTTCGTCCCCGTCTCTGCGGCAAAGCCCGCCGCCTCCTCATCTGCCTTGGCGTAGGACAGCCCGTCGGAGAGACGATAGATCGCTTTTGCCGTCAGTGTCGGTGTGTCGAACTGAATGCTCTCCTGCTTCGAGTTGCCGCTCTCCGAGGGTTCCGTGAATTGGACTTTGTAGAATTTAGTGAAGCGTTTCTTGCCGTTGCGCTTGTCTGACTGAAAGAGCACGGCAAAATACGGCGCTACGTCATCCTTGCCCGCCTTCATCACGCCGTTTTCGATACTGTGTCCCAGAAGGTAAGCCGTGTATTCCAAAGGAAGCGCGGCAGTATCGAAGGTAAGGTCATAGGATGCGGTATTCGACGCCGTATCCACGGACTGACCGTCGGCAAACAGCTCTGCCTGATTCGTCTGCGGCTTGATGTCCACCTTGCGCAAGAGCTTCCCAAGCGGAATCGGAGCCTCGTAGGTCGCTACTCCTCCTGCCACATCGGTAAGCATCTTGGCGATATGAAGTTTCTGGATGTTGATGAACTGCCCGCTCGTAAGATTCCCGGCGGGCTTTCCTGTTGGTGTTGGACTTGGCATTTTATTCTCCCTCCACTGCTGTTCTGTAATCTGTGATCTCAACGAAAATATCCTTCTCAAAGAACTCCTGCGTCTGCGCCCGCACAAAACCGAGCGGTAGGAGTGTTTTCTGTGCGGCTTTATGAATCTCCCGAAACCGTCCGTCCTTCGTCAGAATGTGGATACGCACTGTCACACGCCGTTCCAGTTCCGTGCCGTCTGCCGAGAGTGCGGGGACATCTGAAATGACAGAGTAGACAAGAATCGGATACGTCCCGGCATCAGGGCTGCGCCCGTGATAGATGCCCTTTCGCCCATGCGCGAGAAGGTGCGTCAGCTCCTTCGAGCGCACAAGTGCCTGATACACCATTCGTGCCACGCTCATTTCCCTCGCCTCCGTATTGCCGTACGCACGGCATCGACGATGGCAGAGCGGATACCATCCTTCTTGGCATCAAGCGCCGGATAGAGGAACGGCTTGTTTATGCGTGGGCTGAATTCGACGAGTGTACCGTAGAATACGCCATCCTGCGACTCTGCATCTGCTGCGATCCTCCAAACAGAGCCGTCCTTCCTGCGGAGACGTTTGTGGATGGAGTCACGGAGTGCGCCCTTGACCACGCGCTTATCTGTCCCTGCATAGACAGGACAGCGGTTCTTCGCCTCCGCGACCACATCATCTGCGCTGGTGGCGAGAGCTTCCTTTGCCGCAGCCGTCGCCTCCGTACCGAGTTCCGAAAGGATCTTCTCGGCAGAGACGAAACCTCTATATCTAGCCATCCTCCACCAACTCCCTGCATTCCAGAACAAGCCATTGTTTCTTCCCGCCGAGCGGATAGGGCGGCGAAATCGGCGTGAGCGTTTTATCTCCCCAACGGATACGATCCGTCACGCGCACATCCGTGCGGTAGCGGATGACAATACGGTAATCCACCTCCTGCACCTTCTCCGCATAGCCGTCGGAGATTTTCGCGGCAAAGGGCAGAACGAGCGCCCACGCTTTTCCAACTTCCTGCGTTGTTTGCACGAGGATATTCCCCTCATCGTCCGTATCCGTCACGGGGCGCAGGATGGAGATTCGATGACGCAGTTCGCTCATGGACACTCTCACCTAAAAGACCTCCTTCCGCACACCGAAGAGAAGCGAGCGCAGTGTCAGCGCAAGCCCCCTGTGATCCGCTTCCTCTCTGTGTTCGTAGAGATAGGACACAGCGTAAAGCACCGCAACGCGCACAATCGCCTGATCTTCGACCTTGGACATCTTCTTCACGCGCAGTAACGCTGTACAGATTTGTTCTGCCGTTTCCGTAAAGTGCATGAGGAGATCGTCCTCCTCATCCCCGTCAATCCTAAGATACTGCTTGACTGCTGCAAGCGGCACAAGCATAGAACCACCTCCCTTCTTTTGCCGCATATTTCACAATCAGCCCTTCATCTTGAGTGTCTGCACGGCTTCCTCAAGAACGAGCTTGCCGTCCACACGCTCCTTCATGACATAGCCGACCATGCCGTTGCCCGCGAAGAGTTCCTTGAGTTCCTGCAGAGAGCGTGTCCCACGGTCGCCGATGTTGTAGTAGGAGTAATCTCCGAATGCAATGACGGTCTTGCCCGCCTCGACAGCAGGCATATATGCCGATGAATAGACGGGATAGCCGAGCAGACGGTCTGGTTCACCCATCTGGTACGACGGCTGCCAGAAATACGCGCCATTTGCATCCTTGAGCTTGCGGATGCTTGCAAGGGTCTGGTCATTGACGATGAACGCCGCATTCTTACGATAGGGACGCTTGAGACTGTAGACGAGTGTCACGAGCTCATCCGCCTTGATGTCTGCCGCCGCCGTGGTGACGGATGTCTTTGCCGACACGAGGAGCCCCTTCGGCTTATGCGTACCGTCACCGTTGAGGAAGGCATCCTCTTCGGCATTGCCGAGTGCCTTTCCGAACTGCTCGATGAGATAGCTCTCAAGGTTGAAGGCGTTGTCGTAGAGAAGCTCTTCTGTCACCTTAACCGCAACGTGCAGCTTGTGCGCGTCGAGGACGATCTGGTCGAAGGTCGCGTCCCCGAAGGTGAGCGGCGCACCTTCCTCAATCCACGATGCCGCAGGCTTCGTGGCGGCGATGTTGATCTTGTGCTCCCCGCTCGTGGTGATTACCGTCGCAAGCGGACGCAGGACGTTCTCCTCATTCAGAACGTCGATCAGACGCTTATCGTATTCCTCGGGAACGAGATAGCCGCCGTTGGCATCCGTCCCTTCCTGCAGGACGTTCTCCACCTGACGGAAGTTCGTGCGGAGTGCCTTGAGCATTGCTGCACGGTACGCCTCGCTTGCACGCCCCGTCTTTTCTGCATTGAACGCAGCCCCTGGAGTGTTGGTGATTGCTGCCGTTACAGGCTTTGCAAGCTGTGCGTCGAGAATTGCCTGACGCTCCATGCGCTCGATGTCCTTCCCGAGCGCAAGCACCTCGTTCTCCATCTGTTCATACGCCTTGGCATTCTCGGCTGTGAGATGCCCGTCCTTTTCGTGAGAATCCAGAAACTGCTTTGCCTGTTCCCACATTTCTGCACGCTTCTCGCGCATTGCCATGATCTTATCCATGTGTTTGTCCCTCCATTAGTTCCTTAATGTGAAATAGAAAAGAGCCGTCTTTTCAGAGGCTCTGCATCGACATTGTGTGTCCCCCGCCCGAATTTCGAGAGCAGGGAGTTCGTTACAGCGGCACGGGAGAAGATCAGCCCGTCTGCCGCATCCGTCATAGGACGCTGTGCGTCCCCATAGAGAACGGAATCCGCAAACCCAAGTTCCACGGCTTTCTTTGCATTCATCCATGTCTCGGCATCCATCAGCCGTGAAATCTTCGCACGGGACAGCCCCGTCTTGAGTTCATAGGCGTTGATAATGCTCTCCTTGATTTCGGCAAGGAACGTGATCGTCCGCTCCATCTCATGTGTATCCCCGATGGAGACGGTCATGGGATTGTGAATCATCAGCATCCCCAAGGGTGAAATCTCAACCGTTGATCCTGCCATAGCGACAACGGATGCGGCAGAGGCGGCAATCCCGTCAATCTTGACATTGACGTTTCCCTTATACTCCATCAGCATATTGTAGATCTGTGCCGCCGCATAGCAGTCCCCGCCTGGAGAGTTGATCCAGAGGTCAATATCTCCCTCGGCGGCATTCAGTTCAGAACGGAACATCTGGGGAGTGATCTCATCGCCCCACCACGTCTCGTCCGAGATTTCACCGTCCAGAAGCAAGATTCGCTTCTCTCCCTCGTTCCGCACCCAGTTCCAAAATTTACGCTTCATCGCTTTCTCCCTCCTGATTTCCTGCGAACAAGCCCGCATCCTTCAGTTTCGTCATATTCCCGTTGATGAGATAGAGATCCCCGCCCTCCTCCGATTTGATGGGGTTCATGTCCTCAAGGCTGCGGATGTCGTTCGCCGAAAGCCATCCGTTCTGCCGCCCGACGGCATATCCCTCCATGCGGCTCTTGTAGTCCCCTCGCAGCAGACCATCGACATTGAAGCGGATGAAGTAGTCCTTCCGCTCCTTGTCCGTCAGCAATGCCTTTTGAAGCGACTGCTCCCATCGCATGACCCACGGATTCAAGGTGTACTTTACGAACTCCAAGGACTGCTGCTCGATGTTCGAAAACGAGGATTTCTCCAAATCCCCGACCATATGCGGCGGTACACGGTAGAGCCGTGCGATCTCGTCGATCTGGAACTTCCTTGTCTCAAGGAACTGCGCCTCCTCCGGCGGTATGGCAATCTGCTGATACTTCACCCCCTCTTCGAGCACCGCAATCCTGCCCGTGTTCATCGTTCCGCCGTAAACAGCGTGCCAGCTCTCACGGAGCTTTGACGGGTCTTTGAGAACGCCCGGATGTTCCAGAACGCCGCCCGGACGCGCACCGTTCTTGAAGAAGGCTGCTCCGTATTCCTCTGTTGCAAGGGCAATGCCGATGGCGTTCTTCGCCATAGCGATGGGACTGTAGCCAACCAGACCGTCAAAGCCGAGTCCCGGAATATGCAGCACATCCTCGCACCGCAGACGAATCTGCCCCTTGTCCGCAAAATTCGGATTCTCCTCCGTGTTTCTCGTGTAGGTGTAGTAGAGTTCCCCCGTGCGGCTGTCGCGGCTCACATCCATCTTGTCCGGGAGGAGCGGGTAGAGTCCGAGTACACGCCCTCTGCCGTCGCGCAAAACCTGTGCATAGGCATTTCCCCAGAGAAGAAGGTGAATCATCAATGTTTCGCGGAATATAAAGGAGGTCATTTCGGGATTCGGCGCATCATGGAGCAGAAAGTACAGCGGATGCTCCGGCACGCGCTCCTTGCCCTGTCCTTTGTAAGCGTAAACGTGAAGGGGCAGCCCTGCGATGGATTCGGCGAGGATGCGCACACAGGCGTAGACTGCCGTTGTCTGCATCGCGGTTCGCTCATTGACCGCCTTTCCCGCCGCTGTCTGCCCAAACAAAAAGGACAAACCGCCAAGATGATTGTAAGGCTTGTCCCGCGAACGGAAGAGTTTATTGAATAGGTTCATGGGTTATTCTCCTTGCACAATGATAGCTTTTATGCTATCATCAAAATATCTGTAAGAGGAGTAAATATGTATCAGATTGAATTCTATGAGAAAAGAAATGGAGTATCCGACGTATGGGATTTTCTCGAGGACTTGCGTGAGAAAAGCGGGACGAACAAAGACGCTCGGATTCAATATGAGCAAATTGTCTTCTACCTTGACCTCTTGGCGCGCAATGGAACAAACCTGCCCAGCAAGATTACAAAGCATCTGGAAGATGATATATGGGAGCTTCGCCCCGGAAACAACCGCATATTCTATTTCTATTACACAGACGGTCAATATGTTCTGCTGCACCACTTTCGGAAGAAAAGCCAGAAAACACCGCCGAGAGAGCTTGCCCGTGCAAAAGAGGCACGGAACGATTACATTCGTCAGCGAAAGGAGCGAGGAAAATGAAAACATGGGAAGATTACAAGAATCACGTAAAGTCCATTGATGCGGAAAGCCGCAGAAATATGGAGGAAATCGAGGAAATCGCAGCCATCGTTTCCTCGATGATCGAGCGGCGTACTGCCCTCGGCATCAGCCAGAGAACGCTTGCCGAACGCTGCGGTCTGCCGCAATCCTCCATTGCACGCATCGAATCCTTCAAAACAACACCCAAAATAGATACCTTGGTAAAACTCATGCAACCGCTTGGATTGAAGCTCCAAGTAGCCGCACTCTGATTCAGAACTCGAATCACAGCAGCAAGATTCCTCGCTCGTCATAGACAGATGCGGAGGTATCATTCCCACATCGGATTGCACGATCCAGTGCCATAATGAGTGCAATCACGCCGTCGATCTTCTCTGTGGACTTCTCCTTGTCTGCCTTGATGTTCCCCGCAGGGTCGGTGCGGATGAAGATATTGTCTGCCATCCAGCGCATGACGGGATGCCCGCCGTGCGCTATTTTCTTTTCCAAGGTCAGCTTCATCAGCTCCTTCGTCGGCGGGCTCATATCCTTGAAGCCCTGCCCGAATGGAACAACGGTGAAGCCCATTCCTTCAAGATTCTGCACCATCTGCACCGCGCCCCATCGGTCAAAGGCAATCTCGCGGATATTATACTTCTCGCCCAGTTTCTCGATGAACGCCTCGATAAATCCGTAATGCACGACATTCCCCTCCGTGGTCATAAGAAAGTCCTGCTTCTCCCACACGTCATACGGAACGTGATCGCGCCGCACACGCAGGTCGATATTCTCCTCGGGAATCCAGAAGTACGGAAGCACGGCAAACGGTTCATCCTCCTCGGTCGGAGGGAATACGAGTACGAATGCTGTAATATCCATCGTGGAGGAAAGGTCAAGACCGCCGTAGCATACGCGCCCTTCCAATGCCTCTGCATCCACAGGGGCGGCACAGGCATCCCACTTGTCCATCGGCATCCACCGTACGGATTGCTTCACCCACTGGTTCAGACGCAGCTGACGAAAACTGTTTTCCTCGGCGGGATTCTGCCGTGCCGAATCGCACGCCGCCTGTACTTTGTCGATGCCGACCGTAATGCCAAGCGACGGATTTGACCGCTTCCAGACCTCCGGGTCTGTCCAGTCCTCATCCTCCTTTGCTCCGTAGATCACGGGATAGAAGGTCGGGTCGATCTTTCTCCCTTCGAGAATGTCCTTCGCTTTCTGGTGCGTCTCGTAGCAGATGGACTGTGTATCCGTCCCTGCCGTGGTAATGAGGAAATAGAGCGGCTGCATACGCGCATCACCAGAGCCTTTCGTCATAACGTCAAAGAGCTTGCGATTCGGCTGCGTGTGCAGTTCGTCGAATACAACGCCGTGAATGTTGAAGCCGTGTTTCGAGTAGGCTTCTGCCGAAAGCACCTGATAGAAGCTATTTGTCGGCAGATAGACCATCCGCTTCTGGGAGGCGAGGATCTTCACCCGCTTGCCGAGTGCAGGACACATTCGCACCATATCGGCTGCGACCTCAAAGACAATGCTCGCCTGTTGACGGTCGGCGGCGCAGCCGTAGACTTCGGCACGCTCCTCCCCGTCTCCACAGCAGAGGAGGAGTGCGACGGCGGCGGCAAGTTCACTGTTGTGGGTTGGAATGAAGGATTCCCCTACCAGATAACAATGGCTTCTGCTGTCCACTTGAATGCACTGCATAGGGACTCTCTCTGAGAGCGGCACGATGTCTGTCAGATAATGAAAACAGGCGCGAGTGACGGGCAGGTTTCTTTCCTTGATCTGCAGCGTCTTTGCCGCAGGGATTCGGATGATAGAGCGACGTGCCTCCTTTCCGTTATCCCGATATTTTTCTCTGTGCTTCATTGTTCGGCGATAGATTTCACCCGTAGTCCAAAGGACGGAGCGCGGCTCCCCGATGATATAATCCACATTCCAGAGATGCCGCTCTCCCGCAACAATGGAAGAACCGTCACGAAAGGTCAGCCGATAGGCTTGCTCCGTATCATCCACATCGCTTTTGGCAACAACACGGCAGGGCTGTCCTTTTTCATCAAAAACGGTATCTCCCACGCGAATATCGCCCATCGTAGTGAATCCCTCGGGGGTAGGGATTTTCGTATCAAGAGCAAGCTGTTTTCCCTGTTTCTTGGGAATCTCAACATACGCCGTGTTGAACTGGCGATAGCCGTTCGGCTTCAGAATTCCGAAAATGTCTCGGATAATCCGCTCCTGCCAGTCAATCAACTCGAAGGGCTTTCCTGCCCACGTCCCCTTCGTATGGCACAGGCACTCGATAAAGCCCACAGCATAGTCCGCAGCAGCTTTGTCATAGTGTGCGTTCTCTGCCATAAACTTCGTCGGCTTGTAGTCCGTCAGTTTCCGCAAGCAATCACCCCCATCCAAGTGTACGCAAACGAGAAAACCGCCCGCAGGCGGTTCTCGGCAAATTGTGTATTGTTTATTTGCTGCTGTATTCGTATGCCGCAGCGAGGATTTCCTCGTCAAAGCCGAATTTCCGATAGGCTTCATCGAGGACGGCAAGATAATCGACGGCGGGCAGTCCCAGTTTGCGCTCCTCGTGCATGATGTAGACCATGCCGCGAGTTTTTCCCAGATCCTCGTCGTTCGCTCCCGTGCGAGTGGCTTGGATTGTCCGCTTGTAGTAGAAGGAGGGGAATCCCTCGTAGCGGTCAAGCCGCTCCTCGTCAGTCGCCGTGATGTGCCAGAGCAGGATCGGCACGTTCTGCCCTTTCTCGCGCTCGATGGTCGCATACGCTCCCGTCTTGCTCCCCTTGAATATGAGCCGCCAGCCTTCGAGGATTCCCGTCCCCAGAAGCTCCGCCTCTGGGCAGCGAAACGCCATCTGCCGCTCGTCCATGTTCGAGCCGTAAGCGATGTAAATCTTCGTTTTCATCTTCATCATCCTTTCCGCTTCCGAAGGAACATCCCTTCTACCGCCCCAAGCCCGCCAGAAGGCGGGCAGTGTCGGATGTTTGGCACTTATGCCGAAGGGGTATTCCTGCCGAAGCGGAAAGCTGCGTCGCCTGCAAGGTTCTTCGTGAGGATGTCCCTTGCCGTGGCAAATTCCCAGCCGATGAAGCCGAGGCGCATCAGCCATGTCCGCATCGCGAATTTGGGGTTTTCCCTCTGCGGTTCTTTGGGGCTTGCAGTCTTGAGGTTTTTCGCCGCTTCGGAAAGGGCGAGGCAAAGCTGGATGTAGCTCTTGAGTTCGCCTGCGTGGAGGCCGCCCCGGCGCTCTGCCGTGGGGTTCGCGAATTGGAAGAGGCGAAATTCAATGGTGCCTTTGGTGAAGGTCGCGTGGAGGTTCAGGCAATGGTAGCGCGAACCGTTGTAGTGCTGCTCCCTGCCGTGTGCGGCGCTGTTTCCTTCGTACCAGATGTCCGCGAGTTTTTCCATCGTCTGCGGCTTTTCCTTGTTGAGGCGGTCGAGGAAGATGCGGTTCACCGTGCGGCAGTAGCGTCCGAGGCGGCTCTGGTCGATGCGCATGGCGGCGATCAGGAGGCTTTCGTGGCTTGCCATGAGGTTGGCAAGGTTTCTAAGCGTCTGCGCCGTGTGGCTGCCTTTGCCGATGTGGATGTGCACGCCGCACATATGGGCGGGGTTGCTCTTTGCTCCTGCATGGCGCAGTCTGCGCAGAAGTTCCTGCAGGCGCTCGATGTCTTCGTAGTGCAGGATGGGCGTGACCAGTTCGGTCTGCTCGGCGCTGCTTCCGGCTTCGATGCTGACGTCGCGCTGGAATTTCCACTCGCGTCCCTGGTCGTCCCAGACGCTCCATGTGCAGTAGCCGTTACGGTGTGCCGTGTCCTTGAAGTCTCCCGTGCCGAAGAAGTCTGCCGCGATTCCCGCTGCGTCTCTGCGGCTGATGCCGTACATCTCGACTTCCACCCCGATGGTCTGCCTTTTCATGTCTGCAATCTGCCGTGCCGTTTCCACTTTCATTTGGAAGCTCCCCTTTCTTCGCTGTCTTATGGGCTTTTCTCGTGTATATACATCACTCTAAAAGCCACATATAGCAAGCGAATAGCAGAGTATACTCGACATTTTGCAGATTTTTTACGGTGTATCATACGGTGCAACGAGAAGCAGCCCCGAAGGGCTGTTTTGTTGTTTTGCGCGGCTTAGATGCGCTTCATGCACCAAGCCATCGCGTGCCCGCCGTCCTCAAAAAGCTCTGCGGCGGCTTCGACAAGGTTCAGGCGGCATTCGATGTCCGCGAAGCCTGTCTCCTCCGGCGTTTCGACCATCTCGTAGATGGCTGCGTGGAAGCCCCAACATTCCATCCCGACGACAAGGATCTGCTCGCCATAGCGCAGGATCGCGCCGCTCGTCCCGAACCGCATCTCATCGAGGTGCTCCATCGTGGTGGTCTGCGGCCATCTTGCTTCTGCGTTCTTCATTTTGTGTTCCTCGCTTTCTGTGTGTAGGTTGTCCCCTTCGGTCATGTACATATATGTCTCTAAACGCAGAATATAGCAAGTCATATTTCGGATAAACTACACTTATATTTCGAGAGAAACACAGCCCCAAAAGGCTGTGCAGAATCGCTAGAATCGTCGACTATTTTTCACCCGTGAGGATAAAACGTACATACGCCGCCCGATCTTCCTCAATGAAGCAGACAAGTTCGTAGAATCCCATCTCAAATGCCATGCGCTGAACACCGGGAACGTCGAACATATTCACCCGTCCGCTCTCGCGGATGTCCATGATCTGTGCGAAAACCTTCTCGTTCATGATCTGCCACCTTTCTGCACGATGCGGAAGGAGTCCATGCAGGGGATCAGACTCAGCGACGATCCTGTCTCCCACCGAACGAGAATCTGCCCTGCATCATCAACGCCCATGACCTCGCCCATCGTTCCCGTCGGTGGAGCTTGCGGATCGTCCATGCAGAGGAGTTCCACCTTCGTCCCGTGCGGATACCGCTCTCGAAGGGCGGCGATCTGCTCTCTACTCGGAAACCGCATGATCCTCAGCCTCCTTCCGATGTCCGCTTTTGAATGCGCTGCTGCCCGTAAGGTTCTGCAGGAGAATCTTGCGCGACTCTTTGTAGGCGCTTCCGATCATGCCAAGGCGCAGGAGGAAGCAGCGAAATGCGTATTTCTCGTTGTCCACAATCTTCTCCTTTGCCGTGACGCGCTTCTGCGTCCGCGCCATCAGGCAGAACTTGCTGATGAACTCAGCATAAGCCTTTGCCGTCTCGTCGGTAATCGTGCCATGCAGCCACGCGAAAGTGATGCGGTCATCGGTCAGCGTGTAGGTTGCCTCCCTGATGTCAAAGGCGTGGCGAATCAGCCGTCCCTTGCTCAGAAGAAGTGCATCGAGATTCTGCAGTGCCGTCTCGGTGAAAAGGGTGCGTGGAAGGCTGATGGAAAGTCTATCCTCATCGGTTGCTGCGACGACTTCCTCCATCGCGGTAACTTCTGCCGACGTTTCTGTTGTTATCGACTCATCCTCTGTCGAAGCCACTTCAGCAGAGTCGTTTGCCACGCCCGTTTGGATCGGTTCGTCTGCCCCGGTGTCCGTGCAGGATGCCTCGTTCTCGCTGTCCTCGGACATGAAGCCCGCCTCGCGCAATGCCGTGCGCACACGTGCAACTGTCGCTTCGTCGGTGGTATCGTCAAAGCAAAGGCTGCCGTCCTTCGCAATCTCGAATGCGCCGACCTTGTAGGAAAAGCTCGGTGCGCCGCAGTAGGTGGGCTTCATCTCGAGCACCTTTCCCACAATCCCGACCATCGCCTTGCGCTCTTCCTTCTGGATGTTGTAATTGACCTTCATGGTGGTTTCCTCCTTTATGAACTTTGGTCATTACATTCATCACTCGTATGGGAAGAATTAGCAAGCGGATTGTGTTGTATACACCATGGCCTCAGTGAGATAAACCGCAGAGCGTCATCATTTCACAGAATGAGGGGAAGTCATGCGCTCAAGCATCTTGCCCGTCATCCAGATCGCCCCGTCGATGACAAGAGGCAGAAAGATGCGGTCGCGGAATCTGCACCATCCCGTCTCCTTCTCCGCGCTCTCCTTCAGTGCCGCCGTATATGCCGCCGATACTTCACGCGCCGCAGGAAGCCCCTTCTCATGCAGCCATAGGACGGTCGCTTCCTTCGCCTCCGTCCGCACGAAATCTCCCACATGATTCTTCAGTTCGTTTTGAATGTGTTCCAGTTTCATCTTCAACACTCTCCTTCATAGTCCGTTACCCCACGCGCAATGGCGCGGGCAAATTCATCCTGCTGCGTCCCAAGAAGCTCTGTGTCACCCGCATGGTCGATAAACGCAAGTTCCACGAGCACAGCGACCGCATCGGTGTTGCTCAGAACGTACAGACCGTTGACACCGGGCTTTGCCCCCTTCACACCGCGATCCGTTGTACCAAGCGCATCCACAATCTGATTCTGGATACACTGTGCCAGTGTCTCCCCTGCGCCGCTTCCGTAGAAATGCCAGACCTCCGTTCCGTTTGCCGCGCCGTTACAGGCGTTGCAGTGGATGGAGATGAATACGTCCGCACCGTTGCGATTGGAAGATGCAACGACTTCCTCCAAGCTGTCCGACTGCAAACATCCCACAACTTCTACACCTGCGGCAGCGAGATAGCCCGCCGCAAGGTCAGCGACATTCTTTGCAACGTCGCATTCCCGCAGTCCATACCCGCACGCGCCGGGGTCGGGATTTCCGTTAGGGGCGTGCCCCGGATTCAAAAACACACGCATCAAGATTCCTCCTTCGGTTTCGGCACATCCACATACGGAATGCGCTCACCGTCACGTTCCAAAAACACATCCTCGGCATTCCTATCTTTGCTCTGAATGTACCGCTCGACAGCGACATCCACGAATTTTGGCTCAAGCTCCACGCCATAACAAATACGGCTCAACTGCTCACAAGCAATGAGCGTCGAAGCCGAACCGAGAAAGCCATCGAGTACGATGCCGTTCGTCTGCGTACACTGCTTGATGAGATACGCCAGAAGTGGCACGGGCTTTGAGGACGGATGACCGCAGCCGTCTTTCTTCGAGTCCTTGATACGGTCAAATGCAAAGACCGTGGTCTGCTTCTGGTCGCCGTACCACCTGTGCCGTCCGTCCTTCCTCCATCCCCAGATAATTGGCTCGTGGATGTACTTCCAGTCCGTGCGCGTAAGAACCAGTCGGTCTTTCTTCCAAACCAAGCCCGCGCCAACTTTAAAGCCCGCATCTTCATAAGCGTCATGAAAGATGCGGGCTTTTGCTGTTGCGTAGAATACATAGATCGAAGCGTCTGTCGCCATCGCAGAGTGGAAGGCGGTAAAGGCAGATTTCAGGAAGTCGTAAGCGTCCTTGTCATTCAGATCGTCGTTCTTTATTTTCCCGGAGGAACTTTTCAGAGCCACAAAATACGGCGGGTCTGTGCAGACAAGGTTGACTTTCTCACTGCCGAGCAGCCGCTCGTATGTCTCCGGCAGCGTGGAATCTCCGCAGATAACACGGTGCTTGCCGAGATGCCAGACATCCCCTGTTTTGGCGACACAGGGCTTTGCGAGTTCTGCGTCGACATCGAAATCATCTTCCTCCGCTTCACCGTCATCCAGTGAGAGCAGGTCGGCAATCTCGGCTTCATCGAATCCTGTGAGCGATACATCGAAGTCCATGCCTTGCAGGGCTTCCATCTCGACGCGCAGCATCTCCTCATCCCAGCCCGCATCGAGTGCGAAACGGTTGTCTGCGAGGATATACGCTTTCTTCTGCGCCTCCGTCAGATGATCGACGAATACGCACGGAACTTGCTCGATGTTCTCTGCCCGTGCAGCCATAACGCGCCCGTGTCCTGCGAGGATGCCGTAGTCCTTGTCAATGATGACGGGGCTGACGAATCCGAACTCACGCAGACTGCTGCGCAGCTTGTTGATCTGCTCAGGCGAATGCGTTCGTGCATTGTTGGCATACGGTACGAGTTTACTGATTGGAACGAGCTTCATCTCCGATGTTGTTTTGTTCAAATGACTTCCCTCCTTACTTTCTCGAACGCAGAAGCCGCTCCATCCGATCCTCTTGCGGAGAGCCGTTGAAGGTCGTGGTGCAGTTTTGCTTCACGATGTCGAAAATCTCATACCAGAGCAGATTGGACTGCTTCTGGAATGCCTGCCCCATCTGGACAAAGGGGCTTGCAATCGCCCCGCCTGTGGTCGGATGCTTGCCGATGAGCCCGTATTGACTCATTGCTTCCTCACACTGGATGAAACGGGCAAATGCCTGCGCGTAGCTTTCGATGAGGCGAGGATTTACGAGACGCTCACAGCCGCGCTCCTTCAGCCATAGCCATGTCTCGCGGAAAATCTCATCCGCGCCGAGCGGTTTTCCGTTGCGCTGCCGTGCTGACAGGAACTCACTCGGGTTCGGCATCTCCTCACCGTAGAGATCGGCGGCATCCACAAGATCTGTGCCGTCCAGTTCCGTCATGGGGAACTCCATGATGTGCGCCGTGCGCCCACCGGCAATCTTGTCTGCGAGTGGCTCGGGTTTATCTCCCGCCCGGATGCGCCGTCCACCACGATTTGTACCGTCACGCGCCATCTTCTCGCCCCCCTTCCCTTAATACCCCGTTTGAACCGACGTTTTTGTGCGTACGCCCCATCCCCGGTCCAGTAATGGCGCGGTTTTAGAGATTTGACCGCCCCCTAGGGGTCTAGCATATATCGCAAAAATATAGACAAAGTATCGAAGCAGGATGTATACTATTAATAGTTTAGTAAAACTTCCAAGAGTCCATATAATTTATCCGTGTTTTGTTAGAAAGGACGAAATAGAAATGTTTGTTTTTAATTCAGATTCGCCGAGAAAAAGATTGGTTCTACAAGAATCCACAATTTATAACCAGGACACTTACAACAGTGTTGTAACTTTAAAAAAAGGTACACGCCTACGAAATGCGAAAGGCACAACGGGTGATACGATAGAATGTGACGGAAAAGACTATGGTAATAAGATTGAGTTGTGGGAAGACGCAACTGAAGATGTTGCAGTTTCTTGCAGTAATAAATATTGCCAATGTGACGACTTAGATATTGGCATCTACGACATTGTCGGGGCACATGTTGTTAAGGATGGAAACAATACAAATATTAAGCGTGGCGATGAAGTACTAATTATCCCTCTTTGTAAGAGTTGTAACCACTATCACAACGAAGATGCAATTATCTTAAAGGAAGATACAAAAGCTGTTGTACTTAAGTGGGATTAATAATCGCACCATACGGCTCTAAAAAAAGCAAATACCTGCCAAGCCATAGCACTATGCTATGGCTTTTTTGCATGTCTATTGTGAATCCGTTCATGACATCTAACGCAGAGCGACATCAAATTCCTCTCGTCATGTGTTCCACCATCACCGAGCGGCTTGATATGATGCACAAGTGTCGCGAGGACGTATCTGCCTCGCTCCTTGCAGCACTCGCAAAGTGGATGCCCCGCCAAGTGCCGGTCACGGATTTTCTTCCACGAACCTCCGTATCTCTCGTGCTGATCGTAGCCACGAGCAAAGCGGTCATAATGCCTCTGCATCGTTTTCTCGTGAACGTCGCAGTAGCAGCTCTTCCTGTCCGTAAGGTTCGGACAGCCCGTCATGCGACATGGGCGCTTCGCCTTTCTCGGCATCGCACACCTCCATTTCGGCATGAAAAAACCTCCGCTGGGATTGCTCCCATTGGAGGTCGTGCCTTTAAGCATACTTTTCATAACACCATTTTACCATGTCAACACCGGAACTCAAGAGAATTATAGTGAAGTCTTTTATGTGATTTCATTTCCCTGCAAGAATCTTATCCACGGCTGCGAGAGCTTTGGAATGGAGAATATGCACCCACCGGGAAGTATAGTGCATCTCGCCCGCAATCTCATCCCACGACATAAAGCTGAGATACCGAAGCTCCAACAGCATGAGTGCGTTGGTATCCTGCACCTTGCTGATGGTCGCCATAACCTCACGTTTCAAATCTACCAAATGGTCGATGTCATCGTTGATCTCATTTTCCAAGTCGACAATCTTGTCGATGGTATCCGCCAAGCGATGAACATTTCTCGTGCCACTGACAGGCTCCGTTCCCATTGTGGACGTGGCTCTGGTAGCAAGATCACGCAGGGAGTTCACTTGGCGGAGCTTGCTGTTGACCCGTTGGTCAATACGGTATGCCTGACTCAGATACTCCTTCGCCGTCATGCAAATTCCCCCTCTAACTGTTGGAGAAGCCACTCTCCGTTTATACTCGTCAACTGACCAAACCATGCAGAACGGAAGAACCGCTCCGTATCGCTCCTCATCTGAGCTGCGGAACCATTCTCTGCGTCTTTGCCGAGTGCCGTCCGCGCCCACCGATAATCCTTCGCCGCCTGTTCGACGATGGCGTTTGCCAGAATTTCATAGTTCATGATGTTACCTCCGCTTTGACGGCAGCAATCAGAGCCGCCTGTGTCTTGTTCTTCTGCTTCAAAGCGCGAAGGATTCTCTCGTCAATCGTGCCCTCGGCGATGATGTGCTGCACCACCACAGTGTTTGAGTTCTGTCCCTGCCGATAGAGCCGCGCCACGGTCTGTTGATAGAATTCCAAACTCCATGTGATGCCAAACCACACCAAGCTCGAACCGCCGCTCTGAAGGTTCAGCCCGTGACCTGCACTTGCAGGATGGATGAGAGCAACGGGGATCTCTCCGCGATTCCATCGGGCGATTGCGTCATCCGAATCCAGTCGGACGCACGGCACGCGCTTTTCGATGCGCTCCGCATCATGGCGAAACCAATATGCCACGAGAAGAGGCTTGCCGTTCATGCTCTCGACGATGTCCTCCAAGGCATCCAGTTTGCGGTCATGGATATGCAGGGTAGTTCCATCGTCGGTATAAACTGCACCGTTCGCCATCTGCGCGAGTTTGCCGGACAGGACTCCTGCATTTGCCACCGTCACCTCATCGCCTTTTAGTTGGAGGACAAGCTGCTCGCACATATCGGCGTACATTTTCTTCTCTTCCTCATTCATGCGGACGCTGTATTCGCTCTCGATCAGCTCTGGCATTCTCAGATGGTCTGCGGCTTTCATGGAGATGGTGATGTCGGAGATTTTCTCGTAAATCCGCTCCTCGGCTCCGGGCAAGGGGACGTAGGAGAAGACCACCTGTCCGTTGCGCTTATCCGGTTTGAAATAGTCCTGGCGATACTTCGTGATGAACCGCCCCAGACGCTGTCCCATGTCGAGTACCTTGAACTCTGCAAAGAGATCCATCAAGCCGTTGCCGGATGGCGTTCCCGTCAGCCCGATAACTCTCTTTGCCAGGGGACGAACCTTCATAAGTGCCTTGAACCGCTTGCTGCTCCAATTCTTGAAGGACGAGAGTTCGTCAATCACAACAGCATCGTAGGTGAAGTCGGTTTTCTCCACAAGCCACGGCACATTTTCCCGGTTGATGATATAGAGGGAGGCTCGCTGCCGAAGTGCATGAAGGCGTTCTTTCTCCGTACCGACTGCAACGGAATAGCGGATATGGTTCAGATGCTCCCACTTGCCAATCTCCTGCGGCCATGTGTTTCTTGCCACACGGAGCGGTGCGATAACGAGTACACGGGAAATCTCGAAGCAGTCAAAGAGCAGGTCATTGAGGGCTGTGAGAGTAATCACCGTTTTGCCTAAGCCGCAATCCAAAAACACAGCAGCGATTTTGTGGTGCTCGATAAAGTTTATAGAATATCGCTGGTACTCGTGTGGCTCAAACTTCTGCATCTTCTTCCTCCAATTTCTCAAGTTCCCTCAGAAACCATCTGTATTCGCCGTGGAATCTTGCGTGGTCACTATTGCTGGCAAATACCTGTAGATTTTCTGAGGTATTATTGTAGGGGTTGCCGTCTCTATGATGGACGACTTCGGTGGGAAGCAATTTTCTGCCAAGTATTTTTTCGGCTATCACACGATGGGCGGGTCTGCCGTATATTTTTGAATACCCTTTGCACTTTCCTTTGCCCAATCGAGATTTTCGCATCTTCGATCTCGTTTCAGGAGTCATTCTCATAGGATTTAATTGCCGGTTAAGCTCAGTCATATGTTTGCTGATGTTTTCATAGGGCTTAAAATCTCTATAGTGATGCGGATTTCGGTCTTTGCTACTGAAATCCGCCATGCATTGACGGCTGCAGAAATTATGTTGATGTATATGCGAGGGGCAACGTATCATTTCTTTGCCACAAAAATCACATTTGATTACAGGCATGTCAATCACCTCCTGAAAACTTCCTGAAGCACATCCACATGATAGGTGTTCACCATGCCGTATTTGGCATCGTATTCCTTGCCGATGTGGTAGCCTTGCTTTCTGGACATTGCCGAGGCTTTGCGTCCGAGTCTTGCGGCGGCATCCCGGCTCACACCACGAACTCCCGTGAGGTTGGCATAGCCGATGATGGTGTAGTGGTGCTCATCGATGGTCATCTGCTTGGACTCCACATCGAGAAGCCGTTCATCCACCTTGTCGATACGGGCATTTGCCGCCTTGATTGCCTTCGCCTGTTCCACCATTCGCTGTGCGCTGAACAGCAGAAATTCCTCGGGTGTCATGTTCCTCATGGGGTTGAAATAGCTTTCTTCCAGCTCATCGAAAACATCCCACGCCCGCTCAGTTCCGAGCATTTTGCTGTGACGCGCCGCCCCTTGTTTCGTCCAAAGAATCAGAGACGGTGCGCGACTCCCGACAACTGACTCGATATTTTCGAGTGAGTCCTTGAAAGCCTTGAGATCAGCACCTTCAAGTTTGAAGTAATGCTTCCCCTCAACGAATCGCTCCCTGTTGTTCTTAAAATTCTGCTGGATATGAATTGCCCTGCATCCATACGCCTCGGCAAGCTGCTCCGTGGTCATGACACGGATGCTGTTATGTTCCAAAACAGTAAGTTCATTCATGGTCGATTTCCTCCAATACGCTGTCAATCTGATTTATCTCGTCAATCACATACACGTTGAATCCAAGCCGCCGAAGCAGCCTATGCCTCGCCAGCTGCAAAGCTCTCGGCTTTTTCCCCGTAGCCTTAAGTTCCACAAAACCCATTCTGCCGCCGGGCAAAAGCACCAGTCGGTCGGGCATTCCATCGAATCCCGGTGCGGTAAACTTTGGTGCGATGCCGCCCATCGCTCTGGTTCTTGCTGCAAGTTCCTTCTCAATGTCCTTCTCCCGCATCCTGTTCTCCCTCTGTGACGACAGTGACTAAAAATCCTATACGCGCGTATATGTGCGCGGTTTCCCCTTATGGGTATATATTTACTGTTTTTCTCTTATATAGAATTTACTGTCTTGTCCGTCACAAATCGTCATAACTGCCACGAAATGCCTCGATGGAGGTGTGACAAGTTTTATCTCTGTTGTCACACGCACCACCTTGTCACACCATTTTGTCACATCTTTTTATAGAGCCGCTGAAGACCGTATATCGGAATACGCCGTCTCGTTTCGGGACGCGACCAGTCGGCAAGCCGCGCCATAATCGCAGATATGGCATAGCTGTCCGCAGGTTTGATGTCCTCCTTCGCTTTGCCGAAGCATTCACACCATATCTCGATGTTGGAAACGGTCTCTCGGCGCATCGTTCCTTTGGCATTCAGGAGACCGTCCGGGTCTTGCACATAATCCCTTCTCTGATGCACGTCCATCGTGTCCCATGTTTCCGGCAGAAGCATATTGAGATAACGTGCGACAAGACCTTCGCGGTCATCCTGCTCCATCGCCTCGGACTGTTCCTTCCTGGCATAGTCCTCCAAGGTGTGGTCGAGAAACAGTTCCTCTCCGGCATTGGAAAGAACGATGACCTCCGCCCAGATTTGATCCACCGTCTCTTGGCCAAGATCCCAAGGCTTCATTCTGCCGTCACCCGTAACCTTGACGTTCCAGAACCTGCGGTTTCCCGTAATGTCGCGAAGATACCCGTTCTCGCTGTTGGTCGTGCCGAAAAAGATGCACTGTCTCGGATGAGGTGTGACCCGTCTGCCGAAAGAGGCGCGATACTTGTCGTCCTGCCTCGATACAAATGCCTTCACCTTCTCAAGCTCTGCTTTACGCATACCTGCCATCTCACCGATCTCGTGAATCCAGTAGCCCTGCAGCTTCTCTGCTGCCGTCTTGTCGTTCATGTCGGAAAGCGTCAAGCTGTCGGCGAACCACTCCATGCCGAGTTTGGCGATCAGCGTGGATTTCCCGATGCCCTGATTTCCGTTGAGCACTGTGATGTAGTCGAATTTGATGCCGGGATGATAGATGCGCATATATGCCGCGCAAAGTGCCTTTCTGGTCACAGCGCGGACGTAGGCGTTGTCCTGCGCCCCCAGATAATCAATCAGGACGGTGTTCACTCTCGGCATCTCGTCCCACACCGGCAGACCGTCGAAATACTCCTTGATCGGATGGTAGGAGCGGTCATCTGCGGCCTTGGTCACGGCAATGTCATAATTTCTCTGTGAAAAGGATCCGTAGCTTGCGTCAATATAGCAGATGAGCTGTGCATCGTCTGCATCCCGCCAGAACCGCGCAGGATGTTTCCACGGAACCGCGCCGCGAATCTCCATGCCGTCCGCCAGCTGGTTGAACACGATGTTCTTCATGTACGGATCGTTCTCCATGATGAGCCGGATATTGTGGAGGTTGTTTTCCAGTACACCGTTCTTATTGCGCTGCAGACGTTTCTTCCACTCGTCATCGACAGATTCCGCAAAGTCTTTTTCTGCCTCACTCAGTCGCTCGTTTGCCGCCACGATCTTGACCTCATCCTGCCGCATGGCAAAATCGCACATGGCGCGGAAGGATGCCTTATCATCCAGATCACCGAACTTGTGGACGCGGACGATATCGAAGGCATTACAGAGTTTCAGATATGCCGGGTCTTTCGCATGGTGGGAATAGACAAACTTTTCATCCTTGATCTCCACGCCCGCAATGCTGCTGGAAGCGATGAGATGCCAGCGGCTTTCGCTCTCGGTCGGCTCGTATACGCCGGCAAGAAAGGTTTCAAGAGCACGGGTGACAGGAAAGAATACCCGGTTGAAGATTCCGACTGTGCCTTCTTTTTCAAGAGGATCCTGCACCTTCTGCTGCGTGACCTGATTCGCCTTGCTCTCACGAGAGGATGTGGGAAGCCTCGTCGGATCCGTCCATTCCGGGTGCGCCGACAGGATCGCATCCGGGTCGAGCCATTCCTTTTCCACTTCTTTGAAGACAAATACGCCGTTCTGCGGAGACGACGGCCAGTACATCAGCTGATTCGGCTGATAGGAACATTCATCGAAAAAGTCAATGCCCATCATCTGCGCCAGATACCGGGACACTGCCACGAACTCCTCCGCTGTGACATCCCGCAGCAACGGGAACACCAGTCTTATGCGGGGATCTTCCTCCGTACTGGAATGCGTGGTATACAGGCACGAAGTATACGGTGTGTTCTGTTCATAGGCATTGAGAAATGCTTTATCAATGCGGTCACCGTCCAGAGCGACCATTGAGCGCAGTTCCACGGCATCAACCTTGCGACGACCGCCTTTCAGCGCACCGCCGACAAATCCGCCGTGGTCTTTTGCCGCATCTCTCTGTGCCTTTGACATCTTTGCGTATTCTTCCGCAGATTCCGCAGTGCGTATGGTGACCTTGAGCCGTTCCTTCAAATCCGCATACCGGATTGTCTTATTCACCCACTTCTTTGCCTGACGGCTATTTCCGTAGGCAATCGCCAAGTCTCTCATCTGTACCTCCCCGGCCTCTCGCCGTGTTCGAAACGTGCCTGTCTCGCGATTTTCCTAGCTTCGTAAACTCGCCTGCTCACAAAGTCCTTATAGCTGTATCTCCCGTATTCGTTTGTTTCCATCGGGATATACTCGGAGTTCTCACTGAATGTCGTCAGAAAACTTCGGTCACGCCTGTCATTATAGGCAAAGAGGCACGGCTCCAGTGTTGCTGGATGGAGACCGATTGTTACTGGGTTATCGTAGCAGCCGGCACCGCCATCATCGCTTTCTTGGCAGAAGATATAAAGATCATCATCCATCGGATCACCAAAGGCGATGATACCCGCCCACTCATCCGTGTACTGACCGTTTGATATTTTCCAGATAGCCTTTTCCCCTTCATCAGAGCCTTTGACACTGTTTCTCTTCACCTCGAAGTAGCAGTGAAAATCGGGGAGATAAAAGTCTGGAAGATACCATGAGTCATCGCTGAGGATGATGCCCTCCGGCTCGTATTCCCAACGGACACCGCAGGCATCAAAGAACACTGCCCACCGCGCCTCCAAGCGTGAGCGGAAAAGATAGTCCTTGTATTCTGTCTCTATTACCTTCATGGCGAAACCTCCTCGCACTTCGTGGTGAAATAGCGGATGTTCTTCCGCAGTCTTCCGGCATGAGCAATCTCCGCTGCCATGCCCTCGGTGATTTGCTCGCCGAACACCCAGACCTCGCCGCACAGCCTCATAAGCTCGAAGTTCATGTCCATTGCTTTCTCGCGTTCATCTGCCTCCGACAGAAACTGCGGAAAGTACAGGTGCGGAGCAAGGGGAATCCGTCCCCTGCTCACCGCGAACTTACAGTACTGTCGCGCCCGCATGACGTTGACGCGCGGATTGTCCCGATAGGGTGAGCAGATATAAACAAATCTGCCCTCCCGGCTTACCTTACTCAGAGCTGCGTGCGCCGTCGGGTCGGCATAGCCCTCGTGGTTTCTTCTCTCAATCATTTCTCACACCTCATCTTCCTGCTGCATTCCGTGCAGCAGATCGCCGTGCCGAAGAGGTCGAACTCCGCATCGCCGAAGAACTCATTGAGATCAACAGGTACTTCCGCACCACAGCGCGGACAATGGCAGAAGACATTCTCGTCGTTGATTTCCACCGTGACCTCCAGAGCGTCATTGATGTTTTCCTTAACATAGAACATATGGTTTTCTCCCTTTGAAGACTGGTTAATCCCTGCAGGGCAGATCGCCCCCATCCGCTATCAGAGCAGATGGGGATTGCGCCCTCTAAGTGGTAGCCACGGGAAAGAGTCAAAAGGGACGTTTTTCAAAAATTTCCCTGAGTTTTTTCTCAGCCCGCTGCAGACGGTGATTCACAGTATTTGGCTTCTGCCCGATGGATGCGGCATATTCGATGCAGCTCATGCCATCAAGATGGATGGCAATAATCATCTCGGCGTAGTCGGGCTTCAGTGCAGCACGGATTTTTGCCCGAACCTCCTCGTCTTCCCATTTCTGCTCACACATAATCTCATCCTTACGGAAGATACGATCATCGATCACTTCGCTCATGAGCGGCTCAGATGCATCCCGTTCGTCCAAGCCGTCCTCCGACTTGGCCTTGGACTCGCCACGATGACGATCCAACTGATGCCAGTTGTTGTAATCCGGCCTGTTGAACTGTTCATCAAAGGCTGACTGCAGTTGTTTCCGCTTCTCCTCATCGGTAAGACCGGCACTGCTGCCAAGTGACAGGCTGACCCATAACTGGTCGGCAGCCGCCGTATCAAGCTCCAAATACTGAAAACGATTCTCATAAATTACTCTAATTTTCATTGTTTCGCATTCCTTTCGTTCTTGCCGAACGGCGGGATGCAAAACGCACGGGCTTTGGTGTCCGAAAAAGGGGCGCACGAAAGCACGGTGGGTGCGTACAGGATTCTGGCAGCCTTATGTTCTGCCAGAATCCCTGTTTGCATCCCGCCGTCTTATGGCCATCTCAGACAATAGGTTGATACATTCAAAGAAACTGGATTTGATTCTTCTTACCACCACCTTTAAAATCTTTCCCTACATAAAACGGACAGCTCGACCGGTTTTGGTCACCACTTATGAAGAAACTGTTCCGGGTATTTTCAGCAGAGGAAGATCTTCCTCTTAATATCCCACTGGACACATTTGGGCGTGGCGGCCGAACTTTTTAGAAATATTTCCATGAACACAAAAAGGCCGGATGACGATAAAGCTCTCGCTTTACCCTCATCCGGCCATTCGGTAGCTCATAGCGGCTCCATTGCTCGGTATGTTGGTGTTATGTTCAGACTGCCCGTCGCCTCGGTAACGGACGGTGTCCCGAATAGTTGAGTTTCACGATATTACGACAGTTGGGGCACTTAAGTTCCAAATTTACATTGCCACTTGCATCAATATCTGCTGCTCTTTTCCCGCAAATGGGACACTTGAGCCGCGCCATAGCATTACGATTCATGATGAAATCTCCTCTCACCTATCAGCCATGCGGAAGAACTCAGACAGTCCCTCAACACCGGCTTCTTCTTCGATTTTCCTGCATATCTCGGGGTTGCTCTCCAAGAACTCGTGTACGCGCTGATACCAGATGTTGTACTCCGAAGCAATCGATTCATGCTCGAAGGAATCATCCGCTTTTTGTGCATCAAATGCATTCTTGGCGTGGACATACCCGAGAATAGCATCATGCACCCGTTTTTTGGCATGAACATCAAATTTCTTCAACATTTGCGCCAGTACATCGAAGTAATCTTCCTGCGATACAACATCCTCCAACACCTCATCGATGGTTTTTCCCTCAATATCGATCTCGCGCTCCTTTCCCCGAAGCCCATACGAGCGATGTCCATCTTCATGTCTGACAACCATGTCACCTATGCCGATGTTCATGTCGAGCGCCAATGAGTTGTTGCGAAACATCTCTAAATTGCGGCTTAATTCAGAGACTTGAACTGCGGTAGGATATTTTACAGCCGCCGCTACGGCTGCGAGCCACTCATCCATTGTGACCTCATCGGTTTCATCGCTGATACAGGGCTGCATAATTAAAGGTTTCAGACAATTAAAAAGCAAAATCGACATCAGGGACTTGTCGGTATCCACATTGCCGTTGAACCAATTGGCAATGATGTTATCCTCATCGCCACTGACAGCTGCGATGAGAATGTTACGTATAATGGGAGCGTCCGTAGATGGGACGACATTGTTTCCTTGGTGTTTGAACTCCGACTTGTCACAAAGAACGAGTTCCTGCTGAAGCTTCATGTACTTGTTACGCAGTAACCGCGTTTTTGCCTCGCTGTAGTTCTCCCAACCGTAATGTTTGATGACATCCCTATAAATGTCCGATACCTTAACCATGAAAATCGCCTTCCTTTCGTTTGATGGTGCTAGTTTAACATTCCCTACCCTCTGCGTCGAGGAAATCAAATCGCTGCTTTTAATTCCGCAGGTGTATGTGACAGATCGACTGCATACGCCACGCTCCTTTCATTTACGAAAAAAGACCGAGATAGAATGATAGATACGTACCTCAATATTAGGTACTCACTATGATCTACCCCGGCCTGTTACGCCTTCGAACTGCACGGCAGGTAAATGATATGTTCTCCGCAAGCCTGTCCCATACGCCTTTGATGGGAACCCAGCTTAAAAATTCACAACGTATGACGGCAACTTCTTCATAGAAGTCATTTGGAGCATTTCGTCAAGATAAGTGTACCCAACCACGGTTTTATTTTCACCGCTCCCCTTCACATACGTAAGGGCAATTTTTTGGTTCACGATTGCCAGTTCACCTTGCGGTTTCTTCAGTCCATGCGTTGTGTATAACATTCCCTCGGCAGTCATAAATCGCCTCCTAACCCAAAGTCATCAATATCAAACAAACCGTCTTCATTATCCAAGGTCCCATCCTCTACCGAAACAGTAAAGAACTTGTCCATAATCTTCCCCTCTTGACGTGGGAAGATAAACTCATCTGTCACTTTGAGCTTGTTGACATCAACAAGCAACAACGATACATCGTTCCGAAACTTCTGTTCACCGTATTCGGTTATGATATCCTCGAAAAAATCCCTGTCCAGTACAATGAATGAAAATCGTTGGGGCACTTCCTCCGGGTGAAAATATCCGATACTCGCATAGCGGGCAAGACGATCAAAAAATCTGCGTCGATTCATCATATTGTTGCGGCGTTTGGTAAACTGTTCATCCGCATTTTCTCCATCTCTACGAGATATGAAATGTGATGCCGGAACAATATCCAACGCCCACAGACCATTTTCACCAAACGACTCGCTTTCGCACAGGACATCAGGCATATATCCCATCGTCTTTGAAAGGCGAAGTTTCTTATGGTGATATACCGCATCATTTACCCTGAGTGTCATTTCGGATGTAATAAGGTTGGTCACAGCAAGTTCCTGAAAACGCTGTTCGTTGATTCGAACGCGCCCCACCGGCACCATGCCATTCGCGTCCATAAGGGCATCTAACGAAAGTCCGCTGCTCTGATCCGCATGCTGAAATATCGCCAACATTAAGGCCTCGGAACTTCCCCCAAGCATTTTTTTATTGGCAATCCTCGAAAGGGTAGACGGATTTACATTACACTCTTCGGCGAACTGCTTCATCGTTCTGCCCGGGCCTTTTGCTGCCTCGAGATACTGTGCAAGTCGATCCTTGTCTACCGCCTTTCCGCGCGTATATCCGGTTCCCATATAACCACACCCTTTCGTGCGAATAGATTTATTATAATTGATATTATACGCAACTACATATCAATCGTCAAGAACTTTTTACGCAAAACATGATAAAAATATAGATTTTTTGACTCGAACCGTTAACCTTACTCTCCAGGAATAATCTCCTTATGAAATCAACCGCCGCAGGACTCCTTTCTGAAAAGACACAATCATACAAATTCGGCGAGAATTACTTCTTTCGTCTTATTGGAACAATGTCCTTGTAAGAATCTATGGATTCATGTTATCATCAATTTGCTTTGATCATTTTCATGTAGGGATATTGTTTCAAGGAGGACGACGTAGATGCGAAAGAAAGACCTTGCCCGAAAGATAACGAGTTGGATCACGCTCAGTGTTTTTTCGATGCAGCCCATACTCACCTTTGCCGCAGAAATCCTCCCGGACACCTCCGCTCCGATCTCTCAGCAGCCGTTGGTGATGGAGACGGCGAGCGGGCATCCTCTCGTACAGATCGCGCCCCCGTCTGCGGGCGGCGTGTCAATGAATCTCTATACGTTCTTTAACGTACCCGAACGCGGTGCGATCCTCAACAACAGCTACAATCTCTCCAATACGGAGCTTGCAGGGTATGTGCAGGGAAATCCGAACCTCATGGGCGGTACTGCACGTATCATCGTCAATGAAGTCACAAGTGCAAATCCATCCGAACTGCGCGGCTTTTTAGAGGTCGCAGGTGACAGAGCCGGTGTCGTTATTGCCAATCCGAACGGGATTTTGGCAGATGGTGCCGGCTTTTTGAATACGGCAAGGGTAACGCTTGCCACAGGTCACACCATGATGGATGCCGCAGGAAACCTCGCCACGCTGCGCATCGACGATGGTAAAATCACCATTACAGGAAAGGGCCTGAGTGCAAAGGGCGTAGATTCTGCAGAGCTCTATGCACGCGCCATCGAAATCAACGCCGGACTTTGGGCAGAGCATGCAAAGATTGTCACAGGTGCGAACACCATCGGCTATACGGATGGAGAAATCTCGCCCATCACTGCGGACAGCAACACGCCCTCCTATGCACTCGACCTTTCGGCAATCGGCGGTATGTATGCAAATCGGATTGCACTGGTTGGAACGGAAAAAGGGCTCGGTGTCAATCTCGAAGGCCAGATCACGAGCACACAGGCGACCTCCCTCGATGTGAACGGGAACCTCAAGACCTCCGGCAATCTCTATTCGGACGGAACAACTTCCATCCGCGCAAAAGAAGCAGCAAACAACGGAACGATCTACAGTGTTGCAGATACCGCTGTATCCGCGACAGCACTTCAAAATGACGGAAAGATCATCAGCGGTGCAAATACTGCGCTCCAAGCGGATACAATCATCAACCGTGGAACGCTTGGGAGCAGCATCGCCCCCTCCGGTGCGGCAAATACAAACGGCGTGTTGACAATCAACGCAAAAACTCTTGTCAACTCTGACGCAAATATCCTCAGTGGAAACGACATCTCCATTACGGCAGACAATATTCATGCCCAAAATGGCACGATTGCAGGAAACGGAGATATTTCAGTTGCGGCAGCGCAGCATCTGGATATTGAAAAGGCAACCTTGCAGAGCGGCAGGAACTTCTCTATACAGGCAGATTCGATGCCGCTTACGGGGAATATTTCCAGTGGCAAAGATTTATCCGTTGCGCTAAGCGGTGATCTGACAAACGCCTCCGCCGCAGATTCTTTCGGAAATCTCCATGCGGACGGCAACCTTACGGCGAAGATCAATGGCGCGGTATTTAATAGAAGGAACCTCTCAGCAGATAACACCTTGCATCTCACTGCAGCCGGAAATCTTGTCCAAGTCAAAGGCGGTAGCATCTCCGGGAAAAATATAAGCCTCACGTCGGCAAACCTCTCCAACCAAGCACTCATTCAGGCAGATGAATCAGCCGAAATCAAGACAGCACAGATGAAAAACGATGCTACAGGCAAAATCTACGGCGATACGGTTTCCATCCAAGCAGAGCATGTCATAAACGAGAAGAATGCTCCTCTTGAGTCCCGCCTTGCCGATGAGATGGCTGTCTTAAAGCAAAAAGCAGACCAACTGGAAGCCGCGCACCGCGTCGATGTGACGAGATTCACCTCATGGGGCGAGGTGAATGCGTATAAAGCAAACATCCATAACGCTGAACTCGCCTATGATGCACAACAATCCGTGGTAGACGGAATCAAGGCAGAGCTGGAGCAGCTTCCTTCGGGTGTCATTGCTGCGAGAAAGGGGCTGTCTGTCACCGCAGATACCATTCGCAATTCGGGAAACGCACTCCTATACGCCGGCAGGGATATGGATCTTTCCGCCACGGAGGGACTTACGAATCGCGGCGCACGCATCGAGGCACAGGGCAGCATTCGTATTACGACACCTGTGACGAAGAATGAGAACGCCGCATTTTCTGCAAAACGTATCATTACCCAGACACGAACCAATCCGATGAAGATCCGTATTGATGACGACGGACATCCGGAGTACGGCATGGTATTCCCCGCCGATGAGTTCTCCAACCTCTGGAACAAGCGTGGTGCATATCACAGCCGCGCCGGACAGAAAGAAATTCTGGATTTGGCGGTTTACCAAAAAATCGAGCAGATCAGTGCAGAAGAAATCGCTGCGGGGGAGCCTCTTATTCCCGAAAATCTGATTGGAACGTATGCCTCGAACTACAGTTATGACGATCCGATCTTTCAACGATTTAACATCACCCCGATGCAGACGGATCGTCCAAAACAAGATGCTGCTGCACAAGCTGCATGGGATGCGCAGTATCTGCAGCTCATTGAAGAACTCAATGTAAAGCTCCGTGCGTACAACGCCGAGAACGAGGCGTACAACAGTCAGTTTGCTTCTGCTGCCGGACACAAGATCAAACGTCACACTTTTATCAACACGACATCACAGATTTCAAGGGAGTCTGTCACCTCATCGCTCCCCGGCGCAATTCATGCGGGCGGCAATATCCTCTTAAACAGTGCTCTGGAAAATGAAGACAGCAATATCGTTGCGGGCGGGACACTCCATGCAACAGGAGCAATAAAAGCGGACGCATTAAAACAGCAGGAACTTTCCGTTACATTTGGTACGACACAGTTTACTTGGACGGAAAAACGCCGCTGGTATCAAAGACCGCGCTACCGTCGAAAATATGGTGATGTCGTCTTTATGACGCCCGAAATCACAAAGAGCAACACCTCCCCCATTGGGATTCAGACCTATGAGGGCGGCAATGGTGTCCCCGTCGAGCAGACGGATATCACGAACGCACAGAGAGCACGCGTTCAAAACGCCCTCTCCCCCTTCGGACTGGTATCCCCCGGCGGAGCACAGGAAGACGATGCACAGGTCGAACGTCTCTTTGTCAGTTCCCTCTATCGCGTGCACCCGGAATCCACGGCAAATTATCTCGTGGAGACCGATCCTGCCTTTACGGGCAGGAGAAACTTCCTCTCCTCCGACTATATGTACCGGCAGATGAAGTGGGATCAGGATAAGGTTCCCAAACGCATCGGCGACGGATTCTATGAACAGCAGCTTCTCGCAGACCAAATCCTAAAACAAACAGGAAAACGCTACCTCGAAGGATATACCGACGACGAGACCGCATTCAAGGCTCTTATGGATGCGGGTATTACGTATGCAAAGGAGATGAATCTCTCTCCCGGCATTTCCCTCTCCAAAGAACAGGTCGCATCTCTCACCTCGGATATGATCTGGCTCGAAGAGCGCGATGTCTATGTAAACGGCAAAAAGGAACGCGCCGTCTATCCTGTTCTCTACACCAAAAACACGAACGGTCTGAGACTCACGGCGGGCGGCAGCCTCATCTCGGCAAAGAACATCGCCATCGAGACCAAGGACGCACTCAAGAATGCGGGGACTCTCTATGGTGAGAATATCCTTGCCCATGCGGGAAACATCGAAAACACGGGACTGATTCGCGGACAGAAGATCGGACTGAAGTCTGAGCGGGATATCCGTGTGCAGGGTTCTGTCATCGGCGATAAAGCCGTTGTCCTTGAAGCAAAAAACAATATTGATGTAAGCAGCACAACCGAGCGTCTTGCCCATCAGGATGTCCTGAATACGACCGCCGGGATCGCCGTCAAGGGCGATGAGGGCGTTCTTGTTGTGAGCGCAGGGAAGAATGCGGCACTTGCAGGAGCGACACTTGCGGCACTCGGCAAGAACGGCAGTGTCCTTCTCTCTGCCGGTGAAAACATCTCGCTGGATACAAAGAAACTCCAAAGCGACAAGGATATGACGGCAGATGCCGCAAACTATCTTCGTACAAAGCGCGGTACGGAACTTGGCACAGAGATTCAAGCAGACGGGAACATCTCAATTGCCGCAGGAAACGACCTCGCAGCACGCGCGGCAGATATTGCGAGTAAAAATGGCACAACATCGCTCTCCGCCGGAAACGATATATCTCTCACGGCAGGACGAGAGACATCCGAGGATCACTACGGCATTCGGTACAAAGAGAGCGGTCTTCTCTCAACCAAGACCACAACCATTCGCATTGACACGGAGTCAGATATTGCTCGTACGACGAATATCACGGGGCAGAATGTCAACATCGCAGCAAAACGTGACGCAACCTTTACGGCAGCGAATATTGCTGCGGACAGCGATGTAAACATCGCCGCCGGACGAAATTTCTCTGCGGTCTCGGCAGAGAACTATTCGCATACGGAAAACTACAAAGAGGTCAAGAAGTCCGGTATCTTTGGGTCGGGTGGCGGACTCGGCTTCACCATCGGCACGCAGCAGACAAAGACCACACGTGACAGCGATGCCATTACCCAGCAGGGGACGAATATCGCCGCACTCGGTGGAAACGTCTCCATCTCTGCCGGAGAGAAGGCACATATCTCATCGAGCAATATCCTCGCGGACAAAGATGCAACCATCACAGCGAAGGATGTCCGTGTGGATGGCAAGGACAATATTTATCGCGAGAGCATTACGCAGGAAAGCAAGACGACAGGGCTTACCGTCAGCTTCAGCCACGGTCTCCTTGATCTTGGGCAGTCGCTCTCTGCCCCACTGAGTCGCATCGGCGAGGTGCAGGACGACCGTCTCAAAGCTGCTTACGCCTACCAAACGGGACGGATGATTCACGACGCGTTCAAGAAAAATCCGCTCACAAACGCGACATTCTCCCTGAATGTCAGCTTTGGTACGAGTAAATCCTACAGCCGTATGGAGAATACGACGCACGAATACGCAGGAAGCCGTATCGCGTCGGGCGGAAACACCAACGTCACTGCGGGTGAGCGTGACCTGACCGTCACGGGCAGTGCCATCACAGGACGTGATGTATCTCTTACGGCAAAGGGGAACGTGCGCCTTGAAGCGGGTGAGAATACAAATATCACCTCGACTGAGAATAAATTCAGCTCTGCAAGCATCGGAGCATCCTTTGCCCCGCACGGACTGACGGATATCAGCGTCAGTGCAAGCAAAGGCAATGGCAGCAGCAAGGAAACAGTCACATCCTACTCCCCTGCCCTCGTTTCCGCAGCAAACAACCTCAGCCTCACCTCGGGCAAGGATATGGACATCATCGGGAGCAAGGCACAGGGAGATAAAATCACCGCAAAGGTCGGCGGGAATCTGAACATCGAAACCTTGCAGGAGAAAGAGAACTACGAGGAAGACAACCACTCCACTGGTTTTGGTGTCTCGTGGAACGTCAACTTCTTCGATAAAACCACCGATAAACTTGTTGCGCCTGGTTCTAAAAATGCCTATCGCAAATTTTCCATGCCCAATATCGGAGGTTCCTTTAGTAAAGGCAATATCGACTCCCACTATCGCAGTGCACGTGAACAGGCAGGGTTTTTTGCTGGAAGTGGCGGCTTTGACATCTACGTCGAAAAGAATACTAACCTCAAAGGCGGCGTTATCGCAAGTGAAGCGTCTCCTGACAAGAACCATCTTTCCACAGGGACGCTCACCTTTAGTGATCTCAAAAATGAAGCAGACTACAGTGCAAAGAGCATCGGTGCATCCTACCACAAATATGGAAACTATGACAACATGTCAGAGGACGAGCAAGACAAGGTTTACAACACCAAAGGACTTGCGCCGATTCTCCCCATGCCCGTTGTCGGAAGTGCCGACAGCACCACAAAATCTGCCATCGCACCGGGAACCATTGACATCCGTGAGAATCCGACGCAGGACATATCTGCCCTCAGCAGAGATACTGTGAATGCACTCAATGAGCTAGGGCGCATCTTTGACAAACAAACGATGGAAGAACGGCAGGAACTTGCCGCCGTATTCGGCGAAGAGGCATTCCGTCTCCTGCATAACATGAAGGACGACGGCAGTGTAGGCAAGATTGCCGCGCACGCAGCTGTTGCCGGCATCCTGAGCCAAATCACGGGCAACGGCTTCACTTCGGGTGCCGCCGGCGCGGGACTCAACGAGGCACTCATCAAGAGCCTCAAAGGGCTGGATCCCGGTCTCGCCCAAATGATCAGCGGTCTGCTCGGTGCCGCTGCCGCAAAGGTTGCCGGTGGGAATGCACTCGCGGGAGCATCTGCGGCAATTAGCGGGACGAAGTGGAATCTGTTGAGTAAAGCCGATTACGACGAAATGACCCGTCGCCTGGATAATGCCAAGACTGATGCAGAACAGCAAGCAATAAAAGAAGAGTATCAGGAAAAAAACAAAGCACAGGAAGAAAATGAACAAGCAGAAAGAGAAGCTCTTATAAGAGAGGGAAAATCCTCCGATGAAATTGCCGATTTCTTCAACAATAAGCGCTACCCAAATCATGTTACGTTTAACGGGGATGCGTATTATCGTCTGGAAGAAACAATCATCCGCCCTTATCCGACACGCCAGTTTTGGGACTTTGCAGCCGGAATAGCCTACTCAACCGACGAGAATATGTCGTTCGGCGTTATGAGAGAGTTATATAAAGACATAACAGGACATTCCCCTTATTCCGCTAACACAAGCGCTTATCATTTGGGCAGATTGACGGGGGACGTTGCCTCCATGTATCGGGGATTACAAGAAATTGCTTTTGGAATGGGAGCAATGGGCGGAGGCATCGCCGCAGGGACTACAGGCGTAGGTGCAGTAACAACACCCGCACTTACAACAGCTGGAGCAGCGGCAATAGCTCATGGTGGAACAAGTGTCCTTCAAGGTTGGGGAAATACCAGAAATGATTTCAATTCTTTCCTGTTTAGTAAATCAAATATGGAAAGAGGAATAGGTGGAAAAGGTTGGCGTGGCGATAGAATTTGGAAAGAAAATATTGAATTAGTCAGGAAAGGAGGAACAATAGAAAGGGTTAATGGTGAGGTTATCTCTCAGAGCGATGCTGAAATGTTAATTAAAGAAAGCAAAGGTACTATCTTAAGAGTAGAAGGCGGTCATATGAAAGGAAATAACCCACATAAGTTTCCGCATATCAATTATATTACGCATGATGGAAAAAAAGGAACAATAAGAATACAGGAGGTTATCCAAGAACGTGGAACTAGAAAATTTTAAAAGCCATATCCGTATATTGGGTAAAGAAGAAGCAGTAATGTATCGGAATTTATATATAAAAAAATTTATAGATCCATATACACACGCGAAATGTTATCAAGAACGAATCGAACAACTGCATGAATTTTCCGACGGTTTTTGTTATGAAGGCTATTTATGGGATTTTTTAAAATCAGAAACCTATATTGGGGAAACACAAATCGAGGAGTATCGCAAATTTTTGAAGCAAGTATTTGTTTTTTGGGATAATAATTCCAGAGATAGAATCTTCATAAAAGATTACTGGAAATTTGGTAAAAAAGATATGATAGAACTCGACTATAATCTGTTATTAGATCATCTAGAATTTTTCCCAGAAGATATCTACATCACAAACGAAGCATTAAGCTGGACGATCGTATTTACGCATGAAGATGACCTGCTGGGAAAACGTCTTATTATACAGGATGGAAAGATATAAGTATGCCGTATGAGCACCCGCGTCTAACGCACGGGCGAAACTGCCTCAAAGCCGCCTACGCATTACAGACGGGGCGCATGATTCACGATGCGTTCAAGAAAAATCCGCTCACAAACGCGACATTCTCCCTCGACATCAGCTTCGGCACGAGCAAATCCTACAGCCGTATGGAGAATACGACGCACGAATACGCAGGAAGTCGGATCGCGTCAGGCGGGAATACCAATGTCACTGCGGGTGAGCGTGACCTGACCGTCAAGGGCAGTGCCATCACAGGAACGGACGTCTCCCTCAGCGCCAAGGGGAACGTGCGCCTTGAAGCGGGCGAGAATACAAGCATCACCACAACGGAGAACAAATTCAGCTCTGCAAGCATCGGTGCATCCTTTACCCAGCAGGGACTCTCGAACATCAGCGTCAATGCAAGCAAAGGAAACGGCAACAGCAAAGAGTCTCTTACCGCCTATTCCCCCACCATCGTCGCCGCCCGGAACAATCTCAGCCTCACATCCGGCAAAGACATGGACATCATCGGGAGCAAGGCACAGGGAGATAAGATCACTGCAAAGGTTGGCGGGAATCTGAACATCGAGACCTTGCAGGAGAAAGAGACCTACGAGGAACAAAATTCTTCTACCGGCTTTGGTTTCTCGTGGGGCGTAAAGGCAAAGGACAAACAGACCTCAACCAAATCTACGGGTCAGACACAAAATCCTCCAACCACAAACGCAGCGAACAGCACGCCAAAGCCCAACGGCACACAAGTCACCTCTCCCACCGGGAGAAAATTCTTCGCGCCCACCATTGGCGCATCTTGGAACAAAGGCAATATCGACTCCCACTACCGCAGTGCACGTGAACAGGCAGGATTCTTCGCGGGAAGCGGCGGCTTTGACATCTACGTCGAAAAGAATACTAACCTCAAAGGCGGCGTTATCGCAAGTGAAGCGTCTCCTGACAAGAACCATCTTTCCACAGGGACGCTCACCTTTAGTGATCTCAAAAATGAAGCAGACTACAGTGCAAAGAGCATCGGTGCATCCTACCACAAATATGGAAACTATGACAACATGTCAGAGGACGAGCAAGACAAGGTTTACAACACCAAAGGACTTGCGCCGATTCTCCCCATGCCCGTTGTCGGAAGTGCCGACAGCACCACAAAATCTGCCATCGCACCGGGAACCATTGACATCCGTGAGAATCCGACGCAGGACATATCTGCCCTCAGCAGAGATACTGTGAATGCACTCAATGAGCTAGGGCGCATCTTTGACAAACAAACGATGGAAGAACGGCAGGAACTTGCCGCCGTATTCGGCGAAGAGGCATTCCGTCTCCTGCATAACATGAAGGACGACGGCAGTGTAGGCAAGATTGCCGCGCACGCAGCTGTTGCCGGCATCCTGAGCCAAATCACGGGCAACGGCTTCACTTCGGGTGCCGCCGGCGCGGGACTCAACGAGGCACTCATCAAGAGCCTCAAAGGGCTGGATCCCGGTCTCGCCCAAATGATCAGCGGTCTGCTCGGTGCCGCTGCCGCAAAGGTTGCCGGTGGGAATGCACTCGCGGGAGCATCTGCGGCAATTAGCGGGACGAAGTGGAATCT
>ERZ773090.239-NODE-239-length-44865-cov-7.71788_pt1 | contig 44865 bp, 35 predicted proteins | sample MGYA00580579_ERZ773090 | MGnify/ENA primary metagenome ERZ773090 (study PRJEB29015, sample SAMEA2738014) | human oral metagenome | biome: human oral; feature: human-associated habitat; material: dental | place: China | collected 2132 ... | reverse complement strand
TAAACAATTATTGGCAGAACAATATCAGTTGGAATTTCTGCCGCCGATGTCTTATCAGAACACTTATGCGTTGGCGGTCAAAGAGGGTTACGGTGCGGCGCACCAGCTCAATGCAATCAGCGACTTAAAGCGGGCTGCATCCGATATTCGGGCAGGCTTTTCGCTGGAATTTGCCGACCGGGCGGACGGCTACAAAGGCATGCAGGCTGCCGGCATCACGCTGAAAAACATCGTCCGCCTCGAACCCGCCCTGCGTTACACCGCCCTGCTGAACGACAAAATCGACCTGGTTGAAGCCTTTTCCACCGACGCCGAATTGAAGCAATACCAGCTGCGCCTGCTGAAAGACGACATTTCCCTGTTCCCCGCCTATCAAGGCGCGCCGCTGATGAAAGCCGGATTTGCCGCAAAAAATCCGCAAATTGTGGCCGCGCTGAACCGCTTGGCAGGTAAAATCAGTGAAGAAGAAATGAGCGCAATGAACTACCGCGTGAAAGTGCAAGGCGAAAGCGCGGAGCGCGTGGCACGGGATTACTTAGAGAAGAACCGGTTGTTGGAGAAATAAGGCGGGTTGGGCATCATGTCCAACCTATACCTCACGCACAGTAAAAACATGAAACACTTGCTCATAGATTTTGAAAATATCCAACCGCAAAACTTAGACAAATTATCTGCCGACGGTGCCCACATTTGGTTGTTTCTAGGCGTGATACATAAATCGCTGCCTGTTGGCTTGGTAAGATCCCTGCTGCGTTTTGGCGAACGCGCTCACCTTGTCCAATTGCAAAAATCAGGCAAAAATGCATTGGATTTTTATCTGTCCTATTATCTCGGACGGATTGCTGCGACCGATCCCGAAGCCCAGATCGGTGTCCTCTCGCGCGACAGCGGCTACGATATTTTGGTAGAACATATTTTGGAAAACCAGCAGGCGCAAAGTATTGTACGCTTGGTCAATATAGAAGAAGTGCAGTATCAGAAGCTCACCGCCACTCCGCCGGCAACATTATTGGAAAACAACCCGCAGCTTGAAGTCGCTCCCAAGTCGCAGCAATCGTTGGCGCCTTATTTTCGGGCGGCACTAACTGCACTGCGCAGCCCTGACATTTTTCTTCCTGGTTGCCTGCATGATTTGAAAAAAAATTTGGCTGATCATGTTTTGCAAGGACTGATGATGGAAAAAGCCGATGATGAGCGTGAAAGATTGGCGCAAGTCATCATCAATAATTTCAAGGCAAAAAATCTTATCAGCATTGATGAGCAAGAAACCGTTTCCTATTATATCGACGACAACGCCTTGCTGCAAAAAATCCAGCGCTATATTTTCCACACCAAGCCCAAAACCTATGCTGATTTTCAATCTGCCGTACAAAACCGCGCAGACGCATTCTGTTTGGGTGTTGAGCCGGGCGACATCCAAGCTTTCGCCCAACATCTGTCCGAACGAAATCTTATTCGCCAGAACAACGGGGAAATTGAATACGCACCGTTTGCCGAGACCAAACCGCAACCTGTGGCCAAGCAGACTGTCAAAACCGTTTGGCAACTTGATAAAACTATGTGGGAAAAAGTAATCACATTACTATCTGCTGCTAAAACAAACCGCCCTGCCACAGTCAATGCATTGCGTAATGCGATTAAATCGTATGCAAAATCTGACGAAAAAGAAACGGAAGAACTGCTTCAGCATTTGCAGGACACCAAGTTCCTACGCATTGACGGTACAAAAATCGTATACCTCAAGCCTGGCAATTTGGTGTAAACCATAAGGATGTCGGGCATAGGTGCTCAATATGCAAGATAATCTTGTTCCGTTTATCGAATTTCGCGGCGCAGGCAAGCAGTATGACGGAAAATATGCCGTGCGTGAACTGGATTTCACCATTTATCAGGGCGAGTTTTTCGTGTTGGTGGGCGGTTCGGGCAGCGGCAAATCAACCACTTTGCGCATGATCAATGCGCTGATTGAACCGACTGACGGCAATGTTTACCTGCACGGCAAGCGCATTAAGGATTACAACATCCGCCAGCTTCGCCACCAAATCGGCTATGTATTGCAGCAGATTGCCCTGTTTCCCACCATGACCGTGGCGCAAAACATCGCGCTCATGCCCGATATTCTGGGCTGGCAAAAAGCCGAGCGCAGAGCGCGCGTGAATGAATTATTGGAGCTGGTGGAACTTTCGCCCGAACATTACCGCGACCGTTATCCGCACGAGCTTTCCGGCGGCGAACAGCAACGCATTGGCATTTTGCGCGCCATTGCCGCCAAACCCCAGGTGCTGCTGATGGATGAACCCTTTTCCGCGCTTGACCCGCTGGTGCGAGCCGTGCTGCAAGACCAAATTGCCATGATTCACAAGAAATTGGGCGCCACCATTGTGTTTGTGACCCACGATATGCAGGAAGCCTTGAGGCTCGCCTGCCGTATCGGCGTGATGCACAACGGCAAACTGGTGCAGATTGGCGTGCCGGAAGAAATCAAAAACCGGCCTGCAAACAATTATGTGAAATCCCTGTTTTCCACCGCCGATACGCCCAATGCAGCGCAGCTGATCAGTCAGTTTCACCAGATGGACCTGCACGAACAGGCAGCAGTGCGGCGGGCCTTGCTGGGGCAGGACGCCGTGCAGTTTGGGCATTGATGCCCGCCGAAGCCGCTGTGAAACTTTAGTTGGCCCGCCTTGATATGAGGGCGCCTGTTGAAGTTTTTATATGAATTTCCTGAACCAGTTATCCAGAAAGTTCATTTGTTCCTCTGTATGAAACCAATGTTCTCCATGGTTCATGATGGTGACGGTAGCGCCGATCTTGTTCGCGAAGTTCATCATGGTTTCCAAAGAAGTGATATTGTCATTTTCTGCATAAAGAATATGGGTTGGTATATTCCAGATTATCGAATTGTTTCTGGCGTGCGAAAGATATCTCCATGACAAATGCGTTCCAGAAGATGTTGTGATCTCTTTTCTTTTGCGCAGATTCGCCTCGGATATGTTTGACTGCGCCATCATGTTCAAAATGACCTTTTCCATGTCCACAATGGGAGAAATAAACATGGCTTCTTCAATGGATTTGTCCGCCAAAGACAGCATGGAATAATAGGCGCCAATGCTGTTGGCTACTAAATAGATTTTATTGTATTGAGAAGTTGCGAGATCGAAGAAATCAGGAAACTCCAATTGGGCCTCCCACGGAAATCTTGATTTATAATCAAATCCTATGATTACATGTTCGCTGTCGAAAAATTTTTTATAGTAGTCGGCTTCTTTTGCATTTCCGCCTTGGCCATGTATGTAGATAACGGAATTTTTCATGATAATGGCCTTGATGGGCGTTTATCAGACTGACCGGCTGGCGGGCGCAGAGTGGGTTTCGGTCCAGCGTTTTTGGGTTTCGCTGCTTGGTGAGCTGAAACCCGCCCTGCGTCTGCTCTGTCTTCAGGCGGCCTTTTCAGACCGTGTTTGCATATTCAGGCCGATTTTTGGCTTTGTTGAAGCCGCGTTTCGGCCCGCCTTATTTCAAATTTGCCTTGAAGAACTGCTCGAACTTGTCAAACGGAATCTTGCCGCGTGCATTGTCGTACAAATCCGTGTGGCTCGCGCCCGGCACGATGTACAGCTCCTTGTTTTGGCTGCCCAGCGATTTGAACGCGTCTTCGCTGAAGTAGCGGGAATGCGCCTTTTCACCATGCACGATTAAGGCGGGTGCGCGTAATTCACTGGCGCGTTGCAGAATCGGCATATTGATGAATGCCAGCGGCACGGTATTTGCCCACGAACCTTGCGGATTGGAATTGACCGCGCGCGGGTGGAAGCCGCGTTTCGTGCGGTAGAACTGTGCATATTCGGCAATGAACTTTGGCGTGTCGGCGGTGATGTCTTTTTCGGGGTCAAGATTGTTGGCGGGCGCAAGGGTGGTGTAGCTGTTTTGTGCGGCGTCCCAGCGGCCATTGTTCAACTGCGTTTTCATTTGGTAGCGCGCTTCGGCGGTTTGCGCGGGGGCGCGGTCGTAGCCGCCCAGGGCGTTTTGCTTCATATTGATTTCATAGCCGTTGGCCATGATGCGGGTCATGTCGTACATGGTGCTGGTGGCAACCGCCTTGATGCGGGTGTCGCTGGCGGCGGCGTTCAGCGCCATGCCGCCCCAGCCGCAAATGCCCAAGATGCCGATTTGCTCGCGGTTCACGAAATTTTGCAGGCCGAGAAAATCGACGGCGGCGGAAAAGTCTTCGGTATTGATGTCGGGCGATGCCATATTGCGTGGCTCGCCGCCCGATTCGCCAAGGTAGGACGGGTCAAACGCCAGGGTTACAAAGCCGCGTTCGGCCATTGTTTGCGCGTACAGCCCGCTGGACTGCTCCTTCACCGCGCCGAATGCGCCGGCCACGGCAATCGCAGGCAGCTTCTGGCCGGGGCGGATGTTTTTCGGCATATACAAGTCGCCTGCCAATGTGATGCCATAGCGGTTTTTGAAGGTGATTTTGCGGTGTTCCACTTTGTCGGATTTTGGGAATATCTTGTCCCATTGCCCGGTGAGTGACATGGCTTGGGTTCCTTTCATATGGTGACGTGAATATCGGCCAGGGCCGGGGCGGTCAGAGTGAATGCCAAGGCTGCGGCTGCGGCGGTTTGCAGGAAAGTTCTGAGAAAGGGGTGGTTCATGGGCGGCTCCTTGCTGCTGGTGAATGAAATGGATTATTGGGAGCCGGTTGCTCCGGCACCATGAATCATGGTGGAATTGACTATTCGCCAAAGAGGAATTCATGAATCGGCTGGAAGCGCTCAGGTACTTTTGCGCGGCGGCGCAGACGCTGCAATTTCGGAAGGCGGCATCGCGCCTTTCGGTTTCGCCGCAGGTGGTGACGCGTGTGATGGCCGAGCTGGAAGCGGCTTTGGGCGAGCCGCTGTTTGTCCGCAGCACGCGCCAGGTGCGGCTGACTGACTTTGGCACGCGCTTTTTGCCGCGCGCGGCAGTTCTTGCTGGATGGCGAGAAGCTTTTTGCCACGGCGCGGCAAAAGGATGACGAGATGGCGGGCGTGGTGCGCATTACCGTGCCGCGCTTGCCTGGCAACGAGGCGCTGCTGGCTGACTTGCTGGCGCGCTGCGCCGATTACCCAGATTGGGTGATTGACTGGCGCGTGGATGAGGCGCGCCTGAATGCCGTGGAGAACTGCATCGACATGGGCGTGCGCCTGGGCCTGGAGCCGCAGCCGCTGATGATCGTGCGCCGCATCGCGCAAACGCGCGATCTGTTCGTGGCCGCGCCGCTGCAAGAGGGGCGGCTGGTGGAGCTGTTTCCCAGCCTGCGCCGCGCAAGCTGGAGCCTGTTTCTCTATCGCCCGCAGCGCAGCATGACGCCAGCCCGCATGCTGGCCGTGTTTGACTGGCTGACGCAGGCGCTGCGGCAGCAATATGCGGGGCGGCAGTGAAGGGCAGGGCGGCTGCGCGCTCAGCCTGCCGCACGTTCATGGCCACCGTTTGCAGCTTGGCTGCTGCGGCGTACGCTGGACAGCTTTTCTCGCGGGTGAACGGACTGCGGACCAGTTTGAGGAGCCTGTTCAAAGACCTGGCCGTGAGCGCAAGTGCGCCAGCCACGCACAGCCCCGGGTTTGGCGCGCTTGACTCTTTTTTGGAGCAGATTTGGAACTCTGAAAATGCCTTTGCCGCACGGTTTCACGGGCTTTATCGCTATTTAATCAGTAGCGAAACCAGCGCTGTTTTTCAGGGCACGGGAGGCTGCAAGAACTGGTGCGCAGACGGATGGTGAGCAGGTTTTCAGCGCCGCGCGCTGCCCGCGCTCATCCGTTTTCAAGCCATTGCAGGCGCTCGCCCTGGCGCAGCACGTAGCCCGCCCCCACTTTCAGGCGCAGGCGATGGCCGCGCGTGGTGCAGGCGGCAATCTGGGCGAGCAGCTCGGTCATTTGCGCGCTGCTGGGTGCGCTGGCGTGGAAGCTGGCCAGCCAGTAGCGCAGCACATTGGCCTGGCGGGCGGGGCTGAGGGTTTGCAAGGCGGCGATGACGGGCGGCGCTGCGCCGCAGGCGGCCAGGTCTTGCGCGGCCACTTCTTGCAGCAGTTGCTGCGCCTGGGCAGCGTGGGCGGCGCTGCGCGCGAAGGCGGCGCGAAAGCCGGGCAGCGCCGCTTGCAGCGCGGGCAGCACCTGGGCGCGGATGCGGTTGCGCGTGTAGCGCGCACTGGCATTGCTGGGGTCTTCCACCCAGCCCATTTCTGCACTGTTTCCTGCGTCGTTTCCCGCGCTGTTTTCTTCGACGGCTTTCAGGCCCTGCTTCGCCAGCCACTCGCGCAGGGCCGCGCCGGGCACACGCAGAAAAGGACGCGCCCAGGCCAGGCCGCCGCGCTGCCAGCGGGCGGGCATGGCGGCCAGGCCCGGCAGGCCCGCGCCGCGCGAGAGGGCCAGCAGCACGGTTTCCACCTGGTCGTCAGCATGCTGCGCCAGCGCGATGGCGCGCAAGGCGGGCGGCTCGGCGGCCAGCGCCAGCAGGGCTTCGTAGCGGTGCGCGCGAGCAGCGGCTTCGGGGCTTTCGCCCTTGGCGTGGGCGGCCTGCACGCGCCGCACGCGCAAGGGCACGCCCAGGCGCTGGCAGAAGGCGGCGCAGTGGCTTTCAAAGGCGCTGGCCGCTTCTTGCAGGCCGTGATTGACGTGCAGCGCCACCACTTGCCCCGGCCACAGCCGCGCGCAGCCCAGCAGCAGCGCCGTGGAATCGGCCCCGCCCGAATAAGCCACGCCCAGCGGCAAGGGCGGACGCTGGCGGGCGAAGGCGGCCAGGGCGGCATCAACGCAAGCGGCATCGTCAGCGGCGGGGCAGGGCACGCGAGAAGGGGAGGAGTGCATCAGAAACAGGAGCAAATTCAAGGGGGTGAAAAGGCCGTTTCCCGCAGTTTCCTCTAGGACGTAATGCTATGGATTAAGAAGCAAAAAATTTGCTTTTGAAGCTGCTTGAGGCCAGACGGCAAGTTTCCGGGCTGCCGCCTGCCCCGGCTTCGGCTTGAAGGGCAATAGGGTTCTGGGCGCCAGGGATGGCGGCGCAGTAAACCATCTTTCGCGAAAAGCGGCGATTGGGTTGCCGGGCGGGCCAGCGGGCTGGCGCCTACATCACCGTCCATTCAGAGACGAATTCGCTGGGGCGGCGGAAGGCGTCTTTCAGCAGGGCGTCAGGGGGCGTTCCCAGCGAGTAGCCGCGCACGGGCATGGGGTTTTCAAACCAGGTCTGGTAGAGCTGCTGCACCACGCCATCGCGCAGCAAATCGAGCATGCTGCGGACGATGAGGTTGCGGAAGTCGGGCGAGTGGCGCGGCAGCATGATGGCCAGCGGCTCTACCGACATCTTGGGGCCGACCACCTTGACGGTGTCTTTGAGCATCTTGGCCTGATCCAGCAGGACGATGTCGTCAGAGAGCGTGCCGTCGGCGCGCTTTTCAACCACGGCGCGCACGCCTGCGGCGGCGTTGGGCACTTCGATGATGTTCAGGTTCACCCCCGCGTCCTTGCGCGCCTTGGCAATGGCCTGGCCGGTGGAGCCTGCGATCACGGCGACGGTGCGGCCGCCCATTTGCGCCAGGCTGTCGGTGCTGTCGTCGGCGCGCACCAGCAGGCGCGTGCCTGCGTAGTAGTAGGCGGGGGCGAAGGCTGCCTGTTCGCGGCGCTCCTTGGTGTTGGTGGAGTCGGAGCACTCCATCTGCATTTCGCCGCTGTCGAGCTTGGCCACGCGCTCGGCGGCGTTGGCCAGCACATAGCGCACTTGCAGCGAAGGCAGGTGCAGCTGCTCGCGCAACTGGGCCACCAGGCGCTGGCAGATGTCGATGGCGTAGCCCGCAGGCTTGCCGGGCGCGGCGTCAAACGAAAAAGGTGCGGCCGAGGCGCGGTAGCCGATGGTGATGACGCCCGTGTGTTTGATTTTTTCCAGCGTGATGTCTGCCGCAGCCGCTGTGGCCGCGCACGCAGCCAGCGCCACGGCGGCCAAGCCGCGCCAGGCCAAACCCGGTAAATAACGCATAAGCCCTGTCTCCCAAGCGAGTTGAAAAAGCCTTCGGAACCTGTTCAGAGTCTGTCCATGAAGGGCGGCGGCAAGGCGCACAAGCAGCAGACGGACCGGATGGTCCGCTTGCCGCCCATCAAGACATTTGCAATGCCGCAGACCAGGCAGGTTCTTGCAAGGCATACCAAAGTTCAAAGCGGATGCGTTTCATTGTGCTACAACGACATCAGAAAAATCGCAAATCCGCAGAAAAAAATACATCTCGGCCCGTGCGGGGCCATTGATTAGCATCGGCGCCTTTTGCCTTGCGCGCCCAGCTTTCATGCCTGCCATGCCTTCTGCCGCTTCCGACATCAGCATCTTGTTCAAGCAGGGCCTGGCCCACCAGCATCTGGGCCAGCTGGAGCAGGCGCTGGGCTGGCTGGAGCAGGCCGCGCAGGTACAGGCCGATCACGCCATCTTGCAAAACAACCTGGGCAACATTCTGCTGGCGCTGGGGCGGCTGGAGCAGGCCGTGGCGGCCTTTGATCGCGCCGTGGCGCTCAAGCCCGATTACGCCGCCGCCTTTCACCGCCGGGGCGTGGCCAGAGAAGGGCTGGGCCGGCTGGAAGAAGCGCTGAATGACCACGCCCGCGCGCTGGCGCTGCTGCCCACGCTGGAGCCGGCTGCGCAAGCACATGCGGCCTTGTAGGCGCAGCTGGGCCTGGGCCGCACGGAAGCCGTGGCGCCCGCCGCCTCCTCGCTCATGCGCAAAGACGTGGGCGCCAGCGCCGAAGACAACCAGAAGGCCGCCGCCCAGTTGCTGCAAAGCGTGCAGCAGTTGCAGGCGAGGCGGGCCTTGCCCGGCGCGGCGGCATCTGCGCAAGACGCCGCATCTGCCGCGCAAGCTCATCTTTTGCAGGCCCGGGCGCTGGAAGACTTGCAGTGCTTCGGGCAGGCCGCTGGCGAGTTTGAAAAGGCGCTGGCCTTGCTGCCTGATGAGGAAGACCTGCCCGGCATGGTGCTGCAAGACCTGCGACAGGCCGCCGCCTGGGCGCGCCTGCCCGAATGGCAGGCCCGCATCGAGGCGGCCATGCAGCAGGGCAGGGCGGCCGTGTCGCCGCTGACCTGGCAGGCCCAAAGCGGCGATGCCGCCAGCAACCGCCTGTGCTCGTCGCTGGCCGCCAGGCGCTACCTGCCTGCACCCGCGCCGCTGCCGGCCAAAAAGGCGCTTTCGCCGGGCCGCATCCGCATTGCCTATCTCTCGGCGGATTACGTGCAGCACGCCGTCATGCGCGTGCTGGCCGAAGTGTTCGAGCTGCACGACCGCAGCCGCTTCGAGATTTACGCTTACGCCTATGGCGAACGCCAAAGCGGCGGCATGAACGAGCGCCTGCGCCATGCCTTTGAGCACTATGTGGACGCCAGCGCCATGAGCGACGAGCAGGCCGCGCGCCACATCCACGCGCAAGGCATCGACATCGCCGTGGACCTGATGGGCTACACGCGCGGCGAGCGCCTGGGCATCTTGGCCCGCCGCCCCGCGCCCATTGCCGTCAATTACATCGGCTACCCCGGCACCCTGTGCCTGCCTTTCATCGACTACATCGTGGGCGACGCCACCCTCATGCCGCCCGAGCTGGCGACCCACTACAGCGAAGCCATCGTGCGCCTGCCCCACGGCTATTTGCCCACCGACCGCCAGCGCCCCATTGCCTTGCCGCCGCCGCGCCAGGCGCTGGGGCTGCCGCCCGATGCCTTCGTTTTCTGCGCCTTCAGCGGCAACTACAAGATTTCGCCGGACATCTTCGCCATCTGGATGCGCCTGCTGGCCGCCGTGCCCGGCAGCGTGCTCTGGCTCGTCAAGGGCAGCGAAGACGCCAGCGCCAACTTGCGCGCGCAAGCGCAGCAGGCGGGCATCGACCCCGCCCGCCTTGTTTTTGCCGAGCGCACGCGCTTTGACCAATACTTGGCCTGCTACACGCTGGCCGACCTCTTTTTGGACACCCTGCCCTACAACGCCCTGGCCACTGCGTCAGACGCCCTGTGGGCCGGCCTGCCCGTACTCACCTGCACCGGCCAGACCTACGTGAGCCGGGGCGCCACCAGCATCGTGCGCGCCGCCGGCCTGCCCGAGCTGGCCACATCGACGCTGGCCGAATACGAAGCCCTCGCCCTGCGCCTGGCCACCCGCCCGGCCGAGCTGGCCGCCTTGCGCCTGCGTTTGCAGCAAAACCGCGCCGCCTGCCCCCTGCACGACACCCCCGCCTACACCCGCCATCTGGAAGCCGCTTACACCCGCATGGCGCAGCGCTGGCAAAGCGGCCAGCCGCCGCAAAGCTTTGACGTGCCCGCGTGAGCGGCCCGCCAGCCCCGGCGGCCCTCGCGCCCAAACTGGCAGGCGGTTGGCAGGCGGCGCGCAAGCAGCAACCGGGTGGCGGGAGCCGGTTGCCGCAGTCAAAATGAATCAAGAAAAGGAGCAGATTCAGAGGGCTGAAAACGGCTCTCGCGCCCGTTCTACTAGGACCTCATGCTATGAATTGAGAAGCGAATCTGGGCCTCTTTTTGCTCCTGCCGCCCGGCGCGCGCTTGTGCGCCAGCGCAAGACATGTGCGCGGCGGCGCTGCAAAATTCATTTTTTCCTTCTCACAAGGTCTTGCTGATGCTCTACCAACTTTATGAAACCCAACGCACCTGGATGGAACCGCTGACCGATATGGCCGCTGCCGCCTCCAAGCTGTATGGCAACCCGAATTCTCCTGCGGGGCGCTTGCCGCTGGCGCATCGCGTTTCAGCCGGATATTCGCTGCTGCACCGCCTGGGCAAGGATTATGGAAAGCCTGAATTCAATCTGCACAAAATCACCATTGATGGCGCGGAGGCCGTGATTGACGAGCAGGTGGAAATGGACAAGCCATTTTGCCAGCTGCGCCATTTCAAGCGTTTCACCGATGACGCCGCTTTGCTGGAGAAAATCAAGAAACAGCCCGTGGTTTTGATTGTGGCGCCGCTGTCCGGCCATTACGCCACGCTTTTGCGCGATACGGTGCGAACCATGCTGCAAGGGCATGACGTGTTCATTACCGACTGGAAAAACGCCCGCGATGTGCCGCTGGACGATGGCGAATTTCACCTGGACGATTATGTGAACTATGTGGAAGATTTCATTCGCCACTTGCAGGCCGTTGCGGGCCAGTGCCACGTGGTCAGCGTGTGCCAGCCTGTGGTGCCCGTGCTGGGCGCAGTGGCGCTCATGGCCTCGCGCGGCGAAACCACGCCTTTGAGCATGACCCTGATGGCCGGCCCAGTGGACGCGCGCCGCTCGCCTACGGCCGTCAATCGCCTGGCCACGGGCAAAAGCCTTTCATGGTTTGAAAACAACGTGATTTACCGCGTGCCTCCCAAATATCCGGGCGCGGGGCGGCGTGTTTATCCTGGCTTTTTGCAGCATGCCGGTTTTATTGCCATGAATCCGGGCCGCCACGCCAGCAGCCATTATGATTATTTCAGGAACCTGATCAGGGGCGATGAATCCAGCGCTGAAACGCACCGCCGTTTCTATGACGAATATAACGCCGTGCTGGATATGGATGCTGATTATTATCTGGAAACCATCAAGGCCGTTTTCCAGGATTACGCATTGCCCAAAGGCACATGGAGCGTGCGCAATTCGCAAGGCCAGCTGGAACGCGTGCGCCCGCAGGACATTACTGATACGGCCCTGCTGACGGTGGAAGGCGAGCTGGATGACATTTCAGGCAGCGGCCAGACGGAAGTGGCTCACGCGCTGTGCACCAGCCTGCCGCCTGTTGAAGGCAACCGCCTGACGGTGATGGGCGCGGGCCACTATGGCGTGTTCAGCGGCAGCCGCTGGCGCGAGAAGGTGTATCCGCATATCCGCGATTTCATCGCCCGCAGCGAAGCCGCCGCAGCCAGGAAGGCGGCTGCTTCCAGGCCAGCCCCTCAGGCCGCTCCCGCAGCCAGCGCCGCCCCGGTCAAGCCTGCAGCTGTTCAGCCCGCAGAGGCGCCCAAGGCGGCAGCGCCCAAGGCGGCAGCGCCCAAGCCTGCTGAAACGAAACCGGCCGCTCCCAAGGCGGCCGCTGTGCCCAAGGCTGAAGCCAAGCCAGCCGCGCCCAAGACGGCCGCCAAGGGCAAGAACGGCGCTTGAGAAAGCGCCACGGCCTCACAGGAGGAGGGAGGCCCGCAACTTCTCGCCGCCAGGCCATAAGCAGGTTCTGGCGGCAAGAGGGTGCATCAGAAACAGGAGCAAATTCAGGCCCTGCAGAAATGGCGCTTGCGCCCATTTCACTAGGACCTATTGCTATGAATGAAGGAGCGGATTGACACTGCCTGCTCCGCCTGCTCTTCGCCTGCCGGCAGGCTGCTTGGCGCCTGGCCTATCCAGCTGGCTCTGCGCGCCCTGCGCGGCCAGATGGCTGGCGGGCGCTGCCATGCCTTGGCGTCATTCAAAACGCAGACCAGAAAACGCAAGTCCACGGTGCAATCTAGGGTTTACCGGCATGTTTTTCTGGAGTTCTGGCTGGTAGATTCAGTTCGTGCAGCTGCCCCGATGGCTGCATTCACGCGAGCAAGGCCGCGTGCGCCGCAAGCGGCATGGGTCTGGCGGGAAAAGGAAGCAGAAAAAGCCGCCAGCTTTTTGCCATGACGGCGCCGCAGGCTGTGACCGTGAGTTTTGCAATTGACTTGCAGGAATCAGCATGACTGACAAAACGCCTTCATTCAAGCACGCCACCCTCGATGACTGGCAAAAGGCCGCGCAAAAGTCCGCTCCCGGCGGCGATGTGGCGGCGCTGAACTGGCTCACGCCTGACGGCATCACGGTCAAGCCGCTTTACACGGCGCAAGACATCAAAAACCTGCCTTATACCGACACGCTGCCGGGCTTTGAGCCTTTCTTGCGCGGCCCGCAGGCCACCATGTACGCGGTGCGGCCCTGGACCATCCGCCAGTACGCAGGTTTTTCTACCGCCGAGGAGTCCAACGCTTTTTATCGCAAGGCGCTGGCGGCAGGCGGGCAGGGCGTTTCCGTGGCGTTTGACCTGGCCACGCACCGAGGCTACGACAGCGACCACCCGCGCGTGACGGGCGATGTGGGCAAGGCGGGCGTGGCCATTGACAGCGTGGAGGACATGAAGATTCTCTTTGACGGCATTCCGCTGGACAAGGTGAGCGTTTCCATGACCATGAACGGCGCGGTGCTGCCCGTGCTGGCGGGCTACGTGGTGGCCGCCGAAGAGCAGGGCGTGCGGCAGGATCAGCTGGCGGGCACGATCCAGAACGACATCCTCAAGGAGTTCATGGTTCGCAACACCTACATCTACCCGCCGGAGCCGTCGATGAAGATCATTGGCGACATCATCGAATACACGGCGCATCACATGCCCAAGTTCAATTCGATTTCCATCTCCGGCTACCACATTCAGGAAGCGGGCGCGAACCAGTCGCTGGAGCTGGCCTTCACGCTGGCCGATGGCAAGGAGTATGTGAAAACGGCGCTTTCCAAGGGGCTGGACGTGGACGCCTTCGCCGGGCGGCTGTCGTTCTTCTGGGCCATTGGCATGAATTTCTATCTGGAAATCGCCAAGATGCGCGCCGCGCGGCTGCTGTGGTGCCGCATCATGAAAGAGTTCAACCCGAAGAACCCCAAGAGCCTGATGCTGCGCACGCACTGCCAGACTTCGGGCTGGTCGCTTACCGAGCAGGATCCCTACAACAACGTGGTGCGCACCGCCATTGAGGCGATGGCCGCCGTGTTTGGCGGCACGCAAAGCCTGCACACCAACGCGCTGGACGAGGCCATCGCGCTGCCCACGGAGTTCAGCGCCCGCATCGCGCGCAACACGCAGCTCATCATCCAGGAAGAAACGCACATCACCAATGTGGTGGACCCGTGGGCGGGCAGCTACATGATGGAAAGCCTGACGCAGCAAATGGCCGACAAGGCTTGGGCGCTGATTGAAGAAGTGGACGCCATGGGCGGCATGACCCGCGCCGTGGACAGCGGCTGGGCCAAGCTCAAGATTGAAGCGGCCGCTGCTGAAAAGCAGGCGCGCATTGATTCGGGGCGCGACGTGATCGTGGGCGTGAACAAGTACCGGCTGGACAAGGAAGACCACGTGGACATCCTGGAGGTGGACAACGTGAAGGTGCGCGAGGCGCAGATTGCGCGGCTGAAGGCCGTGAAGGCCGCACGCGATAGCGCGCGGGTGCAGCAGGCGCTGGACGCCATCACGAAGATTGCGGAGACGGGGCAGGGCAATCTGCTGGCCGCCGCCATCGAGGCCATGCGCGCGCGCGCCACGGTGGGCGAAGTCAGCGACGCGATGGAAAAAGCCTTTGGCCGCCACCGCGCCGACGTGCAGAAAGTGGCGGGCGTGTATGCCGCCGCCTACGACAGCGCCGAAGGCTGGGAAAAGCTCAAGGCCGAAATCAGCGCCTTTGCCGAAGAAGAAGGCCGCCACCCGCGCGTGATGATCGCCAAGCTGGGGCAAGACGGCCATGACCGTGGCGCCAAAGTAGTGGCCACGGCCTTTGCCGACCTGGGCTTTGACGTGGACATTGGCAGCCTTTTCCAGACCCCTGAAGAGTGCGCGCGCCAGGCCATTGAAAACGACGTGCATGCCGTGGGCGTGAGCACGCTGGCCGCTGGTCACAAGACGCTGGTGCCCGCCATCATCAAGGCCCTGCACGAGCAAGGCGGCGATGACATCGTGGTGTTCGTGGGCGGCGTGATTCCGCGCCAGGACTACGACTTTCTGTATCAGGCAGGCGTCAAAGGCATTTATGGCCCCGGCACGCCCATTCCGGTCAGCGCGAAAGACGTGCTGGAGCAAATCAAAAAAGCGCGGGTGCCTGCATGAACTGGCTGGCGATGCCGGGAAAGCTGCTGAAAGGGCTGGCGCAGGGCGTGCTGCTCCTGCTGGCCGGTCTGACGGCACAGGCTTTCGCGGCGGGCTGGCTGCTGCTGACCTGCTGGATGGTTTTTCGCATGCCTGGCGGCGCTTCAGGCTGGCAGGCGCTTGCTGCCTGGTGGGGCCTTCTCATGTTGCCTGCGCTGGCTCTCGCAGCCTGGAGCGTGCGCCAGTGGCGCAAAAAGCATGGCGCAAGAAACGGACTTGCATAAAGCTGGCTGCATAAAGAAAGACCCGCCATATGCCCACGATGAACACCGCCATGCTGCTCGAACACATCACCCAGGGCGACGTGCTGCGCCAGCGGCGCGCCATCGCCAAGGCCATCACCTTGCTTGAGTCCACCCGCGCCGATCATCGCGCGCAGGGCGATGAGCTGCTCACGGCCCTGCTGCCGCACACGGGGCGGGCGCTGCGCCTGGGCATCAGCGGCGTGCCGGGCGTGGGCAAAAGCACTTTCATCGAGTCGCTGGGCGTATTCCTGATTGAAAAGGGCCATCGCGTGGCGGTGCTGGCGGTGGATCCTTCTTCGAGCGTGTCGGGCGGCTCCATTCTGGGCGACAAAACGCGCATGGAGCGCCTCGCGGGCCTGTCTGACGCTTACATCCGCCCCAGCCCCAGCGGCGGCACACTGGGCGGCGTGGCCGAGAAAACGCGCGAGGCCATGCTGGTGTGCGAGGCCGCAGGCTATGACGTGGTGCTGATTGAAACCGTGGGCGTCGGCCAGTCCGAAACCGCCGTTTCGGGCATGACCGATATGTTCGTGCTGCTGCAACTGCCCAACGCGGGCGACGATTTGCAGGCCATCAAAAAAGGCGTGATGGAGCTGGCCGATCTGGTGGTGATCAACAAAGCCGACATTGACCCGCACGCTGCCACCCGCGCGCGGGTGCAGATTCAGACTGCCTTGCGCCTGCTGGGCCTGCAAGGCAATCCGCAGCGCATGACCTACGTTGCGGAGGGCGCAGGCGGCGCAGCGGGCACGCTCGCGCGCTGGCAGCCGCGCGTCATGCAGCTCAGCGGCCTGCAAGGGCAGGGGCTGGACGCCTTCTGGCAGGCCGTGACTGAATTTCAGGCCACGCAAACCGCCAATGGCGCCTTGACAGAGCGCCGCCAGCAGCAGGCCCTGGCGTGGATGTGGGAGCGCATTGATGCAGGGTTGAAAGCCGCCTTTCGCGCCCACGCGCAGGTGCGTGCGGCGCTGCCGGATATCACGCAGTCCGTCACGCAAGGGCATCTGCCGCCTTCCACCGCTGCGCGCCGCCTGCTGGCGCTGACCGCTGAAGGGCAGGCATGAGCCTGCCGCCGGTGCCGCCTGAATAAGCCTGGATAAATAAGACCCGCCGCCACCCGTTTCCTCCATTTGATTTCCCTGACTTTCAAGAAAGAGAAGCCACCATGAAAGAAATCCTCGAACAGCTTGAGAAAAAGCGCGAAGCCGCCCGTCTGGGCGGCGGCCAGAGGCGCATTGATGCGCAGCATAAAAAGGGCAAGCTCACCGCCCGCGAGCGCATCGAAGTGCTGCTGGACGCAGACAGCTTTGAAGAATGGGACATGTTCGTCGAACACCGCTGCACCGACTTCGGTATGAACGACACCCAGATTCCCGGCGACGGCGTGGTCATTGGCTACGGCACCATCAACGGGCGTCTCGTCTTCGTGTTCAGCCAGGATTTCACCGTGTTCGGCGGGGCCTTGTCTGAAGCGCACGCCGAAAAAATCTGCAAGCTGATGGACCAGGCCATGCAAGTTGGCGCGCCTGTTATCGGGCTGAACGACTCCGGCGGCGCGCGCATTCAGGAAGGCGTGGCTTCGCTTGCGGGCTATGCCGACGTGTTCCAGCGCAACGTCATGTCCAGCGGCGTCATTCCGCAAATCAGCATGATCATGGGGCCTTGCGCGGGCGGCGCGGTGTATTCGCCCGCCATGACGGACTTCATCTTCATGGTCAAGGACAGCAGCTACATGTTCGTGACCGGCCCCGACGTGGTGAAAACCGTGACCCACGAAGAAGTCACCGCCGAAGAACTGGGCGGCGCCAGCACCCACACCGCCAAGAGCGGCGTGGCCGATCTGGCCTTTGAAAACGACGTTGAAGCCCTGCTCATGCTGCGGCGCTTTTTCAACTACATCCCTGCCAACAACCGCGAAAAAGCCCCTTACCGCCCCACGCAAGACCCGGCGGACCGCGCCGACCTGAGCCTGGACACCCTTGTGCCCGACAACCCCAACAAGCCCTACGACATGAAGGAGCTGATCGTCAAAACCGTGGACGACGGCGAATTCTTCGAGTTGCAGCCCGATTACGCCGCCAACATCATCATCGGCTTTGCCCGCATGGACGGCAATGTGGTCGGCATCGTCGCCAACCAGCCGCTGGTGCTCGCGGGCTGCTTGGACATCAAAAGCGGCATCAAGGCCGCGCGCTTCGTGCGCTTTTGCGATGCCTTCAACATTCCCGTCATCACCTTCGTGGACGTGCCCGGCTTCATGCCCGGCACTGCGCAGGAGTACGGCGGCATCATCAAGCACGGCGCCAAGCTGCTGTATGCCTTTGCCGAATGCACCGTGCCCAAGATCACCGTCATCACCCGCAAGGCCTACGGCGGCGCGTATGACGTGATGAGTTCCAAGCACTTGCGCGGCGACGTGAACCTGGCCTGGCCCAATGCCGAAATCGCCGTGATGGGCGCCAAGGGCGCGGTGGAAATCATCTTCCGCCAGGACAAGGACGACCCCGAAAAGCTCGCCGCCCGCGAAGCCGAATACAAGGCCCGCTTTGCCAACCCCTTCGTGGCTGGCGCGCGCGGCTTCATCGACGACGTGATCCAGCCGCACGAAACCCGCAAGCGCATCTGCCGCAGCCTGGCCATGCTCAAGGACAAGAAGCTGGAAAACCCGTGGCGCAAGCACGGCAACATTCCGCTTTGATGCTCTTGTTTTGATCGCTGGCGCCGCACGTGTTCAAAGCGCAAAACGCCCCAAACGCCATGAAGCCGGGCGGCATGGCCCATGCCAGCCCGCCCATGCCCCCCTCAATGGCCGTTGATCTGCGAAACGCGGCCCGGGCAGGCGTTTGCGGCACACGCGCAAGGCGCGCGCTGAATTGAAAAGACATTCACAGGAAATATCACCATGTTCAAGAAAATCCTCATTGCCAACCGTGGCGAAATCGCCTGCCGCGTCATCGCCACGGCCCGCAAAATGGGCATCGCCACCGTGGCCGTGTATTCCGACGCCGACAAAGACGCGCGCTTTGTGCAAATGGCCGATGAAGCCGTGCGCCTGGGGCCGCCGCCTTCGCGCGAGTCTTACCTGCTGGGCGACAAAATCATCGAGGCGGCCAAGGCCACGGGGGCCGAAGCCATTCACCCCGGCTACGGCTTTCTGAGCGAAAACGAAGCCTTTGCCCGCAAGTGCGAGGAAGAAGGCGTCATCTTCATCGGCCCCAAGCACGAAGCCATTGCCGCCATGGGCGACAAAATCGCCTCCAAGCGGCTGGCCAAGCAAGCGGGCGTGAGCACCATTCCCGGCTACAACGAGCCGATCGAGTCCGCCGAAAAAGCCGTGGAAATCGCCAAGGGCATTGGCTACCCCGTGATGATCAAGGCCAGCGCGGGCGGCGGCGGCAAGGGCCTGCGCGTGGCCTTCGACGACAAGGAAGCGCACGAAGGCTTTGACTCCTGCCGCAACGAAGCGCGCAACTCCTTTGGCGACGACCGCGTGTTCATCGAAAAATTCGTCGAGCAGCCCCGCCACATCGAAATCCAGGTGCTGGGCGACGCCCACGGCAACGTCATCTACCTCAACGAGCGCGAATGCTCCATCCAGCGCCGCCACCAGAAGGTGATTGAAGAAGCGCCTTCGCCCTTCATCAGCGAAGAAACCCGCAAGGCCATGGGCGAGCAGGCCGTGGCCCTGGCCAAGGCCGTGAAATACCAAAGCGCCGGCACCGTCGAATTCGTGGTGGGCAAGAATCAGGACTTCTACTTCCTGGAAATGAACACCCGCCTGCAAGTGGAGCACCCCGTCACCGAGTGCATCATCGGCCTTGATCTGGTGGAGCAGATGATTCGCGTGGCCGCAGGCGAAAAACTCGCCATCGCCCAGGCCGACGTGAAGAAAGTGGGCTGGTCCATCGAGTGCCGCATCAATGCCGAAGACCCCTTCCGCAACTTCCTGCCCAGCACGGGCCGCCTGGTGCGCTTTCAGCCGCCGGAGCAAACGCTCTTTCAGGGCCAGCCCAGCACCGAATACGGCGTGCGCGTGGACACCGGCGTGACCGACGGCGGCGAAATCAGCATGTACTACGACTCGATGATTGCCAAGCTCATCGTGCACGGCAAAGACCGTGACGACGCCATTGCCCGCATGCGCGAGGCGCTCAACGGCTTCGTCATCAAGGGCGTGCAAAGCAACATCCCCTTCCAGGCCGCGCTGCTGGCGCACCCCAGCTTCATCAGCGGCAACTTCAACACGGGCTTCATCAATGAGCACTACGCCCAGGGCTTTCGCTCCGAAGACGTGCCGCACGCCGACCCCTACTTCCTCATGGCGCTGGCCGCGCGCCTGCACATGTGGTACCGCAACCGCGCCCAGGGCCTGCAAGGCAAATTCTGGGAAGGCTTCCAGCGCCTGCCCGGGCGCGAATTCGTGGTGTGCGTGCTGGGCAAGGAAGGCGACAACCGCTACGTGAGCGCCTCGCTCGGCGCCGTCACCCTGCACGCGGCCGCGCCCGTCACCATCCACGCGCCCGAAGGCGACCGGGTCTATCAAATCCTTGTCGAGCAAATGCTGGGCAACGCCCGCGTCACGGGCCAGGTCAATGGCCAGCCCTTTACCGTGCAAATGGAACGCGGCCACACCAAAAACCCGCTCGTCACCCGCGTCATCCACAACGGCACGCAGATCGACGCCATCATCATGCACCCGCGCACCGCCGAGCTGCACAAGCTCATGCCCTACAAAGCGCCGCCTGACATGAGCCGCTACGTGCTCTCGCCCATGCCAGGTCTGCTCACGCAAGTGGCCGTGCAGCCCGGCCAGAAAGTGCAGGCGGGCGAGCGCGTGGCCGTCATCGAAGCCATGAAGATGGAAAACATCCTCTTTGCCAGCGCCGACGGCACGGTCAAGGCCATCCTGGCCCAGCCCGGCGAAAGCCTGGCGGTGGACCAGCCCATCGTCGAATTCGAGTAAGCCCCGCGCGCGCTGGCGACCTACGCCCCCGGCGCGCCCAATCAGCCGCAGCATTCGGCGCCGGCCGAAGCTGCGGCTTTTTTATTTGACGAGCCGGGAGCGCCTCCGCAAACCGCCACCGCCGGTCATTGAGTTGATGCGATATGACCTGATAGGCGGCAGGCGTGCCTTCAGGTGCCAAACCGGCTTCAAGTCCTAGTACAGACTGGATTTGCCGCTCTCTTTTTCAGAGCGGAACAAGCGCCGTCAAACCCGCGGCCCTTGCGGCCGCCTTCTTGCCCGCCATGCCCGCCCTTGCCCAGGAAACGGAGGAAAAGGACGGCAGCGCCTCCTCCGGCAGCCTGCCCACCGTGCAAGTCAAGGCTTCGGCCTGCAAGCCACCACGGGCATGGAGCTGTCGATGCGGCAAACGCCGCAATCCGTCACCGTGGTGAGCAAGCCCGTACTGCGCGAGCAGGGCATTACCGGCATGGCCGGCGCCATGCGCAGCACCACCGGCATCAATGTGCTGAGCGAAACGGGCCGCGTGCGCTTTCAGTCGCGCGGCTTTTACATCGACCAGATTCAGGAAGACGGCATCTCCAGCACCGTGCCCGGATCTTCCGGCAACCCCGCGCGCGATCCGCAAAGCATGACCGACCTGGCCGTGTATGAGCACATTGAAGTGCTGCGCGGCCCCACGGGCCTGCCCGAACCCAACTGGGATTCGGGCGCCAATTACTGGATGAAGATGGCCTACAGCGACAAGATCATGAGCAACGCCCTCATGCTGGGCACGCGCCTCAACCCTGCCGAGCGCCTAGAAAATGTGAATGAAAGCGCCCGCCGCGCCGCTTTTTCGCCGTTCGCCAAAATAAAAAAGCCCCATCCCGGTAGATGGGGCTTCTTCATCTCTGAAAGCCTGCTTTGCAGCCCGCCGAAACAGGCTTCCATTGGCCAGGCGCTAGCAGAAACAGGAGCAAATACAAAGGGTGAAAAAAGGCACCTTGCGCAGGCTCCACTAGGACATCATGCTATTGATATAGGAGCTAGAAAAAGCAGCCTGCTCCGGCTTGCTTCCTGCTGACGCCTGCTCCTTGCTCCAGGCCCAATGATTTACAGCAAAAAGAAATAGGCCCATAGCGAAACGGCGGCAATGCAAAGAATATTGAGCAGCATGCCGGCTTTCAGCATGTCTTTTTGCGTGACCAGCCCCGTGCCAAACACAATGGCATTGGGCGGCGTGGCCACCGGCAGCATGAAAGCGCAAGAAGCGCCAATGCCAATAATCAGCACCATGACCTCTTTGGGCATGCCCATTTTCTCGGCCACGCTGGCAAATACCGGCACCAGCAGGGCGGCGGAAGCGGTATTGCTGGTGAATTCGGTCAGGAAAATGATAAAGGTGGATACGGCCAAAATCACGATAAACGGATGGGCCAGCACAAAAGCGCTGGCCATTTCCTGACCGAGCGCGGCGGACGCGCCGGATTTTTGCAGCAGCTTGCTCAGCGCAATGCCGCCGCCAAACAGCAGCAGCACGCCCCAGTCGGTATTGCGCGCCACTTCGCGCCAGCGCACCACACCAAAAATCACCACGGCCACCGCCGCGCTCAGGGCAACAAAAGCATCAGGGCTGTCAATGCCAAATTCCTTTTTCAACTGGCTGCCAAATATCCATGCCACGGCGGCGGCGGCAAAAATCAGCATGGCAATCACGCGGTGCAGCGTCCACGGAATCTCTTCATCGGCCACTTCAACCCGTTGCGAGAAATTGGGTTTCAAAATCACGAACAGCGAAACCAGCATCAAGGGCAGCAGCACCAGCATCATGGGCAGACCGAATTTCATCCAGCCGGCAAAATCCAGATTCAGGGCTTTGGCGGCAATGGCGTTGGGCGGCGTGCCCACCACAGTGCCCAGCCCGCCAATGCTGGCGCAATAAGCGATGCCGAGCAGTACAAAAACAAAAGTGTTGCGGTCTTTGTCCTTGTCCATATGGTTCATCAGGCCCATTGCCAGCGGCAGCATCATGGCGGCGGTGGCGGTATTGCTGATCCACATGGATAAAAAAGCCGTGGCGGCAAACAGCAAATGCACGGCAACGAAGGTATTGCCGCGTGACAGTGAAATCAGCCAGATGGCGATTTTCCGGTCAATTTTCTGCATGTGCAGCGCAGTGGCCAGCGCAAAACCGCCGAAAAAGACGTAAATAATCGGATCCGAAAAACCGGCCAATGCCTCCTTGGTGCCCATATCGGGTATTTTGAACAAGATGGCGAACAGCGGCACGATCAGCGCGGTTACCGTGATATGAACGGCCTCGGTAAACCACATGATGGCGACAAATACCAAAATGGTCAGTCCTTTATTGACATTGGCGTCATAAGGCAGGATTTGATAAAGCACGGCGCTGACGATGGCGGCAATTATCGCGATGAGCAAGCCGCGAAAACTGGTAATGGGCGCCTGCGCGCTCAATAACTCGACATTGTCCGGCCGCTGTTCGGCCTGCGCTTGGTCTGGCATCAGGGTTTCTCCTAGATTGACTGATTTGCTGATTGCTGGCAGGCAATAACGGCAGCCGCCAGAATTCGCATTCAAATATTAAAACAAAACGCAGAATGATCTGCATCCCTTCATGTTGCGAAAGCTCAAACAGGCGTTTGATATTCAGATTCAGCGGCGGTTTGGGAGCCTGTTCAAGGTTTGTCCGTGGGCGCAAAAAACGCGGCCTCGGGCGCTCTGCGGCGTCGCAAGCGGGCGGCTTCTTTCCGGAGGCGCATTCATGGCGGCCCAGCGCATATGCTCGCCGTCATGCGATACGCCTTTTTTCTTGCCGCCGCAGCGGCCTCCGCCTTGCTGGCGGCTTGCGCTCACCGAACCACGCCCGACATCACGCCGCCGCAAACGCCCGCCGCCTGGCAGCACGCCAGCAGCGGGGCCGGCGCGCCATCAGATACGCAATCCGATGCGCGAACCGGTGCGGATGGCGCGCAAGAGCGCATTCCCGCCGAGTGGTGGAAGCAATATGAGCAGCCCGCGCTGAATGCCGCCGTGGCACACGCGCTGGCGCACAGCGGCACGCTGGCCAATGCGTTGCTGAAGTTGCGCACGGCCGATTTGCGGGCCGAGGCCGCTGGCGCCGCGCTGCGCCCCACGCCCAGCGGCAACGTGACCGCCAGTGTGAACCGCCCCGTCACGGGCAGCGCGCAGCGCAGCACGCGCAGCTACGGCGTGTCGCTGGGCGCCTCATGGGAAATTGATTTGTGGGGCAAGCTGGGCGCGCAAGCCGACATGGCCACTTTCGAGCGCGAAGCCGCTGCGCTGGATGGCGACCAGGCCGCCGCCACGCTGGCCGCCAGCGTGGTGCGCCAGTACTGGCAGCTGGCGGCCATGCAGGAGCGCATTCGCGTGGCGCGGCAAAGCCTGGCGCACGCCGAGCGCACGCTTTCACTCACGCAGGCGCAGCACGCGGCGGGCGCGGCCTCGGGGCTGGATGAGGCGCAGGCCGCGCAGGCCGTGCAGACCCAGCAAGTGGCCCTGGCCGCGCAGCAGCAGCAGCGCACCGAGATGCGCCACGCCTTTGCCGTGCTGCTGGACGCCGCGCCCGGCCACCTGCCCGCCGGCATTGCCGAGCCAGACGGCCTGCCCCAAAACGCCGCGCAGCTGGCCGCGCGGGCGCAGCCCGGCGCGGGCGTACCCGCCAGCTTGCTGGCGAGGCGGCCCGATTTGCGCGCGGCTGAATGGCGCTTGCGCGGCACGCTGGCCAACGTGCAGGCGCAAAAGCTTTCTTTCTACCCGGCGCTCAGCCTCACCGGCACGCTGGGCACGGGCAGCGCCTCGCTGCTCAAGATCCTCTCCAACCCCGTGGCCGCGCTGGGCGCGGGCCTGAGCCTGCCCTTTCTGAACGCGGGCGAGATGCGCCGCAACCCGCAAATCGCGCAAAACGAGCACGAGCAGGCCGTCAATACCTTCCGCCAGACGCTGCTGCAAGCCCTGGCCGATGTGGAAAACGCCCTCTCATCCACCGCCACGCAGCGCGATGCCGTGCAGCGCCAGGCCGCCCTGGCAGCGCAGGCGCGCCGCATCGACGAAATGACCGAAACCCGCTACCGCGCCGGCGCCGTGCCCCTGCGCGACTGGCTCACCGCCCAGGAAAGCCGCCGCCAAAGCGAGCTGGCCGAGGTGGACGCGCAGCTGAACCTGCTGCTGGCCCAGGTGCAGCTCTACCAAGCGCTGGGCGCCAGCGCGGGCGGGCTGAACGCGCCCGCGCCTGCCCCCACGCCTGACACGCAGTGAAAACCGTTTTCCGTGCGCGAACGCAAAGCCAGCCTGCGTTTTTTCAGCTTGTGCGGGACCTGCATTCATCAAAAACAGGAGCGAACCCGCAAGCTTGAAAAACAGCTTTCGCGCCCGTTTGACTAGGGCGTTTTGAGAATCCTGCTCTTATGCAGCAATCCCGCCATGGAAAGAAGAGCATGAGCGACAAGCAGTGGGCACTGATGGCCCCGCACTGCCTGGGCAAGCCTGGCGATGCAGGGCCAAGAGGCACGGACAAGCGTTTGTTTGTAGAGGCCGTGCCGTGGAGCGTGCGCACGGGCAGCCCCTGGCGCGATTTGCCTGAAGAATTCGGCAAATGGAACACCGTTTTCAAACGCTTTCGCGACGGGGGCAAGGCCGGTATCTGGCAAAAACGCTTTGATGCTGTCAGCGGCCAGCCGGATATGGAATACGCCATGGTCGATGCCACGATCGTGAAAGTGCACCGTCACGGCCAGAGCGCAGGACTCAAAGCCAGGCCATAGGCCACTGGCGCGGGGGCGTGAGCGCCAGGATACGGGCCTTGTGCGATGCGCTGGGCGATTTGGTGTTCAATGGCTGGCAGAGCCATTGCAAGCGCAAGGCGAGCCAATCGTGATCTCGCAAAGGCCCAATCGATGCCAGCCTTTGACCATTAATGAGCACATGTACCGCTGGCGTCATCTCATAGAAAACTTCTTGGGCAAGCTCAAGGAGTTCAAACGATGGATAGAGGCGCGAATAAGAGGTTCTTTTTCTTTTGCGCTTTCTTTCCAGAATGCATTGGCGAAAAAGCGGCGGGGCCGGAAGGCCCCGCGCACCGGGTTGCGTTCAGCCCCGCTTTTTCATTCGCCCACGATGGCGCTGGCTTGCTTGCGCAGCGCTTCATCCAGCGTCACGCCTTGTTCGGCGGCGGCTTTGGGGTTGAGCATGAGCTGGGCCGCGCCCGTGGCGCTGGCGATGGCGCCGGGCTGCTCGCCTTTGAGGATGCGGTCGGCCATGCGGCCGGCCTGGCGGCCCATTTCGTAGTAGTCCACGGTCATGCCCGCGCTGGCGCCGCGCTGCACGGAGCCGGAATCAGAGGCCACGAGCGGCACTTTGGCCTGGCGGGCCACGCCGACCAGGCTGTCGTAGGTGGAGACGACGTTGTTGTCGGTGGAGGTGTAGATCACGTCCGCCTTGCCCGCCAGCGCCCGGGCGGCGGCGGGCACGTCCACGGTGCGGGCAGCAGCCGCTTCCAGCAGCGTCATGCCGCGCTTTTGCAGCTCGTCCTTCATTTGCTGCACGACGGTGGTGGAATTGACTTCGCCGGGGCTGTAGACCATGCCCACTTTTTTGGCGCCGGGTTTGATTTTCAGGATGAGATCGACTTGCGGGGCGATGTCCAGCCGGTCGGACACGCCAGTGATGTTGCCGCCCGCTGGCTCCATGCTCTTGACCAGCTTGGCGGCCACGGGGTCGGTGACGGCCGCGTAGATGATGGGAATGGAGCGCGTGGCCGCTGCCGCCGCCTGCGCGCTGGGCGTGGCAATGGCAATGATGGCGTCCACCTTGTCGCCGGCGAACTTCTTGGCAATCTGCCCCGCCGTGGCGGCGCTGCCTTGCGCGCTTTGGTATTGCACTTTGAGCTTGTCTTCGCTCCAGCCCAGGGCGCGCAGCTCGTCTTGCGCGCCTTTGCGGATGGCGTCCAGCGCGGGGTGTTCGACGATGGCGGTGATGCCCACGGTTTTTTGCTGCGCCCAGGCAGCGGGCGCGGCCAGCGCGGCGCAGGCCAGGGCGAGTGCGCCCAGGGCGGCGCGGCGGGTGGAAAGAAGGATGGAATGCATGGTCAGAAAACGAAAAAGGACAGGGGGAAAAAGCCGGGGAACGGGCCGCTCGCGAAACGTTCAGGCGCCGCTTAGCGCACCACGTGCATCTGCCCGCGAATTTCGCCGCCAGGCCAGGATTGGGTGGTGACATTGATGTACCAGCTGCCTTGCTGCAAATCCAGCGCCTGCTGCGGCGTGAGCGTGGCGCGCCCTTCGTAGCGCGGGCCGAAGGGGCCGGGCCAGATCATGGTCATGGGCGCCGTCTGCCCCTGCTGCGCGGGGCCGTGGAAGGCGATGCCCGTGATAGGGCTGCTCAGGTCGTGCCACGAAGCCTTCCAGCGCAGCAGGCGCGACTGGGTGTCGTAAATCGCGTCAATCTGCCCGCTGGCCTGGCTGCGGCTGGGCGGCACGGCGCTGCCGCCAGCCAGGCGGGTGGAGAAGGTGAGGATGTGCGCGTTGGGGTCGGTAATGGGCGCGGGCTGCGCGCCGCTTTGCGGCAGCTCGCTGCCTGTTTCGCCCAGGGGCGGCAGCGGCTGCCCTTCCGTGCTGCTGGGCTGCACGGGCTGGCTGAGCGGCTGCTCGGAAACAGCGGGCTGCGCGGGCTGCAACGCCGAGCCGGAAGCTTGCTCGCCCGGCATGCGCACGGGGGGCGGGTCATAGCGCTGGCCCAGATCCACCGACGCGCAGGCCGCCAGCAGCGCCGTCAGCGCGCCAGCGGCCATCAGGCGGCCCGCCGCGCGCGGCATGAAAAGAAAAGGATGCGTGTTCATGAGCTTTCTCTCTTGAGCGTTGAGCGAAGCTGGCAGCGCGCGCCAGCAAAAAGTAAAGGCCGCAACTGTAGCGGCGCGGCCGATTGTCTCGCTTGTCCCGCGCAGCGGCGGCGCGCTTCGCGGCCTGCAATGGCGGCTTTCTTCGGGCGCGCCTGCGAACAAGCGTCAAAAATAGGAGCGGATTCAAGGGGGTTGAAATACCGATCAGCGCAGATTCCACTAGGACATCACGCTATTAATTAGAGAGCAAATATAGCTTACCCATTTCAATCTGCGCCTCATGGCCAGCTCATAAACAGGCCCTGAGTTTCATGAGCGCCGCCGCTCCAGAGCGTGTGCGGCGATGCCGCCCGGAGTGAACGCCAGCGCCTGGCCCAGCGGCGCGGCTTCGGCGGGCCAGTCGCTGGCCGATGGCGGGCAGCGCACGCCCGCGTGCAGCAGGCGGGCGGCGCGTAAAACGCCTGCGTGGGTGATCCAGATCACGGGGCGGCGCGTGCGCAGCGCCAGCGGCCAGGCTTCGTCCCAGGCTTGCGCCACGCGGTGCATGAAGGCGCGCACGTTTTCGCCGCCGCCGGGGCGGGCATCGGCAAAGCGGGCCATCCAGGTGTCGAATTCAGCGCGGGCGATGGCGCTCCACGGGCGCAGTTCCCACGCGCCAAAGTCCATTTCGGCCAGGCGCGCGTCCGTCTGCGGCGCGGGCAGATCGGGCCGCAGCGCGCACAAGGCCTCGGCCAGGTGGCGGCAGCGCGCCAGGGGCGAGACGTGCAGCGCCGCCGCCCCGGCAGGCAGCGCGGCGGCCAGATGGGCGGCGGCGGCGCGCGTGGCGGCGGGGTCGTCGGGCACGTCGCTGGCGCCGTAGCACAGGCCGGGCGCGGCCTGCACGGCGGCATGCCGGGCCAGCCACAGGGCGGCTTGTGCCCCGCTCATGACAGCCCCGCCGCCCAGGCCGCCAGCCAGGAGGGGGGCGAGGCGGCCAGTGCCAGATAAAAGCCCAGCTCGCACACTTGCTGCGTGGCCCCCAGCACATCGCCCGTAAAGCCCTGCAAGCGCCGCTGCCACAGCCGCCCCAGCCGCCAGGTCAGCAGCGCCAGCATGGCTGCGCACGCCAGCAGGCGCGCAGGCGAGAAGGCCCACCCCGCCAGCGCCCAGGCGGGCAGCGACCAGGCCAGGCCCGCCAGCAGCGCCGGGCCGCTCACGTCGTCTGCCAGCGGCTTGGATTTGGCGGCGTCTGCATCGCTCACATACGGCAGCCAGCGCATGATGAACAGCGGCATCAGCCGCGACAGCACATGCCCGCACAGCAGCGCCAGCGCCGCGCGCAGCGGCCCCCACTGCGCCGCCAGCTGCGCCAGCAGCGCCGTTTTCAGCAACAGCGCCAGGCACAGGCCCACTGTGCCGTAGCTGCCGATGCGCGAATCTTTCATGATGACCAGCGCCCGCTCGCGCTGCGCGCTGCCGCCCAGGCCGTCGCAGGTGTCGGCCAGCCCGTCTTCATGAAACGCGCCCGTCAGCCACACCGTGGCCGCCGTGCAAAGCAGCGCCGCCGCCCAGGCGCCCGCCGCCGTGCCGCCCAGCGCGGCCAGCGCCAGCGCGAAAGCCGCCGCCCCCGCTGCGCCCACCACCCAGCCCACGCCCGGAAAGTGCCCTGCCGCCGCCCGCAGCATGGCGGGCGAAAACCCCACCCACGCCGCCAGTGCCCCCGTGACGGGAATGCGGGTGAAAAACTGAAGAGCGATGAAGAAGTGGCGCAGCGCTTGCATGAAAAGGCAAAAAATCAGGCGGAAGATCCGTCGCGGCCAGGCCGCTCAGTCCAGCCCCAGCCCCGCCAGCCGGGGCAACGCTTCCAGCGTGTTGCGCCAGGCGGCTTCGGCCAGCGCCTGCACAGGCATGCCGCGCAGCCCGGCAATGACGGCGGCAATGCGCGGCAGCTCTGCGGGCGTGTTGCGGCCCTGCGGCTGGCCGCTGGCGCGCTGCCGGGCGGTGGCGTAAAGCCAGTGGGGCGGCATATCGGGCGCGTCCGTCTCCAGCACCAGCGCCTCCAGCGGCAAATTGGCGGCCAGATGGCGCAGGCGGGTGGCGCGCTCGAAAGTGCAGGCGCCGCCAAAGCCGAGTTTGAAGCCCAGCTCAATAAAAGCGCGCGCCTGCTGTTCGCTGCCGCTGAAGGCATGGGCAATGCCAGTGTGCGGCCCGGTTTCGCGCAGGTGGCGCAAAACGGCATCCACAGCGTGGCGCGAGTGGAGGATGACGGGCAGCCCGTGCCTGCGCGCCAGCTTGAGCTGCTGGCGGAAAAGCGCCTGCTGCCGCTCGCGCCAGGGCGGCGCGGCCAGCGCGGGCGCGAAAAAATCCAGCCCGATTTCGCCCACGGCCACCAGCCGCGCATCGCCCGCATGCGCCTGCAAGGCGGCGGCCAGCTGCTGCGCCGCGCCTTCGCCCGCCTGCGGCACGTAGAGCGGATGGGTGCCCAGCGCGTAAGCGTCGCCCAGCCGGTGCGCGGCCTGCCGGGCCTCATCAAACGTGCTGGCGTGCACGGCGGCAATCACGCAGCAGCGCACGCCCAACGCGCGGGCCTGCTGACGCACGGCGGGCAGGTCGGCGGCGAACTCGGGCGCGTCCAGGTGGCAGTGGGTGTCAATCCAGCAAGGCATGGCGGGCGGGGCAAAGCGGCGTCAAATTCAGGCGGCACGAGCGACACAAGAGGCCTGAAGGCGCGGATTCTCGCCGCAGCGGCAATTCGGAAGCAGGGTGGCGAAAGGCCCTGGCTTTTGCGATGCGAGCCAAACCGGCTCCAAAGCTGCGGCGCAGGCTGGGTTTGCGGCTATGCATAGCCAGCAAAAAAGCACTGCGCACCCGGCCCATGCTTGCGGCCCGCGCATTCACATTCCATTCACTGCTGTTCCGGTCTGCGCTTTTCGCGCCCACGGCGGACTGCCGGAGGGTTTGCCCGCTGTGGCATCGGGTATAACGCCCGGCTTTCCACCCACCCTCTCAGGAGTTCAGAAACCCATGCAAGTCCGCACCGAAAAAGACACCTTTGGCCCCATTGACGTGCCCGCCGACAGGCTCTGGGGCGCGCAAACGCAGCGCTCGCTGCAAAACTTTGACATCAGCGGCGAAAAGCAGCCGCGCGAAATCATTCACGCGCTGGCGCAGGTGAAAAAAGCCTCGGCCACGGTCAATCACCGCCTGGGGCTGCTGGAGGAGAAAAAGGCCAAGGCCATCGTGGCCGCCGCCGACGAAGTGCTGGCCGGCAAGTGGCCCGATGAATTCCCGCTGGTGGTGTGGCAGACCGGCTCGGGCACGCAAACCAACATGAACGTCAATGAAGTGCTGGCCAACCGCGCCAGCGAGCTGCTGGGCGGCGCGCGCGGGCAAGAGCGCCTGGTTCACCCCAATGACGACGTGAACAAAAGCCAGTCCAGCAACGACGTGTACCCCACCGCCATGCACGTGGCCGCCGTCACCGCCATTGAAAGCCGCCTGCTGCCCGCCATTGCCAAACTGCGCGCCACGCTGCAAGCCAAGAGCGCGGCGTTTGCCGATATCGTGAAGATTGGCCGCACCCACTTGCAAGACGCCACGCCGCTGACGCTGGGCCAGGAGTTTTCCGGCTGGGTGGCGCAGCTGGACCACGGCGAAAAGCACCTGCGCTCGGCCCTGCCGCACCTGTATGAGCTGGCGCTGGGCGGCACGGCGGTGGGCACGGGGCTGAACGCGCCCAAGGGCTACGCCGAAGGCGTGGCCGCCGAGCTGGCGCAAATCACGCAATACCCCTTTGTGACCTCGCCCAACAAGTTCGAGTCGCTGGCCAGTTGCGACGCGCTGGTGTTCGCGCACGGCGCGCTCAAGACGCTGGCGGCCAGCATGATGAAGATTGCCAACGACGTGCGCTGGCTGGCCAGCGGCCCGCGCAGCGGCATCGGCGAAATCAGCATTCCCGAAAACGAGCCAGGCTCATCCATCATGCCCGGCAAGGTGAACCCCACGCAGTGCGAGGCCGTGACCATGCTGGCCGCGCAAGTGCTGGGCAATGACGTGGCCATCAACGTGGGCGGCGCCAGCGGCAATTTCGAGCTGAACGTCTTCCGCCCGATGGTGGCGCACAACTTCCTGCAAAGCGTGCGCCTGCTGGCTGACGGCATGGTCAGCTTCAACGACCACTGCGCCGTGGGCATAGAACCCAACCGCGCGCGCATCACCGAGCTGGTGCAGCGCTCGCTCATGCTGGTGACGGCGCTGAACCCGCACATCGGCTACGACAAGGCCGCTTTCATCGCCAAAAAAGCGCACAAGGAAGGCACCAGCCTGCGCGAAGCGGCCATTGCCAGCGGCTTTCTGACCGCCGAGCAGTTTGACCAGTGGGTGGTGCCCGCCGACATGGTGGGCAACCTGCGCTAGGCGCGCCCCCGCGCTTTCGTGAGCGCCCGCAAAGAGCGGGCCTCCGCCGGGCTGCTGGCGGCGGCCCGTTTTTTTCATGCGGGCTTTACACTGCCGCACTTTTTGCCTGCGCGCACCGGCCTGGTTGGGTCGGCTGCGCATGGCGGCCTGCCTTTCTTTTTTGGAGATCCGCAAATGTCCCCCCTGAAAACCTTGTGCGCCGCCGCTGCGCTGGCTTGCGCCCTGCTGCCCGCCAGCGCCCTGGCCGCAGGCAAAGTGCTGTTTCTTTCCACCGACGAGCTGACCTCGCCCGGAGTCAACGGCGTCGAAATCATGAACGGCGCCTACGAAGCCTTCGAGCAGGCCGCAGGCGGCGCGGCCAACATCATCGACAAGCGCCAGTACCTGACCAATGGCACGCTGGCCGCCAGCGACTTCACGGGCGTGGACGTGGTGGTCGTGCAGTCGGTCTACAAGCCCATCACGGCAGCCAACATGGCCTTTCTTGCCAACCTGATGCAGACCCGGCCTGATTTGACCTTCGTCATGTTCATTGACGGCTGCTGCTCCACCGCCGCCAACATCACCCCCGCTACGGCCGCCCTCTCCGCCATGACGGGCTGGACGCTGGGGCGCAGCAGCAGCGGCGGCAACATCAGCTCCCCGCTCAACGCCAGCTCGCCCTACCAGGCCGGTTTTGCAGGCGTGCCGCAGCTAATGGGCAATGCGTACGACCTCATCACCAACGTGCCCGGCGGCTACGCCCTCTTTCTGAACCACGGCGCAACGCCGCCCGCCACGCTGACCACGCCCACCAACGCCTACGGCCTGGTGTTGCCGCAAAAGCGTGCCAGTGCAGGGCAGGGCGCTTGCACCGTGTTCGTGGCCGATACCAGCATCTTCCACAACCCGCCGCACAGCCCGCAGCGCGGGCCGCTGGCTGCTGCCGCACTGGCCGCTGCGCGTAATGCCAGCGGCGCCTGCGCGGGCAACACCATCGAGCCGGACCTGACGCCTGAACTCTCCGGCCCCAACGCCCTGCAACCGGGCGTGCCGCAAACCTACAGCGTGACCGCGCGCAACATCGGCCTGTCCGGCAGCACCGACGGCAAGGTGACTGTGCAACTGCCCACTGGCATGGACATCGTGCCCGGCTCCTTCCCGACCAGCTGCACCTGGACCGCGCCCAATCTGGAATGCACCCTGCCCGCCATTGCCGCTGGCGGCAGCGCCCCGGCCATCAGCTTCGCTGCCACGCCCTCCGTCACCGGCCCGCTGACGCTCCAGTCCCGCGTGACGAACGTAACGGGCGAAGCCAATCTGGCCAACAACGCCGCCAGCGCCTCCCGCACCGGCGCGCCGCGCGGCAACCTCACCGTCGGCCTGCCCGTTCAGTCCGTTCCCGCGATGGGCGGCTGGGGCCTGGGCCTGCTGGCTGCCGCGCTCGGCTTCATGGGCGCGCGCCGCCAGCGCAAGGCGGCCTGAAAACCTGTTCAGGGCACTTGTCCAAAGGCCGCCGCGCGCGGCCTTTTTACTGCCTGTCATGCCGGATTTTCTTGGCCTGCGTGGCAGCTGTTTTTGCTCCTCTCTTCATAGCATGATGTCCTAGATGAAACTGTGCCAAGCGGCATTTCAACCCCTTCAAATTTGCTCCTTTTTTTGAGTGAGTCTGGCAGGTGAGACAGGCGATTTAGGGCGCAAGGGCTGAAGAGCACAAGCAAACATGGGCGATTGCTTTGCGGCGTGAAGATTGACGCGGCGATTGCAGTCATGACAGTGGCGTGAATGGCGCGCCTTGTTTGACCGCGAGCGTGGATGTATGGGTTTTCATCGTTTGGTCAGGGTGGAATTCATCGCTGCTGCATGGCCATACTTAACGCCCTATTCATCACCTGTTCAGTCTGCCGGGGGAAATGAACTGTTTTTCGGGCGCTCTTTTTTCTGCATTCGCCCGATTTTTCCGGCCTTGCCCGAAGGCGCTATTTCTTGTCCTCCATTTTTTGCGCCTTGGGCAAGGCGCTCCTGGATTTGAGTGCAATAACCTCGCGTTCAAACTCCAACCAATGTTTTTTGCCTGCCGGTTTTCTTTTGCGGGCGGAGAAATTGGCGGATTCATGCCCTCGCTCTGGCTTTTGCCAGAAATAGGGCTGTCAGCACAAGAATGAATTGAATCGGGGCATCATGATTCTTTTTCTTTCATGAAAATCTTCATGATTCCCGAACCAGCCATTTCCGCAAATGGCGCGTGGGCGGCGCAAGCCCCTGCCTGGAGCCCTGCCTGCAATTTATGGCAGGCAGTCCGCGCGCGATTGGGGGAGCGGGGTCAGATCGCGCAGGGTGGCGCGAAAGCGGCGGGCGTTGTCGATGTAGTGCTGGGCGCTGCGGCGCAGGCCCTCGATCTGCTCTGGCGTGAGGGCGCGCGCCACGCGGGCGGGGCTGCCGATGATCAGGCTGCCGTCCGGAAACTCCTTGCCCTCGGTCACCAGAGCGCCCGCGCCTACCAGGCAGTGCCGGCCAATGCGCGCGCCATTGAGCACGACGGCGCCGATGCCGATCAGGCTTTCTTCGCCTATGGTGCAGCCATGCAGCATGGCTTTGTGGCCGACGGTGACGCGCTCGCCTATGGTCAGCGGCGCGCCAGGGTCGGCATGCAGCACGCTCAAGTCTTGCACGTTGGCGCCTGCGCCAATGCGGATGCGCTCCACGTCGCCGCGCACTACGCAGCCGAACCACACGCTGGCATCGGCCTGCACCAGCACCTGGCCCATGATTTCGGCGGAAGGGGCCACCCAGGCGCTGGGGTGCACCTGCGGCGAAAAGTCATTGACGGCGTAAAGGGGCATGCTCGGTTTTCCTCTGCTGGGGTGATGCGGAAGTTCATTCTAGGAGGCCAGCATGGGGGGCCAGAAGACGGATCGGCAGCCCGGCAGGCCGCGCGCGGCGGGCAAGCGCCGAAAATCGCTCTTCATGAATCTTTCCTCTTCTCCGCCCGCCACGCCGGCCCGGCCTCAGGCGCTGTGGCGCGTGCACTTGCAATTGCTGCTGATGGCTGTGCTGTGGGGCGCCACCTGGTCATGGGGCCGGGTGCTGGCAGGCAGCATGCCGCCGCTGACGGCCGCCGCCTGGCGCTGCGTGGTCGCCAGCACGGCGCTGCTGTGGTGGATGCGGCGCGCGGGACGGCTGCGCGCCATGCTGGCGCTGCCAGGGCGGCAGTGGGTGCGCCTGGCGGCGGCTGCGGCGCTGGGGGTGTTTGGCTACGCGGCGTGTTTCATGAGCGGGCTGCGGCTCATTCCCGCCAGCCGCGCGGCAGTCATCACCACGCTCACGCCCGCCCTGACGCTGCTGTGCGGAGCGCTGCTGTTTGGCGAGCGGCTCAATGGGCTGATTGCGCTGGGCATGGCGCTGGCCGTGGGCGGGGCGGCGTTCGCCATCTCGCACGGACAGCCGCTGCAGCTGCTGGACGGCGGGCTGGGGCGCGGCGAGTGGCTGATTCTGGGCTGCGTGGTTCTATGGGCGGGCTACACCCTGGCAGGCCGCGCCGTGCTGACCGGCATGGATGCTTACACCACCGCCACGGCCACCACGGCGCTGGGCGGGCTGATGCTGCTGGCCGCCAGCCTGGCTGTGGACGGCGTGGCGGGCTGGCGCACGGCCTGGCACGCGCCAGCGCAAGGCTGGGCCGCTCTGCTGGCGCTGGCGCTGCTGGGCACGGCTGTGGCTTATTCGCTCTACTTCGGCGGCGTGAAGGCGCTGGGCGCGGGTGGCGCAGCGGCCTATCTGACGCTGGTGCCCGTTTTCGGCATGGGCCTGGCCGCGCTATGGCTGGGCGAGCCTGTGCATATTTCCCTGGCCACGGGCGGCGCGGTGGCCGTGCTGGGCATGGCGCTGATGCACTGGGGGCGCAGGCAGGATCATTGACGCGCCCGGCCCAGGCGGCGCGGTTTTCAGACGGATTCCATTTGCTGGATTTCCAGGCCCAACCGGCCGCAGAACCTGTTCAAAGCCTTCCCCCGAGACCAGCGCTGGCCAAACCACTTTGCTGAAATGAACAAGAGAGGATGTCCCGGGTGCGCAGCGCCCGGGACATGAAAGACCGGGCAGGAGCCAGGGCTTTGCTGGCGCGGCTGCTCTTGCGCCTTGATTGCCTCGAAACCATCTTTGCCGACGGCGGCTATGCGGGCAGTCTGATCAATTGGCGCTGAACATGTCTGGCTGGAACATGCGGGCGATCAAGCGCCGCCAGCGGCATGTTTTTGAGGCGCTGCCCAAGCGCTGGATTGTGGAGAGAACCTCTGCCTGGCTGAGTCAACCCCGCAGGCTCTCCAAGGCCTGCGAGGTCACCGCCTTCTACAGCCGAAGCATTCGTGAAGATTGCCTGCATCCAGCGCAGGGTCAGGCTCTTGGGATGATTTTGGGAACAGGCTCCTAAAGCTGGCTGCCGCTGTGCAGCCGGGCATAGAGGCCGCCGGCGGCCAGCAGGCTGGCGTGGTTGCCGTCTTCCACGATCTGGCCGCGCTCCATGACGAGGATGCGGTCGGCGTGCTCCACGGTGGAGAGGCGGTGGGCGATGACGAAGGTGGTGCGCCCCTTCATGGCGTGGGCGATGGCCTGCTGCACAAGGCGCTCGCTTTCGGTATCGAGCGCGCTGGTGGCTTCGTCCAGCAGCAGCACGGGCGCGTTTTTGTAGAGGGCGCGGGCGATGGCCAGGCGCTGGCGCTGGCCGCCCGAGAGTTGCGTGGCGTTGTGGCCGAGCACGGTGTCCATGCCTTGCGCGAGGGTGGCCACGTGTTCGATCAGGTTGGCGTCGCGCAGGGCCTGTTCGATGCGGGCGCGGTCGGGGCTGGCGTCGCCCAGGGCCACGTTGGCAGCCACGGTGTCGTTGAACATGACCACATCCTGGCTGACGAGGGAAAACTGCGCGCGCAAGTGCTGCAAGGGCCAGCGGGCGGTGTCCGTTCCGTCCAGCAGCACCTGCCCTGCGCTGGGCACGACAAAGCGCGGCAGCAAATTGACGAGGGTGGTTTTGCCCGCGCCGGAGGGGCCGACAAGGGCGACGGTTTGCCCCGCCTCAATGTGCAGGCTGATGCCCGCCAGCGCGGGCGCTTCGGCATCCGGGTAGGCCACGCGCACGTTTTGCAGCGTGACTTCGCCGCGCACGCGGGGCGGGGGGGTGATGGGCGCGGCGGGGGCGGCTTCGGGCGGCACGCTGTCGAGCAAGTCCAGCCCGCGCTCCAGCGCGGCCAGGCTGCGGGTGATGGGGTGCACCACTTCCGACAGGCGCCGCACGGGCGCAATCAGCATGAGCATGGCGCCGATGAAGGCAATGAAGCCGCCCACGGTGACGTTGCTGGCCGCGCTGGACTGCCCCTGCTGCCCTTGCGAGAGGGCAATGCCAATGACCAGCGACAGCGCCACGGCCGACACCAAGTGCGTCAGCGGCGTGGTGCCTGCGGCGGCGCGCGTGGCTTTCAGCGCCAGGCGGCGCAGTTGCAGGCTCAGCGATTCAAAGCGCGCCGCTTGCGCCGCCTGCGCGCCGTGCAGGCGCACCATGCGGTGGGCCAGCACGTTTTCTTCCACCACGTAGGCGAGCGCGTCCGTGGCGGCCTGGCTTTGCTGCGTCACGCGGTACAGCAGCCGCGACATCACTTTCATGATGTAGGCCACCACGGGCGCGAGCACCAGCACGATGAGCGTGAGCTGCCAGTTCAGATAGAGCAGATAGGCCATGAGGCCGGCGACGGTGACGGCGTCGCGCGCGGCGGTGAGCATGGCCTGCACCAGCATGGCCGAGCCGTTTTGCACTTCATAGACGATGGTGTTGGCCAGGCGGCTGGCCGATTGGCTGGCGAACAGGGCCAGATCGGCATCCAGCAGCCGCGCGAAAAGCTGGCGGCGCAGCAGCACCATGCCGTCATTGGCGATGCGCGCCAGCGCATACTGACTGGCGAAGTTGGCCATCGCCCGCAGGCCGAACAGCCCGACGATGACCACCCCCGGCGCCCAAACGGGCAGAGTTCGCTGGGTGAAGCCCTCGTCCAGCAGGGGCTTGAGCAGGGCGGGAATGGTGGCCTCGCTCAATCCGCCTATGAGCGTGCCGGCCACGGCCATGACCCAGCCGATGCGGTACTGCCTGAAATAGGCCCACAGCCGTGCCAGACGGGCCTTGAGCGGGCGTTCGGCAGACGGGCTTGGGGCGGCGGCAGGTGTGTCAGGCGGCATCGTGAGGGGCATTCGGGTTTTGCAGTGGGGCGCGATTGTAGGAAGGGGCGAAAAGGGCCAAGGGGGCCGGCGCGGCGGCCGGAAACGGCCTTCGCCCCGCAGCTTGCGGCCAGTCGTCAGCATCGCCAGCGGGGCTTCAGGCGATGGGCCTGATCGCGGCCCCCTGCTTCATGCGCGCCGCCGATGCCGTGTTGCGCATAGGCAGGCGGAAGCGGCCATTTTCTTGCTCCTGAACCCATAGCGGTATGTCCTGGTGAAACGGGCGCAAGAGCCTTTTTATGCCCCCTTGAATTTGCTCCTGTTTCTAATGAAACCTGGCCAGCGCTGGCTTTCGGAGCCTGTTCAAAGTCCGTCTGCGGTTGGCGTCTTGCAGCCAAACGTTGAACAGGTTCGCTGAACAGGCGCTCACGCCTTGGCGGGCGGGCTGCCCTGCAAGGCGGCAATCAGCTCCTGCTCCACTTGCATTTGCACGCTGGCATGGGCCAGATCGGGGCTGTGCAGCAAGAAGGTGTCTTCGGCGCGCTCGCCCAGGGTGCTGATGCGGGCCAGTTCCACGCTGATGCCGTGCGCGGCCAGCACGCGGCTGATGCCGTAGAGCAGGCCAGCGCGGTCGCTGGCCGTGACGCTGAGCCGCCAGCGCTGGCCGCTGTCGTCGGACTGCCATTCCACATGGGGCGTGAGGGGAAAGCTGCGCACGCGGGCGGACTGGCGGCCCAGCCGCACGGCGGGCAGCGCGGCGCGGCTGGCAAGGGCTGCCGCCAGGCCCGTTTGCACGCGGGCGATGAGCGCGGCCGTGGCGGCCTTTTGGTCGTCGGCTTCGCCAGCGTCTGCCTCGCCAGCCAGGGGGTGGGCGCTGCTGATCTGGAAGGTGTCCAGCGCCCAGCCGCTGCGGCTGGTGTGAATGCGCGCGTCGTGAATGGACAGGCCCGCGCGGTGGAACCAGCCGCAAAGGCGCGCGAAAAGGTCGGGCTGGTCGGGCGCGTGAACCAGCACTTGCAGGCCCTCGCCGCCGGGGGCGCCGCGCGCGGCGATGACGGGGCGGCCTTCGGCTGCGCCGCTGCCTTCATGGAGCAGGCTTTGCGCGTGCCAGGCGATTTCGCCGGCGCTGTGGCGGGTGAAGTAGCTGCCGTCCAGCGTGGCCCACAGGCTGCGGGCGGCGGCGTGCCCGCCGACAGGCAGCAGGGCCAGGGCCTGGCGCTGGCGGCTGGCGGCCAGTGCGCTGGCGCTGGCCGCGTGGCCGCCCAGGTGGCGGGCGGTGGCGTGATACAGGTCTTGCAGCAGGCGGTCTTTCCAGCCGTTCCACACCTTGGGGCTGGTGCCGCGTATGTCGGCCACCGTCAGCAGATACAGCCCGGCGAGCCGGCGCTGCGTTTGCACGCGCGCGGCAAAGCGGGCGATGACGGCCGGGTCGCTCACGTCCTGCTTTTGCGCCACCTGGCTCATGCCCAGGTGCTCGCGCACCAGAAATTCGGCCAGCGCCGCGTCATCGCCGTGGATGCCCATCTGGCGGCAAAAGCGCCGCACTTCGCGCGCGCCCAGCTCGGAATGATCGCCCCCGCGCCCCTTGGCGATATCGTGAAACAGCGCGGCCACGTAAAGCACCCAGGGCCGCTGCCAGCCTTGCGCCAGTTGCGAGCACAAGGGGTATTCGTGCGCGAATTCGGGCATGAAAAAGCGCCGCATGTTGCCCAGCACCATGAGCGTGTGCTGATCGACGGTGTAGACGTGAAACAAATCGTGCTGCATCTGTCCCACGATGCGGCGGAAAACCCACAAATAGCGCCCCAGCACGCTGGTGCGGTTCATCAGCCGCAGCGCGTGCGTCTGCCCCGCCGGGGCCTTGAGCATGCGCATGAACAGGGCGTGATTGGCGGGGTCGGCGCGAAAGCGCCCGTCCATCGCCGCGCGGGCGTTGTAGAGCGCGCGCAGCGTGCGGGCGCCAAGCGACTGCACCTCCGGGCGGCTTTGGTAGAGCCAGAAGGTTTGCAAGATGGCGCGCGGGTGGCGCTGGTAAAGATCGTCGCGGTTGATGTCCAGTGCGCCATCGGTTTCGGAAAACCAGGCGTTGATGCGGCGCGCCGGCGGCGGCGTCTCGCGCGCGGCGCGCAGGCGCTGGGCCATGACCTGAAGCAGGATTTCGCTCAGCTGCACCACGGCCTTGGCGCACCAGTAGTAGCGGCGCATGAGCTGCTCGCTGGCGCGCTGGGCCAGGCGGCCCCGCGCGTCAAAGCGGTTTTCATAGCCAAAAGCGGCGGCCACGGCGGCCTGCCGCTCGAACACCAGCCGGTCTTCGTGCCGCCCGGCCAGCAAGTGCAGGCGCGCGCGAATCAGCCACAGCAGCCGTTCATTGCGCGCCAGCTGCCGCGCCTCGCGCGCCGTGGCCACGCTGCGGGCCAGATCGGCCCAGCTGCGCCCGAAACCGGCCGCGCGCGCCACCCAGCGGATGGTGTGCAAATCGCGCAAGCCGCCGGGCGACTCCTTGCAATCAGGCTCCAGCGCGTAGGGCGTGTCTTGCTGCCTGGCGTGGCGCTGGCGCTGCTCCAGCTGCTTGGCCGCCAGAAAAGCCAGCGGATCAAGCTGCGCGGCAAAAGCGGCCTCAAAGCGTGCCAGCAGCGCCGCATCGCCCGCCACCCGGCGCGCTTCCAGCCAGGCCGTGCAGGCGGTGATGTCTTGCCGCGCCGCTTGCAGACACTGCGCCACGGTGCGCACGCTGTGGCTCACCTCCAGGCCCACATCCCAGCAGGCGGCCACGAAGGCCGACACCGCCGCGTCCAGCGAAGCTGGCGGCCCGGCCTCATCGGGCAGCAGCACCAGCACATCCACGTCCGAAAACGGAAACAGCTCGCTGCGCCCGTAGCCGCCCACCGCCGCCAGCGCCCCCGGCAAGCCCGCGCGCTGCCACAAGGCGGCCAGCGTTTCATCGGCCAGGCGGGCCAGCGCCGCCATCGCGCGCGGCAGGCGCGAAGCGGGCGCTGCGGGCAGGGCGCACGCCCGCATGTCATCCAGCAGCGCCTGGCGCTGGCTGCGGTAGCGCGCGCGCAAGGCGGCCAGCTTGTCAGCGGATGGATCGGCGGGCGGGCGGGTTTCGGCAGCAGGGGCGGACATGGGCGGGCCTGAAAAAAATCAATTTTCACGCCGCTGGCAGGCTGCCGGATGAGAGCTGGCGCGCGCGAAACCCCGGCCGGGAATTTCCAGCCGGGGAACCCCGGCCGAATGCGGCCTCGCCGCCCATCCTGACAGGCCCCCTCTTGCGGCCGCTTCCCGCATGCACCGCCCGCCAGCACAAGAATATTGCGCAAAAACAGGAGCAAATTAAAGGGGATAAAAATGCCGCCTCGCGCAGTTTCCAGTAGGACCTCATGCTACGAATTCAAGAGCATATTCAGCCCATTTTTTGGCACTCCACCCCTGCGCGGGCCTCCTGCCCCCCCGCTTTGCTGGCGGGCGCTTTGCGCGCCAGAAAGGCCAATGCGGTCAATGCACGGCGGCGGTCAGGCAAAGCCTGTGAGCGGCCATTTTCCGCAGCCCTTTTTCCGGGTTTTTCCTCCGGCAGATGCGGGAGAAGGCCGGAACGAGGGCAAAGCGACCTGGCTCCGGCCTTCATGCCTTTGCGGAGCGCGCGCATTTCACTTTGCTTCGCCGCTTTCCGGAGCCTGTTCTCAACCCGGCTTGCCGTCGCTGCGCGGGCGGCCGTACCAGTTGCCAAAGCGCAGGCTCCAGATGGTCATGACGGCCGTCCAGATCAGCGCCGTGACGAACATCAGCCAGATAGGCGCGCTGTCAATGGCGGCCACCGTGCGGATGATGACGGCCAGCTGGAATACCCAGAACAGCGTCCACACGCTGGAATCGGCCACCAGCGCCCGCCCGCTGTGTCCGCACGACACGCGCGTGACCATCGCCAGCATGATAGAGCCCAGAAAGCCCATGGCCAGCAGGTGCAGCGGCCCCAGGCCCAGCACGTCATGCCCCAAAAACAGCAGCAGGCCGCGCGCCAGCGCGCCGTAGGCCATCGTCAGCCCCAGCCACACAAAACCCACGTGCAGCATGGCCAGCAGGCGGATCTTCAGGCTCTGCACCAGCCCCCAGACGATGGCCAGCCACAGCAGCACGCCGCCAGCGGCCGCTTCCAGCGCCAGCGCCAGCGCCGTCCACCACGCGCCGGGCGCCAGCAGCGCCTGCACCCACAGCGCCAGCGCCTGCCAGGCGCACACGGCCAGCATGAGCCACAGCACCCAGAAGGGCCGCCAAATTTGAATCATGGGCAGCACGTTGGAGGTGAAAAACGGAATCATGCGGTGCGCCACGGCTACGTAGGTCACCACGATGAAGCCCCACAGCCCCGTGCGCACCAGCAGCAGCGCCAGGTCTTGCCGCTGCGCCAGCAGCGCCAGCAGCGCGCCGCCCAGGCTGAGCACGCCGACGATGCCGCCGTAGCCCACTGTTTTGCCGTGCACGCGGTCTTCTTCCTGGCTGGCGAAGATCAGCTGCCAAAACAGCGCCACCATCCACGCCAGCCCCGCCAGCGCCAGCGCCATGCCCGCCAGCGCCACGCCCGCGTGCGTGTGCGCCCCGGCCAGCCACAGCAGCCAGCCCGCCATTTGCAGCACCACGCAGGGCGCAGTTTTAGTGGGCTTGTGCGGCGGCACGCCCAGCCAGCGCGGCCCCGCAGTGAACAAAAAACCCGAGAAAAACAGCGGCATGAAGCCAAACACCATCACCGCCGCATGCGTGGTGATGGGCGCGAGCGTGGCGGACAGGCCCAGCGCGCCAAAGCTGCGGTCGGCCTGCACGGCCAGCCACCAAAAGCTGGCGGCCACCAGCACCACCATGGCCGAGAAAAAGCCCAGCCGGTGCGGCGCGATCAGCAGCGTGGCAAAGCGCCAGGGGCCGGTGACGGGCGGCGGCTTGACGGCCTTGGGCTTGCCGCCCGCGCCTGGCGCAGCGGCGCGCACTGGAATGGACATGGGCTTGCCCGCAGGCGCGGCGCTTGAAGCGGGCGTCTGGCCAGCGGGCGCCTGCGGTGCGCCAGAGGCAGGCGCGGCAGCGGGTGCAGGAACAGGCGTGGGAGAGTTTTCAGCCGCCGCAGAAGCGGGCGAATCGGGGGTGTGGGGCGGTGTTGTCATCGTGTCTGGCCTTCGGCCTCAATAAAACTAAAACGCGCCTGGCCGCGAAGGCGCGGCGGCCCGCTGGCAGCGAGGCCGTCAAAAATCATAGCGATACCGCTCAAAGCGGCATGCGGGTAGGGGCATTCGCAGCCGCTGCGCAAAGCCCGCGCCGCTGGGCGCCGCCAGCGGGCCGCCGCCCTCCGCTGCCAGGCCCGAAAAACCGTCAGCCCGCGCTGCGCATGGGCTGCAAGCGGGGCCACAGGCGGCGCAGGAAGGTTTCGCCGCTGACGGGCGCGGAGCACAGCGCAGCCAGGTCAATGGTGCAGGCGGCCAGTGCGTCTGCCTGCGCGCGCGCCTGGCTGGCGGGCAGGCCCATGCGCTCGGTCATGCGCAGCCAGGGGCAGCGGGTGAGCAGCACGCCCATTGCCAGCAAAACGCCGTGGCGGCTGCGGCGCTGGGCAAAGCCCACGAGCTTGCGCGGCGGGCCGCCAGCGGCATCGCACGCGACGACTTCCCACGGGGCCACACCCGCAAAGCAGGCCCAGGCCAGCGCTTCAGGGGCCGGAATGCGCTCGGCGGGCGGCTGGGCGCGCGCCCGCACGCCCAGCCCGGCCAGGGTGGTCACAACAGCCTCGCCCAGCCAGCGGTAGCTGTCGGCCACGGGCAAGGCGGCCACGCGCGCGTCATCTGGCGCCAGCGTGATAGCCAGGCTGAGCAGCCAAGGCCCCGTCAGCACCGCGCCGCCGCCCGCGCCGCGCACCACCACAGGCAGCGCCCCCGCGCTGGCGGCAGGCAGGGCCAGCTGATGCTGCGCGCGCCCCAGCACCACGGCAGGCTCCGGGTAAGTCCAGGCCCGCAGCGCCGCGTGAGTGACGGGAGCGGCCAGCGCGGCCTCGTTGAAATGCTGCTCCTGCAACGCCGTGACGGGCAGGATGGGCGGAGGCGGCAAAACGGAATTCAGCGGCATGGGAGCAGGCGGGTTCTCATCAATAAGAGGAGCAAATTCAGAGGCATCGAAAACGGCTTTCGCGCAGTTTCCACTAGGACATCATGCTACAGAATAAGAAGCAAACAAACAACTGAAGAAAGGGAAGACGCTCCTCTTGGGCGGTCTGCATCAGGCAGCACGGATTGGTCAGACAAGGCCGTGGCAATGGCCTTTGGCTTGGCTGACGCGGCCAAGAGAAGCACTGATCCATTGGGGCCTGAATGGCGGGCATGGGAAACAGCTTCCTGCAACAAGCCAAATGCTATTTTTGACGCTTGGCTTCTATAGGGTTGCTGGAGACAACAAAAGATATTATTTCATTTTTCATCACATTCAATCAATTCAAATGACGTTATTGGGGAAAATGTATATCCTTGATATCACACAAGGCATATGTTCAGGGACAAGCTCTGACGCCACTTTCAAGAATTTCGCAGAATCTTCCATATTGTTCAAAAGGCCATATGAATTACAGGTTACACCTGAGTTATTTATCAATTCCAGATCATTGGATCCAAATCCTGCATTACACAAGACGCTTATTCCCGTCCATATATCAAGAACATCATAGCCAATAAAAATAGCCTTATCAATATCTTTTGCCTTGAAAACATTCTCAATAGATACGACGGGAAAAAAGAGGCCTTTTTTTACGTCTTTATGCTCGATAAGAGCCATCAAGAATAAATGATCATTCTCTTGCCACTCTTTTAGGCATTTTTGTACGTGTTGTGCGGATGGCGCAAAAGTTCCTTCCTCGCTTATTCCCCATAAGGCAGTATCTGCACTATATACCTCGTCCTTCGCCAGCGGGGACAGAAAACAAAATCACCGTTCTTATCATTGATATCTTTGAATGATGGCGGCCTCTTGTTGGTACTAAAGGCGATGATAATATGATTAAACCTCATCCTTGCTATCCTTTATCGCTTTGGGCACTTAAAAGAACACGGTATTGCGCCTGGCGGAGCGGTCCTCAACTTATCAAAGCCTCTAAAAATTTTTTTTAACACTTTCCTTTTGATGTATCCAATATGCTGCATATTGCACCATCATTACTTTCAACAAATTCTATTATCAATATAAACATATATGAAAAACATATATGTCATCAAAGGCAATAAGCTAATCACATAAAACTCTACCGAATCAGTCGCTCCGAAGAACGCAACGCATAATATCATAAACCCAAATGTCATGATTAAAGCCGTCTTT
>ERZ773090.236-NODE-236-length-45052-cov-4.63326_pt1 | contig 45052 bp, 40 predicted proteins | sample MGYA00580579_ERZ773090 | MGnify/ENA primary metagenome ERZ773090 (study PRJEB29015, sample SAMEA2738014) | human oral metagenome | biome: human oral; feature: human-associated habitat; material: dental | place: China | collected 2132 ... | reverse complement strand
GGTTTTTTTCCCTAATGGGCCGGGGCTAGCGAAGCGCTTCCCGCTGGAGTCCCCGACCGAAGCGCTTCATTCCCAAAGGCCAGAACAAAGCGAAGCGCTGCGCCGGGGAAAGTCTTCGGAAAGCGAAGCGCTTCCTTCGTGGCGTCAGTAGGAAAGGGACGGTCGGAGAATGGGGAGCGAAAGGAGGGAGCGCTTCGGGCTGGAGGGTTTTTTTTCCTAATGGGCCGGGGCTAGCGAAGCGTTTCATTTGGAACCCCATTGAAAGTCGCCGGGTAGAACGAATGGCCGTCCCGAAAGTGCTTGCCTGCCGTTGGGGAAGCGCTTCCCGCTGGAGTCCCCGACCGAAGCGCTTCATTCCCAAGGCCAGAACAAACCGAAGCACTGCGGCGGGGAAAGTCTTCGGAAAGCGAAGCGCTCCCCTTAGGGATTTAAAGGAAGCGCTTCGTTTTGACGGCGGGCCAGAACAAACCGAAGCGCTCCCCCGGCAGCACTTCGGGGGCCGGGCCTATTCCGCCGCCTCCGCCTGGGCCAGCAGTTCCAGAAAGCGGGCGCGCAGGGCGTCGGCTTCGGCCGGGTTGAGCTCCTCCCGTTGCAGGCGCAGATTGAACACCTCCAGCGGTGTCAGGCTTTCCAGGGTCGGCACCTCGTCGGCATTCAGACTCTGCAGCTGGGCCGCCGGCACCTGCAGCCGCAGCAGTTTGGCGCGCCGGCCCTCCAGTTCCCGCTGGAGCTGCTGGTAGAGCGTGCCGGCACTGCCGGGGCCGGTGTGCAGTGCCTCCAGCCAGACGTCCTCATCGGCCCGGGCCTGCAGGGCCGCCAGCAGTTCGCCCGCATTGCCGCGCAGCCGTTCCAGCCGCTGGTAGCCGGGCAGGGCCAGCGGGCGCACGTGCACCGTCCGGCCCTCGGTTTCCAGCAGCAGCAGGCCCTTGGGCGCCTCGGCCTCGCCGAAGCTGTAGGCCAGGGGCGCGCCGCTGTAATAAATCGGCACCGGGGCGCTCAGGCGCTGCTGGCGGTGCAGATGGCCCAGGGCGATGTAATCGAAGGCGGTGGGCAGTTTTTCCGCCGGAATCAGGCCCAGCTTGCCCACGTACAAATCACGAATGGCCTCGTCGTCGGCCGTCCGCCCGCCGGCGGCGAAAAGATGGCCCATGGCCAGCAGCGGCCAATCCCGCTCGCCGCGCTTGGCCAGCCCGGCCCGGGCCAGCTCCTCGTAGTGATTCAGCACCGCTGCCACCAGCGCCGCTTCGCCCTCGGCCGGACTTTCCTCCGGTCGCAGCGTCCGCAGTTCCCGTTCGCGCAGATAGGGCACCGCCGCCACCAGGGCCGCCGTCTCACCGTCGGCGTCGTGCAGGGCAATGAGTTCACCCCGGCGGCCGACGATGTGAATGTGCAGGGCGCGCAGCAGGCCGGCCGGCAGCTGGAGAAAGCTGGGGTTGTCGTGGTTGCCGGCGACGATGACCGTCTGGCGGCAGGGCGTTTCCAGCAGCCGGGCGAGGAAGCGATAGTAGAGGGTCTGGGCCCCCAGGGACGGGGTGGCACTGTCGAAGACGTCGCCGGCCAGCAGCAGACCCTCGACGGCTTCGCGGCGAATGATGGTCAGCAGCTCGTCGAGGAAGCGCTCCTGCTCGGCCTCGCGGCTTTGGCCATAGAGCCGAGCGCCCAGATGCCAATCGGCGCTATGGAGCAGGCGCATGCAACCCTCCCTGCCGCTGGGGCCGCCGGCGCGACCAGAGCCCGCGTCCGGGGCCATAGAGCCGAGCACCCAGATGCCAATCGGCGCTATGGAGCAGGCGCATGCAACCCTCCCTGCCGCTGGGGCCGCCGGCGCGACCAGAGCCCGCGTCCGGGGCCATAGAGCCGAGCGCCCAGATGCCAATCGGCGCTATGGAGCAGGCGCATGAATCCGCTTCATTCAGTCCAAATCCACCTGCACATAGTCGCCGCCGGCCGGTTTGGGCGGCTCGTCGTCGTCCAGGGACACCTCAAATTCGGTCAGGGTCGGGGCCGGGGCCGGCTCGTCGTCCAGCAGCACATCAATGCCGGCGCGGGCATCGGCCGGCGGTGCCAGCGGTTCCGGGTCGGGGGCCTGCACCAGCCGGTTCAGGGTTTCCACCCGGGTGAGCACCTCCTCGATGGCGCGCAAATCGGTGGAACGCAGCTGGGCCTGCTCGGTGGCCAGGGCCGAGAGCAGGAAGCGCCGGCCGTGCTCGTCGCTGATGACCAGGCTCACATCGCCGCCGCTGACCTCGTCCAGCAGCGTTTCCATCTGGCTCAGCAGTTCGGCCAGGCTTATTTCTTTTTTCATGGCATGTCCTTTTTCATTGAAAGTGCGCCCCGGGGCGCGTTAGGATTTTTACGGGCGGAGAGGCAATCTCTGTACATCAACCCCTATCGCGGAGAAATTATATGGAATTAAGCCAAAAAGACCTCGACTGGTGGCACGGTCTGGATAAGGTGTGGCAGCTGGTGTTCATGCTGCATCTCTACTATCCCGGCGAAGTGGGCATGTCCTACTACAAGGACGATTTCCTGCACAGCCATCGGCTCAATCTGGACAACCTCACCGAGTACAAGGACATTCTCAAAATCAAGGCCCTGAAGCACATTGATTTCCAGAGTTGGATTGGCGACTACAAGATTAAAGACCTGCGCCCGCTGCTGGCACTGCAGCAGCTGGAATTTCTCTCGCTGGAGGAGCACGGCTTCAGCGACATTTCCCTGCTGGCCCAGCTGCCGAATCTGAAGAAGCTCTACGTCAGTCGCAATAATATCAAGGACTTCAGCGTGCTGGCCGAGCTGCCGAATCTGGAACGGCTGGCCATCACCGGCAACCCCATCGCGGGGCCCTTCGATTTGAAGCTGATTAGCAAATGTCGGAAATTGCAGTATCTGGACGCGGAAAACTACCAAATCAAGGATTTAAGCCCCCTGCGCAGCCTGCGCCAGATGCGTGAACTGCTGCTCGGCGACAACCGTATCTTCGACATCAGCGTGCTCTTCAACATGACCCAGCTGGAGCGCCTCGACCTGCACGGCAACCACGTCTTCGACATTTCGCCGCTGATTCACCTGTCCCGGCTGGAGGATTTGAACCTGGCCGACAACGGCAACGAGTTCGAGCGCTTCTATCTCTTTGAGATGATGCAGTCGCTGCAGAAGCTCAATGTGGAGGGCAACGGCCTGTCCGAGGCCAACCGCCGCTGGCTCACCCGGGCCCTGCCGCGCTGTGAAATCAAAATCTAATCAAAGTAACCGCGCCCGGTCGCCGGCCGGGCCGTTGGAGGAACACATGCCATTTGCCACGGGGGCCCGCTGATGATTAGGGCCTTTTTCATTGTTTTTGCCTGTCTGGCCCTGGGGGAACTGGTGGTCAAACTGCTGGGCCTGCGCCTGCCGCCGAGCATCATCGGCCTGCTGACGCTCTTTCTGCTGCTGCATTCGGGGGTGGTGCGCGAGGAATGGATTAAGCCGCTGGCCGATTTCCTCATGCAGTACATGCTGCTGCTGCTGGTGCCCCCCTGCGTGGCGGTGATGAACTATTACGGCCTCATCGCCAAGGATTTTTGGGCCATTTTTGGGGCCAGCGTGCTGAGCACGGCGCTGGTGTTGCTGGTAACGGGAAAAGTACACGAGGTGGCGCGCCATGTTCAGCGGCGGTCTAAGGCTGGATAGTCCCAGCTTCTTTCTCTTTCTGATGGTCAGCGCCTACTGGCTGGCGGTTTATATCCGGGCGCGCAGCAAAATCAGCCTGGTTAATCCCCAGGTGATTACGGTGGTCATCGTCATCGGCTATCTGCAGGCCCTGGACGTGCCCTTTGAGAAGTACGAGCCGGCCGGCAACCTGCTCAGCTACTGGCTGCAGCCGGCGGTGGTCTGTCTGGCCCTGCCCCTCTACCGCCAGTGGCGCCGCATCGGTTCCCAGCTCGGGCCGGTGCTGATTTCCCAGCTGGCGGGCAGTCTGGTGGGCATCGTGTCCGGGGTCTATCTGGCCCTGCTCTTCGGCGCCAGCCCGGCGGTGAGTGCGGCGCTGGCGACCAAGTCCGTAACCATGCCCATCGCCATCGAGGTAACCCAGGCCTACGGGGGCATCGTGCCGGTGGCGGCCCTGGCGGTGATTATTGCCGGCCTGACCGGCCAGCTCGGCGGCCTCTGGCTGATGCGGCGGGTGGTGCGCCGGCCCATGTCCCTGGCCGTAGCCGAGGGTACCGCCTCCCATGCCATGGGCATCGCCCGCTGTCTGGAGATTTCGCAGAAATACGCCAGCTATGCCACCGTCGGCCTGATTTTCAACGGCATTTTGACCTCGTTCATCGCCCCCTATCTGGTGCCGCTGCTGCTGCCGCTGACCTGATGCTGCTACCGCTGGCCTAGGCGAAGCACTTCGCGGCTGCTCCTCCGAAAATGAAGCGCTTCGGCCCCGGGCCGACCGCCCATGCCCTAGCCCCCCGCCCCGCGCGGGGTTTTTTAGGGCCGCCGTTCGGGCCGGGGGAAGCGCTTCAAGCCGGAACTTGGCAGTGGAGATAGTCAAAAAGGGGAGCGCTGGGCAGAGGTCGAAGCGCTTCGGTTGGAAAGCCGCTAGGAGAAGAGCGCTTCGTTCTGGAGCAAAAGCCTTTCCGGGTCGAAGCGCTTCGGCCCAGAAGCTCTTTTCTAATGAAGCGCTTCGGTTAGGACTGTCGAGAGGGAAGCGCTGCCCGGGAAGGAGCGCTTCGGTAAAAAAGGCCGGGCCGCTAGGGATTGGGAGAAGAAAGAATAGCCTCGGCACTGGCCACGTCGCCGTTGCCAGCCAGCTGGCAATGCAGGGCCACATAGAGGGCCTCGGGGGTCAGGGGGCTGCTGCGCAGGCCGAGATGGTCGCCGCCGAGGGCGTAGGTGGAGGCGTCGGTGCCGCCGCGCCAGCACTGGCTAAGATTATAGAGCAGGACGCCCCGGGCCGCCGCCGCCCCCAGGGCCGCCCGCAGGCGCTCGTCGGCGGGCAGATTACCCCGGCCGTAGCTGAGCACTATCACCGCCCGCACTGACTCATCGGCCAGCAGCGGTTCATAGGCGCTGGGGGCCAGGTCGGGGGTCAGATAGAGCAGGGCCACGGCGCCGGGCTGGAAATGCAGCGACTCCCCCCAGACAAAGGGGCTTTTCTCGTCGTCGGGGTAACAGGCCCTAGAGTAGGGTTCCCCCAAAGCGCCCACCTGGGGCGCCCCATTGGCCCGGTGGGAAAATTCCAGCCGGCCGCAGCGGTCGCCCGTCGGCGTCTGGAAGGCGAGCGGGCCGTAGGAATCCATTTTCCGCACCCGGAGGCCGTCGAGGAGCTGGCCGCCGAAAAAGACCAGGGGCCGGGGCCGAGGGTAGCGGCGCCGGGCAAAATAGAGGGCGCCGAGCAGGTTGGCCCGGGCCTCGTGGTCGGGCAGGGGGTGCTGGGCGCCGGTGAGAAGGATATTTTTACTACCCAGCCCCCGGAGCAGCAGGGTCAGGGCGGCGGCGCTGTAGGCCAGGGTATCGGTGCCGTGCAGAATGATGAAGCTCCGGTAGAGGTCGGCCCGGGCGCGAATCCATTCGGCCAGGCGCAGCCAGTGGGCCGGGGTGGCCGAGGTGCTGGCGATGGGCGGTTCCAGATTGAAGCAGTCGAGGTAAGCCGGATTGATGCCGAGCTGTTCTAGCTCCGTCTGCAGCCGGGGCAGAAAATCCGGGTCGATTTCCAGCCCCCGGGGGCCGGGGCGCATGGCAATGGTGCCGCCGGCGTTGAGCACGACGAGGCCATTAGCCATGGCCCTTCTCGGTTTTGGGTTTGAGGGAGGTCAGCAGCAGCAGGCCGACGCCGAGACAGATGCCGATGTCGGCGACGTTGAAGGTGGGATAGTGGGCGTTACCCCAGTGAAAATCAATGAAATCAATGACATGGCCGTGGGCGAGCCGGTCGTAGGCATTGCCGAGGGCTCCGCCGATGATGCCGCCGTAGCCGATGGCCAGCGGCCAGCTTAGTTTCTCGCGGTAGATGGAATAGAGCAGATAGGCGCTAATCACCAGGGCAATGGCCAGGAAGAAATAGCGCTGCCAGCCGCCCATGGCGGCAAGGAAACTGAAGGCGGCGCCGGGATTGAAGGCCAGCGACCAGTTGAGAAAAGGGGTGATTTCCTGGCTGCCGGCCGCCAGGGTGGCCAGCGCCCAGCTTTTGGTGGCCCAGTCGAGACCGAACCAGAGGCCGGCGCTCACCAGGGCAAAGAGGCGTTTTGAGGTCATAGGGAATAGGAATGGGGGGTTAATGCCAGTGGCCGTAGGGTGCCCGCCACCCGGAGGGCGGCGAGCGCGGCGGTCAATGGGAGTTCAGCGGTCATAGGGGTTGTGCTTGTCGCGGAAGCTGATGCGAATGGCCGTGCCGTGCAAGCCAAAATGCCGCCGGAAAAACTTACTCAAATACTGCTCGTAGCTGGCCGGCACGTTGCTGGTGCGGGTACCGTGGATAATGATATGCGGCGGGTTTTTGCCGCCCTGGTGGGCATACTGCAGCTTGATGCTGCGGCCGCTAACCAGCGGCGGCGGGTGTTTGCGGTAGGCCAGTTCCAGGGCGGCGGTCAGGGCGTTTGTGCCTAGTTCGGCCAGGGCGGAGGTGTAGGCCCGTTGCACCGCCGGCAGCAGGTCGCGAATGTTGCTGCCGTGCAGGGCAGAAATGTAGAAAATCTCGGCGTAATCGACGAAGTTCAGCTTGCGGTCCAGCTGTTTTTTCACCTGTTCGCGCTCTTCCAAACTGAGGTGGTCCCACTTATTGACGGCAATCACCAGCCCCCGGCCGCGCCGGGTAATCTCACCGAGCAGATGGGCGTCCTGGTCATTGACCCCCTCGCGGGCGTCGAGCAGCAGCAGCACCACATTGGCTCGCTCTACCGCCTCCAGCGCCTTGACGATGGAAAATTTCTCCACCTTGTCCGAAACCCGGGCCTTGCGCCGGATGCCGGCCGTGTCCACCAGGGTGAAGGCGGTGCCGTCCGGGGCGGTGTAGGGAATGTAGATGCTGTCGCGGGTGGTGCCGGCCACCGGGCTGGCCACCAGCCGTTCTTCGCCGAGCAGCCGGTTGAGCAAGGTCGATTTGCCGGCGTTGGGTCGGCCGAGCACGGCCAGCACGATGCCTTCGGGCTGTGCTTCGGGAAGCGCTTCCTCTTCGAGTTGGAAATGCTCCGGCGGGTAGCCGTCGAGCTTGGCCAGAATCAAATCGGCCAGCTGTTTCAGGCCGCGCCGGTGTTCGGCGGAAATGGCCAGGGTGTCGGCGATGCCGAGGGCGTAGAAGTCGCTGGCGAGCAGGCTCGGGTCGGCGAAGTCGGTTTTATTGATGGCCAGAATCAGGGGCTTGCGGCTGTGGCGCAGTTCGGCGGCGATTTCCTCGTCCACCAGATTCAGACCCTCGCGGCCGTCCACCACCAGCACCACCACATCGGCCTCGGCCACGGCGGCCCGGGCCTGTCTATCGACGCGAAAATCAATGTTCTCTTCCTCACTGCGCAGCAGGCCGCCGGTGTCGATGACCGTACAGTCGCGGTCGCCGAGCTCGGCGCTGCCATAGTTGCGGTCGCGGGTCAGGCCGGCCAGGTCCGAGACAATGGACGCCCGACTGCGGGTCAGGGCGTTGAAGAGGGTGGATTTGCCCACATTGGGCCGGCCCACCAGGGCGATGATGGGTTTACGCGTCCGGCTCACAGGCCCACCGCCACCAGCCGCCCCTCATTGAGCTGCCAGAACATTTGGTTGTTGAGAATCAGCGGGGCGCCACCGCTGCCGCCGTTGCCCAGGCGAATTTGGCCGGTGGGCTGGCCGCTGGCCTCGTCGAAGAGGTGCAAATAGCCCTCGCGGTCGAGGGTGCCCACCTGGTCCTCCAGACTGAAAACGCCGGAGAGCTGGCGGCCGGCGAGCAGGTCGCTGTGCCAACGTTCCTGGCCGTCGCTCTGTTCCAGGGCGTGCAGGTGGTCGTTGCGGTCGCTGAGGAACAGCCGGTTCATGTTTAGCGCAAAATTCTTGCTGGTGGCCAGGCCCGGCCGTTCCCAGGCAATTTCGCCCTTCTTCAAATCCACGGCCATCACCTGCAAATCGTTCACCGAGGTGAACAGCAGGCCGTTGGCGTTGATTTGGGCGTTGGCGTCCATGTCGAAGAGGCCGATGCCGGAACCCTCCTTGATGAGCTGCTTGGCGCCGGCCTGTTCGTTGAGCAGCAGGCCGGTGAGCTGGTTCAGAATGACCATGTGGCCGTTGTCGCTGGTGGCGATGACCACGCCGTTGCCCACGTAGGGCGTCTGGTTGCCGCGCAGGCTCTGCTGGCTGCTGGGCAGGCGGTAGCGCCAGACCCGTTCGCCGTCCTGCAAATCGAAGGCGCTGATGGTGCCGTCGATGGCGCGGACAAAGACCATTTCATGGTCGATGACCGCCGGGCTGAGGGCATAGCTGCCCAGCGGCGCCCGCCAGAGGGTGCGGCCGTCGCCGGCGCTGAGGGCGAGCAGGTCACCATTTTTGGTGGCCAGCAGCAGCCGGTCGTCGCCGTAGCTGATGCCGGCGCTGATTTTATTGTTGAGATTGACGCTCCAGCGGGTGGCGCCGGTGCTGCGGTCCACGGCCAGCACCTGGCCATCGCCGCTGACGGCGTAGACGTTTTCGCCGTCGCTGGCCGGCCGCAGGAAATAGCCCTCGCTGTCGTCGCCCAGGTCCTTCTGCCAGAGGATTTTCGGCTGGAGCTGGGCGCGAATCTGCGGCAGCGGTTTCATCGGCTTCTGGCTGGCGCCGTCGGAGCAGGCCAGCAGGGCCAGGGACAGCAGCAGGGAAAGAACGATTTTCATGGGGCCAGGGCCAGCTGGGCGCGCAGGGCGCTGAGGGAGATTTGCCGCTGGGGCCCGCTGGGCAGAGCCTCCAGAGCCTGAAGCGCTTCGGTATTTTTGCCCTGGGCCTGATAAATCACGGCCTGGTAGCTGCCGATTTCGTCGGCGAACAGGCCGCCGCGCAGATTTTCCAGCCGCTGCAGGGCCTGCTCATAGTTCTTCTCGGCCAGGGCCAGTTCCACCAGCTGCAGCTGACCCAGCTGGCTGACGTAGTAGTCCGAGCTACCCACGGCGGCGGCCAACAGGGGCTCCGCCTCCTTGTTTTTACCCTGGCTGGCCAGGGCCTTGGCCTGCAGCAGGGCGGCATAGGGTTTGAAATCGTCGTTGGCGGCCAGGCTTTCGTAGGCCTTAGCCACGGCCGCAAAGTCCTTCCGTTCCAGCGCTGTGGCCATCTGTTCCAGCTGGGCCGAAGCGGCCTGCCGTTCCTCCAGCTGCTTGCCCTGGTGCCAGCGGTAGCCGCCGATGACGCCGATGCCCAGCACCACGCCCACCACAATGCTCAGGCCGTAGTTACGCAGCCATTCCAAGACCATTTCGGTGATTTCTGCATCACTACGGTCGCTCATAAATCCTCCTGAAGAAATGAAACCAGCCCCTCGGGGGTGAGGGTTTGTTGCTGGCCCGTCTGTAAATTTTTAATGCTGATGTGTTCGGACTGGAACTCGTCGTCGCCGAGAATCAGGGCATAGCGGGCGCCGCTTTTGTCGGCTTTCTGCAGCTGCTTCTTCAGCGCCTGCACCTCGGTTTGCACCTGCACGCGCAGAGCGGGAAGCGCTTCGCGCAGTCGGGCCGCCGTGGCCAGCAGCCGGGGCAGATAGTCCTCGCGGCTGGCCAGGGCATAGAGCAGCGGCGCCGGCGCCGGGAAGAAGCCCACCTGTTCGGCGAGCAGATAGATACGGTCCACACCGAAGGCAAAGCCCGAGGCCGGCGTGGCCGGGCCGCCGAGCTGTTCCACCAGACCATCGTAGCGACCGCCGGCACAGACGGTGCCCTGGGCGCCGAGGGCCTGGGTTGTCCATTCAAAGACGGTGTGGTTGTAGTAGTCGAGACCACGCACCAGCCGGGGATTGCGGCGGTAGCTGATGCCGAGTTCGTCCAGGGTCTGGCAGAGCCGTTGGAAATGGGTCCGGCTGGCGACGCCGAGATAGTCATCCAGCACCGGCGCATCGTCGAGCAGGGCCTGGGTGGTGGCCTCCTTGCTGTCGAGGATACGCAGCGGATTGCTGTCGAGGCGGCGGCGGCTGTCCGGGTCGAGGGCGTCGGCCTGGCGGCGCAGATAGTCCACCAGCGCCGCCTGGAAGCGCTGGCGCTCCTCAGCCAGGCCAATGCTGTTAATTTCCAGGGTGAGCAGGTCCAGAACGCCCAGCTTCTGGAAGAGCCGGTGGCCGAGCTGAATCAGCTCCGCATCCAGCGCCGGCGCCGCGCTGCCGAAGGCCTCAACGCTGACCTGATAGAACTGGCGATAGCGGCCCTTCTGGGGCTTCTCATAGCGGAACATGGGGCCCTCGCTGTAGAGCCGGTGCGGCTGTTGCAGCAGGCCGTTTTCAATCAGGGCGCGCACCACGCCGGCGGTGGCCTCGGGGCGCAGGGTTACGCTCTCCTCGTTGCGGTCGAGGAAGGTGTACATCTCCTTGCTGACCACATCGGTTTCCTCACCCACGGCCCGCTGAAACAGGCTGGTTTTTTCCAGCAGCGGCAGGCTTATCGGCCCGTAGGCGCTCTGCTGAAGCAGCTGGCGAATCAGCCCCAGCAGCGTTTCCAGCCGCTGGGCCTCCTCGCCCCAGATGGTGCGCATGCCGCGCACCGAAGCGATGATTTCCCGGGCCATCACTGCACCTGCAGGCGGAACCGGTCCTTGCGGTTGCCGTTTTTGTAGGTTTCCAGCTCGACCTCCTGGCCGTTCAGGCTCAGGTGGGCATTGTCCGGCTTGGTGATGCGCACGCTATAGGGCGCGTCGGCCAGCGGCAGGCTGATTTTCTCGCCCTTGCGCAGGGTGGCGAATTTCAGCCGTTTTTTGTTCTTGTCGGTGATTTCCACCCAGCTGTTGCCCACCATTTCCAGGGTAAAGCCGTCGCCGTCCACCGTTGCCGGATTGGCCTCGGGACTGGTGCTGGGTGCCGGGGCGCCGGCGCCGCTGTCGTTGCCGGGCATGGCGCTTTCCAGTTTCAGAGGCACCGGTGTGCTGGCCGGAAGCGCTTCGACCGGGGCAGCCTCGGTGGGCGTGGGCAGCGATTCCATTTTCAGTTCGCCGGCGGGAAGCGCTTCGGCCGGAGTTGTTGGCGTCGCGCTCGGCGGCGTGGCCGTGCCGTTGCTGATGATGAGTTCCGTATTCGGACGCGGCGTCGGCGACTCCGGCGGGAAGGTGTTGCGAATCTGGGTCATAATCCAGGAGTCGCGGTTCAGAATCTGGGAGAAGATGACGATGATGGCCGAGACCACCAGCAGCAACAGCAGCAGCGAGCCGGTGTTGCTCTTCTTGAAGGATTTGGTTTGGCTTTCAATATTGGCTTCGCTTAGGCTCAGTTCCGGGCCGTGGCCGAGGTTGAGGCTGTCCACCAGCGCGCCGGCCTCGCCCTCGCTGAGGCCGAGAAAGCGGGCATAGTTGAGGATATAGCCGCGCACATAGACCGGCGCCCCGATTTCGCGGAACTGCTCGGCCTCGATTTTCTCCAGAATGGCCGGGCTGATGTTGATTTCTCGGGCCACATAGTTAATGTCAATGCGACGCTGCTCACGCAGCTCCTTTAGGGTATTCACTCCACTCATGAATCACTGCCCTCACTGTTGCTAATGGGGGTTTCCCGCACCTGGGGCCCCTCAAGGAATTCCTTCGCCTGCGGCGTGCCCATGTAGTTGGCGCGCATGAACCGCATCATGTCGTCTTCGGTCAGCTTGTCGCCGGTGGCGCGGGCGGCCTTGATGGCAATGGCGACGCTGTCCGGACTGTAGCCCACATAGGTATGAATGACCTTCAGATACTTAAGCGCTTCGGCATTGCGGCCCTCGCGCTGTTCGATGTCGGCCAGCGGCAGCAGAGCCCCCTCGGCGTGGGGGTCCACCTGCAGGGCCTTCTGGTAGGCCTTGCTGGCCTCGGCCAGCTTGGCCCGGCTGCGGTAGCAGTTGCCTTCGGAAATGTAGGAAAGCAGTTGGAAATTGGCGCCCTTGGCCCGCATCTTGTCGTAGAGGGCCTGCCGTTCCGGCTCCCGTTCAAAGGTGCAGAGGAAGGTGGCGAAGTTGGCATAGCCGAGCTCATAGTCCGGGTGGCTGTAGATGAGCTTTTCATAGGCGGCATAGCCGGTGGAAATATTGCGTTCCTCCTCGTAGAGGACGGCAAGCATATTCCAGGCTTCGGGTTTGCGCGAATTGATTTCAATGGCCCGGCGCAGCTTCGGTTCGGCCAGGTCATAGCGACCCATCTTCAGATACTGGGCGCCGAGCTGTAGATATTCATCATAGGCCTGTTCATAGTTGGGAGCGCCGCCCCGGCCGCTGTCGTCATCGCTGCGGTTGCCGGCGTTGGGTCTTTTGAGAAAGTCTGTACTGCAGGCACTGAGGAGCAGGGCCATGAGTAGGGGGAGTTTTTTCATAGGGAATGTCTAACCTTCTTCACGACTGAGTTTTAGCGCGCGGCGGGTCCGGTCATTGACCTGTCCAACCAATTGACCGCAGGCCGCGTCAATGTCTTCGCCCCGTGTTTTGCGCACGGTGGCCGTGTATCCATTTTCGGTTAAATAACGCTGAAATGCCAAGATGTCCGCGCGTTTGGAGCACTCGAAGCGGCTGCCGCGAAAGGGATTAAAGGGAATCAAATTAATCTTGCCGCCGATGTCGCGGAGCAGCTCAGCCAGCTGGCGGGCGTGCTCCAGGCTGTCATTGACGCCGCGCAGCATCACATATTCCCAGGTAACGCCGCCGTGCTGTTTGTTGTGTTCCACGTAGAGCTTGCAGGCCTCCAGCAGGGCCGCCAGCCCGTAGCGGGCGTTGATGGGCACAATCTGATTGCGCAGCTCATCATTGGGGGCGTGCAGGGACACGGCCAGGGACAAATCCGTAACCTTACGCAAATCGTGAATGGCCGGCACCACGCCCGAGGTGGACAGGGTTACCCGCCGCTTGGAGAGGCCGAAGCCCAAATCGTCGCGGAGGATGTCGGTGGCGGGAATCACATTATTAAAGTTCACCAGCGGTTCACCCATGCCCATCAGCACCACATTGCTGACGATGCGATTGTCCTTGGTTTCGCCGAGCAGCTCCTTGGCCAGCCACACCTGCACGACGATTTCGCCGGTGCTGAGGTTGCGGTTAAAGCCCTCGTGGGCGGTGGAACAGAACGGGCAGGCCAGGGCGCAGCCGGCCTGGGAGGAGATGCAGAGCGTGCCCCGGTCGTCCTCGGGAATGTAGACGGTTTCGATGCTGTTGCCGCAGGCATAGCGAAACACCCATTTCCGCACCTCGTCGCTGGCGGTTTTATCGACGATGCGTTCCGGAAAAACCAGCGTCGCCTTCTCGGCCAGCAGGCTGCGAAAACCCTTGCTGAGATTGCTCATGGCGGCGAAGTCGGTTTGGCGTTCGTGATAAATCCATTTCATCAGCTGCTGGGCCCGGAAGGGTTTTTCGCCCTGCTCAGCGCACCAGCGCGTCAGCTGGGCCTGGTTGAGGTCAAAAAGATTGATTTTGGTGCTGGCTGTCATGGGAATGGGAGGAGCTAGAAAATTAAAAACGGCGCATTCTAGCACAGGCCCGGAGCCAGACTCTGGGCCAGTAGGGCCAGCCGTTCCGGGGTGCCGATGTCGGCCCAAACGCCGGCGTGATAGCGGCCCTGCACCGCGTCCCGGGCGATGGCCCCGTGGAGCACCGGCGCCAGCGGCCGCCAGCCCCGGCCCAGGCCGGCGAAGAGGGCCGGCGTCAGCAGGGAGATGCCGGCGAAGGTGAAGCGCTCCCCCCGGCGCACCCGGCCGGCGGCGTCCCAGTCGAAATCACCCCGGGCCTTCCAGTCCGGCGTGGGCACGAGGAGCAGAAGCGCTTCGCTGTGGCCGTCGTAGCCGGCGACGAAGGCGGCCAAATCCACATCGCACCAGACATCGGCATTGACCACCAGAAAGGGTTCCGGGCCAAGCCGAGGAAGCGCTTCGATGATGCCGCCGGCCGTCTCCAAACCGGCGGCTTCCGGCGCCGCCGGGGCGGTGGTAGAGGAAGCGCTTCGGTCCCAGGCAAAAGAAGCGCTTCCCCCGGGGGAAGCGCTTCGCTGCAAGGCACCGGCCGGCGTGGCCGTCGCGTCGGTTGGCAACAGCTCCTCGCGGGAATAGTGCAGGTTCAGGCCCTGGCTCCGGCCGTTGCCGAGGGCGGCGACAATCTGCGCGCCCCGGTAGGCGGTGTTGATGACGATGTCCCGGATGCCGGCGGCCTTGAGCCGTTCCAGCTGCCACTGAATCAGACTGCGGCCGGCGACGGTCAGCAGCGGCTTGGGCTGCGTCGCCGTCAGGACCCCCATGCGCTGACCCCGGCCCGCCGCCAGAATCATGGCCCTCATGAACGCAGCAGCGCCTCGATGTCGGCCACCTCCTTCGGTGCTACGCTGGCATCGAGCACCTCGCCGCCGGCGGCCGTAACCAGCACATCATCTTCGATGCGAATGCCGATGCCGCGCCACTGGGGGGCCACGCTGTCGTCGTAGGTTTGAATGTAGATGCCCGGTTCAACGGTAATCACCATGCCCTCCTCGTAGCGGCGGCTCTGGCCCTCAACCTTGTAGATGCCGACGTCGTGCACGTCCAGGCCGAGCCAGTGGCCGGTGCCGTGGGGGTAGAACTGCTTATAGCGGTTATCGGCGAACCAGTCGCTGACGCTGCCACTGATGATTTTCAAATCCAGCAGGCCCTGGATGATGACGGTGGCGACGCTGTCGTGCAGCTCGGTGTGGCGAATGCCGGCCTTGGCGTTGGCGATGCCGGTTTTCTGGGCCGCCAGCACGATTTCATAGAGGGCCTGCTGTTCGCGGCTGAACTTGCCGTTGATGGGGAAGGCGCGGGTCAAATCGCCGGCATAGCCGCCCAGCTCGGCGCCGGCATCCACCAGCAGCAAATCGCCGGCCCGCAGCGGCGCGTTGTTTTCCCGGTAGTGCAGGCAGCAGGCATTGGCGCCGCCGGCGATGATGCTGGGGAAGGACCAGTCGCAGCCCTCCTCGCGGAAGCCGTTTTCCACCGCCGCCTGAATCTGGTACTCGTTCTTGGCCGTGCCGGCGCGCAGCATGGCGGCCCGGTGGCCGAGGGCAGAAATGCGGGTGGCCTCGCGCATCAGGGCCAGTTCCTCGGGGCCCTTGCGCAGGCGCATTTCCGCCGCCAGCTGGCGCACGTCGCCAATGCCGTCGATACTGGCGCCGCCCCGGCCGTTGAGCTGGTGAATCTGGCGCAGCAGGGCACTGGCGCGGCGGTCGTCGGTGGGGCTATCGCCGCAGAGGGTGTAGAGATGATTAATGTCGGCCAGACTGGCGGCGAGGCCATCGAGCCGGCGCAGGGGAAGCGCTTCGTTCACACCGTAGTCGCGCTGGGCGCCCTCCTGGCCAACGATTTTGCCCTCCCAGATTTCCCGCAGCGGGTCGCGCTCGTAGCTGTAGAGCGTGTAGTGGGGCGCACCGTTCCTGGTGGTGAAGACGGCCACGGCCTCGGCCTCGGGAAAGCCGGTGAAATACCAGAAATAGCTCTCCTGACGGAAGGGGTAATGGACATCGTTATTGCGCCGGGCCTCGCCGGGGGCAAAGAGCACCACGGCGCTGTTCGGCGGTAGCTGCTGTAGCAGCAGGGCGCGGCGGGCGGCAAAAATGTCGGCACTGAGATTTCCGTTCATGGTTTTAGTCCTCGCAAAATGTCATCAAAGGTAATGGGGTCGCCGCTCCGGGCCGGGGTCGGCTCGGTGCGGGGACGGGGGGGAAGGCTGGGTTGGGGGGCGCGGGCTTTACGGCGTTCCGGCGAAGCGCTGCCGCCGGCCGAAGCGCTTCCCGCTGTCTCCTCCAGTCCGGCCAGCAGCTGGTCAAACTGGCGCAGCTTCAGGGTGCGGGCGTCGCGCTGGCGCTCCGGGCTCAGACTTTCGGCCGAACGCAGCTGGTCGGCCGGCAGTTCCTGGAGAAAGCGGCTGGGGCTGACGCTCTTCGGCGTGAATTTCTTGCCCTTGGCCGCCGGATTGAAGCCGCCGCGCTGGCGGCAGTAGCTCAGCTGCAAATCCTCCTTGGCCCGGGTCATGCCCACATAGAGCAGCCGGCGCTCCTCCTCGATGCTGTCCTGGCTGTTGGCATGGGGCAATAGGCCCTCCTCGCAGCCGACCAGAAAGACCTGGCGGAATTCCAGGCCCTTGGCGCTGTGCAGGGTCATGAGCTGCACCGCCGGCCGGTTGTCCTCCTGGCGCGCCAGCAGGTCGCGCAGATTGAGATGGTCGAGCAGCGCCTCCAAATCGTTGAGCCGGTCGTCCTCCTGGCCCCAGCGCCGCAGCCAATCCTGGAGCTGGGCCAGACGCTTCAGCCGGTTTTCGTTGCTCTGGGCGTCGCCGTGCAGGGCCTCCAGATGGTCGCGATAGCGGATGTCGTCAATGACCTGGCCGAGCAGTTCCGCCGCCGTCAGACTGGCCGCCGCCCGCTGCCAGCCCTCCACCAGCTCAACGAAGGCCAGCAGGGCCCGGTGGCCGCTGGCCGGCAGCTGGCTAATCAGGCCAAAATCGCGGCAGGCGGCAAAAAGGGACAGCTGGCGCTCGCCGGCGTAGGCGCTGAGTTTGCTCAGGGTGGTTACGCCGATTTCCCGCTTCGGCGTGTTGCAGATGCGGATAAAGGCGCTGTCGTCGTCGGGGTTGTTGATGAGGCGGAGATAGGCGAGCAGGTCGCGGATTTCCGCATAGTCGAAGAGGCTAAGGCCGCCGGTGATGACGTAGTCCAGCCGGCTTTCACGCAGGAACTCCTCAAAAACCCGGCTCTGGAAATTACTGCGGTAGAGAATGGCAAAGTCGCTGGGCTGGTAGCCGTAGAGCTTGACGCGCCGGTCGATTTCCGCCACCACGGCCCGGGCCTCGGCCCGGTCATCGGCGAAGGACTGCAGCAGCACGCCGGCGCCGGCGTCCAGATTTGACCAGAGCTGCTTTTCCACCACGTGGGGATTGTGGGCAATCAGCGCGTTGGCGCAGGCGAGAATCTGCCGGTGGCAGCGGTAGTTCTGTTCCAGTTTGATGGTGCTGAGGCGGGGGAAATCGTGCTGCAGCTGGGCGATGTTCTCGGGCTGGGCGCCACGCCAGCCGTAGATGGACTGGTCATCGTCGCCGACGGCGGTCAGACAGGGCCGGTCGCCGACCAGCAGTTTCAGCAGCTCATACTGGCACTGGTTGGTGTCCTGGTACTCATCAACGAGCAGATAGCGGATTTTGCTCTGCCAGTGCCAGAGCGCTTCCCGCTCGGTTTGGAAGAGGCGCAGCGGCAGCACCAGCAAATCATCGAAATCCAGCACGTTGTAGGCGCGCAGCCGCTGTTCATAGGCCCGGTAGAGGGCGGCGCTGGGCAGCTGCTGGCGCAGCGCTTCCTCGGGCTCGAGGCCGCCGTTCTTATAGGAAGAAATCAGCATCTGCAGCTCCTTGACCTGGTCGCTGTTACCGTTGCCGCTGAGTTCTTTCAATAAATTCAAACAGTCGGCCGCGTCGAGAATCGTAAAATTGCGGCGCAGATTCAATCGCTGGCCTTCCTGGCGTACAATCTCCAGCCCCAAACGGTGGAAGGTGGAAATATTCGGCCCCACCGCTCCCGAATTCAGCAATTTGCGACAACGTTCCTGCATCTCCCGGGCGGCCTTATTGGTAAAGGTCAGCGCATAGATACTCTGGGCCGGCAGCCCGGCGCTGTGCACCAGATAGGAGATTTTCTGGGTGATAACCCCCGTCTTGCCACTGCCGGCCCCGGCGATAACCAGCAGGGGACTGTGGAGATGTTGGACGGCGGCCCGTTGTTGAGCATTGAGGCGATTCACAAACTTTCCCGCAATTAAAAGACCCGATTTTAACAGACCAGAGCGCTGTGGCCGTGGCCCGCCGGCGCCTCCTGACGTTGAGGAACAAGCATGCAATACCAAAATCTCGGCCCCACCGACCTGAAAATTAGCCGTATCTGTCTCGGCACCATGACCTGGGGCGAACAGAACAGCGAGGCCGAAGCCCATGAACAGCTGGACTACGCCCGAGCCCAGGGCGTGAACTTCATCGACACCGCCGAACTCTACCCCGTCCCGCCCCAGGCCAGCACCTATGGCCGCACCGAAAGCATCATCGGCAGCTGGCTCAAGGCCCGGGGCAACCGCGCCCAAATCGTGCTGGCCTCGAAGATTGCCGGCCCCTCCCGGGGCGAGGCCGAACGCTACATTCGCGGCGGCTCCCGCTTCAACCGTGAGCAGCTCCGCGCCGCCTGCCACGCCAGCCTGAAGCGGTTGCAAACGGACTACCTCGACCTCTACCAGCTGCACTGGCCGGAACGGCCGGTGAACTTCTTCGGCCGGCTCGGCCTCGACGCCCTCGGCGACGAAAGCGACCTGACGCCGCTGGCCGAAACCCTGGCCGCCCTGGACGAACTGCGCCGCGAGGGCAAGATTCGCCACTATGGCCTGTCCAACGAAACCCCCTGGGGGGTGCTGGCCCACCTGCGCGCCGCGCTGCCCGGCCTCCCGCTGGTGTCGGTGCAGAATCCCTACAACCTGCTCAACCGCAGCTATGAGGTGGGCTTGGCCGAAATCTCCCTGCGCGAAAACATCGGCCTGCTGGCCTATTCGCCGCTAGCCTTCGGCCTGCTCAGCGGCAAATATCTGGCGCCGCGCGAACAATGGCAGCCCGATTGGCGCCTGGCCAAATTCGAGCGCTTCCAGCGTTACAACCAGCCCCGGGGCTACGAGGCCACCGGCCGCTATCAAGCCATCGCCGCCGCCCGGGGCCTGAGCCTGACCCAGCTGGCCCTGGCCTTTGTCAACCGGCGCCCCTTCGTTCAGGCCAACATCATCGGCGCCACCACGATGGAACAGCTGCGCGAAAACATCGCCAGCCTTGAGGTGGTGCTGGACGCGGACACCCTGGCCGCCATCGACGCCGTCCACCGCGACATCTCCAATCCCTGCCCCTGAATGGCATGAGCGCGGACAACCACCCGGAGGACAATCCCAACCGCAGCCGCCAGCGCATTGCGCCCAAATCCCGGGAAATGGAGGAGGCGCTGCTGGCTGCCCTGCTGGTCAATAACGAGCTCTGGGAGCGCGTCGAGGGCCGGCTCCAGCCGGAGGATTTCAGCGAACGCCAGCACCGGCAGATTTACGCCGCCATGGCCCGGCTGCTCGACCGGGGCGCCAGCCTCAACAGCCTGACCCTCATCGACGAACTGCGCGGCCTCGGCCAGCTCAGCTTCGACGAGAGCTCCCTCTACATTAATAAATTGGAGCAGGAGGCCGTTTCCTTCAGCCCCGGCAACTTTGAACACGTCATTCAGACCGTCCGCGACCGGGCCACCATGCGCGCCCTGATTGGAGTCTGCGAGGAAACCATCGAGGACGTCTACCAGCCCCGGGGCCGGGACGCCCGCGACCTGCTCGAACTGGCCGAAACCCGGGTTTTCCAGCTCGGCAACCAGTACCGCAGCCAGGAGGGCGGCGGCTTCCAGCGCTCCCGGGTCATCGTCGCCGAGACGGTGGAGTATGTGCGCAGTCTGGTGGAACACCAGAGCGCCGTAACCGGCCTGTCCACCGGCTTCCGCGATTTGGACTATATGACCGCCGGCCTCCAGCCCGGGGAACTCATCATCGTCGGCGGCCGGCCGTCCATGGGTAAGACCACCTTCGTGATGAACATCGCCGAAACCGTGGCCCGCAACGGCTTTCCCACCGCCATCTATTCGCTGGAAATGCCGGCGCGCTCGCTGATGCTGCGCATGATTAGCACCTCCAGCCGGATTCCGCACAATCAGCTGCGCGTTGGCAATCTCAGCGAGCTGGACATGAACCGCCTCGCCCTCACCGTCAATGAGCTGCGCGAACTGCCGCTGTTCATCGACGACTCCTCCCACATGACCATGAGCGAAATGCGCTCCCGGGCCCGGCGGCTGAAGCGGGAACAGCAGGGCCTGGGCCTGATTGTGGTGGACTATCTCCAGCTCATGCAGCCCGAGCGCGGCAACGATTCCCGCGTCAATCAGATGACGGACATTTCCCGGGGCCTGAAGCTGCTGGCCAAGGAACTGAACGTGCCGGTGATTGCCCTGTCCCAGCTCAACCGCGCCCTGGAGAGCCGCGAAAACAAGAACAAACGGCCGAAGCTGTCCGATTTGCGCGACTCCGGCTCCATCGAACAGGATGCGGACGTGGTGATGTTCGTCTACCGCGATGCCTACTATGGCGAGGCCAACGGCGACCGGCGTCCGCCCAGCGAAATCATCATTGCCAAGCAGCGCAACGGCGAGCTCGGCACCGTCAATCTCAACTTCGAGGGCCAGTTCCTGCGCTTCTCCGACCTCAATCCCGGCCCGGATGAGCAGGCGGAGGGCCAGTTCCACGCCCCCGGCAGCCACGGAATCTAATATGCGTCCCCTCCAACGAATTCTTGATTTGGCCGCGCTGGCCCATAACCGGCGCGAACTGCAACGCCGGGCCGGGGCCCGCCGGCTGCTGGCGGTGGTCAAGGCCAACGCCTACGGCCACGGCGTCGAAGCGCTCAGGCCGGTGCTGGACGAGGTGCCGCTGCTGGCGGTGGCGGCCATCGATGAGGCCCTACAGCTGCGCGCCCTCGGCTACCGCCAGCCGGTGCTGCTGCTGGAGGGCTTTTTCCACCGGGACGAGGCCCCGCTGGCGGCGGCGGAAAACTTCTGGCCCTGCCTGCACAACGAGGAGCAGTGGGCGCTGATTCCAGCGGGGACGGCCCTCACCGTCTGGCTCAAGCTCGACAGCGGCATGCACCGGCTCGGCTTCGACGGCCCCGGCTACGAAAGGGCCCGCCAGCTCCTGGCCCAGCGACCGGAATGGCGCCTGCGCGGCCTGCTCTCCCATTTCCACCGGGCCGACGAGGCCGATTTGGGCCCGAGCCGGGCCCAGCGCGACGGGCTGAAGCGCTTCGTTCCGCCGGCCGGGGTCGAACGCAGTTTCAGCAACAGCGCCGCCCTGCTGGCCCTGGAGGACGTGGAGGAGGAATGGGTACGGCCGGGCCTGGCCCTCTATGGCCTGTCGCCGTTTGCGGCCAGCGTCGGTGCCGATTTCAACCTGCGGCCGGTCATGACCCTGCGCACCGAGGTCATCGCCACCCACCGGCTGGAAGCCGGCGACCGGGCCGGCTACGGCGGCCAGTTTGAGGCGCCCACGGCCGGTACCCTGGCCACCATCGCCCTGGGCTACGGCGACGGCTTCAAGCGCGAAATCGTCCCCGGTCGCGTCCGGCTGCGTCTGAACGGCCGCCTCTATCCGCTGGTGGGCCGGGTGGCCATGGACATGAGCCTGCTGTGGCTCGGCGCCGACACGGCCCGGCCCGGCGACGAGGTCATCATCTTCGGCGCCGATAATCCGGCCGAGACGCTGGCGGCAGCCCTGGACACCATTCCCTATACCCTCAGCACCACCCTCACCGCCCGGGTCGCCACGGTGCTACGCCCGGCCGGGGACTAGCGCTTCCTTCCTCCGAAGCGCTTCGGTTCGCTAACCCCGATAAATCAAGCGCTTCGCCATCAACCGGTCGCCCTAAAAGCAGCGCTTCCCCCTTTATAGCTTTTGAGAACGAAGCGCTCCCTTATGACTAAAACGACGGCTTCTGAGCCGGGGAAATCCATTTGTCGAGGTCGAAGCGCTTCGGTTTAATTGTCCAGCCCGAAGCGCTTCCCCTTCGAGGGAGTGATTCCAACTGAAGCGCTTCGGTTTCGCTTGGCCCCGACAAACGAAGCGCTCCCCCTTCTAACCTGAAGTTCCAGCCCGAAGCGCTTCGCTATCAACCGGTCGCCCTAAAAGTAGCGCTTCACCCTTTACAGCTTTTGAGAACGAAGCGCTTCCTTCTGGGTTTTCACTGGGTTTTCAACCCGAAGCGCTCCCCCTTCTAGCCTAAAGCCCCGGCCCGAAGCGCTTCCTTATGACTAAAACGACGGCTTCCGGGCCCGGGAAAATCTGTTTACCGAGGCCGAAGCGCTTCCCCTAATGACGAAAACAACGCCCGCCGGGCCGGAACCGAAGCGCTTCGTTTTGGTTACTCCGCTGGAAGCGCTTCCTTCCGGAATGACGTTTCAAGCCGAAGCGCTTCCTCTCTGTGGTTTCAAACCGAAGCGCTTCGTTTCCAGAACCTCTTTAGGAGCGAAGCGCTTCCCTTGCTCGCTCTCCCAGAACGAAGCGCTCCCCCCGCAATTTCAGCCCGGCGCCCCGGCCCGGCGCCCGGCCTCTGGCTATAATGAGCCCCTGTTTAATAACCCTCGGAGAATCAACATGGATTTTCGTTCCCTGGCCGAACGCTGGCTGGAGCTTGACCCGGACCCGGAAAGCCAAAACGAACTGCGGGCCCTGCTCGATGACCCAGAGGCCCTGGCCGAGCGCTTCGCCGGGCGCCTCAGCTTTGGCACCGCCGGCCTGCGCGGCCCCCGGCGGGCCGGCCCCAACGGCATGAATGCCCTGGTGGTGATGCAGAGTGCCCTGGGACTGGCCCGCTATCTGAAGAAAAATTTCGTCAATCCGTCGGTGGTCATTGGCTACGACGCCCGCGCCCAGGGCCAGGATTTCGCCCGGCGCAGCGCCGCCGTGCTGCAGGGGGCCGGGGTGGAAACCCATCTGCTGCCCCGGGCCCTGCCCACGCCGGTGCTGGCCTATGTGCACCGGGCGTTGAACAGCACCGCCGCCATCATGGTAACGGCCAGCCACAATCCGCCCGGCGACCAGGGCTATAAGGTCTATCTGGGCGGCGCCCAAATCATCGCCCCCAGCGATAAAGCCATTGCCGCCGAAATCGACGCCGTCGCCGCCGAGGCCGCCCCCTTCGTGCTCAGCGACGCCTACCAGCCGGTGGCCGAAAGCCATATCAGCGCCTATGTGCACCGGGTGGCCCAGCTCATCACCGCCCCGCCGGCGCCGCTGAACTATGTCTACACGGCCCTGCACGGCGTCGGCACCGCCACCCTGCTGGCGGCCCTGGGCCAGGCCGGTTTGAACCCGCCGACCCTGGTCCGGGCCCAGTGCGACCCCGACCCGACCTTCCCCACCGTGGCCTTCCCCAATCCCGAGGAGGCCGGCGCACTGGATTTGGCCCAGGCCACCGCCGCCGAGGTGGGCGCCGACCTCATCATCGCCAACGACCCGGACGCCGACCGGCTCGCCGTCGCCCTGCCCGGACCCGGGGGCTGGCAACGGCTGTCCGGCAACCAGATTGGCCTGCTGCTCGGCTGGGCCGCCGCCCGCTCCGGCAAGAAGGGCGTGCTGGCCACCACGCTGGTTTCCAGTCCGCTGCTGGCCGAGGTGGCGAAGCGCTTCGGCCTCGGCTACCGGGAGACCTTGACCGGCTTCAAATATCTGGGCCGGGTGGACCGGCTGCTATTTGCCTACGAGGAAGCGCTGGGCTATCTGGTCAATCCACAGATGGTGCATGACAAGGACGGCATCGCCGCCGCCCTGGCCCTGCTCAATCTCCAGCTGGAGCTACGGGCCGAGGGCAAAACCCTGGCCGACCACTGGCAGGAGTTCGTTGCCACCTTCGGCGCCAGCGCCAGCGGCCAGGTGGCGAAGCGCTTCCCCAGTCTGGCCGAGGCCCAGGCCGCCATGCAGCAGGTGCGCGCCGCGCCCCCCACGGAAATCGCCGGCCGGCCGGTGTTGGCGGTCAAGGACTACCGCGACGACCCCCACTGGGCCAGCGACATTCTGCGCCTGGATTTGGACGGCGCCCGGCTGCTCTACCGGCCCTCGGGCACCGAGGCCAAGTTGAAAATCTATCTGGACGTCAGCGGCCCGGACGAGGCCCACTGCGCCGAATATCTCCGGGAACTGGAGGCCGCCCTATGAACCGTCTGCTCATTGCCCTGCTGCTGCTGGCCGGCCTGGCCCGGGCCAACAGCGATGCCCAGGCCCCGACGGCGCCGCCGGACTGGGTGCAGAACTACATGCAACGCCAATTTCCCCTCAGCGAGAAATGGCAATGCCGGCTGCACGAGGGCCCGGCCTTCGCCAGCGGCAAAGACCGCGCCAGCTACTGCATGCGCTACCAGCAGCACCGGCGCGTCGGCAATCTGAACTATGTGCTCTTCCTCGGCGATAACCTGCTGACGGCCCAGGTCAATCCCGGCCTGGCCATGCTGGTGGTGCTCGACGACGACGGCCAGCCCCAGTCCAGCGGTTCCATGCTCGTCGGCAGCTGGGGCAATGCCCCCACCATCTGGCAATGGCGCCAGCTCGGCCCGGACGTCTGGGCCGCCGATGGCGAAGTGGGCGATTCCCAGCAGGGCACCATCTGCGGTTCCCGGGTGCTGCTCTATCCCCAGGGCCGGCAGATTCGCCGCGAGCGCATCGCCAGCCGCCTGGACAACCGCGCCCAGTGGGAAAACTGCGACGAGGACTGTGAACGGCAGCAGACCCTGCTGAAGGCCGAGCTGCGCGTGCGCGACGATTTGGCCCCGGTCAAGGGCCTCTATCCGCTGGAAATGCTGGTGGAGGGCTATCGCGGCATCAAACGCTATGCCACCAAGTACAACGACCAGGTGTTCACCTTTAGCCACGACGGCGAACACTACCGGGCGCCGGAGGATTACCCGCTGCCGGCGCCCGCCGATTTTTAATTTGAGGATATAAAAATGAAGAAAACCCCTCTGGCCCTGCTGCTGGGCCTGCTCGGAGGCAGCGCTTCGGCCCAGAACGCCGCCCCGGCTAATCAGCCCCTCCAGCTGGAACCGATTCAGGTCAGCACCTCGGCCCTGCGCACCACCACCGGCCTGGCCCTGAGCCCCAAGGATACGCCCCAGTCGGTGTCCAATATCGACGGCCGCCAGCTGCAGGAACGCGGCATCACCAATCTGAAGGACGCCCTGAAAACCACCACCGGCGTGAACGTCGTCCCCGATTCCACCCGCACCCGCTTCCAGACGCGCGGCTTCTACATTGACCAAATCGAAGAGGACGGCCTCGCCAGCACCGTGCCCGGCGCCAGCGGCAACCCCTACCGCGACGCCCAGAGTCTCAGCGACCTGGCCATCTACGACCACATCGAATTGGTGCGCGGGGCCACCGGCCTGACCCAGGCCAACGGCGAGCCCGGCGGCACCATCAACGCCGTGCGCAAGCGGCCCACCGCCGAAACGAAGGCCAGCATTGAGGGCAGCGTGAACAGCTTCGGCCGGCAGCGGGCCGTCTTCGATGCCTCGGGTTCGCTGAGCAAGGGCCAGGATTTGCGCGGCCGGGTGATTGGCGTCCTCGGCAAGGACAGCACCTTCAAGGAGCGCGGCAAGGGTGAGCATTACACCCTCTACGGTGTCATGGAGAAGGACTTCGGCCCCGATACCACCGCCCGCCTCGGCGGTCTGGTGCAGAACGAGCGCTCCACCCCGGACCCCTTCGGTCTGCCCATGGCCGAGGGCGGCCGCGATGCCCATTTCCCGCGCAAGCGCTACCTGGGCTTCAACTGGAACCGCAGCGACTTCGAGAAATTCAACGCCTTCGGGGAAATCGAACACCGCTTCCATCCGGATTGGCAGTGGCAGACCAAATTCGGCTTCAGCAAGGAGGGTTCCTTCAGCCACTTCGGCGCCCTGGCCAACAGCAGCACCAGCTACGGCGGGCTGAAGACCGGCGACAAGCTGACGCTGAACAATATCAACCGCTATGACAACTGGGGCCAGCAGTTCCAGGTGCAAACCGGGGTTACGGGCAAATATCAGGCCCTGGGCCGCGACCATGACCTGTTCGCCCACTACAGCTTCAGCCACGAGCGCGGTCGCACCCGCTGGCGCCGCCAGCGCAACGATACCGCCTTCGACCCCTACAGCTTCCGGGGCGACGAGCTGGCCCGGCCGAACTGGAGTCAGTTCGACGACCGCACCCGCTACGCCAGCCAGCGGAAGAGCCATGCCATCAGCGTTGGCACCCGGTTCAACGCCCTGGACAATTTCCACATCCTCGCCGGCGGCCGCTACACCCACTGGCAGGGTAAAAATCTGGTGGACTACGACTGGTGGAACGGCAAGCCCGACCCCGACACGGACAGCCTCAGCCGCCAGAAGCGCAGCCGCTTCGTGCCCTATCTGGGTCTGAGCTATGACATCGACGCCCATAACACCGTCTACGCCCACCACAGCCGCATCTTCAAACCCCAGGGCAGCCGCGACCTGCAGGGCAATTTCCTGCCGCCGCTGCTCGGCAGCAACAGTGAAATCGGCTGGAAGGGCGAGTGGCTGGACGGCGACCTGAACGCCAGCGTCGCCCTCTTCCAGGTGGAACAGCGCAACCGGCCCATCGCCATGACCGACGCCGCCACGAAGAAAAACTACGCCATTGCCAGCGGCAAGGTGCGCAGTCGCGGCGTTGATGTGGAGGTATCCGGCAAGGTCAATGAGGACTGGCAGGTCTTCGCCGGCTACACCTACAACCGCAGCAAATACCTGAGAACCGAGAGCGACCGCTATCCGGCCGGTATGAATTTCAGCCGCCACACGCCGCGCCACCTCTTCCGCCTCTACAGTAGCTACCGCCTGCCGAGCCGCTGGACCGTGGGCGCCGGCGTGGACTTCCAGAGCCGGGTCAGCAGCCTGTGGGGCGTGTCCCAGGGCAGCTACGCGCTGGTTAATGCCAACGCCAACTATCAGGTCAATGACCATTTCAACGTTGGCATCAGCCTGAATAACCTGACCAACAAGCGCTACTTCGAGAACCATCGGGTGCGCACCAACGGCATCAACAATTTCATCGGCGAACCGCGCAATGTGATGGTGAATTTCCGCTGGGATTTGTAGGCTTTCCGCCGTTTCAAACCAAAAAAAAGCCCCCAATGGGGGCTTTGTTGTTTCCGGGGGGAAGCGCTTCGCCTAGGCCCAGCGCTCTTCCCGCAGGGTTTTCAGCGGGCGCCGGCCCAGAGGTTCAGGGTCAGGGCACCGCACCGGGCCCCGGCCCCGGGCGTAGAGCGGGACACTGTCAGCGCCGAGGGCGGCGATTTGGCGGGCCCCGGCCCGGAAGATGTCCGGGCGCGAGTCGGTGGCGGGTCGGATATTTAGATTCATCATTTTTTCTCCGGATATGAGAAACCCCCATTCTAGGGGCTCGGCAGCTCGACGAAATCATCGCCCCCAAACCGCCGGGCCGGGGCGCCGCGCTGCACCCGCCAGTGCTGGCGGTGCTGCTGCTGGGCCCGTTGCGCCTGCCGTTCGGCCCGAAGCGCTTCCCGTTTTTCCGTCAGCAGCCGGCGGGCGGTGGCTTTGTTGCGGCCCTGGCTGCGTTCGGCCTGCACCTTGACGCGCAGGCCGCTGGCCCGGTCTTCGGCCCAGACGGCGCTGTTGGTCTTGTTCACGTGCTGGCCGCCCCGGCCCGAGGCCCGGCAGGCGGAAAAATGCAGGTCGGCGGCGGCCGGGGGAAGCGCTTCGTCCTCGAGGCGAAAGACACCGAGGAACCAGTTTTTACGCCGGTGGCCGGGGCGCAGACGGCTGGCCCACTGCCACTGCACCGTGCCGAGCCAGCGGCCGGCCAGTGCTTCGGCCTGCTCCCCCACCAGCCGCAGCCGGAGGGAGTGAAAGCCGTGCGGGCTGGCCTCGACCTGGAGCCGCTGCACCCGGACGCCGAGGGGAAGCGCTTCGGCCTTGAGCCGCCGTTCCAGATGGACGAGGCCGAGCTGACACTCTGGAACTCCGTGGGCGGCGCTCAGCAATAAATCAACCATGGCCACCTCCGGAACTTTGGGTTTTATAGGTGAGCAGCGGCGTCAGGCGCAGCACCGGCTCGATGAGGCCCGCCGTGGTCAGCAGGCTGATGGTGTGCTCGATGTTGCGGTAGGCCTGGGGCGCCTCGTCGTAGAGCAGAGTTTTATCGGCGCAGATGACGTGGCCACCGAAGGGATTGCGGCGCAGTTCCTCGGGCCGGTATTTATCCGCCAGCCGGCTTTTGCAGGCGCCGCGCTGCCACTTGCGCCCGGCGCCGTGGGCCAGGCTGGCCAGATTGCCGCCGTCTTTACCGGTGGGTTTTACCAGGTAGGAATGGCTGCCGCGCGAGCCGGCGATGACCACCAGCCCCGCATCCGCCGGCGCCGCGCCCTTGCGGTGCAGCCAGCCCGGTTCTCCGTTAATGCGGCTCGGGCTCAGCCGGTTGTGGCTGCAATCGGACAGCAAAATCAGTTTGCAGTGAAAGGCCCGGGCCAGCCGCTGGGCAATCAGCAGCCGATTGGCCGCCGCAAAGCGAAGCGCTTCGTCGTGGGCCTGTAGATAATCCCGGGCGGCGGTGCCGTCGGCGGGAAGCGCTTCGTGGCCGTGGGTTTCCACCTGCCGGCGCAGAATGGCCCCGCCGAGGCCGCGCGAACCGCTGTGAATGAGCAGCAGCAGCCGTTCCGGGTCAAAGTGGGGCGGCAGATGTTGCGGCGCCAGCACCGCTTCCACGCGCTGCAGTTCGGCGAAGTGGTTGCCGCCGCCGATGGTGCCGAGGGCATCCCGGTGGGGCGGGTGGGCGGCGCCGAGCAGTTCGGTGATTTCTTCGTCCCAGTCCGGGCCCAGCGGCGTTTCCAGCGCCGGCAGGCGGGCGATGAGTTTGTCCAGCTTGGTTTTCCGGCGCAGTAGGTCAGTTTCCCACAGGCCCATGCCGCAGCCGATGTCGCTGCCGATGAGGGCGGGATAGATGAAGTTGCGGCTGAAAAAGGCGGCGCCGATGGGATAGCCCCGGCCGGCGTGCAAATCCGGCATGCCGGCAGCGGCGTCAATGCCGGGGAGCGCGGCGACCCGCTCTAGCTGTTGAATGGCGATGCCTTCGGGGGTGGTTTTGGCATCGCAGAGAAGTAGGGGTTGAGTGCCCATGAAATTCCTCACGTTTAGGCAATAAAAAGCCACCACCGGAAAGCCGGCGGCGGATAGCGGTGCCGTCGTGGGGCGGGCTAAATCAGAAAATCAGGCCCGACGACGGCAAGGGGATGGGAAAAATCTCATGGCAACCTCCTTGCAGTGGGTGAAAAAAAAGACGGTGCCATTATGGCACCGTCCCGGTCTCAAAGCAGCACCGGCAGGACTTCAATCAGCGGTTCGTCCGTGGCCAGGGCGCTGAGCTGGGGCAGATACTCCTGAAAATGGGCGCTGGCCCCGTGGCTGTCGAAGGCATTTTGGTCGGCCCAGAGCTCGACGAACTCAAAACCCCGGGCCGGGGCGGCGTCCTCGGCGTCGGGCCGCTGGCAGAGATGATAGCTGCGGCAACCGGCCTCGGCCCGGGAGGCTTCCACCAGCGCCGTGGCCAGGGTTTGGAACAATTCCGCCTGCTCCGCCGGCACCCAAAATTGCGCCCGCACAAATAGGCCCATAAACACACTCCAAGAATTAACAAAAATTAAGTTCTATCTCTTAAGATAGGCCCAACCCGGGCCAGTGGCGCCGGGCGCGGTGGGAAGAGGTTCCGCCGCTCGACCATTCTATATCTGACAAACATCATCAAGGAATGTCTATGAACGATAGCGCACCGGCCGTTGTGCCCCTAATCACCAACGATGCCATCGCCTTTGGCGTGCTCATGGGGGTACTCGGTCTCATTTTTTACACCGGCGGGCGCAAAACCGGCTTCTGGGCCAAGTTTTACACCCATATTCCCATGCTGCTGCTCTGCTATTTCCTGCCGGGCCTGCTCGGCACCTTCCACATCGTCAGCCCGGAAAACACCAAACACATCTACCACATCGCCTCGCGCTACCTGCTGCCGGCGGCCCTCTTCCTCCTCTGCCTGTCCATTGACCTGAAGAAAATCCTCAACCTCGGCTGGAAGGCCCTGGCCATGTTCTTCGCCGCCACCGTGGGCGTAATCCTCGGCGGGCCCTTTGCCGTCTGGCTTTTCCATATGATTAACCCGGAATGGGTGGCCGGCGACCTGTGGAAGGGCTTTTCCACCGTGGCCGGCAGCTGGATTGGCGGCGGGGCCAACCAGACGGCCATGAAGGAGCTCTACCAGGTGAACGACACCCTCTTCGGCGCCATGGTGGTGGTCGATGTGGTGGTGGCCGAAATGTGGATGATGGCGGTGCTGTTCATGGCGAAGAAATCCGACAGCATTGACCGCTGGCTGAAGGCCGACACCCGCGCCATTGACGAGCTGAAGGCCAAGGTCGAACAGTACGCCCGCGAGAACGAGCGCATTCCCAACCTCAACGATTTAATGGTAATTCTCGGCCTGGCCTTTGCGGCGGTGGGCGCCAGCCACTGGCTCGGCAACGACATCGCCGGCTGGTTCAAGCAATTCCGCTGGGCGGCCAGCTACAGCCTGGACAGCGCCTTCCTCTGGCTGGTGATGCTGGCCACGGCCTTTGGCATTGCGTTTTCCTTCACCGGTGCCAAGCAGCTGGAACATGCCGGCAGCTCGCGCATCGGCTCGGTCTTCATCTACATTCTGGTCGGTTCCATCGGCATGCAAATGGAGCTGGACAAGGTCTTCAGCAACATCGGCGTCATTCTGGTGGGCGCGGTGTGGATGCTCTTCCACATCGTCTTTATCTTCATCGTCGCCAAGCTGATTAGAGCACCGAGCTTCTTCCTGGCGGTGGGCTCCAAGGCCAACATCGGCGGCGCGGCCTCGGCACCGGTGGTGGCGGCGGCCTTTCACCCGTCCCTGGCCCCGGTGGGCGTGCTGCTGGCCATTCTCGGCTATGCCATCGGCACCGCCGGCGGCTACCTTACCGGCGAAATGATGCGGCTGGTGGTGGGCGGCTAGTCCCAACCTTCCGAAAACCTGAACCCGGCTCCGGCCGGGTTTTTTTGTGGGCGCTTCCAGGCTGAAATCCTTGGCCAACGAAGCGCTTACGGCGCCGGCGGCTCGCTGGGCTTCCCGAGGAAGCGGTTGCTGCGCGCCGGGGGCACTCTCGCTGCGCTTCCTGCGGAAGCGGTTGCTGCGCGCCGTGGGCAGCACTCGCTGCGCTTCCTGCGGAAGCGCTTCGTTCCCAGTAATCCCCCCAGACCGAAGCGCTTCGTTCTATCGAACCGGAGAAAACGAAGCGCTCCCCCTGCTGGCCTGAACCGAAGCGCTTCGGCACGGCTGACGCCTGTTTGCCTCGCGACTCCACTTCGCTTCATTTGCTGCGGTTGCTCGGCGCGCTGTGCCTCTGCGCTCCTTCAGAGCTTGAAGCGCTTCGCTCGGAACAGCCTTTTCAGACCGAAGCGCTTCGGTTCAACGGGCCGGGGAAATCGAAGCGCCTGCGGTGCGGCTGGCGCCTGCTCGCTGAATCCTTACGGAAGCGCTTCGTTCTGGCGGCCTAGATAAAAGGGGAAGCGCTTCCGCTCGGCCGCCCGTCGCCCACAAAAAAGCGCTCCGGGGGAGCGCTTCGGTGGTTTGTTGGCGGGGTGGGGTTTAGCTCTTGCTGTCCTCGGCACAGTGGCCGGGCACCACTTTACCCTTCTGCAGCTGCGGACCCTCCCAGTGCTGGCCGGCCGGACAGCTCTTCGGCGCCACCCCGCGCGTGCCACTCATCTGCACCGGCGTATTCGGCTGGGGCTTGCCGTGGCGCCAGAGCCAGGGGGCCACCGGCTGGGGCTGGGCCCAGAGGCCCTTGCGGTAGTCCTTGGCATAGCGCTGCAGCTCGTAGTAGCGGCCGCTGGAACCGTAGTCCTCGGGATAGACCCAGGCGCAGCCCTGGGCGAGCAGCTCGGCGCCCACGTCCTGGCGGTTCAGCATCACCGTGCAAATTTGGCGGCCGTGCCGGTCCTGCTCGTCGCGGCAGACGGCCTCCACGTTCTGATTCAGCAGCATTTTTTCCAGGGCCTGGGTGGCCTCGGCGCTGTATTCCTGATTTTTTTCGGGCGCGTCGATGCCGAAAAGGCGCAGGCCGAAGGTGCGCTGGTTTTTGGTCTGGAACATCACGCTATCACCATCGATGACGCTGATGACGGTGCCATTCAGGGTTTGATTGGCGGCGGCGCCCCAGCTCAGCAGAATGAAAATCAGTGAAAAAATTCGCATATTCTTTAGTTTCTCAAGGGTTTATTGACTCAAAGGCTTTATAACCCAAAAGACGGGAAAAAGGAACAAAAACGGCGGCGAAATTCGGACAATGGGCGCCCATTGTCCAACTATTCGCGCAGGGCCGCGTCCCAGTAGGCCGAGCTCTGCATTTCAAAGAGGCGGCTCTGGACGCGCTCATATTCAAAGGCCAGCTTCCGGCCCCGGTAGATTTCGGCCACCGGCACGGCGCTGGTCAGCAGCAGCTTCAGCGAGCGGTCATAGAATTCGTCCACCAGCAGCAGGAAGCGCTTGGCGGCGTCGTCCTGGTCCTCGTACATGACCGGCACATTGACGATGCCCATCAGGGCGAAGCGCTTGCCGATTTCGATGTAGTCCTTCTGGGAGAAATAGCCCTGGCAGAGGTCGGCGAAGTCGAAGACGATGGTTTGCTGGTTGCGCGCCACGATGGGAATGGTGCGGCCGTTGATGTGGAAGGGGCTGTGGTCGTCCAGGGGCTTGCTGGTGAGCTCGGTCAAATCGCGCAGCAGGGCCCCGTTGTTGGCCGCGTCGTTGGGACTGCGGAAGACGTTCTCGGCGTGGAAATGGCGGTGGCGGTAGTCCTCGCCGTCGGCCACGTGGTGGACGGTGAGCTTCTCCTTAATCCAGGCGATGGCCGGCAGGAAGCGCTCCCGCTGCAGGCCGTTTTTATAGAGATTATCCGGCTCGATGTTGCTGGTGGTTACCAGGGCGATGTTGTGGCGCTCGAAATTTTCCATGAGCTTGGCCAGCAGCATGGCATCGGTGATGTCGCTGACGGCGAATTCATCGAGCAGCACCACGTCCAGCTCCTGCTTCAGATTGGCGACGATGTAATCGATGGGATTTTCCCGGTTGCCGGCCTGGCGCAGGGCCTCGTGCAGCTCCAGCATGAAGCGGTGGTAGTGGCGGCGCCGTTTGCGCGTGCCGGGCAGATAGTCAAAGAACAAATCCATGAGGAAGGTTTTACCCCGGCCGACGCCGCCCCAGCAATAGAGGCCGCCCACATAGGGCGTCGCCGCCGGCTGGCCGCGCAGCCGCTGCCAGAGGCTGGGCCGGGGGGTTTGCCGTTGCAGGCGCTGGGCGATGGCCTCCAGCAGGCCGATGATTTTCAGCTGTTCGCTGTCCTCGCCAAAGCCCTTGGCGGCGATGGCGGCGTGGTAGTTGTCGATGAGCATAGTTTCTCCGCTTAAAAAAAAAGCCTCGCGAGGAGGCTCGGCAACGCGGGGCGTGCCTAGATGAGTTGCAGGGGGGCAGGGCCGCTTTCCATGTGGCCGAGCACAAAGGCTTCGGCGCCGGCGCCGTTGAGGGTGGCCCGAAGCGCTTCGGCCTCGGCGGCCGGGGCAATGAGCACAAAGCCCACGCCCATGTTGAAGGTGCCGAAACACTCCTCCCGGCGCACCTGCCGTTGCACCCGTTCCAGCAGCGGCAGCGGCGGCAGGTTTTTCGTTTCGACGATGGCACTCAGGCCGGCGCCGTAGGCCCGGGGCAGATTCTCCGGCAGGCCGCCGCCGGTGATGTGGGCGAGGCCGTGGATTTTGTGGCGGCGAAGCGCTTCCAGCACCGGCTTTACGTAGATGCGGGTCGGCGTCAGCAGGGTTTCGCCGACGGGCACGCCGTCGATGGTTTCGTGAAAATCGGTGAAGATGCGGCGCAGCAGCGAATAGCCGTTGCTGTGGTAGCCGCTGGATTTCAGGCCGATGAGCACGTCGCCGGCCTGGACTTGGCTGCCGTCGATGAGCTGGTCCTTCTCGACGACGCCGACGGCAAAGCCGGCCAAATCGTATTCACCCGGGGCATAGAAATCCGGCATTTCCGCCGTTTCGCCGCCGATGAGGGCGGCGCCGGCCTGCTCGCAGCCGTCGGCGATGCCCTTGACGATGTCCGCCGCCGTGGCCGGGTTGAGCTGGCCGCAGGCCAGATAGTCCAGGAAAAACTGCGGTGCGGCGCCGTGGCAGAGAATGTCGTTCACGCACATGGCGACGGCGTCGATGCCGATGCTGTCGTATTTCTCCAGGGCGAAGGCGATTTTCAGCTTGGTGCCGACGCCGTCGGTGCCGGAAACCAGAATGGGATGGCGGTAGCCGCTCAAATCATAGAAGGCCCCGAAGGCGCCGATTTGGCTGAGCACCCGGCGGTTCAGCGTGCGCTGGGCGTGGCCCTTGATGCGGGCGACGGTGTCATAGCCGGCCTCCTTATCAACGCCGGCGCTTTTGTAGTCAAGAGTCATGGGGGATTCCGTAGGTTAGGGGGAAGTGGGGTCGGGGAGAACCAGCCAGTGGCGGCAGCCGGCCAGTTCCCGGTCGATGAGGGCGGCGATGGTGGGCCAGTCGCCCCGGCCCAGGCCGGCGCCAATGCGGGGATAGCCGATGCGCAGCGCCCCGAAGCGCTCCCGCACCGTGGCCATAACCAAGGCCAGGGCCGCATAGTCCACCAGCACGCCCCGCCCGCGCCAATGGTTCTGGGTGTAGCCATTGACGATGGTCAGCTGGTGGTCGCCGCAGACGACGGTGGCCGTGCTGATGGTGCCGAGCTTGGCCGGGCCCCGGGGGGTGGCCCGGTCGGCTTCGGCGGCGGCCGGGAACTGGGCCCGGATTTGGCGGGCAATGCCGGCGCCCATGGTGCCTTGGCAGTTGCAGCCGTGCACCAGCACATCAAAGACCCCGGCCCGGCCCAGGGCCAGCAGGTCGCCGCTTAGGATTTCCACTAGCCGTTGTCCGCCTCCAGCAGCTCGCTGAGGCGCTTGTGAATGACGGCGTAGGATTCCAGCACGCCGCCCAAATCGCGGCGGAAGCGGTCCTTGTCCAGCCGTTCCAGGGTTTCCATATCCCAGAGCCGGCAGCAGTCCGGGCTAATTTCGTCGGCCAGAACGATTTCCCCGTCCGGGTTGCGGCCGAATTCGATTTTGAAGTCCACCAGAATGATGTCGATGTCGGCGAAGAGGTCGGCCAGGCGCACATTGATGCGGTCGGTGAGTTCGTAGATGACTTCCAAATCCTCATAGCTGGCGACGCCGAGGGCGACGGCGTGGTCGTCGTTGATGAGCGGGTCGCCGAGGGCATCTTTCTTGTAGCAGATTTCAAACACCGGCGTTTCCAGCTCGCTGCCCTCCTCCAGGCCCAGGCGCTTGGCCATGGAGCCGGCCACCACGTTGCGCACGATGACCTCCAGCGGAATGATGTCCACCTTCTCGCAGAGCTGCTCGCGGTCGTTGAGGGTTTCCAGATGGTGGGTGGGAATGCCCTCGCTCTTGAGCAGATTAAAAATCAGCGTACTGATTTTATTGTTGAGTATCCCTTTATCCGCCAACACCGCGTGTTTCTCGCCGTTGAAGGCGGTGGCATCGTCGTTGAAGTGGATGATGACCCGATTCGGGTCCGGGGTGGCATAGACCGATTTCGCCTTGCCCTGATACAGCAGATTTCCTTTTTGCATAGCAGCTCTCCAAGTGAGGGGTAAAGTCAGAGCCTAATTATAATGGCTTGCCCCGGGCCCGCCCGCTCAGCAAACGCTAATTTTCCCGGCCTAGAGTGCGTTTTGACGCCTTGAAGGGCCCCCGGCCCGGCGCTAGAGTGGCGGCAGGCATTCACAACCCAAGGAATAAAAAATGAAAGGCAAATTTTGGTTCAAAGTTCTGGCCGTGGTGGCGCTGATTTCGGCGGCCATGGCCTACTGGCTGCAACGGCAGGAGGCCGCCCAGCAGCCGCCACCGGTGCAGCACATCACCACCAAGGTGAAGCGTGGCGACGTGGTGCACAGCGTGCTCGCCACCGGCTCGCTGCAGGCGGTGAAAACGGTCAGCGTCGGCGCCCAGGCCTCCGGCGAAATCAGCAAGCTCTATGTCAAAATCGGCGACCACATTAAAACCGGCGACAAAATCGCCGAAATCGACGCCTCCACCCAGATTAACCAGCGCGACAGCGAAAAGGCCGCCCTGGACGTGTCCAAGGCCAATCTGGTTTCGGCCCAGGCCAAGCTGGCCGAGGCCGAACACAAATACAAACGGCAGCAGGCCCTGAAGGACGCCGGCACCAAGGAAGCGCTGGACAGTGCCCGGGCCAATCTGACCGTGGCCAAGGCCGAGGTGGAAACGGCCAAGGCCCAGATTGCCCGCAGCGAGCTGAGCCTGAAAAACGCCAGCGTCGCCCTCGGCCATACCACGGTCAAAGCGCCCATGGACGGCGTGGTCATCGCCGTGGCCGTGGAGGAGGGCCAGTCCATCAACGCCGTGCAATCGACGCCCACCATCATCACCCTGGCCCAGACCAGCACCATGACCGTGGAGGGCGAAATTGCCGAGGCCGACGTGGCCGACGTGAAAACCGGCATGGCCGCCTATTTCACCCTGCTCGGCAAGGACAAAACCCAATATGAGGGCGTCCTGAAATCCATCGACCCGGCGCCGCTGGCCATCTCCAAGAACAGCAGCAGCAGCGACAGCGCTATCTATTACTACGGCAAAATGGACGTGCCGAACCCGGACGACCGGCTGAAGGTGGGCATGACCGCCAACATCACCATCAAAATCAAGGAGGCCAAGAACGCCCTGCTTATCCCCCTGACCGCCCTCCAGGACGATGGCCGGGTGCTGGTGGTGGGTGCCGACGGCCAGGCCCAGCCCCGGGAGGTGGAAGTGGGCATCAACGACGGCATCAATGTGGAAATCCGCAGCGGCCTGAACGAGGGTGAGGAAGTGGTGCAGAGCACCAAAGATGAAAAAGCCGGCATGCTGCCGCCGGGCATGAGCGCCGATTCCCCGTTCTAGCCATGACGACCCCCATAATTTCCATCCGCGACCTGACGCGGAAATTCGTCAGCGGCGAACAGGAGGTGGCCATTCTCAAGGGCATCAGCCTGGACATTTACCCGGGCGAAATGGTGGCCATCATCGGCCAGTCCGGTTCCGGCAAGTCCACGCTGATGAACATCCTTGGCTGCCTCGACCGGCCCAGCGGCGGCAGCTACCACATCGACGGCCGCGACGTGAGCCGGCTCGACCGCGAGGAGCGGGCGGCCCTGCGCCGGGAGTACTTCGGTTTCATCTTCCAGCGCTACCACCTGCTCGGCGGCCTCAGCGCCTGGGAGAACGTGGCCATTCCCGCCATCTACGCCGGCCTGGGTCCGGGCCAGCGCAAGCGGCGTGCCGAGGAGCTGCTCACCCGCCTCGGCCTCGGCGACCGCATCAACCACCGGCCCAATCAGCTCTCCGGCGGCCAGCAGCAGCGGGTGTCCATTGCCCGGGCGCTGATGAACGGCAGCCAGGTTATCTTCGCCGACGAGCCCACCGGCGCCCTGGACACGGCCAGCGGCAAGGAGGTCATGGCCATTCTGCGCGAGCTCCACCAGGAGGGGCACACGGTGGTGCTGGTTACCCACGACCGGGACATCGCCGACCAGGCCGACCGCATCATCGAAATTCGCGATGGCCTGGTGATTCGCGACGAGCGCCGGCGCGAGGACAGCCCCGGCGGCACGGCCCAGCCGGTGCGGCGGGGGGGCAATTCTCTGTTCACCCGCCTGCCCTCGGCCTTTGCCATGGCCCTGCGCGCCGTCTACGCCCACAAAATGCGGGCCTTCCTGACCATGCTCGGCATCATCATCGGCATCGCCTCGGTGGTGGCCATGGTGGCCCTCGGCAACGGCGCCAAGGCCAAAATCATGGAGGACATGAGCGATTTGGGCTCCAACACCATTGAAATCTTCCCGGGCAAGATGGGCGACCCGCGCTCGCGGCGCATCCGCACCCTGGTGGCCAGCGACGCCGAGGTGCTGAGCCAGCAGGATTTCATCGACAGCGCCACCCCGTCGGTGGGCGCGTCGCCGACCCTGCGCTATGAAAACAAGGCCCTCAACGTCAGTTTGACCGGCGTCGGCGCCCAGTATTTCCAGGTTATGAACGTGCCGCTTAGCCACGGCCGCGTTTTCAACCAGCAGGACGTGGACAACTATGCGGCGGTGGTGGTGCTTGACCAGGGCAACATCGGCGAAATCTTCGGCCCGGACAAAAAGCCCGAGGAGGTCATCGGCGAAATCATCATTCTGAAGAACGTGCCGGTGCGGGTCATCGGCCTGGCCGACTTCTCCAAGCAGAACCGCTTCGGCGGCGGCGCCATCAGCGTTTACATGCCCTACACCTCGGCCATGAACCGTATCCTCGGCCGCTCCAACCTGAACGGCATCACCGTGCGCGTCCGCGACGGCTTCGACCCGGCCACCGCCGAGGACGCCATTCGCCGCATTCTCGTGCGTCGCCACGGCAGCGAGGACTTCTCCTTCTTCAACAGCGACAGCATTCGCAAGGCCGTGGACGCCACCATGAATTCCCTCACCCTGCTGATTTCCTTTATCGCCGCCATCGCCCTGGTGGTGGGCGGCATCGGCGTGATGAACATCATGCTGGTCTCCGTAACCGAGCGCACCCAGGAAATCGGCATTCGCATGGCCGTGGGCGCCCGCCCCGGCGATATCATGCTGCAGTTTCTCATTGAGGCGGTCATGCTCTGCCTGCTCGGCGGCCTGCTCGGCATCGGTCTGGCCTACGGCCTCGGCCATCTGGTCAATGGCGCCGCCGGCCGGGAACGCATGATTTTCTCCACCAACTCGGTGATTATTGCCTTCAGCTGCGCCAGCGCCATCGGCCTGATTTTCGGCTATATGCCGGCGCGCAATGCCGCCCGCCTCGACCCGGTCGAAGCGCTGAGCCGGGAGTAGCCATGTTGAAACCTGCCAAAAATCAGGGCCTGCAGACCGGCCGCATCGTCAAGTACTACCCCAACGCCGAGGGCGGCGGCCTCGGCATGATTCGCGCCGAGCGCCTCAACGATTTGATTTTTTTCCGCCGGCTCGACTACCAGGGCCGGGGCGAACCGAAGGTGGGCATGACCGTGGAATTTAGCCTCGGCTGGGAGGAGGAGGAACGCTACGCCCTGGCGGTGCGACCGCTCCGGGAGGAGCCACTGCGCCGGGTGCTGCTGAAGCGCTTCGTTCGTCTGAGCGCCCTGCCGCTGGGCCTGGCCCTCTACGGCGGCCTCTATCTGCTGGTCAAGGCCCACTATCTGCCGGCCAGCTTCTACAACTGGTACTTCGGCGCCGGCCTGCTCAGCCTGCTGCTCTACGGCTGGGACAAGTGGCAGGCCGCCCTCAACGGCCCCCGGATTAGCGAGGATTGGCTCCATCTGCTCGATTTCTGCGGCGGCTGGCCCGGGGCGCTGGTGGGCCAGTTTTTCTTCCGCCACAAGCTGAACAGCCTGCGCTTCCAGCTCAACTACTGGGCCACGGTGCTGGCCAATGGGGCGCTGGTGGCCGCCCTGCTCTACAGCGAGCCGGGCCGCAATCTGCTGCGCTGGCTGCTGCAGCTGGGGGCGCGCTTCTGATGCGGGAATTAATCAAGGCCCGGGCCGATTTCCTCGCCGCCATTCGGGCCTTTTTTGCCGCCCGGGCCGTGCTGGAGGTGGATACGCCGCTGCTGGCCCCCTACGGCAATCCCGACCCGCAGCTGGGCAATCTGCGCAGCAGCGACGGCGGCTATCTGCAGACCTCGCCGGAATTCGCCATGAAAATGCTGCTCAGCCGGGGCAGCGGCGACATCTACCAGCTCGGCCACGTCTTCCGCGCCGACGAGCACGGCCGCCGCCACCGGCGCGAATTCCTGCTGCTGGAGTGGTACCGCTGCGGCTGGGACCATGAACGGCTGATGGCCGAGGTGGTGGAACTGGTCTGGGCGCTGGTGCCCCGGCTGGCCGACCGGCCGGTGCGCCGGCTCGACTATGACGACCTCTTCCGGGAGCGCTTCGGTGCGGCCCCGGCCGAGCTCGACGACGAAGCGCTGCGGGCGCTCGGCACTGCGCTGGCCGGCCAGGCCCTAGACCTGAACCGCGATGGCCAGCTGGATTTGCTCTTTTCCCTGGCCCTGCAACCGAGCCTCGGCGCCGGCACGCTGGATTTTGTCCAGCACTACCCGCCCAGCCAGGCGGCTCTAGCCCGGCTGGTGCAGGTCAAGGGCCAGGCCCGGGCGGCCCGCTTTGAACTGTTCGTCGATGGCCTGGAACTCTGCAATGGCTTCTGGGAACTGACCGACGCCGCCGAACAGGGGGAGCGCTTCGCCGCCGAGAACCGCCGCCGCCGGGCCGAGAGCCTGGACGAGGTGCCGGCTGACCCCCGGCTGCTGGCCGCCCTGGCCCGGGGTCTGCCGGACTGTGCCGGCGTGGCCCTGGGGGTGGAACGGCTGCTGATGTTGGCCCGGGGCGTGGAAGACATCGGGGCCGTTGGCTATAATTTCCCCGACAGTTAGTCAAATTACGTTAGCTTAATGTCAATCTAACGACTCGGTTCCGAGCCACCGCCGCCCGGCGGTGGTTTTTTTTGCGTGGATTTTTAGGGGATTCGGCCCGGCCGGCCCCGGGGGAGTTGTGATGAATGCTTTTTTTGAGGGCATGGTGATTTCCGGCAGTCTCATCATCGCCATCGGCGCCCAGAACGCCTTTCTACTCAAACAGGCCCTGCGCCGCCAGTATGTTTTCTGGGCCTGCACGGTCTGTTTTCTCTGTGATGTCAGTCTGTTTTCCCTCAGCGTGCTGGGCCTGGCCCGGGTGCTGGAGGCCTCCAGAACGCTGAATATTGGCCTATCCCTGGCCGGCGGCTGCTTTCTCAGCTACTACGGCTGGCGCTGTGCCCGCAGTGCCTGGCGCGGCGGCGGCCAGCTGGTCATCGGCCACGGCGACGGCCGCCCCCAGACCCTGGGCCGGGTACTGCTGCTGACGCTGGCGGTGAGCCTGCTCAATCCCCATGCCTATCTGGACGCGGTGGTGCTCATCGGCGGCTATTCGGCCAAATTCACCGGCCCGGCGCGCACGGCCTTTCTAATGGGCTCTATCCTGTCCTCGGCGCTGTGGTTCTACGGCCTGGGTTTTTTCGGCCAGAAGCTCAGTCCCTATTTCCAGAAGGAAAAGACCTGGCGCCTGCTGGACGGCGGCATCGCCCTGTTTATGTGGGTGCTGGCCGTGCTGATTTTTCGCTATGCCCTGCGGCTGGCCGGCGGGGGCTAGGAGAAAACGATGAAGAAAATTCTGTGGTTTTTGGACATTGACGGCTGTTTGAGCGCCGGCAAATTTGCCCGCTTCGACCTGGCCGCCTGCCAGCGGCTGGAAGCGCTGGTTAAAGAACGGGATTTGGCAGTGGTGCTCTGCACCGGCCGTTCTTTGTCCTATCTGGAGGCCCTGGGCCAGCTGCTGCGCGTCGGCCGCTATGCCCTCGCCGACCACGGCACCCTGCTCTATGACTACGACACGGACCAGAGCTGGGCCCAGCCCGGCTTCGACGCCGCCGCCCGCGCCCGGCTGGAAAGCCTGCGCCAGCAGCTGCGCGCCCTCGGCGAGGCGAACGGCCGCTGGCGCCTGTCCCACGGCAAGGAGGCCAGCGTGTCTCTGGTGGCCACCGCCGGCGACGCCCTCGGCCTCAGGGAAACGGTGGAACGGGCCGTCGATTTGACCGGCTTCGCCCTGCACCCCTCGGGCCGGGTGCTGGACATCGTCAGCGCCGGCATGGACAAATGGAGCGGCGCCCGTTTCTATCTGGAAAAATTCCCGCTCGGCCCCGGTGGGCGGCTGGGGGCCATCGGCGACAGCGGCGGCGATTTGCCGATTCTGCGCCGGGTGGACGTGGCCGCCTGCCCGGCCAATGCGGCGCCGGCGGTGAAGGAAATTTGCCACTATGTCAGCCCGGCCCCGGACATTCACGGCGTCCTCGACATTCTGTCCCGGCCGTTCCCCCAATAAAAACCGCCCCCGCCCGCCGGGGGTTTTTTGCGGCAGCGACCCGGGACTTTCGCGGCGGGAAGCGCTTCGTTCTAACGGCGCGCCGGGGCCGGGGACCAGCACCCTATCGCCTAGCCAAAACGAAGCGCTTCACCCTTGGGGGCCGGGCGTCGGGCCGAGATAATTTCAGAACCGAAGCGCTGCGGTGGGCGGTCGTGGCTTGGCGGCCCGGGCGAAGCGCTGCCCGGCGGAATCAAACGGCCCCCGGTGGGCAAACCTTTAGGCCCCGAAGCGCTTCGTTCTTCCCGACTGAAGCCAGTCGGAGTACAACAAGCTTCAGCGTTCCCCCGAAGCGCTTCGGCCCTGCGGATTTTTGTTTTCTTCCCCCGGGAAGCGCTTCCCCCAACCGGCGCGGAGCAACCGCTTCCCCGCTAGCAAAGCGGTGGAAACGAAGCGCTCCCCCGCCAACCCTAGAAATCCTCGGTCCGGTAGCTCAGGGCCTCGGCCAGGTGGACGCGGCCGATGCGGTCGCTGGCGGCCAAATCGGCGATGGTGCGCGCCACCCGCAGCAGCCGCTGGTAGGAGCGCATCGATAGATGGAGCTGTTCCGCCGCCCGGTCGAGCAGCGCTTCGGCCTCGGGAGCCAGCCGCAGATGGCTGCTCAGTTCGCCGCTGCCCAGGGCCGCATTGGCCTTGCCCTGACGGTGAAGCTGCCGTTCCCGGGCCTCCTGGGCCGCCGCCTGGAGCTCGGCACTGCTGGCCCCGGCCCCCTCGGCCTGTTCGCGCAGCTGGCGCGGGGTCAGCCGGGGAATGTGCAGGCGCAGGTCGATGCGGTCGAGCAGCGGCCCGGAAATGCGCTGGCGGTAGCGGCGGACGCGCTCCGGCGAATCCTGGCAGGGCCGTTCCGGGTCGCCGTGGTAGCCGCAGGGACAGGGGTTCATGGCCGCCACCAGCTGGAAGCGGGCGGGAAAATCGCATTTCCGTTGCACCCGGGAAATGCTGATGACGCCGGTTTCCAGCGGTTCGCGCAGCATTTCCAGCACGCGCCGGTCAAACTCGGGCAGCTCGTCAAGAAAGAGCACCCCATGGTGGGCCAGGGAAATTTCCCCGGGCCGGGGATAGCTGCCGCCGCCGGCCAGGGCGCTGGCGGAACTGCTGTGGTGCGGGGCGCGGTAGGGGCGCCGCTGCCACTGGGCCGGGTCGAAGCCCTGGCTGCTGAGCGATTGCAAGGTGGCGGTTTCGATGGCCTCGGCCTCGCTCATCGGCGGCAGAATGCCGGCCAGCCGCGCCGCCAGCATGGATTTGCCCGTGCCCGGGGCGCCGAACATAAGCAGATGATGGCCGCCGGCGCTGGCGATGAGCAGGGCCCGCTTGGCCTGATGTTGGCCCAGCACCTCGCTAAAGTCGGCAACGGGAGCGGGAGGAACGGCCAGGGGCGGCGCCCGGGTCAGCCATTCGCCCTCGCCGCGCAGCACCGCCAGCAGCGCGCCAAGGCTGGCCACGGCCCGGGCCTCGGGGTGGATAAGCTGGGCCTCGGCCAGATTTTCCGGGGGCACCACGATGATGCGGCCGGCCTCGCGGGCGGCGAGGGCGGCGGGGAGAATGCCGCCGGTGGGCCGCAGGGCGCCGGATAGGGCCAGTTCGCCATGAAATTCGAAGCGCTCCGGGTCGAAATCCGGCAGGGCCCCGACGGCCTGCAGCAGGCCGAGGGCGATGGGCAGGTCGTAGCGGGAACCGTCCTTGGGCAGGTCGGCCGGGGCCAGGTTAATGGTGATGTGCCGGGGCGGCAGCACCAGCCCACTATTGGCCAGAGCCGCCCGCACCCGGTCTTTGCTCTCCTTGACGGCCTTTTCCGGCAGGCCCACCAGGTTTATTGCCGGCAGTCCCGGCGCCAGATGCACTTCCACCCGCACCAGCGGCGATTGCAAGGCCGCCGGAGCCCGGGAGAGTACTGTGGCCAGGCTCATGGTTGCGGCTCCATGCCGGCGCGCGACAACGATAAAAAGATGACTGAATTCATGTTTTCTCCTGATAAAAAGCGGGGAAGCACAGGCGCTTCCTAGTCGAGTCCAAGCAAATTAATGGCCGGGGCATTGAAGCGCTTCGTTCTGCCGGCCGCTCTGATTAGCAACAGCTCGGAAAAATCGAAGCGCTTCAGGCCGGGGAAGCGCTTCTTTCTATTTCCACCAAACGAAGCGCTTCGGCCTGAAACCCGACTTTAAAGGAAGCGCTTCCTCCATTTGCTAGCTTTAGGCGTTCCCAACCCCGAGCTCGTTCACCATCAAACACTCGAAGCCGAAGCGCTTCAAGCCCGGCGGCGTCGTTCGGTGGAGAGGAGCGCTTCAACCTAGGGAAGCGCTTCTTCTGGTTAATGGCTAACTGGGCCGGGGTATCAAAGCGCTTCGTTCAGACCGAGGAAATCTCTTCATTTCGGCAGGGCTTCTAGCAGCGAAGCGCTTCGACCTAAAAACAAAAAATAGGGAAGCGCTTCGTTCTGGAGCCCAGCGTTAAAGGCCAGTCCGAAAGGAAACGCTTCCCCTCAGTGGCTCAGCTGGACGACTCATAAATCTTCTAGCCAGAACCGAAGCGCTCCCCACTCAAAGAATCTCGGTGCCGAAGCGCTTCTCTGGGCCGGGGTATTGAAGCGCTTCGGTTCGGGCGGTGTTCTTAGTGGGGGGCCAGTAATAAAAAAGAGCGGGCCCAGGGGTTGGGGTGCCACTCCTGTTCTAAAAAATCGCTGAATCGGAGTTCAGGGCTGAGGGCTCGGGGCTATAGGGCGGGGAAGCGCTTCGTTCCGCCGGCCAGTCTAATTAGTAACAGCTCGGGAAATCGAAGCGCTTCGTCTAAGAATCCAGCTTTAAAGAGCAGTTCTAAAGGGAAGCGCTCCCTCCGGCAGCCTCTGAAGCAACGGAGCGCTTCTCTGGGTACTCACCAACGCCGCCCGGCGGCGGCGCCTCTAGTCGGAAGTTCAGATAAAACCGAAGCGCTTCGGTTGGGAAGAATGGCTAACGAAGCGCTTCGGCCGGCGTCGTTAATTTCGCAGGCTGGCAGAGTGAAGCGCTTCGCCTCAGTCAAAGGGGAGCGCTTCGAGCTGGGGAAGCGCTTCCTCCGGCTGATGGCCAACCGGGCCGGGGCATTGAAGCGCTTCATTGCCCGCTCGTTTGATTTCCCACTGCTCGGAAAAACCGAAGCGCTTCAGCCCGGCGGCGTCGGTCGGCAGAGGGAAGCGCTTCGGCCCGAGGGAGTCATTTCTAAGAAAGCGTTCAAGCCGAAGCGCTTCGCTCTGCTCGCCGGTTTGATTGGCAACGGTTCGGAAAACCGAAGC